>PDWI01001563.1_pt1 | contig 35864 bp, 50 predicted proteins | sample 1430891 | NCBI WGS metagenome assembly PDWI01 (sample SAMN01162508, study PRJNA174530) | Oral metagenome, whole genome shotgun sequencing project. | biome: Marine environment; feature: Marine mammal; material: Swab sample of the gingival sulcus; isolation source: swab sample of gingival sulcus... | reverse complement strand
AAAGACATGACCAGCATTTATATCTCCATGAATAGCGAGCTGGAGTCCATCATCTTCAATCTTCGGGATTATTTTGCGAATGAAAAAGAAATAATCTATGAGAATGAGTACGGACGGATATATCGTAAGCATTCAACTACTGGATGTGTTTATCGCATGGGCATACGGTGTAATGAAACGAGTAAGCCATCGGTATTTGATTACGATTTTAACGAACTCGAGATTAACGAGAACCGCATGGCGAAATTCAATTTCACCATCCCGGAGGCTATATACAAGCTGTTTTCCAAATGCACAGATCCGAGGATCATACGGGAGCTTCTGGTTGGGGTATCAAAAGACCATAATGTTATTGAAGCTAACATAGATTCGTATTACACGATCATGCCATTTGATACGGATACGGTAAGAGAATCGATGAAAGGCAAGCAGGCGGTTCCCAGGTCCCTCGCGGGATTACTGAAGGCGGAAGAGATTGGAAAAAGCATCCTGTTACCTGATAAGCTGTATAACATTGTAGTTAGTGCCGGAGTTGCAGAATCGGATCGTTTTACGATCACACCCTCTGGCGTTATCTATCAAGAAGCGGAACTTGATAATTTACAAAGGCACATGCTCAGTGAGGTCCTACAATTTTTTAAAGAATGTGGCTATAAGTATATACGTCGGGAGGATATCAAGATTGTTAAGTTTGACAACCCGGATATCCATGGGGCGGTCATGGATATGGAGATACTACTATCGGTCACAGCTTTCGATAAGGGCAAGCACGAAGTGGCCAGCACACTTCTTGAAGAGTATATCCATATCAAGAGCAATGCTTCGGATGAGAGTCGGAAAATGCAGAATGCGATCCTCAACGAGTTTCTCACATATATGAAAAATGTCAACGCATACGATCTTTAAATGCAAATATACCCCTGATTATGTGTATAAGAGTAAATAAATGCGTATATTTGAGCATGGCGAAAAACGAACGCATACTGACGTCCATATACAAGAGGGACATTATTGATGATTTCGGCACAATATATTCCAATGAATTGTTCGAGCGGAATGAGAATTATACGCTCAGAGGTCATCGACGAGGTGGCCAGTTCCTGATTGCGGATATACTGGGTGCCGGTTTGATTGTAAAATCACTTAACTAATGGAGCATATTTATTTAAGCATCCAGAACAGCACGATCACGGCTTACGGGAATTTAAAAACCCTGGTGGAGGGCATTAATATGGCGAGTAAGTACAGTACCATCCGCAGGGCATTGGTTCCGAACGGCACGGCTGTGATCGAGGACATCGAGATAAGAAAACTATTTGTGGTCCGCGGGACCCGTAAATCAAAAACGGATAATCAAAATGGAAAAACAAGAACTGACGCTCGGCCAAGTGCGGGCAATGTATTTTGACGAGGACGCCCTTCGGCTTCCTGAATTACCAATGTATCGATTCGACATTCGGGGGGGGCGCAACTACTTTACCCTCCAGGCAGCCGACGATCCTGACAAAACAGAACCGGTTTTTTTCACCGGCATCACCACGCTAACTCATCGAATGATCCCTAAGGAAGAGGCACTAATCAAATGGATGGCCTCCATGGGTTATGATAATGCTATCGCATACCGTGATGAGAGGGCCTTGTATGGCACACTTATGCACACGGTTTTTGCAAAATTCTTAATCGATGGAAGCGTCGATTTGAACCTGATCGATTCGGTGGTGGATAATTACATTCAGACCCATCAGCTGTATCATATCTCGGTGGCAGCTTGGGCGCATGATATCAAGCAAGACTTGATTGGATTCGCACAATTCTGCATCGACTATCAGATCAAGCCTCTGGCTATCGAGGTTACATTGGGGAACCCGGAGAAAAGGATTGCAGGCACCGTGGACCTGGTATGTAAGATGACAATCGAAGAGAAAGGTTACTATGGTGAGGTGTATAAGTCCGGAGCAAAGAAAGGGCAACCCAAGGAGACGAAGATGTCCAGGGAGGTGTATGCCATAGTAGATTTCAAAAGCGGGCGAAACTCCCACGGTGGTGTACATAATGCTGCACAGCTGTTTTTTTACAAGGACCTGGTTCATTACACATGGGAGGACATCACCATAGAGCGGATGTACAATTGGAACCCAAAGAACTGGCGCACCATGCCAGGGTACACACTAACGAATCAGAGCGAGACATACAGCAATGAGCAGGCCGACCACCTACTGCAGCTATTCAAGCTTGAGAACAAATCACCAGAAGAGAACACCCGGCTGACGATGAATGGCGAGCTGCGATTCAAGGCAGATATTGAGGACAACTACTCGGTCCGCACGATCGAGGAGCTGGCCAAGGATCGCATAGCCGAGCAGGATGGCAAGATTGAGGATTGGAGGTATGAGGACTTCAACCAATTGATGGCCTAATGTTCCAACATGGCGATAAGGTCACCTATGCTCCCGATCATTTGGCAGATAAGCCATTGAGTTGGGAGCATGGGATTGTCAAGGGACCTACACCCCACGGGGACGGATTAATTGTCGTGTATAATTGTGCAGGCAATTGGGAGAACTACGAGGATTATTCAGGTATGGCCACAAACATGCGGGACCTTATACCCGGATGGGCTGATAAAGAGGTGTATGATGTGTTGAGGCCGCGCGGCAAATCAATAAAAACAACATAATGATTCACGGATTTGAAGATTACACCCGAGGGCTCAATGAGTACGAGCGGGAGAAGCTTTTGCCGGCGGTGATCGCGGGGATGCGAACCAAGATCGGGGCGAATAATGCGATCAGCTCACGCGAGGCCATCCAGAAGATGAAGGATGTCGGTTATAAGATCGACGGTGCCCGATTCAGGAAGATACTCCATGTGATCCGCGTCTCGGGAATGGTGAAAGGCATTGTTGGCACAGCAAAAGGCTATTATATTGCTAACAATGATCAGGAGTGGTCCAGCTATATGAAGTCTATCATTGATCGGACCAATCACATGCTATCGCTCAAGAACGCCTTGGCCAGCCAGTATGAAGAATTTAAAAGTCTCACCAAATAATTTTAATATCATGAGTATCAATTCACGAATTATTCGCAAGGACCATATTCGAGCAGCGACACGATTTCCGCTTATTGGACGGATACGCTGTGGGGAGAAGCGGAAAACATCATCGGGGAGCGAGTACCCTGTATCCCTGGACTATTTCAAAGCGACGGGCGACTATGCCGCCAAGTTCGAAGAGGCATACCCCGGTAAGCCGGACACCATACAGGTGATCTTTATCTCGGACGACGATTCACAGTCCTGTTATGAGCAATGGGATGGACGTGACCCGGAAGGACGTAGGGCAGGATATGGGGACGGACAGACGTATTATCTATACAACCCAGGAACCGGTGAGTATGATCCTACGCAAGACAAAGAGATGGTCGCCAAGATATCCAGGGAGAGGCAGATCAAGTGGAAGCCGGTTCTTACATTGAATTTCCTGATACCCGCTATTAGGGGTGTGTTCGGTATATGGCAATTTCAAACCTCCGGGGATAAGTCCTCAACCATTGCAATAACCTCTGTTTATGACGAGATCAAGGCACAGGCCGGCACCGTAATTAATATACCGTTTGATTTGAATGTTCGGAAGGTTAATTCGAACAAGCCAGGGAGCAAATCGGTATATCCGGTGGTCAATTTAGTTCCCAATATCTCTACAGAAAACATGGAACAGTTGAGGAAATTTCTACAGCATGGGGTTGATGTGAAGAAGATTGGTATGCTGACCGAGGAAAAGCTTGCCTCATTACCCGCCAAATCCGACGATATTGAGCTGATTTCGCCTGCAGAGGATAAAATGTACAGTGAAGGGGGAAAAGCCCAAGAAACGGCCGAAATGAAACCGCCTCCAGGTACAATATTCGATATTAATGAGGAAGATGAATTGTAAATCCTGAATTAATCATGTAACATTGTATTGCTCACACATATCACAGTATGGAAATTCACACGAAAATATTAGGCTCTGATCCTCCCTTGCCGGTTCCATACCCGGGTGAGCCAAGGGAGGTGATGAGCTTTTTTATTTACAGCTATGCAAGGATGGATCAAATTACATCGGAAAATTACTGACAACAGTATGTGGCTGGCCGAGCCCTTTTCGAAGGGTCAGGCTTGGGTTGATCTTCTTCTTATGGCTAATCATACAGAGACCTATTTCTACAAGCGCGGCAACAAGGTCATTGTTGAGAGGGGGGAGATTGGGCGATCCATTATTGAACTCGCAGAGCGATGGAAATGGAGCCGTGGGAAGGTAAAGCGGTTTTTGAACGATCTTGAAAATGAAATGCAGATCATACAACAGAATAATGCGGTAACAACCAAGATCACAATAGTCAATTATGACGCATATCAGCAGGCCGAAAAACGGAAAATAGGCGAACCGGAAACGGTACAACAGACGGACAGCAAACGGTACAACAGACGGAACGAAAATGATACAACAGACGGACGAGAAATGGTACAACAGAAAAACGCTGTAACTAACGGGCAATCAGGAGATAGCAAAATTAAAAAACAACAGGCGGTACAACAGACGGACAGCAAACGGTACAACAGACGGACAGCAGATGATACAACAGACGGACAGCAAACGGTACAACAGACGGACACATACAAGAATGTAAAGAATAATAAGAATGAAAAGAATGATAAAGAAAAATTAAATGTGCGCGCGTTTTATCAAAAAGAATTTGAAAAAGCCAAACAACATCAGGATTGGAAAATTAAGAATGGCTACTTCCGCTTCGTCGGTCGAATATGGAACATGCCAGAATACGAAAATGATATTGGCCGGCCAGCAGAACATATTCTGAAGCTGCCGGCGCAAATTACATTCAAGCAGTATTGCCAATTAATCGCTGAGGCAACTAAACGGCAGGTAAGCGTGCTGGATATGCTCGATGTGATGATCAACGACGCAAAGTACACCAAGGGCAAGAACTCAATCTACTTAACCCTGCGGAATTGGGTAAAGCGCGAGCCGATTAAGGGAACCAATTTGGGGTAACATGAGAAAACTCATCATCATAACATTTTTGTTCCTGGGAGGTCAGGACGATTGTTTAACGCTCGATGTGCATGCCCCTGGTACATTCTATCAGGACAGAGCAGATCGATTTACAATTACGCATAATGGTCAAGATCAAGGACGTACACGGTAAGATTTGGAAATTTAACGCACAAACGATGACGGGGATCTTCTACGATAACACGCATCGTAATAACTGGGTCATACTTTTTGTTCAGGGTTTCAAGATTAAAGTTCACAGGACAACATTGGCCAATACCATGCCGCATGTTGTCGAAGATATCATTTAGTCATGTACAGAAAAAGCACAGTATTTTCATTCGCAGATTACTATCTCCGGAATTACAATTCGGGAATGACCATGGAAGAATGTTTCAAGGCTTATTTGAAGAATCGACGTAATCCGAGGCAGTTAAAGACATTACCAGAAATCAAAGAGGATATGGACATTACTATTTTAAACCGCGTGGCCGTTGAGGTCTGCGAAGAGTATGCGCAGCCGCTTGATATGGTTCTGTGCGGTCCACGCGATGCGGTGTACATAAGGCCGCGACAGGTCATTGCTATGATAGCTGTTCAGCTGGGCTTCAAGCCCGTGGATATCGCTAAGCACTATCAGTGGGATCGCTCATCGGTCTATCATAGGGTCAGTGCCTGCTACAATACCGGGTACGCGGACAGAACCTATCGGCAGCATGCAAACAAAATGGCGGAAAGGTTTGGAGTCGAAGGTATAACGAAGTATATTTGAATCGTAATCAGAAAAACGCTTATGTCAATCTCATTACAATATCAACCTGCTATGCCCCCGTACCCCGAAAGGGATCGGCACGTTCTTAAGCGTTACGTGTTACAGGGCTAAGGCAGGTTTTTTATTCTACGCTTATGAACGAAAAAAGCTTACATAATGCCGTATGTAGATACATCGCGATGCAATATCCGAAGGCGATATACAATACCGACTTATCCGGGATACGGCTGACCATGGGCCAGAGCATGCAGGTGAAGAAGCTGCGGAGTTCAAATTCAATGCCCGATCTGGTGATCTATCAGCCGAACATCCAATACCATGCGCTATTCATTGAGTTGAAGGACAGGGATAGGAAAATCTTGAAAAAGAATGGTTTCCTAATTGCCGATCAGCGGATCTGCGATCAAAACAGTATGCTGCATCGCTTGGAGGAGCTTGGCTATTGTGCGCGATTCGGTCGGGGATTTGACAAAACAAAAGAGCTGATCGATTGGTACATGGGCTATGAAAAATTGACGTATGCCGAACAAATGAAATGCCCTGTTCCGGAGTATTTCACAGAAGAGCAAGCCGCGAAAAAATGATTTACGATCTGACAAATAAGCTTGAAAGGCGCAGGGCATTAGTGAAGCTCCGCAAGATGTTGTCGGACAAGGATACAATCGAGATCAAGAAGATAACACGCAGGAGCAAGTCGCAGAACAGCTATCTGCATGTGCTCTTTGCATTATGGGGGTCAGAGACGGGATATACGGTTGAGGAATCTAAATCATTGGTAAAACGGGCTCTTGGTTATACGTACGAGAAGGATGGGGAGGTATTTCCCATGTCGACGCGGAAATTCACAACGGATGAGATGTCTGTATTGATTGATAGATTCCGAATGTGGTCATCCGATCATGGCATATACCTTCCATCATCGGAGGAGTATTACGAGAACTACGCACAGATCATGAACCAAGTTCAATCTGAAGAACGATTCCAATGAGAAAACACATCGAGGTATATCGTAAGCATTTCGAGATAGGAGACCAGGACGTCGTCTTATGTGAGGCTTGCCACAGGGAACGCGTAGTAGATATACATCACTTGGTCTTTCGCAGCCACGGGGGGAGCGATCAGATAGATAATCTGGTCGGGCTCTGTCGATCGTGTCATAACAGGGCGCATAACGATCGTGCGTTTAACGAAGAACTGAAAAAATTGAGAAGATGAAGATTAAGGACATTAAGCTCAATCCTAAGAACCCGAGAACGATTACTGCGGAGCGTCGTCGCAAGCTTAGGGAATCCCTCGAGCGCAATCCTCGATTTATGGAACTACGAGGGCTGATCTTAGACGATGATAATATGTTGGTAGCCGGCAATCAGCGATTCACCGTGTTGGTAGAAGATCTCGGATATGAAGAAATTCCGGAAGAGTGGATAACCCGGGCGAAGGATTACACAGAAGAAGAACTCCGTGAGTTTGTTGTACTTGATAATATCACCTTCGGACAGTTCGATTACGAGTTGCTCCAACAGGATTACAATCTTGAGGAGGTTAAGTATTGGGGTCTGGAGGTGCCTGTTGAGGTTGATCCGCCGGGTTTGAAAACGAATCTGAAAGATCAAGATGTTGTTCCTGAAACAAAGAAGAACCAATTCAAAGTAAAGCGAGGTGATATCTGGCGACTGGGCGATCATGTTCTTATCTGCGGAGATAGCACGCAGCAGCAAACGATTAAGTCGCTGTTTGGGAAAGAAAAGGCTGATCTGATTCTTACCGACCCACCCTATAATGTGGATTATACAGGTAAAACGAAGGAGGCCCTGAAGATAGATAACGACTCGAAAGGTGATGCGGAGTATTTGAAATTCTTATTCGATGCCTTTCGTATGGCCGACTCTGTTTTAACGCCGGGGGGGGGGTACTACATCTGGCATGCAGAAAGCGAAGTGCTGAACGTCCGCAAGGCGGTACACAACGTTCACTGGCTTATCAAGCAATCCTTAATCTGGAATAAGAATGTGATGGTGATGGGCCGGCAAGATTATCAATGGAAACATGAAACCTGTTTATATGGCTGGAAGCCAGGGGCCAGTCATCGTTGGTATGCGGATCGTAAACAAGTAACTGTTCTGGACTTTGATCGGCCCACCCGTAATGCGGAGCATCCTACTATGAAGCCGATCAATCTGATGGTTTATCTGATCACTAACTCTACTCAACCGGGGGATATTGTCTTGGATATGTTCGGTGGCAGCGGCAGCACACTGATAGCCTGTGAGAACACCAAGCGCATGTGTCGGATGGTGGAGTACGATCCACATTATTGTTCAGTTATAATCAACAGGTGGCAAGAGCTCACAGAAAAAACAGCAGAGAGAGTACGATCAAGAGAAACTAATTGATAATGCTTGTAATTATGAAACGAACAGCTTTATTTCTCACAGCCGCGATTCTGGTTGCAGCCTGTACCTGCTCCGGACAACTCATCCAACAACTTCCGGATCAGCTTTATTATGCGAATGAAACCTGCGAATATGTAGTAGCAGATTACACCCAAGCTATCCGCGTCACGGATAATTGCCGTGTGGCATACTTCTACCAGTGGCCCGAGTCGGGCACAGTGATTGGGCCGGATTCGATTACGACGGTCTCAATCGTGGCCGGTGATGGCACTGGAAATGAAAGTACGATCCGGTTCAACATCTTGGTGATCGATACGCTCCCGCCAGTTTTTGAGATCGACACGGTGCTCTTTAACTCACTATCGCATTATCAGAATGAATACCAGAGATGGCACCTGCATAATTGGGTTACAGCAACAGGAGACACGCTTGATAGCCCCGAGGGGTTTGGCCTGTGGGGGTATTACACAGCGCGTGAAGTGATGAACATTGAAAAGCCGAAGTGCCATCCGGTGAGTATGTCCTTTGTTTCGTATGATTCGCTGCCAGAGGGTCATCCGCTATTGGAAGATATCCCGCTGCAGACAGATCGATTTGAGAATATCACGGGAACATACAACAATGCCTTCCGGGAAGGGTACGCTAAGCGGTCCTATTACACGGCAGAGTATAGTTATGAGATCAAATGGATTAAGATTTATGCCACGAAGCAGGGTAATCCCAATGGTGCTATACAGATTGCCGTAATAGATGAGGTGGGTGACACGCTAAGCAGCGGGGTCTTACCATACGATCAGATACTTGATGCCCCACACCGGGATTGGGCATTTGCCTACCTATCCCCTGGGATCATTCAGTCCGGGAAGCAATACGCCATTGAAGTGATTGCACCAGGGACAGACGATGATAATCTGGTTTATTGGGTGTCGGGGGAGTCGCCCGAGGATCGCTTTTACTTGCAATACTCCTACGACGGAGGGACCACATGGGGCACCAACCATAACCAGACGTATCTGTTCAAACTCTATGGCTACGAATTACAATCAGTACAATTAACTAACTAAAATTTACAGTTATGAAAGAAGAGAACATCACTTTTTTGGCATGCACGATTACCAACAAGCGTATCGATGCTAATTATCACAATCATCTGGATGATTTGAATTACAGAATCGAGAAGGAAGAACCTGCGCACCCGTCACTTGGGGAGGCCGTTGGGGTCTTGGATGCGAAGGCTGCCGAGGCGTTTTACGCAAAGAAAGATGCTGTAAAGAACTTCAAGGTCAAAGGCTTTGTCATCGATGAGGGTGATGGCGTGCGGACCATTACCCTATCTGTAAGTATGAACAATGCGCATGATTATGCACAATCTGTGAAAACAGGCAAGATTCCGTTTGAGAGCGAAACGCTGATCAATGAGGTAGATGCCATCAGGCATGAACTATGGATGTACTTTTTTGAGGACCATACGGCACAGGGTACGCTGCCCGGCATGCAGGGGCGCGGATTAGCTTCTCAGGAATGATAGCGATTAAATTACGGATTAAAAAAGCGCAATACCCGGGGAAATGGGAAGGTCATTGGTCCCGCAAGTATAGGTACGGTTTTCTTTATTTCTTTGGGTATTGTTTAACGGTAAATATTATAGAAAGAAATGAAAATCGACTTAAAAGAAGTAGCAAAAACGCTTAGGGACGCAAAAGACAGATCAAGTATATGGGCCACTTTTGGTATTAGCGATGAGCGCAAAGATGAGCTTATTGAGAGTATTGCTGACCCCGACGTTTATAATCAATTCCTAAAGGGAGATAACTATACTGACTCATACGCAAGGATTATGGAATATGTTTGCGAGAATGCAAAGACCCAAGAGGAAGCGACCTATACGCTTATAGCCCTCATTCGACTTTATTCTGATATGTGTAAAATGTAAAAAACAATGAAAACAATCAATATTGAGAAAGCCATCGAGACGCTTAATATCCATCAGTTTGAAGTTGAATATGTCCATAATGAATTTGGCATTGATAATAAGCGCGCCGAGGAGATTGTGGATATACTTGAAGAGTTTGAATCTGTTAATAAAGAACTATTGTCCATCAAATGGAGGGTAGGTCATAGGATTGAAACCGTCTTGGAAATGGTAATGAAGCACGCAAAGACAGATGCTGAGGCTATTTTCATTTACACCATGCTAATATCGAGTCATGTTAATGATCGGGAGGCTTCAGAACGAAAGGTCGAAGATCTGCTTGACGAAGCGAAGAAAGATTGGAGCAAAAAATTAAAAAAATAAAGCCATGTATGACATTTATGGAAATCCATTGAGACCCGGATACTGTGAAGTGCACCCCGATATTCCTGAGCCATGGCCATGTTCTGTTTGCGAACTGGAAAGGGTGGAAAGAGAGAGGGAAAAGGAATTGGAAAGGGAGCGAGAAAATTGGATACAAAATCAATTAGAAGAAAAAGCAAGAAATGAATCTGCGAAATAAATGTAACAACTGCGGAACAATCTGTGATGAACTGCATGAAGGCTTGTGTTCAGATTGTGTCAGAAGGTTTAAATGGAAGAGGTATGGCTATGAGGCTGTTATCCTGGGAAAAAGAAAGGAAACAGCAAGACAGCTTGAGCTTCCTTTCTAATGTTTAAGTCATGGAAAAAGGAAATATCTACCTTCATTTGAATGTGAGAAAGAAGTGGTTCGATATGATCGCTTCGGAGGTGAAGAAAGACGAATACCGGGAGAAAAAACCCTACTGGGATCGGGTATTCGGTAATTTAGCCAAGGGGATAAAGATCAAAGGCTCATACTACTCCCCTTCCCGCGTCATTATTCGCTTTTCAAATGGGTATGCCAAAGACCGCGACCAGATGGATGTGAAACTTAAATCGGTACGTCAGGGAGAAGGTACCCCTGAGTGGGGCGCGGAGCCTGGAGTGGTCTATTATGTTTTGAAACTTGGGGATGTGATAGCATTGAATCAGACAGCTTTACGAAAACAAATTGAACTAAACGATGTCTAAAAAGAGTAAACAGTTACCTGCTGAGGTGACCAGGAATGAGCTTAAGAATGCATATATCAGGGCATACGTCGCTGCAGCATTCAATCAGACCAAGGCAATGGAAGCGGTTGGAATCAAATCCCGATCAACAATATGGGAGTGGCGCAAGACGGATAAAGATTTTGCCAATGCGCTGAATGAAGCCAGAGAAGCGGAAGGTGACTTTCTGGAGAATCAAATGCGGGTGCTTGCCCGTGGCATCCCGGAGGTAGATAAGGAGACGGGCACTCTGATCGGGTGGAAGGAGAGGCCGGATGCCACAGCAATAAATTCGATGCTGAATGCTAAATTCAAGGACAGGGGCTATGGTTTCCGGATTAAGCATGAGCATGAGAATTTGAATAAAAAAGAATCGAGGATTGATTTGAATAGGCTAACGAAGGCTGAACGCGAACAATGGTATATATTGCTTGACAAGGCTACGATTCCGGACGGTGAAGTTCATGAGGCAGAAATCATATTAGACGATGAAACGTAAAGAAGAAATCTTAAAGAAGCATCTGCATGCTCAATATGGGCTTAGTATTAATGTTAGTTACATCCGTGGTGCCGGCTTCGGGTGGGTGCTTGATGCTATGGATGAGTACGCGAGGCAGGGGCCAGATGAAGAAGAAGATGCGTCAGAGCCTGTACCACCCTTGGCAGAGGCCCCCACATTGGTTAATCATCATCACATCCCATACTATGGCGGATGGGTCACATGGCGTAGCCGGCAGGAACCAACAGCGGAGCAGATGATCGCATTTGAAAAGCTTCAAAAGGTAGTCTTAGAAATGGAACGTGAAAAGAAATGATTCGAGCCCTTGGGATACACGAAATTGAATCGGATCTCCGAGTAGGTTATTATCGTGATTCCTTCTTTCGGTTTTTCCGGGACGCTTGGCACGTGCTCGAACAATCGAAACCGCTTGTTGTCAATTGGCACATGGAGTATCTCTGTGGTGAGTTGGAGATCATCCTGCACAGGGTTAAGAATATGGAGCCCAGGGAGCATGACCTGATAATCAATGTGCCGCCAGCCTCAACCAAGTCCACGATCATTACAATAACGTTCCCGGTCTGGTGCTGGATACACGAGCCATCCTTACGAATACTATCAATGTCGCATGATGCCTCATTGGCCAATACGCATGCAACACGCTCCAGGGACTTGATAAACTCCGAGTGGTATCAGAACCTTTTTGGACATCTGTTTCAACTAAAGATTGATGAGAACCGGATATCGGAGTATGCGACAGACAAGGGTGGTATGCGGGTGGCCTTTGGCGTGGGCAGGGCACCAACAGGCAAGCATGGAGATATTATTATATGTGACGACCCTATCGATCCTATCAAGGTTATCAGCGATGAGCAGACGAAGAAGGTCAACAAGTGGTGGGATCGCTCAGTAATCAATAGGATGACTGACGCTGATGTATCGACCAAGATTATAGTGATGCAGCGATTATCGAAGCAGGACCTTACCGGCCATTGCTTGAAGAATAATCCGGAAGCTTATCGACACATCTGCTTGCCTGCTACAGACAGTCCCAAGGTGAAGCCATTTGCCTTGCGCAAGGAGTACCGGAAACGTGATGGCCTTCTTTCGCCCAAGCGATTATCCAGGAGTGCCTTGGAAAAGTTCCGCAAGGGGATGGGCAGTATTGGCTATGCAGGTCAGTATGATCAGAATCCTATCGCTGAAGGTGGGAACCTGATCAAAGAGGGGTGGGTGAAGGAGTTCACGATGGAGCAGCTTGCCATCCGAGCCAATGACTTCGATACGCGCATCGTCTGGAATTTCTTCATCGATGGAGCGTACACACAGGACGTGCTTAACGCACCGACAGCTATACTGGTGGCAGCTGGCGTAGGGGGATGGTGTTTCGTGCGACATGCCGAACGGCAATGGATGGAGTTGCCGGAGTTAATCAAGCATATACCCAAAGTGTGCAAAGAGCATGGGTATTGCGAACAATCATATATCTATGTTGAGCCGAAGGCATCCGGATTGAGTATTATACAGATGCTTGAAAGGTACACCACGCTCAATGTATTAGCAGATAAGCCACCCCGTGAAGGCAAGGTCGAGCGGACCAAAGGGAACCTGCCGTTTATCGAGGCCGGGCACCTGCAGGTATTAAAGGGCGGACAGTGGGTGACGATGTACTTGGGAGAGTTGGAGGCATTCCCGTTCTCGGAGTACATGGACCTTACCGATGTGACGAACATGGCCATAGATCGTGTCGATAAAGGTGGCGTAGGAGGAGGCGAGATACTTGATATAGGGAGTTTATAATAATCAAAAACACAGAAGTAATGGAAGAATTTATCACAGCAAGAGAAGCAAGAGAGATTTCAAGAAAGAAAAGGGATTCCGATGGGGTTGATGTAATGGTGTTTAAGAACATCAGGAACGCGGCAAGAAAGGGTCTGACGCATATTGAGGTGACAGACCTTAATTCGATCACATACGCTTTGTTGAAAAAGAAAGAGTACATAATCGATAAGGTGGCGGTGAACAGGTGGTATGTATCATGGGGCGATTAAACGAAAAAGAGATGACAAAGCCTTATTATTACTGGGAGCCAATTGGCCGTGACTTGCAATATCCTGACAAGCCTGAATATGTACAACTCAGGGCACGGTCTTATAATGAATGGGAATATATGCATTGGGGTTTCTTCCCAAATGGTCTTGGTGATGCTTGTTGGCGCATGGGCCTCTATGTAGCAACCTATCCGGAAGATGAACTGGCCGTGATGTCGCTATACTATATGTTGGACAATAAGCTGCGATATCTCGGTCCACGGCCAGAGCGATCAGGACTATCCTTTCGCCGATATAAGCACCCAAGGTGGCAGTTCACCCGTGACCAACTTATTGCCGGGTTGTTTGGATTGGCTATGGCCAAGCGTATCGACCTGATCAAGGAGCTGCGCATACCGTGGTTCATATCCATCCATCGAACAACACCGGCCTTGCGTGCATGGATACGATACTTGCGCACCGGCGATGATAAACATGCCCGGAGGTTTCACCTGTTTACCCTGTTGCAATACTGGTGGGCGAACAAAACAAATTCAATGCCTATGTATGGTCGCCACCTGACGAGTTTGCAACTCTTTCTTTGCCCGAACAAAGACTGTTCCCGGGCGGTCATGGAGAATGTGAACCCGGATAATATCCATCTGCAGATATTGAATGATTATGATCAGCGCAGGATACTGCTATGCAAGCCAGATGAGTATGTGTCAACGAAGGGATGGGCACCGCAGTCACCGGATTATCAGAAAGGCCTTCCACCGATACCGGAGGATGAGGCCATCAAGCTGGATAAGGATTTTCTAATCAAAATTGCCACGATATGGGAAAAGAAAATGCTAAAAGAAAACCCCATGAACTTGCTACAGGCGATGTTCGGGAACGGCTTCGGAAAAAGTATCCGCAACTGAAAGAATCGGGGCGGCCGTACTTCTCGCGCTTCGAGATAGCACGTATGGATGACGAGGAGTTTAGATATTTGTGTTCGAAAGGCGGGGAGATCATGGTGAGCAACCGCACGTTGAGTTACGTCAACACGCGGTGTAAGGAGTTGGGTATAATGAAGGAAAACTTCGATGGTGGGTTGAGCGTAAAAGATATGTGTGGACCTGAATCGTAATAATTCATATATTTCAGCGGTTATAAATATCTGCGAAAACATTAAAAATCAATTACGATGGAAAGTAAAAAGAAAAAAGCTCCTGCACGCAAACAGGAGATTCTTGACATGATTGCTGCCGGTAAGTACGAAGAGGCAGAGAAGGCAATCGAAGAACTGGAGGAGGGTCACGAGGACCGGATAGAGCTGGAGGAGGCATACCTTGCCAAGGTCGCTGGAAGCCTTGAAAATAAGAAGGTGGCCGAGCCGCGCAAAAAAACGAATGCGAAGGTCGATGTAGAATTCAAGAAGGGCGCATTCATGGATGCGCTGAAGAAGGGTCATCCAGAGAAGGCACAGGAGATCCTTGCCGACATCCCGGATGATGCAGAAGGACGGGAAGTGCTGTCAAAGGCCCTCGCTGAATACCTACAGGAGGCTGCCGACAAAAAAAATGTGGCTGTAAAAAAGGTGGCAGCAGAAAAGAAGAAGAGGACCAAGCCAGCCACAGAAGAAACGATCAACAAGGCTTACGATGTGCTGATCACTGAGCTTGCCAAGTACGAGACCCAGAGAAGGGCTAAGCATCAACATGCTAATTTTTTTGCCCGGCACCGTCAGCAGGTAGCACACATGCGTGATAACTTCAACAAGTTTGTCAGGTGATCGAACTTACATTTGACGAAGGTAAATTTACAGGTGCTGATTGTTGGGAGGAGATCACCCTCGATCAGTTCATCAGAGTATGCGAGGTCGAGATACCAACTCGGCTTCGCAATCTTCTGATAGCAGCAACTGCGCTGAATGATGAGGATATTAAGCTTAAGCAGCATGCGGAGGATAATTACGATAAGCTCGCTGCGGAGATCACCACACGGGATTTAATCCAGACCTTCCCGCTCTATTATGGCGAGCTGATGTCGATACTGACCGATGTGCCCAGGGAGATAATCGAAAGGATAGATGGCACATTGCGAGCAGAGTTCTTTGATCGGTACATTCGCTATGTGGTGCTATCCATATTCTACACACAGCCGATCAAGTACACGGCCAATGGCATGGTGCCATACGTACCTGATAAGCCGATCACTGAGTTTGATCTTAATGGTACGACTTATTATTTGCCTAAGACGCTAAAGCTGTATGACAACGATATTTTCTTAGCCGATGAGCCAGTCGTATCCTTTGCCGAGGCAAGCGAAATTGAAATGACATATCGTGATCTGTTGGAGAAAGGCGTAAGCAAGCTGCCGATGTTTATGGCGATATACTGCCGGCCGAAAGATGAGCAATACGATGAGAGAAAGGTCCTCAGGCGAGAGCCTCTTATGCGTTCGGTGACTATGGATAAGGTGTGGTCGGTTTTTTTTTGCATCAGTCAGCTGTTGAGGTGCTGCAATCACTCCATCCCGCTCTTTACAAAAAAAGCGGTTCACTTAGTTCGCGAAATGTAGTTATCGCCGGACTGGATCGCTTCGGATGGCGAGGAACGATATACGAGGTGGCCAGGGATGGGGTATTCGGAACGGTCGCCCAGGTAGAGCAGGTGAAGCTATATGATTTGATGAATTATTTGAGTTACAAACATGCACTTGATAAGTACCATGAGCTTGGAATGCAAAAGGGAAAGAAGTGAGCTATTGCAAAGAGATATCAAGGTAATGCGCATGCTACTAAACAGCCTCTGCCTTTGTGAGCTAACAGAGAAGGGCCGCAGGCATATTGAAAAACTGATTAAACAGAGGGAAGATGACATTAGAGCAGCTGAGAACAGACCTGGATAGCGCCAAGACAGGGACCAATATTGCAATGGTGATATTTGACTTTCTGACCTATGCCAATATTGAGAACAAACGGAAAGAGTATCCACTAATCGTATGGGATATCGATAATCTTACTGGCACAAAAAATCTTCGTGCAGAGAACGAGATATCGGGTACGATGGCCATCGATATGTACTGTATGCAGCTGGTTACACCGGAGGATGATATGGCCGAGAACAAGTTGGTTGTTTGGGACGATATTGAGGCCGCTATGCTAACATACCTGCATCAGGTTAACGGGCTTTCGCATGTTTCCATTCCGAATCTTACGGAGATTGAGTATGAATACTATCCTGCGGGTATGCTGTCGATGGAACGGGAGCTTGGCGTGTTGTATAAGTCAATAGGACTACAGATATGGTGTTAACTGCAGAAAGAAAGAAGCTACTCGATAACCTCGAGGCAATCTTGCGCAAGGAGCTGTTAAAGTCTTGGCGCGACCAGGGGCACTATATTGACGGTTCAATTGTTGATACTGCCGACTTCGTAATCAAAGAGACGGTCAATAAACTTTCATTTCTGGTGTATATGTTCCCGTATGGGGGATATATTGAATCTGGTGTTTCTGCTGCAAATGTTCCATTCTCCGGAACGCATCGAGGAAGTGGCGGTGGGCGTAAATCAAAGTATATCCAAGCACTTATCCGATACGCGAAAAAGCGCATGAGCTTGCCGGATGCCAAGGCAAAATCCGTGGCCTTTGCTATTGCGCACAAACAAAAAAAAGAAGGGATGCCCACCCGTGGGAGTTACAAGTATTCAAAGACTGGCGAGCGAACAGGATGGATCGATGCTACATTCAAGGGCAATAAGACGCTGATCGAAAAGGCTATGTTTGAGCTCGCTGACAAGATGATCACTGTTGAGTTTGATAACATGATTACGAAGTACCAGAAACAATTTAAAGCGACGACGTAATGGCACTGACGATTAATACTCATCCCAACGAGGTAATTACGAACGCACCGAAGTTCAATGTGACAAGCACGCTTAACGAGAGCGCAAGCATTCAGAATCTGCGTGTCAGGGCCAAGGTCTACATACGCGGGTACGACGATCCACAGATGCAGTTTGAGCAGGCAAAGGGATTAGATGACTGGGATTTGTATGAGGCGCTGCGGAAGTTCGTGCATAAGCGGGATAATAGTGTACCTAACTCATCGGTGCGGATCACATCATTTGTTAGCTCAGAGCTTCTATCCTCCTGGACCCAATATGATGGGTTCATGACAACGTTTAATACCTCCGGCCGCCAGATCATAAGTGCTATCACCGGAGGGGCGACGCGCGACTGGGCACAGTCGAACGATCTGGGTACGGCTGCCAGAGGCGATGTCTTTGTCGTGGGGGTGGAAAATAATTACACCGACACCGGCACGGTTAAGGCTGAGCTATCCTATGGGGACGATCCTTCTACAGTAATTCACAAGCAACAATATGCCGGCCTGAATTATGGGGAGCTGATACCTAATCATATTTACTTCTTCATGGCCATAGGTAATGATGCCTCGCCGCATATCAATATAGGGAACCCATCACCCGGTCTCAATTTCTCCGGAACATTTACGGTTCATAAGATTACCGATACGAAGGATGATCCAGGGGTGTTTTTCTGGGTCTGCTTCGAGGAGGTGTATGAGAATGCATTAGGTATTACGACGGTCAGCGACACGGAGTATGCCGACTGCATGCTGTTTGTGCCGGTCAAGGTTCGCCCGGGTGAGTCGTTTTCGGATTATCTGAACATTACTGCCGGGGCTGAGAAGAAGTTCCTGACCAGGGCCGAAGATGGTGATGTGGTCTATAAGCACAATGCCGGGATGGAGCTTAGGGCTATGTTTCTGACCGTCTGCCCGTGGCTCCGCATAAGGGTAACCCCAGATGCCGCCTATACGCAGGTGTATAATGTTGTTGGCACAGGGTGGGGTTTTGTCGTCGTTAATGATTCCGTTATCAATGTCGATGGTGATGATGAGACTTTGGAGCTGCATGTCGCCTCACAACAATCGTATGGCGGGGCTGATGCGGGTGTGGTAGCTAATATGACGATCAATTGTGATCGGAAATGCTATGGTGATCTGCGCGTGCTTTCTTTCGTCGGCGATCTTGGGGAGGAGACAATATTATTCAGGGCGCTTCCTTCTGAGAATGGTCGTGTGACGAAAGAATTTTATAAGACTCAATCCCGAATACGTAAGGTGCTCAAGGTGTATGCAAGAACAAACATGATTCTTCGTACCACATACGAGAGCGAGGGGCTGCGTCGTCTGCTGCATCAGCTGATAAGTACCGACCTGCCTGTATGGATGTTTGACCCGGATATGTATGATAATTATCGTGTTGTAACAGTAATTAGCGATGATGTGCCAATATTGGATCAGGATGAGCTTATTGAAAATGAAATCGAGATTGAATACGAGATATGAGTAAGACGCAGATATACCTCGGCATCAATAAGCTTGATTTCACAGGCATTGTTAACGTGAAACGCCAGCTTACCGATTATCGTGACTTATCGATTGGGACGTCGAATAAATCATACACGATAGATATCCCAATGACACCATCGAACACGGTCTTATTACAATTTATCAATGACCTGCGATCACGTGGTGAGGTCACAGATGAAGCCAAGATTATCACCGATGGTATTGAGTTGATCCGGGGCACTATCCGGATTCTTTCGTTTACGGAATTATATGCCAAGATCATCATCGAGGCTGATGATTGGATTAGTGAGGTTGGGGCCAATAAGATCAATGACCTATCGTGGGGGGCAGCAGAGGATCATACATTCAATGCATCGAACATCTCAGATAGTTGGATAGCCGGACCCGGGGCTTTTTATCGTTACCCCCTGATCAATTTTGCTGAACTTGTATCAGGTGACTATACCTCGAATGGTGCCAAATTATACCCCTTTGATTTCTATCCGTGTTGGAAAATAGCCGACATCGTTGAGAAGATTTTTGCCGAATCCGGATACACCTTGGCCAGTGGTGGGTTCTTTGATTCAGCAACAGGACAATCGTTATATCAGTTAAGCGCATCCAAGCCTAACGAGCATGATCATATCTTGGGCAAGGGCTTGAAGGTATATGTAGACGATAAGAATGATAACTATGATTCAGCATCAATAGCCGGAGGCACGGCCGGCACATTGCAGGTTAACCAAGTATTGGTGATGGGTGGCGAGAGCAGGGATGAGGGAAACGACTATTCAATTACGACAAACCGGTACACAGCGCCAGAGGATGGGACCTATCGCTTTCAGGCGCAGGTGCAGGTTTTCTCGACTATGCATAATCCATTAGCATCATGGTCAGTCGTTAACTCGTCTATTACTTGGTCTATACGAAAAAATGGTGTTGCGCTCGTTGATGAAACGGTGAATAACACCTCGGTGTTTGATATGGGCAACTCCTTTGATCTGGACACGGGGTATATTCATCTTGATGGAGGGGATCACATAGAGGTTTATGTTTTTTTGACGGTGGTCGGACAAAACACAAGCGCAAATCCGTTAACTGCTGTACTGCATATTCGGGAGGGCGTAGATGTCTCATATCTTCGATCGATATGGAATGAGCAATGCCTCTGGCCGGGTATAGGCAAGACAATGAATCCATCCAATTACCTCCCGGATATTGACGCGGTTGATTTTTTAAATGGGCTTAAGCAGGTGTATAACCTTCGTTTTTTCATGGACCGCATGAACAGAACGATATACATTGAGACAAGCGATAATTTTTACGGAGCGACAGTCAAAGACTTATCGGATAAGGTTGACTATTCGCATGATCTTGATATGCGTGTTCTTGCGAGCAAGTACCGCAGAACACAGATATTCAAGTTTAAGCCAGACACAAGCGATAAGGCTTATACGAACGAAGTATCTGCCAATGGGGTGCCATTTCAGAAGAAGTATGTATTAGGTTCATCCTATGCCATCCCCGGTTCAAAAACGAATGAGAACGTAGTATTCTCACCCACACCGACAGGCGATATGCCGCAGATAGGCCATTACAGCTATCAGAAGATTCCGCGCATATTTGGCAGCGATGAGTTTGTTTCATCGTGGCGGCCATATCCAGCTTACAGGGCAAAGAAATGGAACCCCAGGTTACTTGAATGGAAAGGCATGGTCGCGCTGACCACGGGGATGTGGGTATGGCATGCGAATGTAAATGATCCTACAGGAACCAATTATACTACCTTCCCATCTGTCGTGTGCCCAGATATGAACGATATGTTCAATGTGTATCTGGCCAAGGACTGGCGCAGGATTGATGAGAATAAACTACTAACGTGTGTGGTTATTGGAATGAACCTGATCGAGTTCAATACCGTGATAGGCACAGCAGCTAATGAAGGTTTCCGGGCGACGTATAAGCTGAATATCGAGGGGGTGGATATGTTTTTTATCCTCAACAAGATCGTCACCGACGGGGATAGGGTGAAATGTGAATTTGTGCAAAAACTATAATCATGGCAGAGAAGATACTCGCATTTCGTGTTGATGTGATTGGGGTGTCGAAAGAGGCTCAGGAGATCGCTAAGTTGGACCAGCAGCTAAAGAACCTGAATCAACGGCAGAGGGAGATTAACAAGGCTCGTAAGAATGGCAACATAACTCGTGAGAAATCAGAGAAGCTCCTGAGTCAGCTAGCATCGCGAACCAAGGACTTGACGGTCAAAAAACAGCAATTGAATAAGATCGAGCGGCAGAATGCCAAGGCATTTCAGGCTTCGGCCGGGTCGGTTAATAAATTGCAGCTGCAGATGGCCAAGCTGCGGGACCGGATGAATCAGGTCAATTTAACAACCAAAGAGGGGCAGAGGGCCTGGGCCAGGATGAACACTCAGTATCAGCAAGGTCAAAAAACATTGCAGAAGTACAATGGACGTCTTGCTGGCTCCGCGCGTCTGCAGGGTACGTTTACCAAAGGCCTGACCTCATCGATCAAGACCATGGCCGGGGCATATCTTGGTATAACTGCTTTGATAAAAGGTTTACAGGAGATCGTGCGCGTAACTGGTGACTTCGACTCTGCCCAAGCTAAGCTTGCTGCGATCACGGGCAAGAGCCGGGAGGAGATAGCAGGGTTGACCGATGAGGCGAAGAAGCTGGGTGCGACTACTGTGTTTACAGCGTCACAGGTTACGGACCTACAGATCGAGCTTGCGAAGCTTGGATTCACGGCCAATGAGATTCAAAACTCGACGGCTGCAATCCTGGACTTTGCCGCAGCAACAGATGCTGAGTTGGGTGCTGCAGCGAAAACGGCAGGTGTTGCTGTTCGGGCATTTGGATTAGACACCCTGGAGACGGCCGATGCTGTATCTACCTTGGCTGTGGCCACGACCAAATCAGCCCTTTCGTTTGAGGATTATGAAACGATCCTATCCACTGTTGGTCCTGTTGCCCGGTCGTATGGATTCACCTTGGAAGATACGATAGCCCTGACGGGTAAGCTGCGGGATGCGGGCTTTGATGCCTCTAAAGCTGCGACGGCCACCAGGAACATCTTACTGAGCCTTGCCGATGCCAATGGCTCGCTTGCAAAGTCCCTGGGCGGCTCTGTAGGAACATTTGATGAGCTGATCGCCGGCCTTATTGATCTGGACCGAAAAGGGATATCTCTGGCAGAGACACTCGAGCTTACCGATAAGCGTTCGGTTGCAGCCTTCAACCAATTTCTTATCGCAGCCGACTCAACCCGCAAGCTACGTGATGAGATCACCGATGTGAATGATGAGCTTAGTGATATGGTCAAGATGAGGCTCGACTCATTTGCCGGCGACGTGAAAGCCCTGGGCAGCGCATGGGAGGGGTTCATCCTGAAGCTGAAAACATCGGGTGTGATCCGCGAGGTGGTTCAGTTCATGAAGGATGCTATTTTGCAGGTCAGCAATCTCGATCTGGCCTTTCGGAATTTCAATAAGCAGAGCGAAGAACAGATACAGCGCTCCTTCGAGCTTCTTAGCAGTTTGTCGAATAAGCAGGGGAAGGAATTTCGGGCAACAGTAGAATCATTGGATGATATATCTATCGAGGAGCTGATCCTGGACCCGGAAGCTTATGCAGCACGGTTTGCACAGATCCGCCACGTGAACAAGCGGGAGGCTGTATCGCTGTTTGATGAATATATCCGGCAGCGACAGGTAGCAGCCGAGAAGGAGATCGTTGCCGAGCAGGCCAAGGCGGAGCGGATAAAGAATGATGCACTGGAGCAGGAGAAGAAGCGGATCGCAGAGACAAAGAAAATGCGGTCAGAAGCTGCCAATCAGGAGCTGCAAGATGCCAGAGCGCGCATGGATAAGCTACTATCAGAAGTTAGCCGGATAGATGAATCAGGCGTGCAGACATTTAAGGAGGATTATAGTGCTGCATTGAGTGTCCTCGAGTATGAGTTCCAACAATGGGGTGATGAGCAAGCACGTATCAGTAAGCGCCTGGAGGATGAGTACCTCGCCAGATTGGAGCGGGAGAATGAAGCGTATCGTAAGCAGCAGGAGGAGCAGCTACAGATACAGGCAGAGGCAGCTTTCGCCAAGCAGCAGATCCAAGAGCAGAGCATAATGCTTGTTAATAGCCTGCTAGATTACGCTTCTGCGTTACAGACGCAGCGGAAGAACAGGGAGCTTGCGCAGGCAGGTGACAATGCAAAGAAGCGTGAGGCGATCGAGCGTATATATGCGAAGAAGGAGCAGGGCATTGCCATTGTAAAGGCTATTATCAATACCGCGCAGGGTGTGACCAAGGCGCTGACCCTCCTGCCGCCCTTCTCGTATATCATGGCAGGTATTACGGCTGCTGCCGGTGCTGTTGAGGTCGCCACCATCGCAGCGCAAAAGTTTGCTTCGGGCGGCAAGGTCAAAGCAGGCTCTGAGCTGCCCGGATCGACACCCGGGACGGATAATACGCTTGCATTGGTACAGCCGGGTGAGGTCGTTCTGAACAAACGTCAACAGGCTGTCATGGGAGGTCCTTCTGCTTTTCGCAAAGCTGGCGTGCCGGGGTTCGCAACCGGTGGGGTGATAGGGTCCTCCCCTTCGCCCAATACCAAGTCAATAGACAATCAGATCGCTACGCAGTTAATGCTTGGTGATCTTAAGGTCGTGCTGAACCTCAACGAGCTGAATGAAGCACAATCACAACTCGCAGTTATTAACGAAGATTCCGGCCTATGATCAATATTCGTGAGAAAACAGCTGAGCTGCTTTTGAAAAAGCAAGGCATCCCCAAAAAGAAAACCATGGAGATGTTTGACGCGCAGATTCTCAACGAAAATTATTGTAGAAGGGTATTGGTTGCTCTTGAATACAAAGAACGAAGTAAGGGTCCATTATCTAAGACCGACATCAAGGTTCTGCTTTCCGAAAGGTACTGCGTCAGCTACTCGACGGTCGAGAAGTACATCCATCAGATTCTTAATAGCCCGGTAATCACGTAAAAAAATTATGTGCGCTGAATTGCGGATTTTCATATACTTGCCTCATACACGTTCTGTGAGATGCAAAGAGAATCCGCAAATTTGACTTACGAAGAAGCCTTAGAGCTCGTCGGAAAAGTAATCAGAATCACCAATGCCGAAGATGAAGGTGGTGAGGCAGAGATCGAGATCGATGGTGAGATAGGTTACGATTGGTGGAACGACGATGATTCGAATACGGCCAAGGCTATCAAGGCTAAGCTGAAGGCCATCGCCAATCTGAAAGCAAAAAAAATCAATGTCCGTATTAACTCCTTCGGAGGCTATGTACATGAGGGTCTTGCTATTCACGATGCTTTGGCAGCAAACAAAGCCGAGATACTTACCGATGTCCAGGGCGTAGCTGCGTCTATGGCCACGGTTATTGCCCAAGCAGGTAATGAGCGGTTGATGTCCGACAATGCGCTGTACCTGATCCACCAGGTCCGTGGTGGTGCGTTTGGCAATATCAACGAGACGAAGGCCCACCTGGATGATCTGATCGCATGGAACGACCGTCTGGTCAATATTTATGTTAAGCGCACGGGCATGAAAGAGAAGGATATCCGTGAGCTTATGGACCGAAACAATGGGGAAGGTATATGGATCGATGCGGATGAGGCCCTGGAGATGGGGCTTATCGATAAGGTCTATGAGCCTATGCAGGCTGCGGCCAGCGTCAAGAATATTAATCCGGATAAGCTGAAGGCCATGAGGATGCCGGCAATCCCTGCAGGAAAGCGTAATATTAAAAATTCAACTATCATGTCAGACAAGAACACATTGATGAAAATGCTCACGGATCTGAAAGGAGAGATCCGCACCATGCTTGGACTGGATTCCGAACAGGATTTGCCGGAGGATGTAATCTCCAAGCTCACAGAATTCAATAACCGCATCGAGGCTGCCGAGACAGAGGCAAGCGATAATGCCGAGGAAGTTACGAGGCTGACCGGTGAGTTGGATGCGGCTAAGGCTACCATCACCGACAAGGAAACCGAGGTGTCTAATTTGATGACCAAGGTGAGCGAGCTGGAAGGTAAGCTTACTAAGCTCAATAGCTCATCGACCAAACCAAAGGGTCCACAGGGTGCTGAGGATGACAACAATCGTCTGGACAAGGATGCGGCCGAGTGGGATGCTGAGGCGCAGAAAATCAGGAACGACCTGATGTTCACTCATGGCGATTAATTAGGAACTTATAAAACTGCAATACAATGGCAACATTTATTACGAAAACTTACGAATGGGCAGGCAAGGAGAACCTTGACTATTTCCTGAAGCCCATGTTCATCGGCAAATCGCCTTGGGATACTAAGGGGATCCGCGTCTTAGGAAATGTTAAGTCCAGTCAGCGGCTCAACTATTTCGGTGCTGCGTCAAAAATCCTCAAAAAGTATGTCAAGGGATTCAATGCTTCAAGCGGCACAACGCTTACGCAAAGAGTTCTGACCACACATCGGATGAAGGCGGAGGCCGCCGATGATGCCAATGATTTCTATCGAACGGTATTCGAAGAGGCCACCCGTGTTGACGATTGGAACAATATCAATGGCACGATGCTGAAGAAGATCATTGTTGAGCTCTATCGCAATGCGGTCGCAAGCGATGTGTTCCGGCAATTCTGGCTCAACGATGTGAACAAGGAGTTGGTCACGGGCGGAGTGGTTAGCGGTAACGCAGACGACGATTACAATGCGTATGATGGGATGTGGAAGCTGTTGATGGATAATGCATCCACCACGCCTAACGATGATCAGATCAAGCGTGTGGCCTTCACCAATGGGGCCGTGGCTGCGGTCAATACTGTAACGCTTACCGGTACGGGTGGAACGGCTAATGTCAATGTTGGTGGGGTGGACTACCTGGCCACCTTCGACACGTCACTTGATGTTACGCATGCCAACTTCGTTGCGCTTCACGCTGCGGCTCTGGAGGCCCGGGGGATTATTCTGACCGGCCCCACCCCATTGATTTTCACCAGCGCAGTACCTGGCCAGCCGATGCCCGAACCTACTGTCACTAATGTGACCGGGAACTTGGCTGGGACGAATGTGGTCTCCGTTGCGAACACCGCGCCAGCCGACCTGGCATCGGGTGAGTCAGAGGATATGTTCTTGGCCCTATACACGGGCGCGGATAAGGTGCTGAAGCAGGTGCCCAAGAGCCAGAAGGTTTTTCTGGTTAGCGATTCCGTGTATGAGAACTATGAAACATACCTGGAGAGCCTTGGCACCGAACGAGCACACATCAAACTGGAGAATGGTTACGACGCGCTGTCCTATCGTGGCATCCCCGTGCTGAATGTCGGGTGGGATATCCACCTCGAGGCAGACTTCCCTCATGCCCCTGGTGATAATCCGGCTTATCCTCACCGTGTGATCTATACCGAGATCAATAACTTGGTCCTGGGTATTGACTCCATGAACCAATTCAATGGCACCAAAACGTGGTTTAACACGGACGAGGAAGAGAACCGCTTCCGAACCAAGCTGGTGATGGGTGTTCAGTACGTGCATAACAAACTTGTTGCCCTGGGTTATTAACCCGGGGTAACTCCTTAAATCAGGAGGGCTCTATCATGAAAAAAGTCTTTAATGTTTTTTCCGCACTTGCTGTACTGATCATCGGATGTCTGGTGATGGGTATGATTACCGTGGAAGAGGGAGGGCCTGCATTGGCTGCCATCAATGTATATAGTAAGACCTGTTCAAAGAATGTGGGCGGTAACTCTGCTGTTTTCCTGACCGAGGCGGGCAACCTGGCTTCTGTTACTGTGACCGCAGGGGAGATATCAGCAATAAGTATGACCGCTTCAGAGACCTTCCATGAGGCTGAAGCCGATCTGGATGGTATCTTACACACGCAGGAGGGCGCGGGTAATGCGAACAACATTGCTTATACGCATCGCATAGAGATGTATTTTGCCAAGCCATCAGCAACACTTAATGCCTTTCGCGACGCGCTGGCCGATGCCTCACCATGCGGCATTCTGGCAATTATACAGGATGGAAACGGAAACTGTTGGCTGGTTGGATACAATGCAACCGATGGTGTGAAGCGTTCATTGCGCCTTGTTCAAAATGGGATGAATTCAGGGAACGCGCCGACGGATGAGGATAGCCAGCGGGTGACCGTGGCCTTGGAAGGGATCTCTGGATACCTATCACTACCATTTGACAGCACCATCGCTGCTACCATCATCGGAGGGACGGCCAATTTTATAACCTACGCCTCATGAGTTTGATCATAGACGATAAGTATAGGGGGTCGACGGTCAGTTACCGCAGAGGGACGGCCATGGTCTGTATCCGGAAACTCGAGGACGCAACCCCAGAGCAGCTCAAAGAGCTTGCTGAGATGGGGCACCCTGGAGTTGTGAAATATACTAAGGCCTCACAGAAGGCCTCGAAGAAAGGAAGTTCTTCTTCATAGCTGTAGTTAGTTAGTCCATTGAGAGGGTGGTAGTATAGTGCTGCCACCCTTTTTTTAACCGAGCACCATGCGCACAGAGAGCGACGTATTTCATGCAACATTTATCAATTTGGCGAAAGAAGAACCACAGCCAATGATCGTGGAGAATACCTATCACGATTATATCCCGTTTGGCTCAGACAACCTTTTCCCGCAAGCATTGGCACGATTTGCCAGGTTATCACCCAACCACCGGGGGATTATCAATTCAAAGCACCAGTACATCATTGGTGATGGGATTACGAGTGAGGACGAATCGACACAGGAGCTTTTCAAGCAGGTAAATTATGAGGGTGAGTCCATGACCGAGATGGTTAACCGCCTGCTTTTGGATGATCTGATTTTTGGCAACGGCTGGATCGAGCTGATTACCGACCGCAATCAGACCTTCTTGTGGTATAACCCCATTGATGCGACTAAGTGCCGGCTGTCGAAGAACCTGAATGAAGTAATGATTCATCCTGATTGGGGGACGTGCACAGGCAAAGATGATCCGCAGATGAAGTGCCTGCCGCTGTATCCAAATTTTAAGAAGGACAACAGGAATGACTTCCCGGCTTATCGCTCTGTTTATCATTTGAAACGTTACGAACCGGAGTTCGTGTACTATGGCATACCGCAGTACATTGCCGCACAAGATTCAGTACAGATTGATTTCAAAACGAACAAATGGAATCTGGCGAGGTTGAAAAATGCCTTCAAGGTATCCGGTATCTTGGTTGTTCCGGTACGGGACAAAGCCGAGAGTAAGGCTGTTATTGATGGGTTGAAAAAAGAGCATCTGAAGGAGGGTGACAATCATAAGTTGATGACGATCACCAAGACCCGCGCGCGTTCCGATGAGAAAGCCGATGTCACGCAACTGATCGAGACCGAGCAGCATGATGAGGGCTCCTGGGAGAAGCTGCATGCCCAGTCCTTATCCGATATGATTGTAGCTCACACATGGTTCCGCTCCTTGGTAAGTATTGCAGACAATACCGGTTTTGATACTCAACGCATCTTGAATGAGTATGAGATCGCTCAGAACACGATAATCACGAATTATCAGAAGCAATACATTGGTATGTTTCAGCGGCTGTATCGGGATGTACTCAATCAGGAGATCGACATGAGGTTTGTCAACAAACCGCCTCTATCTTCGCACGATTATAAGATGGTATGGGAGATTCGCAAAGAAAAAGGGATGGAGTACGATGAGAACGACCCAGTCCAGCAGCAGATTGTTGGGGTTAAGTATGCGCAATTAAAAGTGGGGGATTACTAATGAGCGCACTGATGACAGCCGTTGAGGTTCGTGATACAGCTTTCACCCGGATGGTGGAAATTGACAAGATCAAGGAAGATACGATTCTTGCCGTACAACAAAAGCATCTCATCCCCGTGTTGGGTGAGGACTTCTATGATGCGATTGTGGCCGACCCGATCAAGTATGCTGAGGTCATTGCGAAGATCAAACCTGCGTTGGCTTATATAGTTAAATATTATCTCCTGCCTGATATATTCAGCGAGGTAAGCACGACGGGCATAGGGTTAATCACGGGGAAGAACAATCAGAAAGCTTCCAGGGATGAGCTGGGCGATCATCAGAAGTCAGCCATAGATACCTATGAGATGCATATTGGTGTGCTGACAAAGTATCTGAATGACAATACCAGCAGCTATCCCTTGTATCACCGCTCAGCCAATCCAAACAACCAGATTATACATGCAGGTGGGATCGTGTTTGGTGAGCATGAGCAGGACGATGATGACGATTACTGGTTGAGACGCCAGCAGAGATATTAACATATTAACACAGGAATTATGGGTTTCTTATCACAAATAGTCGGTGCAAAAGGGTGCGACGATCAGGTCGGTGCCGGCACATATACCGCACCCGGGAATCATAAGATCGCAGCTATCGGTATTGTAGCCGATGCGGAGGTGACGAATTTCAAATGGGACAACCGGTTCGGTGTTGAACAAGTCGAAACATCGAAGGAGTGGATTGGTGTTACACTGTCGGCAGCGGCTGGGGCAAACGCTTATATCCCATTAGGACGGGATGCTAAGAGCGTCGAGGTAGCTTCTGGGACAGTACGTATGTTTTTTAAATGATCCGTTATGGCCTTATCTGTTTACACAAAAGAGTGTTCGAAAAATATTGCGGGTAACTCTGCATTACTGGTGACAGAAGCAAGCAATATTTCTGAAGTGACATCATCAGGGGGTGAAGTTACCGGCATTACTATGGTTGGTAGTGCGACATTCAAAGAGCTGCAAGCCGATCAAGACAGCATCTTCCGATCGGAGGAAGCAACTGGCAATGCGAGTAATATCGCCTATACGCATGCAGTAGGAGCGGGATTTGCCAAGGGAACGGTCAATCTCAACACGTTGAGGGATTCACTTGCTGCTGCCTCACCATGTGGCATTGTGGCCATCGTGCTTGATTCAAATGGCACCGCTTGGTTGGTTGGTTGGAATGAGACCGATGACCTTAAGAGGGCCTTGCACCTACAGCAGGATAATTATGCTTCTGGGAACTCTCCTGTTGATGAGGACGCACAAAAAGCTGATATCGTATTACAATGTGTATCAGGCTATGAATCTTTGCCGCTTAATGCAACATTGACCACGTCTGTTACCACAGCATTAGCAAGCGGATCAGGAGCAGCGATAGAGTGGAGTCCTGAGTCGTATGGTCCAGAATTACACACCGGACCGAACGCAGCGAGCGATCCGAACGGTAATGAAGCGAATGCTACTACTGGGTGGTCAATTTGGGCAGGACTGAATCTTGGGGCTAATATATTCCAATCACAATCAACTATCCAATATGCAGGGACGTATGCAATAGAAGCGGATTCAAACGACACACCTACATCGGGGAGCGGGTTTTCCCAAGATTTTAACGTAGAAGCGGGGGCATCATATAGGATAACATTTGCTTGGAGACATAAAGGTATAGGCGGAGCCTGGGGGGTGAATGTTGAAGGGACTCTATTAGGAACATTGGCATCAAGTCAAACAACATTTATTCAACAAGATTATACTATAACCGCAGGGGATACTACTATGCGAGTAATATTCCAAGAACAAAACACACCGTCAACAGGAGGTATTTATTTAGACAATTTTTCAATACGAAAAGTGTTATAATGTTAGGACTTAGCAATATCACGATAAAGCGAAGATGTAGTACATCCGATGGTATATTCTTCAATTCTCAAAAGGGACGGGAAGATAATGCTAATCACCCGCTGAATATCACACCGTACACGTATCCGACGGTCGATTCAAAGAAAGAGATATTGCATCCAGATGTCATATACATTTCGTCCGGATGGAATGGATATAAGTATTGGATGTCATATACACCCATGCCGGACGCTGGGAACGATTATGAGACGCCTTGTCTGGCTGTTTCAAATGATGGCATCAATTGGATTGATCCGCCCGGCTTAACAAATCCCGTATGGCCAGACCCGCCAACGGGGTATCTGGCTGACTCTGATATTATACTGATAGATGGTATCATGCACATGGTCTGGCGTGATTCCTCATTGATGAAAGTTATGCACTCAACATCATCAGACGGTATTACCTGGGCTACTCCAACAGCATTGTTAGATATAACTAACAATGGAGGATCTGATTATAACCTCTTATCTCCAGCGCAATTGTATTACAATGGGATGATATATATATATAGCATCAACGATTTGGGGTCTAATTATCAATTGGAAAGATATTCTGCTGCATCATGGGAAGGGCCGTGGTCAGTTGATGTGTGTTCAATAGACGACTCAATGTCTGATTTATCGGGGGAGTCATCGCATAAGTGGCACGTGGATGCATTATACGATTCAGGGATAGTCCTCTTGATAATGTATCATCAAGGGAATGATGATAAGCTGTATTTATATTATAGTGAGGATGGCATATCGTTTAAAGTATCGGAAAAAGAGTTATTGCATGTGAGTAACGTATCATGGTATAGGTCTTTCTACAGATCAAGCATGGTGAATGTAGGGAATGCTTATGAACTATATTTTACTGGATTAACAACAGACTCAGATTTCCGCATCGGGAAAGCCTTGGTTGGTGACTTAGATAGTTATGTTCGTGTGAATAATGATTATTCACGGGAGATCATTGAGAAATGGGGACAGGAAATGGCAAAGGCAAATGATTTATCAAGCGGTTATGTCTTTGCTGACGACTTTAACCGGCCAGATAGTGAGACACTTGGAACGTCCAGTTGTGGACTTGTATGGTCGCAAAACAATTCATATCCCTATACGATTGGAGTCAAGGGAAATAAGGCAATGAAGCAGACCACGGGAATTTCATTAATTGAAAGTTGGGTGGATATTGGTGTAAGTAATTATGAGGCAACAATGATCTTGGGAGCCAATTCAGAAAACAATCATACACAAAACTTATACTTTATTTCAAAGCGACTTGGGAATGGGTATGTAATTATCTTAGGATTATTATCAATCATGGTTGTCAATATCTCTTTGTCACCTAATAATATTACCATAGCTAACTACACGCATTTTCAAGTAAAGAACAATGTTATCAATGAGTTCGCAGTGCGTCATTATAATGGACAATATAGAGTACTCATTAATGGTGTGTTACATTATGCGTTTAATTTAGCAGATATTGGATTCCTCCCTACAGATGGGAGTGAATATGATTTACAACACTATATTGATAATACTATTATCGGCCTTCGATATTCCTATGATAATGGGGGTCTTGAAGGTATAATGATTAAAGGATTGTAATAATATGCCTAATTGGTTAACACAGATACAATCATTAACCTGGCCCCAATTCATTAAGTGGGCCGTGATGGCCGTGACCATAGGTATATCTATTGGTACGGTGGCGATATTTATTTCAAAAAACGAAATAGAGAAACAGGTGTTGGAGAACACCAAACAGGTGAACCTGGATCAGACCTTGCAGCAGATCGAAACAGGGCAAGGTGTTGCTAATCGGGCTTTGTATGACCACTCACGTAAGATCGACTCTGTATTGACCATGCTTCGGATAGTACAAGAAAAAGTCTCGGAGAACACCAGACAGCTCGTTCGCGTGAAAACGACCGTTACGGAGTATATCAAGAATGATGAATCGCTGACCCGCGATGAGTTTATCAATATCATGGATGGGATGTGGGACGAAAAAAAAAAGTGGAAGCCATACAGCATGATACACTCCGACACTACTATATTAATCACAGCGGAACGGTTGAAGCCGAGCCAATAGATGATAGCCCATGAGCGGGAAGAGATTAACTGAAAGAGAGAAGCAGAGGATCGAAGATGAATCCCTGTGGAAAGGCGATCCGCATGAGCTGATCACACGCTATATAGCATCGCATGAGCGGACTTGCCCAAGGCATGGGCAATTACAAAAGATACTGGATAACCAAGATGAGATGAATGCATTGATCCGGAAGATTGGAATGCGCGAAACCAATGTATGGAACGCTATTGATAACATCGTGATTAAGGCCTCTATTACAGTACTATTCATCATCTTGTTATCACAGTGCGCGCCATTATTCATGTGGTGATCTGAAAAATTACTTAACTTGCTAACTCAATTAATGTTTTATTAAATGTTTAATTAAAATCACCGTTATGAAAAACATTGTAATTATGCTTGCCATCCTCCTGACCGGTTCGATGGCCCTAATCGCCCAAGATGTCATCGTGCCGTCTGATTGGCAGGACTTGTATGACAATTATGGGTTGTTTTTTGCCACCTATCTCGGTGTGGCTGGCGTGGCCACCTTCTTGGCCGAGTATGTCATACGATTGTTTAAGATTACCGGTCGGGTCGGTAAGATCATTTTTGTAATCCTTATTGCTATCGGACTTTCGTTTTTGGCCAATGCAATTAATATTGGTTATCTCGCAGAGGCAGCTTGGTATGAGGTGCTATTGTGGGGTGCACTATCTGCTGTCGCGGCAGCCGGTTTACGTGGCACCAATTTGCTATTCGCGAAAACAGTAGTGGATTTTGTTATTGGATTAATCGCGGAGAAAGAATAATGAAATTTAAAATCGAGCTCACATGGTCGAAGATTGTGGCTGTATTAGTGTTGTTGGCGGCCGTGTGGCTCGATAAATTGAATGGCGGTGCGAACACATTTATGTTTTCCCTTCCATTTGTTGTGTTCATGATTACCGGCAAGCAGGTTATTGACTGGAGGAAAAGAAATGAAGCTCACATTGAAGCGTAGATACCTGGGCGAATCCTATACCATAGGATCGCTATCAGTAGATGGGGTCTATCTATGCGATACCATTGAGGATAAAGTGCGGGATAAGAACCGGGACGGTGATCTACTGGACCCGGGAGAAGGTAAAGTATATGGTGAGACGGCCATCCCATACGGGACATATCAGGTCGATCTGACGATGAGCCCAAAGTTTCATCGCCTGTTGCCCATCCTCATGCACGTACCACATTTTACTGGCATACGGATCCATCGAGGTAACACCGCAACAGATACACATGGATGTATCCTGCCGGGGGAGAACAAAGCGAAAGGCAAGGTGCTGAATTCGACCAAGTACGAGATGGAGATTGTTAATCGAATCTATGCTGCTAAGCTGCGAGGCGAAGCTGTAACCATTGAAATTATCTAAATGCGCGTCCTGATCATATTATTGTTGACTGTGGCCACCATGTCCTGTGCCACACAGAAACGATGCTTTGAAAAATGGCCACCCAAAGAGGAGGTCATTGTTGAGTATCGAGATACGACGATCATGGTAGAGCTGCCCGGCGATACGATATACAGGGAAATCACTATTGAATCGCCATGCCCAGAGGATACTATATGGATAAGACCCAAGGCGGGAGTGCCAGTAGCCTCATTGGATACGGTCCATGCCCAGGGGAGTTACTCCGAATCGAAAGCATGGTTGGAAAGAGGAAAGCTGAAAATGACGCTTATTGAACACCCACAGTTGATCCCTGTTAAGATTGATTCGATTATTATTGAACGTACCCAGGTGGAGATACACCAGGAACCACCAGAGAAAACGATCCCCTGGGTTTATAAGGCAAGCCTACCAGTTGCGATTGCGCTTCTTCTGCTCTGGATTATTATGATTGCATTCGTCGTTTTGCGACGCTGAAAATACCGACGGTGACTCGGTGATTGTCCGTTTATCTGAGGCCCGGATCATTGATGTTGTTCGCCATGACATCAATTGGTTCGGGTTTCTTTTTTTGGCATAAAATGCAAATAAAAGATAAAATATTTGCAAAACAACTTGCGTGTGTAAATATAAGGCTGTATATTAGCAGTGTAATTAATGATAACCAATAAAGCTTAAGACCATGACAAGACAAGAAAGATTAGAAAAGAAAGGATGGAAAATCCAGTACTGCATGCGTTATTACAACGGTGAACAAGCAATCGGTAGCGTACGCGGGATCAACGGAAATACCACAATGCACGCAGGTAGCGTAACGGAGTTACATAGAAAAGTTTTTGGATACTAATAGAAAAAACGGACAATCATGAAAGAACGACTTGAATACTGCGAAGAGTTAATGAACCAGGTAAACAGGGTCCAGGGCTACGATATTTTTTCGGAAATCGAATTAAAGGAGGCTGAAGGGGGATACGAATTAAACTTTGATCTATCCCGGGATTCTCTGGAAGACCTTTCCAAGATACTATCACTTCTGAATCTTACATCACAAGTGGGTAAGTACTCAATATCTATGAAGATGGGTGGCCGATAAAACAAAGAAATTACTTAATCATTAAATAATATTAAAAATGAAAAAGTACCTATTAATAGCAAATGATGGTCACATAGAAGAAGATGCGCTGACACTGGTTGGCGCATCAACAAAGGTTGGTGATTCATCCAAGATCGGGATGTTCGGGTCGGGAACTAAGTATGCGCTGGCCTACCTACTACGCAATAAGCACGAGGTGCTGATTTATTCCGGATTGGACCCCATTGTTCTGGGTAGCGTCAAAAAAACATTTCGCGAACAGGATTTCGATGTGATTACCATCAATGGCAAACAAACATCAATTACTACCCAGATGGGTAAGGATTGGGAGCTTTGGCAGGCTATTCGGGAGATATATGCCAATGCGATTGATGAGGGAGGTATAATTTTTAAAGAGGTCGATGAGATTGAGCCT
>PDWI01001562.1_pt1 | contig 35866 bp, 28 predicted proteins | sample 1430891 | NCBI WGS metagenome assembly PDWI01 (sample SAMN01162508, study PRJNA174530) | Oral metagenome, whole genome shotgun sequencing project. | biome: Marine environment; feature: Marine mammal; material: Swab sample of the gingival sulcus; isolation source: swab sample of gingival sulcus... | reverse complement strand
TCTTTACTCCCTTAGGATACTTCCCTGTGAAGATTTTGTTCAATAAAATTTCTTTTGCCATAATACTTTATTTTATAATTACTTAATTGTGTGCAAAAATCAAATCGTTACAAACTTACAAAAAAAAAAAACGTATGCAAATTTCCTTGTATTTAGGTAGGTTTCTTTATTAAATATAGCTTATCTTCTTTCAGTTTCACACTGATGAAACTGTAGTTCAACATATATGAAACTCGAGTTTCATATATGTTGAACTACTAACTTTAGTATTAGAGCTTATCTTAAGGCTTTGAGAGGCTCAATAATCGAATAATAAACTTGCTGATAAGATCAAAGCTTAGATAAGATTAAAGCAGATACTATCTATTTTTTATTTACCGAGGATTGCTTCGATTTGGTATTTGGCGATAAGGTAGTTGTAGCAGGCTTGACTAAGATTTAACTGAGCTTGTCGCTGACTTAGTTCGGCATCATTAAGTTCTAAGAGAGTCGATAGCCCACTTTTATATCTTGCTTGTGCGATGCTAAAGCCTCTTGTCGCAGAAGTTTCAGCCGTTTGTGCGGCAATGAACTGCTCCTTGGCAGCACGAAGGCTACTATGGGCTTGTCGCAATGCTAGGTGAAGTTCTCGTTCTGCTTGCAATCGTTGGAGATACATTTGCTCAAGCTGGAGCTTAGTGGACTTTAGATCATAGTAGCGACTACCACCACTAAATAGGGGTATGTTAAGGTTTAGACTAACCATGGAATAGGGAGACCAACGTTTAGCCTTATCAAGCTGAAAGCTGTTATTGGTATAGTTATAATTGTACATGAAGTTAAGGCTAAGTGATGGCATGAAACTCATCTTTTTTAGGCTTAGTGTTTTCTTTAGACTCTCGGCTTGCAGATCTAACTTAGATAGTAATGGATTACTTGCGAGTATCTCTTTAGTGCCTGTTATAAGTTCCCCCTCTTGTAAAAGATCTTCGTATATTTTCTTTTGAAAATCAGCTAAGTTCTCTATTAGTTCAATCTCTGTCTCAAAAGGAATATTTAGTAGGAGCTTAAGCTTCATCTTTGCCAAAAGGCTGTTTTGCTCCGCCTGTATAAGTTCTGGTTTTAGGTTCTGCACCTGAGTACTAAGTCGAATAAGGTCATACTCGGCTATCAGACCACGGTCGAATTTTTCTTTTGTTTGGGTGTAGTTCGTCTCTAAATTATTCAAACTCTTATGTAATACTGACTTTAGCTCTTCGGTAAGCAAAACCGATACATAGGATTTTTGTACCTCATGCTTAAGCTTTAGTTCTGAAGAGCGAGCCTCTTCGATGGCAAGTTTAACAGCTTGACGGCTTAGTCCTAAGCTTGACCAAAGCTGTGGTACAATAAGTGGCATGTTAAGGTGAAGACCTGCCTGTATGTTGTGCGTCATGCCGACCTCAATGCCTTCTTCAGGGAAGTAGCGAGCCATAGGATTATCTTCTCCCCCAAAGAACATACGTTGCTTCTTAATTGTGTAGCTATAATTTCCTGATAGGTTTGCCTGTGGTAGTAATTGACCGAGTTGCTTACGCTGTCCTGCTTGCTGTCGTTTAATCTCGAGACGACCTGCTTTAAGATTATTATTTTCTTGAATAGCTAATTTTACTGCCTGTCTCTGTGTCAGGCGAATAGTATCGTGAGCTATAGCCCCTTGTCCCTTAGCGATCAAGGGCAGGAGTAGGCTCAATACGATTGAATAACTTATTTTTTTGCTTATAATCATGCTAATTGCTAATACTTAATATATTAAGCAAAGATACTTAAAACTTTCTTCTTACTTAAAATTAAGTGGATAGAAAACTTTATCTTTGTTTCTAAATCATAAGTTATTGAAGATATGAAAGTAATAAAAGTTATAAGTCTTTTACTTGGTGGCTGCCTCTTGTTCGGCTGTTCTAAGGATTCTGCTCAAAAACAAGGCTTAGCCTTTGAGGTAAATCCCTTTGTTGGAACGGACTATGTTGGCAATACTTATCCAGGGGTTACAGCTCCTTTCGGAATGGTTCAGCTAAGCCCTGATAATGGTACGGGTGGTTGGGATAGAATAGCTGGATATTTTTATCCAGATAGTACGATTGCAGGCTTTAGCCATACGCATCTGAGCGGTACTGGAGCTGGCGATATGTACGATATTAGCTTTATGCCGACAACAGAGCCTCAGCTTATTGCAGAGGGTGATCTTGGCTTGCACGCTACATTCAGTCATCAAGACGAAGAGGCTAATGCTGGTTACTACTCCGTTATCTTAAAGCCTTACAACATTAAGGTTGAACTGACCGCCACGCCTCGTGTCGGCATTCAGTCCTATACTTTCTTAGAAGACGCTGACAAAGCTTGCATAACGCTGAACCTTGATAAGTCTATGAACTGGGATAAAGTTCAGAATAGCCTTATTCAAGTCTCAGAAGAGGGTAAAGCCTTAGAGGGCTTTCGCTTCTCTAATGGCTGGGCGAGAAATCAAAAAGTTTTCTTTGCTTCACGTTTGTCCCGTCAAGCTGATAGCATAAGTATTCAGAAGAAAGGCTATCACGAGGACGGAAGTCCTTGCCGTTGTGGAAAAGATACGGCTGGATATGGTTATATTGCTCGCCTATATTATAAGGTAAAGAAGGGGGATAAGATTTTGATTGAAACGGCTCTCTCTCCTGTAAGCATTGAGGGGGCTAAGAAAAATCTACAAGCCGAAGCTACTCATAAGACTTTTGACGCTTATCGCAAGGCTAATGAAGAGGTTTGGAATAAGCGTCTAAGTAAAATTGAGATTGAGGGTGCGAGTGAGGCAGAAAGACGTACATTCTATACGGCTCTATATCATAGTCAAATCTGCCCAACGCTTTATTCTGATGTAGATGGTAAGTATCTCGGAGCAGATAGACAAGTTCATCAATTAAAGGAGGGGGAGAAGAAGTATTCTACCTTCTCTCTTTGGGATACTTATCGTGCGGCTCATCCATTATATAATATCATTTGCCCAAGTGATAATAAAGATATGGTTCGCTCTATGGTTGAGTTTGGCGAGCAAAACGAGGGACATCTACCCGTCTGGAATATGTGGGCAAGTGAAACAGATATGATGATAGGTTATCACTCTATCCCTGTCATCGTAGAAGCTATCCTCAAAGGTGTCTATCAAGCAAAAGATCAAGAAAGACTATATCAACTAATGCTTAGTACCTCTAATCGTGAGGGCTATCGTGGATTAGATGAGTATAGAGAGCTTGGTTATGTGCCAGCAGATAAGGAGAGCGAGAGCGTTAGTAAAACGCTTGAATACGCTTACGATGACTATGCAATCCTTGCTTATATGGCAGAGATGAATGGCAATGAACATTGTGATGAGACTTACAGAAGAGGCGTTGATAGTTACCTAAAACTTTGGAATAAGGAAAAAGGTTTCTTCGCTCCACGCCTCTCAAATGGTCTGTTCAAGGAAGGCTTTAATCCTTTTGCTTACACTAAGGACTTTACGGAGAGTAATGCTTATCATTACCTGTTTTCTGTTCAGCAATCTCCACAAGCTTTGGTTAAGCTAATGGGCGGAGCAGAAGCTTTTGCCAAGCGACTTGATGAGTTTTTCTCCATCGCTACGCCTGATAGCATTGAGTTACCGATTTTCTCAACAGGAATGATAGGGCAGTACGCTCACGGCAATGAACCAAGTCATCACAATATCTTCCTTTATAATTACGCTTGTCAGCCTTGGAAGACAGCCGAACTAAGCCGAAAAGTTTGTCGTGAGCTTTACAGCGATAAGCCAGACGGACTCTGCGGTAACGAGGACTGCGGGCAGATGTCTGCGTGGTATGTCTTCGCTTCTATGGGCTTCTATCCGCTTAATCCTATCAGCGGACACTATGAATTGACCGCACCGCTTTGGAAGAAGTCAAGCATTCGCTTAGAGAATGGCAAGACCTTTACTGTTGAAGCTCCTAATTTGTCTGATACATATTGCTACATTGAGAGTCTTGAACTTAATGGTAAGCCTTACGAAAAGCATTATATTGACTATGCAGATATAATGCAGGGCGGAAAACTTGTCTTGAAGATGACAGCCAAAAAGGGCGTTTGTTGGTATAAAATTGAAGAATAGATGGATTTATTAACAAAGTTACTTTATCAGAGGGCTAAGTTTCGTCTTAAAGATATTGAGGCTTACAGATATAATGCCGAGGCTATTCAATTAAAACAGCTCTCTAATATCTTATCCTTTATTCAGGGGACGGAGTTTGCTCGGCATTATGGTTTAGATAAGCACTCTACCTATGCAGACTTTGCTGAGCGTATTCCTGTACAACGCTATGACGAGTGTAAGGGCGATATTGAGCGAATGATTAGAGGAGAGGCTGATGTCCTTATCCCTAATAAATGCTCTTGGTATGCCAAAAGCAGTGGTACGACAAGTGATAAGTCTAAGTTTATTCCCGTGCCTAATCGTCATCTTAAAGAATGCCATTACTTAGGAGGGCGAGACTGCCTTTGGCTTTATTTAAGAAATAATCCTGAGTCAAAGCTTATGAAGACCAAGGCTCTAATTTTGGGAGGTAGTCATAGTGCTACGGCAATTAATTCAGAAAGTAGGGCAGGGGATTTGAGTTCTATTTTGGTAGAGCATATGCCAACACTTGGTAACCTTATAAGAGTCCCAAGCCGTGAAACCTTGCTTATGAATGAGTGGACGGCTAAAATGGACGCAATCGTAAAGGAAGTTGAGGGGGCTAATGTCGGTAGTCTCTCGGGAGTTCCTTCGTGGATGATGGTTCTGCTGAGCAAAGTTTTGGAAAAAACTGGGCGAGACAATATCGCCGAGCTTTGGCCAAATATCGAAGTCTTCTTCCACGGAGGTATAAGCTTTGAGCCTTATCGTGAGGCATACAAAAAGCTTATTCCAAGTGATAAGATGAACTATCAAGAGACTTATAACGCAAGCGAGGGCTTCTTTGGTATACAAGATGACCCAAGCATTCGTGCCATGCTCTTGATGTTGGACTATGGCGTATTTTATGAGTTTATTGATTTGGAGGATTTGGACGAAGAGGCTGAGCCTATTTGCGGAAGAGAAGCTATTAAGCCACTCTGGGAAGTGGAAGCAAATAAGAAGTATGCTATCTTGATTACTACGCTTGGCGGACTGTATCGTTATCTGATTGGCGACACTGTTCGCTTCGTATCTACAAATCCTTATCGCTTTGTCATAACTGGACGCACCAAACATTACATCAATGCCTTTGGCGAGGAGCTGATGGTAGATAATGCAGAAAAAGCTTTGGCACTTGCTTGTGAAAAGACAGGAGCGAGGGTCAGTGAATATACGGCAGCGCCGCATTTCTTACACGAGCGTAGCAAGGGGAGACACGACTGGCTGATAGAGTTTGAGGTAGAGCCAGATGATTTGCAAGCCTTTGCTGATATTTTGGATAAAGAACTTCAAAATCAAAACTCTGATTATGAGGCTAAGCGTTATAAGGATATGACACTTTTGCCTTTGAATCTGTTGATTGCTCCAAAGGGACTTTTCCATTCGTGGTTAGCTCAAAAAGGAAAGCTTGGCGGACAACATAAAATACCTCGTTTGGCTAATCATCGCACTTACTTCGACGAACTGCTAAACTTGATGAAGTCTTAGGTTAAGTTTTGGTGTATTATGATTAGATTTATATTAAGTGCTGTAGTGAGCCTTTGGACAGTGATGAATGTTTCTGCTCAGACGATTAAATTGGAAGGCGTGAAAAGTCTTCTTGCTAAGGAAGATAAGTTTGATAAATTAAGACTTTATCTTAGCCTTGGTAAACCTAATACCTTAAAGATATACACTTCTCCTAAGAATAAAATCCTTAGCTATGAGCAAAACCCTTTACAAGCAAAGGCTATAAATAATCTAAACTATAATCAGATTGAACAGTGCTGGGAAGTACTCAAGCCTAAGACCTCTTGTGGTTATATTATCAAGGAGGAGGGGCAGCTCAATCACTATATCTATCTCTTGGATTATGAAGACTATGCCTTTGAGCCAAAGAACCTAAAGGTAGAGGAGGTGCCTGACGATCCTTGTCGTCGTATCCTGCTATCTTGGGAGGGAGCTGTAAATCCCATGCTCTATTATGGCTCTACGGCAGCAGCAAAGAAACTTGAACGCTCTGTTGAGCTTAACTACAAGAGCCTTCATTATTCCGATAAAGATGAGCAGTTTATAGCTCAGGAAGTTAAAGAAGAGCTTGAAGTAGAGGGTGAGAGCCATGAGCTGACGGCTTCGCTAAGTGATACTCCTTATGTCTTTGCTGGCGATAAATGGCAGAAAGCCTTTAAGCTAAAATTACCTAAACTTAGTTCAGAGCCTTATCCAAGCAAACGCTTAGAGGTCCATAGTCTTATTAGCTTATTTGATGAAGAGGGAAAGGAGATTATACAAGATGACTGGCAGTTACTTTCTGCTCCTGTTAGGGTAGAGATGACGGTTGTTAGTAATAATGAAGCAAAGCAACGCTTTCGTTGGTTACTTAGAAAAAAGGACAAAGATACTAAGGACGAAGAGATTATCTTAGACTATAATGGTCGTGAGACGGAGTATAATCTGACGCAAGCTGGCTATTATAAGTTAAGTATGGAGGCTTTTAGCAATGATGGACAATGCTCGGACAAGAGCTTCGTGCAAGAGCTAAGGGTACAAGAATCTAAACTTGAAGTGCCTAATGCCTTCTCGCCTTTTGATAGTGAAGGGGTAAATGATGTTTTTAGGGTTTATGCTAAGAGTTTAGTAAGCTTTGAGGCTCATATCTTTGCTCAGAATGGGCAAAAGATTTATTCTTGGTATAATGTAGAAGGTGGTTGGAATGGACGTTATCAAGGTAAGAAATTACCTATGGGAGCTTATTATTATGTGATAAAGGCTCGTGGTGCTGATGGTATAGAATATAATAAAAAGGGTGTTGTAAACTTGCTCTGTAGAGATGGCTTTAGTACCAGAAATAATGCTATTTAGTCTATTCTGAAAATAGTTACAGACCTTCAATGATGAAAATATAGAATGCAAGATATAGAAATAAGAGGAGCAAGGGTACATAATCTTAAGAATGTAAATGCACATATACCTCGCTATTCTCTCTCGGTAATTACAGGGCTTAGTGGTAGTGGAAAGTCTTCACTTGCCTTCGATACACTCTATGCGGAGGGACAGAGGCGTTATATTGAAACTTTCAGTGCCTATGCACGAGGTTTCCTTGGTGGTGGTATGGAGCGACCAGATGTTGAAGAGATCAAAGGCTTAGCTCCAGTCATATCTATTGACCAAAAGACAACAAACCGTAACCCTCGTTCTACTGTTGGGACTGTTACAGAGGTTTATGATTTTTTGCGTCTGCTTTATGCACGTGCAGGTCTTCCAATTTCTTATCTATCAGGCAAGCCGATGCAACGCTATACACAGACGGAGATTTTGGAACTTATCTATGAGCGACTTGAAGGGCGAAAGGTACTTTTCCTCGCCCCTCTGATACAACAAAGAAAAGGTCATTACAAAGAATTATTTGAGACACTTCGTAAAAAGGGTTACCTAAATGTTCGTGTTGATGGCTCTCTGCAAGAGATTGTCTATGGTATGAAGCTTGACCGCTACAAACTACATAGCATAGAGGTGCAGACCGATAAGTTAAAGATTAGCCGAGAGCAAGATCAACGTATTAGCGAGAGCCTTAATCTTGCCATGCGTGAGGGTAAGGGCATGATGATGATCTTAGATGTCGATACTAATGAGATAACTTATTATAGTCGTAATCTCATGTGTCCTGATACAGGTTTAGCCTATAAAGAACCAGCTCCGCACAACTTTTCTTTTAATTCGCCAAATGGTTACTGTCATAAATGTCGTGGCTTAGGTGTAATTGATATAATAGATCGGCAAGCACTTATTCCAAAACCTAATTTAAGTATTGCAAAGGGTGGAATTGTAGCTTTAGGAAAGCAAAAGAAGTCTTTTATATTTCAGTTGCTCAAGGCACTGTTTGAGAGGTATGAAATAGATTTAGACACTCCAATTAAGGACTTGCCTAAAGAACTTTTAGAAGAAGTCCTCTTTGGATCGGAAGAAGCTATTGAGATTGATCATAAAGGATTCTATGGTAATAAAGTTCTTTCTATTCAGTATCAAGGTATGATGCAATATCTTCGAGATCAAGAAATAGAAGATGGGGATAAAGATGTAGATGCTTACACGAAGGAAGCAAGCTGTCCAGACTGTGGGGGGAAACGTCTAAATCAAGAGTCTTTACATTATTACATAGATGATAAGGATATTGGTGATTTAGCTAATATGGAGTTGTCTAAGTTGAGTGAATGGCTTGAGGGCTTAGAGGAGCGTTTATACAAAGACCAAAAGATTATTGCCACAGAGGTGCTAAAGGAGATTAGAAAGCGACTATCCTTCCTTCTTGATGTGGGCTTGGAGTATCTAACGCTTAATCGTGTTACCTCGTCTCTGTCAGGAGGCGAGAGCCAACGTATTCGCTTAGCCACTCAAATCGGGACACAATTAGTTGAGGTCTTATATATATTAGATGAACCAAGTATAGGATTGCATCAGAGGGATAATGAAAGGCTTATTCACTCGTTGCATAAGTTGAGAGACCTTGGTAATACTGTTATCGTAGTAGAGCATGACGAGGATATGATGCTCAATGCGGATCATATTATTGACATGGGACCTCGTGCAGGCATTCATGGTGGAGAGGTTATCTTCGAAGGCTCTCCTAAAGAGATGCTTGCAGCAAAGGGCATCACTGGTGCATATATCAAGGGCGAGCTAAGTATTCCTATGCCTACGGAACGACGAAAGGGAAAGGGGGAGAGCCTCGATATCATAGGAGCAAGTGGTAATAATCTAAAGAATATTGACGTTAGCCTACCTCTTGGTTGTCTAATTGGTGTGATCGGTGTTTCAGGAAGTGGTAAAAGTACGCTCATCAATCATACGCTTTATCCATTCCTTAGTCAAGCCTTCTACCGCTCTCTGAAAGAGCCTATGCCGATGACAGAGATTAGGGGCTTAGATTTCGTTGATAAGGTCGTAGCAGTAGACCAAGCACCTATAGGACGCACGCCAAGGAGTAACCCAGCTACCTATACAGGAGTCTTCTCTGATATTAGAAAGCTCTTTACAGGATTGCCAGAAAGTAAGATGAGAGGCTATAAGCTTGGGCGTTTCTCCTTTAATGTTACTGGTGGTCGCTGTGATGCCTGTCGTGGTAATGGCTATCAGACTATTGAGATGAACTTCTTGCCAGATGTCTATGCTCCCTGTGAGCTTTGTCGTGGTAAGCGTTATAATCGTGAGACTCTTGAGGTACGTTATAAGGGGAAGTCTATTTCAGATGTTTTGGAGATGACGATCAATCAGGCAGTAGATTTCTTTGAGCATATCCCACAGATTATGAAGAAGATTAAGATGCTGCAAGATGTTGGCTTAGGTTATATCAAGCTTGGGCAGTCATCAACAACGCTGTCAGGAGGTGAGAGCCAGCGTATCAAGTTGGCAAGCGAACTGTCAAAACGAGATACAGGGCGTAGTGTCTATATCCTTGATGAGCCAACGACAGGCTTGCACTTCGAAGATATTCGTATATTGTTGGAGATTCTTAATCGTTTAGTTGATAGAGGTAATACTGTTATTATCATTGAGCATAATCTTGATGTAATTAAATGTGCGGACTATCTTGTTGAGATAGGTCCAGAAGGTGGAGATAAAGGTGGACAGCTCGTTTATCAAGGTAGTCCTGAGGGCTTAGTAAATATTTCTAAAAGTCCTACAGCAAAGTATCTAAAGAAGGTTTTAGAGAAGGGTAATAAGTCTAATACTACAAAATCATAAAATATATGAAGGCAATGGAAGAAGAAAAGGGACGTATATCGAATAAGTCTTGTCCTAAGGGTATGACTATCGAAGAGTGGCAGATAGCTCTTCGATGTGAACAGGCAGAGCATGCTGATTTTATAGTTAGACATTTGGACAACAATCGTATCTGGGGGGACTATTCTGTAGAAAGCAGAACAGGTGGTTGTTATCGTACCGCTTTTCGTGGAGTCCTTAGTGAGAAAAACTATTGTGCATGCTTAGATTTCCGTACTAATGGCTTAGGAACTTGTAAACATCTGGAGGCAGTTCAGACTTATCTCCGTGAAGAGGTGGAAGGCTATCCTTGGGCAGGTATTAGTTATAGTCCAGCTTATACCTCTATCTATGTGAACTATAAGGGAGGGCGTACGGTGCAGATTCGAGTGGGTAATGACTTATCCTCGGAGTTTAGAAAGCTTAAAGAATCCTATTTTGACGATAAGGGAGTATTGACAGAAGATAAGTTCTATCTACTTGATAAAATATGCGAAGAAGGAGAATCTATTTCTAAGACTTTTCGTTGTTATGATGATGTAAAAGACTTTGTTCAAGAAGTTCTGAATAAACAGCAATGGCAGTCCAAACTAAGGAATACTTATCCTTCTATGTCTATTTCTTGGAGTAGGGGAGAGCAAGATGACTTAAAGCTGCCATTAAGTAAGCTCCTCTATAAGCTTTGTTATCAGATAAACGGTCTTATCTTAGCTTCTAAAAGTTTTCATTACCCTTTACTTATTGCCCATCTTATTGATGAGCTGTACCTACATTTGGAAGAACAAGGACACGGTTTTGTTATTCTAAGTTCTCCGCTTGATGTGGAGCAATGGGAACGTGTTTTTTCTTCAAATAACTATTGCCAACTACGACCAATACATATATTACTTGAGGACGAATTTGTTAAATTAGTGGATCAGGGGCTAACAGATTGCAGCTTTGTTTACGTTGATCGTGCCGATGGCTTGAAGGAATGGAAGAATCCGCTATCTATTGCTCTAAAGAAACTTAAGGTAGAGCATTTATATATGCATTTAACATCATTAGAGCAACTTACTCCTGTTCAAATGTCTTCTATATTGCAGCATATTAGTCCTTTTATTCTTGGTCCTTTTTATCAATTTATTCACTCTTCAAGAGAAATATTTCCGCTTAAAGATGATGCTTCTAATCTTCCTGATAGCTTAAAGCCTTTGCTTACTATTGTTCCAGACTTAAATAAGTTATTAAGTGAGGACATGGAAAAAGTAAGTAATGAAGATTGGAAGATACTACCGAAGGATAAGCAGGCTGAAATGCTCTTTAATATCTGTCTTTCTTTACTTGAAGATGAAGATGGCATAAAACTTCTTAAACATAAATTACACAGACTACTTAATCTAAAATAAATAAGATGTTAGTACAAGATTATCTATCAGAACTAAATGATGCTCAAAGAGAGGCTGTTCTCTATAATGATGGACCAAGTCTTGTCATTGCAGGGGCTGGTAGTGGAAAAACTCGTGTCTTAGTTTATAAGGTTATTCACTTGTTACACTCTGGCTATATGCCTCATAAGATAATGGCTTTGACCTTTACAAATAAGGCAGCTAAAGAGATGAAGGAACGTATTGAACATAGCCTTCCTAATGTTAGCAATAGCCTTATTGTAGGGACATTTCACTCTGTCTTTATGCGTATATTACGGCAACATGCAGACCTTTTAGGTTATACTAATAACTTTACTATTTATGATACTAATGATACTAAAAGCTTAGTTAAGAAGATTGTCAAGGCTATGGACTTAGATAGTAAAACCTATACACCGAAAGCTTTGCTCTCTCGCTTTTCTAAAGCAAAGAATGCTATGATTACGCCAGAGGATTACCGAAAGGATAATAAGCTTTATCTAAGTGATCAGTATGCTGGTATCCCTCGTACAGGCGAAGTCTACCAAAAGTATTGTCAAGCACTTTTGGATAATAATGCCATGGACTTTGACGATCTATTATTCCTAACAAATATTCTTTTTCAACTATATCTAGATGTTTTGGCATATTGGCAAGACAGGATAGACTTTCTATTGATTGATGAGTATCAGGATACCAACGAGGCTCAATATCGTTTGGCTAAGAGCTTGATGCAGAAGAAAGGAAAGATTTTTGTCGTAGGCGATGATGCTCAAAGTATTTATTCTTTCCGTGGTGCTAACCTTGAGAATATCTTGAGTTTTGAGAAAACTTTTCCTAATACAAAGGTCTTCAAACTTGAGCAGAATTACCGTTCTACGCAGACTATTGTCAAGGCTGCAAGCGAAGTCATTAAGAATAATAAACGACAGATTTTTAAGGAAGTCTTTTCAAATGCTTCTGTAGGAGATAAGATTGAGCTACATCAGTCTTATTCTGGTATGAATGAGGCAGAGTGGGTTGCTCAGTCAATATTTGATTCTAAGGCAAGAGGTCAAGCCGATTATTCAGACTTTGCGGTCCTTTATCGTGCTAACTCCCAAAGTAGACTTTTTGAGCAAGTATTTCTAAATTGTGGTATCCCATTTAAGATTCGTGGAGGACGTTCATTCTTTGATAGGAAAGAGATACGTGATATTTTGGCTTATTTCCGTGTGATTGTCAATGCTAATGATGATGAGGCGATTCTTCGTATTGTCAATTATCCAAAAAGAGGTATAGGGCAGACAACTATTGATAAGGTTTTAGTTGCTAATCAAAGCCTACACTTACCTTTATTAGATGTCTTTAGAGGTGGGGAACGTTTAGGATTAAACCTTGGTGCTGCAGCTTTGAAGAAGTTAAAAGCTTTTGCTCTTTTGATAGATGAGATGAGAGTCTTGGCAGATACAGAGACGAACTTATACAACTTGGCTCAATCTATCATTGCGATGTCAGGTATTCCTCAGGAACTGATTAATGACAAGACTTCGGAAGGAGAAGATCGTTATGATAACTTAAAAGAGCTTTTAGTTAGTATCGGAGAGTATCAGCAGAATAAAGAGCAAGAAGAAGCTGAAAGTCTTAGCCTTAGTAACTTCCTTAATGAAATTTCTTTGATGACAGATAGAGAAATTAAGGAGCAGGGAGCTGATGAAGATAATAGTGTTAGCTTTATGACGATACACTCCGCCAAAGGTTTAGAGTTCCCTCATGTCTATGTTGTTGGTTTAGAAGAGGGACTTTTTCCATCTAATAGGGCTACATCTGAAGAAAAGCAAGAGTTGGAGAAAGAAGAAGAGCGTCGTCTCTTTTATGTTGCTTTGACAAGGGCAGAGAAAACATGTCATTTGTCTTGTGCAAGGTTTCGCTATGGTTTCAAGGGAACGCCAGAGGAGTCTGAAGTAAGCTCTTTCATCGGTGAACTGCCAAAGGAACTTCTAAAAGGAAAGGTATCGCTTGTTGATAAGGCTAAGAATAAGGGTGGGGAAGTCTCTTCTTGGCAAGATATGTTGAAGAAGAGAGAAAAAACTTCTCCTAAAAACCTTGTACGAAGACGTATTACAGAACCCGATGTTAAGCAAAAATCTATAGGAGAATTGTCTATAGGAACGAGGATTAGTCATGAACGTTTTGGTTATGGGACTATTTTGGAGTTAGAAGGAGAGGGGGAGAATGCTAAAGCAATGGTTCTATTTGATGATAACAATAAGCGTAAGCTTCTTCTTCGTTTTGCGAATCTTAAAGTTCTCGTTTAATCCTGATTGAATACGAATTAAATAACTCTTTTTCTTAAAAAAAAATGATAGGCATAAGGCTAAGCTTCGTTACCCATAAGGGTAAGAAAAATTACCCATAAGGGTAGCAATCAGTACCCATAAGGGTAGCGAAAATTACCCTATAGGGTAGTAAAACTTAGGCTATAGGGTCGCAAAAGATCCTTTTTTACCTAATCAATTGTATTTTTGTTGTATTATAAGAATAAAAAGTTATTTTTGTCCTATAAATGAATATAATAAAATATAAGTAAGTATATGGAAGTTGATTTTTATTCCGAAGAACATATTCAAATACCAAAGCTTAGAGAAAAACTTCTCAAGGAATGGTTCGAAACTGTTGCCCAAAAATACAATATGATTATAGGAGAATTATGCTATTTCTTCTGTTCAGACGAGTATATCTTAGAGGCTAATAGACAGTTCTTACAACATGATTACTATACTGATATTATCACTTTTGATAATACTGAAGAAGACTGTATATCAGGAGACTTACTTATTAGTCTTGAGACCGTTGGGAGTAATTCAGAGCTTATGAAGGTTTCTTTTGAGGAAGAACTTCATCGTGTAATTATTCATGGGATATTACACATGACAGGCTTAGGGGATAAAGAGGAAGATGAGGCTCGTCTGATGCGAGAAGCAGAAGATGAGGCTCTTGATATATTAAAATCACTACTCCCAAGTGGAGAAAGTCTTTTAGAAGAAGCATATAATTATAAAGAAATAGGTTAAGGTTATGAAAAGTTTTTTGAAGACGTTCTTTTCGTCTTGTCTTGGTAGTTTTATTGGATTAGGTTGTTTGGGATTTATTGTCTTTAGTACCCTCATTGGAGGGGTTGCTGCTCTCATGATTGGAGGAGATGATGAGCCTATAACGCTTGAAGCAAATACAATATTAAAAATAGATGTTGAGGCTATTCCAGAGTTAGTTCAAGAAGATGCTTTTGCTCAAGTAATGCAAAAGCTATCAGGTGAGGGGGCTAAGGCAGTAACTTTAGTTGATGCCCTCCGTACTGTTCGCTTAGCCAAAAACAATCCTAATATCAAGGGGATATATCTTAATGTAGAGAACCTTAACGCAGGAATGGCAACAATCAATGAACTAAGACGTTCTTTACAGGACTTCTCCACTTCTGGTAAGTTCATCATTGCCTATGCAGATAGCTATACGCAGAAATCTTACTATTTATCAAGTGTTGCAGATAAGGTTGTGTTGAATCCATCTGGTATGATTGCTATGCTTGGTATTGCTTCTGGTAATGTCCTTTTTAAGGATATGCTTGATAAGGTTGGTGTTAAGATGGAAGTCTTCAAAGTAGGAACTTACAAAGCTGCGGTAGAACCTTTTATAAAAGATCATATCTCTGCTGAAAATAGAGAGCAGATTGAGGCTTATATCGGAGGTCTTTGGCAGGATATTCTCAAGGGCATTGCAGAGTCTCGTCATCTTGATGTTGAAGAACTTAATAGACTCGTTGATGACGGTCTTGCTTTTGCTGAAACACCACGTTTTAAGGAACTTGGTTTGGTTGATACTATTCTTTACCGTTCGGAAGTTGCAAACTTAGTCGCTCAAGCATCAGAACTTGATAATCCAGACGAATTAAAAATGATTAGTCTTGCTGACATGTCTAAGGTTATGGATAATGATACTAATAGCTCAAGTAATCACATCTCAGTGATTATTGCAGAAGGGGAAATCAAAGATCAGTCCCAAGCTCCTTTTGGCAATAAAGAAGCAAGTATCAACTATGACTTAGTAAATCAATTAAATGATGTTGCCAAGGACGATAATACCAAAGCTGTAGTTCTTCGTATTAACTCTCCTGGAGGTAGTGCTTTCCTTTCTGAGCAAATATGGCATGCTGTCAAAGAAGTTCGTAAAAAGAAAAAGCTTGTTATCTCTATGGGGAATCTTGCAGCCTCAGGTGGTTATTACATTGCATCAGCAGGAGATTACATCGTAGCAGAACCGACAACGTTGACAGGTTCTATTGGCATATTTGGACTTATCCCTAATGCGGAAAGTTTGGCTAAAAAGATTGGTGTAAATCTTGATGTTGTTGAAACCAATAAGTTTGCAAGTCTAAATATAGGTTTGCCTATAAAAGCTTTTACTGAAGATGAAAAGGCTATGATTCAGCGAACAGTAGAGCGTGGCTACGATTTATTTATTTCTCGTGTTGCAGAGGGGCGTAATATGACGAAAGAGCAAGTTGATAAGATTGGACAGGGACGTGTTTGGCTTGGTAGTAAAGCTAAGGAACTTGGGCTTGTTGATGAGCTTGGTGGTATTAACCTTGCAATACAAAAGGCCGCTGAACTTGCTGAACTTGAAGACTTCCAAGTTGTATATCCCAAGACTACATCTGATTTCTTAGAACTATTTGCCGAAGATATTATGTCAAATGGCTTTGTGGCTTCTCTGGGAGTTAAGTTCCTTTCTCCCGAAGAAGAACAACTTCTTCGTTTCTTTAATGAGCATAGAAGTTATATCGGTTTACAGACACGTTTACCCTATAACATAAAAGCCTACTAATTTCTATGCAAAAGAAAGGTCTTTTGTTACGTTGTTTATTAGCTCCATTCAGTTTTCTGTATGGAGCTATAGTAACGTTTCGTAATTTCCTTTTTGATGTCGGTATCCTACCTTCTGTTTCCTATCCTATACCTGTAATATGTGTGGGGAATATTAGTGTTGGAGGTACAGGGAAGACACCACATGTAGAATATATTATAGATTTGTTGAAAGATGATTACCGTATTGCAGTTCTAACTCGTGGTTATAGGCGTAAGACAAGTGGTATGGTTATAGCGACAGCTTCTTCTTCTGTAAGAGAGATTGGAGATGAACCATTACAGATGAGGCTTAAGTATCCTAATATTACGATTGTTGTAGATGGTAATAGAAGGCGAGCAATGTCTTATCTAATGTCTTTGCCTGAAGAAGAACGTCCTGAAGTGGTCATTATGGACGATGGTTTCCAGCACCGCTATATTAAGCCCTCTTATAGCATACTACTCATTGACATCAATCGTCCTATTAGTTCTGATCATTTTATGCCTTTGGGTAGTTTGAGAGAGAGGACTTCAGCTCGTTATAGAGCTAATATGGTTATCATGACAAAGAAGCCAAAGACCTTTCACCCTATTGACCAAAAATTATTTGAAAGAAAGCTAAACTTATACAAGTATCAGCATCTATACTTTTCTGGCATTAAATATCAAAACCCTTCTCTTCTAAATAATCTTGGGCTTGACAAGTATGACGACGCTACGAAGTTAAATAAACAGTCTAAAGTCGTTGTAATATCAGGTATTGCAGCTCCAGAGTCATTTATTCTTAAACTTAAGGAGAGTTATACCTATATTGAGCAAAAGATTTTTTCTGATCATCATAATTTCTCTAAGAAAGAAATCCAGCAATTAAATAAACTTTATCTGAGTCTTAAGGAAAGCTATAAAGATGAAATATATTTTATTTGCACAGAGAAAGATGCCGTTCGCCTCTTCTCTATTAAAGATAAGTTAGACAGAGAATTACTTAATCACTTCTACTATTTGCCTATTAAGATTACGATTGATGGCGGCAAGAAAGATGAATTTAACACACTAATTAGGCAGGCAGCAAATGCTTTTCCTACTACATTACAATAAATATACATGGATAGAACAGAGATTGCATCACTTGGCGAATTTGCCTTTATAGACAGATTAACGAAAGACATTAAACTAAAGCACAAATCTTCTAAGCTTGGCTGTGGAGATGATGCTGCGATTATCAAGCAAGAAGATGGTTTTGAAACACTATTCACGACAGAGCTATTTCTTGAAGGCGTACATTTTGATTTAATTTACACCCCATTAAAGCATTTAGGCTATAAATGTCTTGTAGCTACGATTGCGGATATTTATGCTATGAATGGAGAGCCCAAACAGCTAACAGTATCTATAGGCTTGTCAGCTCGTTTTAGCGTTGAAGATATTGAAGAGCTTTATGCTGGTATTGAACTTGCGGCTTCTATTTATGGGGTTGATATCGTTGGAGGGGATACTACAGCCAGTCAGACAGGTTTGATTATTAGTATGTCTTGTCTTGGTCAGGTAATCGCAGGAGAAGGTTGTTTGCGAAGCGGAGCAAAGCCGATAGACTTAATTTGTTGTACAGGAGACTTAGGTGCTGCTTATATGGGACTTGCTTTACTTGAGCGAGAGAAAAAGGTTTTTGCTGGAGAGACAGAAAACTTTGAGCCAGACTTTTCTCGCAAAGAATATATCCTTGAGCGACAACTAAAGCCAGAACTTAAACTTTCTATTCTTTCCGAACTGAAAGCCAAAGGTATAAGTCCAACAAGTATGATTGATATTTCAGATGGCTTAGCGAGTGAATTACTCCATATATGTAAATCAAGTAAGGTTGGCGTACGTATTTATGAAGAGCGTTTGCCCATAGATTACGAGACTGCTCAAATGGCGGAGGAATTGGGGCTAAATACAACAACAGTCGCCCTTAATGGTGGAGATGACTATGAATTTCTCTTTACTTTGCCTTTGGGCTTGATGGACAAAGCCAAAGAGATTGATGGGCTTCGTTTTATCGGACATATAACGGAAGAAAGTCTTGGTGCAAGTTTAGTTACTCGTGATGGGAGTGAGATTGAGCTTAAGGCTCAAGGTTGGAAATAAAATTAGAGCTTAGGGGATATGCAACAATAGAGAGAGTGTGCCAAAAGGCACACTCTCTCTATTGTTATATATAAGCCTTTTTTAGCCTTTCTTGACGAATTCAGATTTAAGAGCCATAGAACCAAAACCGTCAATCTTACAATCAATATTGTGATCACCATCTGTAAGGCGTATGTTCTTAACCTTAGTCCCAGCCTTAATAGGCTTTGGAGCTCCTTTAACAGGAAGGTCTTTAACTACAATTACGGTATCCCCATTCTGAAGTTCATTACCATTTGCATCGAAGACCTTACCTTCGTTAGCTTCTTCTTCAACACGCTCTCCTTCATTCCATTCATGAAAACATTGAGAACAAATAGTTAAATCTCCATCTTCGTAAGTATATTCCGAAGTACATTTCGGACAAATTACATTTTCTGACATATTATTTTCTTATTTTAGTTCGAGGACAAAAATACGTATTTTTCTACGTCTATCCTAAATATATAATCCCTTTAGCAAGTTCATCGGCAGTAGCCTTATCACATAGTTTCTCAATAATAGCAAGGGCAAAAGGAATGGTACAGCCAGCCCCTTTGGCAGTGATAATATTATCCGTTATTACAAGACCCTTATCTTCGGCTAATGATTTATAGCCTTTAAGATACTTCTCAAAGCTTGGATAACAAGTTGCCTCCAAGCCCTCAAGCATGCCGAGTGAACCAAGAATCATCGGAGCAGCACAGATTGCTGCAAGTAGTTTCTTATCTTCATAGGCTCTTTTAAGTAAGCTTCTCAAGGTTTCAGAGGCATTAAGGTTCGTTACTCCAGGGAGACCACCGGGTAGGATAAGAGCTGAAGCCTTGTCGTAGTCTATAGACGAAAGCGACATGTCGGCAATAAGGGGAATATGATTTGTACCTCTTACCTCAAGGCTTTTACCTACGGCAACGGTTATGGTTGTTAGTCCAGCACGACGCAGCAAGTCAATAGTCGTAACAGCTTCAATCTCTTCAAAGCCTTCTGCAAGGAAGACATATACATTCTGATTCATAAGTATTTATGTTTTATGGGTAAATAAATCCGTTGTTTACTTAAGGCAAGCTTTATAACGCTTGACAGTCTCTTCTAAACCTAAGTAAAGTGCATCGCTAATGAGGGCATGTCCAATAGATACCTCATCAAGGAAAGGAATCTCTTGCTTGAGGTAAGCTAAGTTCTCCAAGCTAAGGTCATGCCCAGCATTAAGTCCTAAGCCAATTTCTTTAGCTACCGTAGCCGCCTTAATGAAATCTTTAATTGCCTCTTTCTTATCTTTAGGGTAGTTTGTGGCATAAGGCTCTGTATAAAGTTCTACTCTATCAGCCTTAGTCTTCGCAGCCCAACGGATATTATCTTCGTCAGCTCCAACAAAGATAGAGACCCTAATGCCTTTTGCATGAAAACGCTCTGTTACTTGACAAAGAAAGTCAAAGTTCTTCTCGACAAGCCAGCCAGCATTACTTGTCAGAGCATCTGGAGCATCAGGCACAAGAGTAACTTGCTCAGGGCATACTGTCTCTACAAGCTTAATAAACTCTTCCGATGGGTTGCCCTCTATATTAAACTCTACTGTAAGCATATCCTTTAGATCATAGACATCTTGATAGCGTATGTGTCGCTCATCTGGTCGTGGGTGAACCGTGATACCCTCTGCTCCAAAGCTAATTAAGTCCTTCGTAACCTGAAGTAGATTCGGCACATCTCCACCACGAGCATTACGCAGTGTCGCAATCTTATTTATGTTAACACTTAACTTTGTCATTTTCTTTTTCTTATATTTGTAATGTTGCTCCGTTATAGTACGGACTCAATGGCAAATATAAGTTTTTATTTTGAAGAAAGAAACAGTACAATGCACAAAATAGGTATTTTCGGTAGCCAGTATCAGGCTGAAGACTTTGAGGGCTTAAAAGAGATCTTTGAGCTTTTATATAAAGAAGATCTTTGCTTATACTTTGAGCCAGAGAGCTATGCAGCCCTTAAGCCAATATTAGGTCAATGGCAAAATAAAGCCTTATTCATTGATGATGACGAGAGTTTGAACTTAGACTTTGCCATAAGCTTGGGTGGTGATGGGAACTACTTGCGTACTGCTCGCCGTGTTGCGAACTTTGGTATTCCTATCTTGGGGATTAACCTCGGACACTTGGGTTTCTTGACAGACTTAGATGTAGATGAGGCGACAAGCCTTCTGCCGAGGCTCTTTAAGGCGGACTATACGATTGAGGAACGTAAGCAGATAGCCGTCTATCTTGATGATAAATTTCTTGGAGATGCCTTAAACGATTTGGCAATACTTAAGCGAGAGACTGGTTCGATGATTAGTATTCATACATTATTAGATGGAGATTATTTAGCCGACTATGAGGGTGATGGATTGGTTATTGCGACACCTTCTGGCTCTACGGCTTATTCGCTGAGCGTCTATGGACCTATCATCACACCTAATAGTCCTTGTCTGCTCTTAGCCCCTGTTGCTCCACATTCATTGAGTATTCGTCCTTTGGTTATCTCTGATGAAATGACCTTAGAAATGAGAGTCGAATCAAGGAACGACTCTTATCTCTTGGTTTTAGATGGAGAAAGTCAAACACTTTCTTGTGGTACTAAGCTCAAGGTTAAGAGCTCTATTCACAAGATTAAGATGCTAAGGCTTAGTAAAAGACCTTTTGCCGAGACACTCCAGCGTAAGCTCCACTGGGCAAGACCACTGCGTGAATAGTAAATCATTAATTCTTAATCATTCAAAAGATGATCCAGTTACTCATAACAGCCACTTCTTCAGGTTGTGGCAAAACAACCTTTACCCTTGGCTTACTTAGAGCCTTAAAGCGAAGAGGCTTAGAGATTGCAAGTTTCAAAGTCGGACCTGACTACATTGACCCAAAGTTTCACGAGCTGGCATCAGGTAAGCCCTCTATAAACCTCGACATGTACATGATGAGCAAGGAACATATCCAAGATACTTATGCTCGACATTGCAAGGCTAAAGATGTGGCTGTCGTGGAAGGGGTAATGGGTCTGTTTGATGGCTCGAAGAAGATGCAGGGCAGTAGTGCCGAACTGGCAGCATGCCTTGACTTACCTATCGTTTTACTTGTCAATGCTGCCTCGTCAGCTTATTCTGTGGGAGCTATGATTTATGGCTTTGCAAACTGGAAAAAGGACATTAATATTGCAGGTGTTGTCTTTAATCGTGTGGCATCGGAGAATCATTATCGCTTCTTGGCAGATGCTGCCGAAGATGCTGGCGTCAAAGCTCTGGGCTACATACCTAAGCATAAGGGCTTAGATGTTCCTTCTCGGCATTTAGGCTTGAGTCTGGAAGAGCTAAACAAACTGGACTACTTCCCTGATGAAGTGGCTAATCTATTAGAGCAGCATATTGACTTGGATTATCTCTTACAGCTATGTAGCAAAGACTTATCCGTAAAAGAGATGATAAACCAAGAGCCTAAGATCAAACATGATAAGTTGCGTATTGCTGTCGCTTCGGACGAGGCTTTTAACTTTATTTATTCGGAGAATGTGAGAGCCTTAGAGCGTTTCGGAGAAGTGTATTTCTTTAGTCCGCTAAGGGATAGCGAACTGCCCCAAGCAGACTTAGTTTACTTAGCTGGCGGTTATCCAGAGTTTTACCTTGAGCAACTGTCGAATAATGAAACGATGAGAGAAAGTATTCGCTCTTATGCCGAGGCTGGCGGTAAGCTCTTTGCCGAATGTGGCGGTATGATGTACTTGACTAAGGCTATTATCAACGAGGAGGGTAAAACTTATCCGATGTGTGGCGTGCTTGACAACCGAGCAAGCCTTGAAAACATGAAGCTAAGCCTTGGTTACCGAAGCCTTAGCTTTGCGAATGGCTTGAAGATGAGGGGGCATGAGTTCCATTATTCTAAGCTCCTTGATGAGGTCAAAGAGCCATCTATCGCAACTCAATTTAATGCTCGTGGCATAGAAGTCCCAACTCCACTTATGCGTTATAAGAATGTCCTTGCGGGCTATACGCATCTCTATTGGGCTGAGATTGACTTTTTAAGTCTTTGGCGTGAATAATATACGGCACCGAAAATCTAAAGAAAACTACTATATTTCTAAATAACATGTGTTATCCTGTGAATTAACGTATGTTATTTTGTTAATTAACACGTGTTATTTTATTCTTTGCTATATCCCTTTTATTAGAATGATAAGAAAAAAGCCCCAAGTCAGCATAAACAAATACTAACTTGGGGCTAAGGCTATTGCTTTTTGTTGGATAGAGATAAGCCTAAATGCTCTCTTCGATAGACCAAACGAAAGCCCTTAAGCCTTGCTGAGGGCTTTCATCGTTTATTGCCCTCAGACTATCAAGTAGGAGCTTAACCTTATCACTTGGCGTAACAAGCAGCATAGCATCATTAAGTCTCGGCCAAGCATGTGAGCCAAGATGAGGTTCTCCTCCATTTGTCCCTTGCCCTTGTATGTCCCGCCACGCTGTATAGCCTTTGAGGTTTAGGCTTTTGAGGGCTTTCTCTATCTTAGGCTGATGAGCTTGACTAAAAGCTATGAATACCGCCTTTTGGGTGACTTGTATTTCTTGCATGTTAAACCTTATTTAATCGTTTTTATCTTGCGATTTTTCTTCATTCTAAAACCTTCAACAGAGGCATATATCGTTGGTATTAGCACCAATGTAACAAGTGTAGATACAGCCAGCCCAAAGGCAACTGCAATACCCATAGACTGCCATACTTCAGCTCCTTTTCCTATACCAAGTGCCATTGGAACCATACCAAGTACAGTTGTCATTGTTGTCATGAGTACTGGTCTTAGACGAGATTGTCCAGAGTTTAGTATGGCTAAGCCGATGCCCTGTCCTCGCTCACGGCATAGTTGTATGTAGTCAATGAGTACGATACCATTCTTTACAACGATACCAACAAGCATTATGAGACCTACGAAAGCCATTGAACTCATTGGAATCTGCGTCAGGAATAGTCCTAAGAAAACACCTGTAAAAGCAAAAGGCACAGAGAACATAATAACAAACGGCACTGATAGGCTTTCAAACTGAGCTGCCATGACGATATAAACCAAGATGACAATCAGTACAAGTAAGAGCGAGAGATCGCCAAAAGCATCTTGCTGACGCTCATAGTTACCAGTCAGAGTATAAGAGATATCCGAAGGAAAATCCTCCTCTTCCACTATTGAAACTATCTCTTTAGCCAGGTCACTTAAGGCATAGCTACTCTTTACTGTCAGACTTAAAGAAACAACACGAGAACGGTCTCTTCGCTCAATGTTAGGTGGCGAATAAGACTCTTCAATCTTACCCAAATCTCTTAGGTAAAGGAATGCTCCGTGAGGTGTTGGTATCTGTATCTTGAGAATGTCCTGTAGAGACTGACGATCTTTCTTATCAAGGCTTAGACGAATATCGTATTCCTGTCCGTCCTCTCTGTAGCGAGAGACTACAATGCCATTGATAGCTTGTTTCATAAGTGTCCCTGCTACGCTTAGGTTAAGCCCATTATCTGCCAGTTTCTGTCTGTCGAATATAAATCTATATTCAGGAGTATAGGCTTTGCGACTGATTGAAATCTCAGAGCAGGCAACAATATTCTTAAACTTTTGCTGAAGGTTATGGACGATCTTATCCGTCTTGTCAAAGTCATGACCAAAGATATTAACCGATATATCACTATTGTCAGCATTTGGGTTACCGCTACCTGGGGCGACGCTTGCCTTAGCGACCTTAGGATAAGAAGTTATAATCTTTCGTATCTTCTCGGCTACTTCCTTTTCGTTTAAGCTTCGTTTGTCTGGCTTCACTAAGCCGATGTAGTAGCTAAAACCATTCGTGCCATTCTTACCGCCCATGGCATTGGATGCAGCATTACTTGTTCGTCCTACTGTACATGATATAATATCAATTTCTTTAACCTCACGACGCAATCTATCCTGAAGCATAAGGGCAAAGGCTTTACTCTCCTTGACCTGTGTGCCAATCGGCAACTCTACTTCTGCTCCAAGGAAGCTACTATCTCCTTTGGGCATAAACTCTTTCTTGACAAAAGGGAAGAGCGTAAGGCTACCAACGAAGAGAGCAAAGGCAATCAGGACGACAGACTTACGATGCTTCAGGCTCCATGCCAAGACCTTAACATAACGCCTTTCAAGATAAGATAAGAAGTTGTGGAAATAGCGAATAAAGATGAAATGTTTAGTCTCTTTGTTGCTCTTCTTCAGCATCTGAGACGATAGCATTGGTGTTAGCGATAGGGCTGCTATGGTTGAGACAATCATCACGATGCTGACAATCCAACCGAGCTGACGGAAAAACAGTCCCACCTGTCCTGTTACCATCGTCAGAGGTAAGAACACAGCTAACATAGTCAACGTAGAGGCTACAACGGATATGCCAACCTCATTACTTGCATGAACAGCGGCTTGCTTGGGGAGGCTTCCTCTCTCAATATGCGAACTAATATTCTCCAGTACCACAATAGCATCATCAACTACCATACCGATAGCAATGGAGAGTGAACTAAGAGAAATGACATTTAGAGAGTTATCCGATACGAGGAGATAGACGAAAGCTCCAATAAGGGAGACAGGTATCGTTAGGACGATGATAAAGGTTGCCGAGCGACGAGCCAAGAAAATATAGACTACCAGCATCACGATGATAAAGGTAATGGCGATGGTATTGCCTAAGTTATTAAGCGTATCGGTAATAAAGGTAGAGGTGTCAATCAGATACTTTACCTTAACGTCCTTCGGTAGATCTTGCTGCATCTTAGGTAGTAGCTTGCTTATCTCTTCCGAAACCTTGACGGCATTTGCTCCAGACTGCTTCTTAATCATGACCATTGCACCTCGCAAGCCATTTGTGTAGCACTCTTGCTGCTCTTCCTCAAGCGTATCTTCTATGCGAGCGACATCTCCCAAATAAACCCTATGCCCATTACTTGACGAGAGGACAATCTGCTTAAGCTCTTGCGGACTTATGAACTCTCCCTGCACACGGATAGACGAGGTCTTAGAGCCTATGTCTATCTGTCCAGAAGGGATATTTCTATTTTCTTGAGGAATGATGCGAGCGATTTGTCCTATCGAAAGCCCATAGCTCTCCAATTTAGCTCTATCACAATAAACTTGAATGACACGTTTGCCAGCTCCTACCATATTAACAGATCCTACACCATCAATGCGAGCTAAGGCATTAACGAGGGTGTTATCAAGTATTTTCTCCAAACCAGAAGAGCTTTCCTCCGATTCTATAGAGAGGATAGCGACAGGAATATCCTTCATGCCGAACTTAAAGATAATAGGATTCTCAGCTCCTTCAGGCAGATAGTTTCTTACGGCATCAAGTTTATCACGTGTTTCATTTGTTGCCTCGGCAATGTCCGTCCCAGCGTTAAAGCTAAGAGTAATCATTGAGAGATTATCACGACTCTTTGAAGTGATATGCTTTAGGTTGTCAACGCTATTAAGACTATTCTCTAATAGCTTGCTTACGTTCATCTCGATGTCTTCCGCACTTGCTCCATTATAGTTTGTAACAACAATAATGTCTGTTGTCTCTATATTAGGCATCAGTTCGACAGATAGCCTCGTATAGGAGAAGAGACCTATGATGGCTATGGCAACGAAGATGAGGGCTGTGGTAATCGGCTTTTGTACAGCTCTTGAATAGATACTCATATCGCTTGACTTTATTCAACGATGACTTCTTCCCCTTTACTGATATTGGAGGTTGCAGAAATAATAACTTTTTGCCCCTTCTTCAAGCCTTCCAATACTTCATAATTAGAGCCTATTAACTCTCCAAGTTTTATTTCTTGATATCTTGTTACAAATTTGTTGTCTTTTTCTTCAAGCAGATAAACATATCTTGACCCACTGCCTGTAACCTTATGTATGGCAAGGTCAGAAATTAGTAAAACATTTCTGGGTTCTAAACTAAGTTGTAGCTTGGCAAACATACCTGTTCGTAGCCTTCCGTCCTTGTTTGGGATAAGCAGCTCAACCTTAAATGTATGAGTTTTGGGATCTATCGTTGGATAGATTTTACTAATCTTAGCCTTAAAGCTTTCATTGTTTAGAGCCTCTACATGTAGGTTTGCTTCTTGTCCTTCCTTTATTTTACTATAATACAGTTCCGAAACATTGATGACAGCCTTAATCTCTGATAATTGTTCTACTATAAGGACGGGTAATTTAGGATTTGTCAGGTCGCCCTCATTATAGTTCTTGGCTGTTATGATGCCATTGATTGGACTTCTTAATAAGGTGTTCGTTGCAAAGTTGCTGTGCTGCTCAAGGGCTATCTGGTAGTTGTTCTTTGCCTGCTCCCATTGAACTTTAGCGATACCACCAAGTTTATATAACTCATCAATACGGTTCAAGTTTAGCTTAGCCTCCTCAAGACGTATCTTAGCCTGCTTTAGTGCCGTCTCATCAAGACGAGCAAGCACTTGTCCTTTGCTGACCTTTGAACCAACTTCTACCAAAAGCTTCTGCAGTCGTCCTCCATTCTGTGCCATAATCTTATTGCTAAGCTTTGGCTCTAAGAGGCAAGTGTAATTGAGGCTTAAGCTGATTGCCTTTTCTTCTACCTTTACTACCTGAACAGCTGTCTTTTCTTTTGCTTGCTGCTCTGAAGTCTCCTTGCTTGCATTCTTCTTACAGCTGGGTAGCGTTAAGCTAATTAAAGCCAAGCTTAGTGCTAAGCCACTTACTCTATTTTTTATATTAAGATATTTCATGATTCTATTAGGATCTTATAATATTTTCTATGTAAGACAAAGATACTTAAAACTATACACTTTTGAGGATAATATTAAACTATAGTTTGTTCAGTAACGAACTGAAGAAAGTCTTAACCCTAAATAATAGCATGAAAGTTTTTACGATATGCTTAAAGAGGGTATGCCAAAACGGCACACCCTCTTATAATTTCAGATAGGATAGCTTACTCTAAATTATTGAATTCTTCTTAGTAAATTCTATTATCTCGTCAATATAACCGAAGGCAAGTCCTGTAACAGTATCAGCACAGCCATAATAAACAGCGATACGACCAGTCTCTGCATCGTGAAGAGCTGCACAAGGGAAAGTTACATTTGGTACGTCGCCCATACACTCGTAAGTCTCACGTGGAGAAATCAAATAAGGCCCTGAGCGATACTTTACCTTCCAAGGCTCGTCGAGGTCAAGCAAGGCAGAGCCAAAGGCGTAGACAAAGCCATTACAACTTGCCAGCACTCCATGATAGATAAGTAACCAGCCTTCGCTCGTCTCAATAGGAATAGGACCAGCTCCAATCTTAGTACACTGCCAAGCACTGTCTTCGAATGGTGCAGGACTCATCACATGACGATGACGACCCCAGTACTCTAAATCAGGAGACTCACTATAGAAAATATCTCCAAAAGGTGTATGTCCATTATCACTTGGACGACTTAGCATTGCAAAGTTACCATTAATCTTACGAGGGAACATGACCCCATTTCTATTAAATGGAAGAAAAGCATTCTCTAACTGATGGAAGGTTTTGAAGTCAAAAGTATAAGCTACTCCGATAGTTGGTCCATGGTAGCCATTACACCAAGTTACATAGTAGCGGTCTTCTATGAATACAACACGAGGGTCATAGCCATAAACCCATTCTCCAATTTCTTTGTCTTTACATTCAAACTTCAAAGGTTCTGGATTGATATTCCAGTTGATTGCATCATCACTAAAGCCAACGTGCAGACGCATACGACGATTGGTATCATCACAACGGAATACTCCTGCATAACTATCCCCAAATTTTACAACAGCACTATTAAAGATACTATTAGATGTTGGTAACAAATCACGAGGGATAATTGGATTGGCAGAATAACGCCACATTACTTCCTTAGAACCTTCAGGACGTTCTTCCCAAGGCATATCAGGCATTGCCTGACCTACAATTTTTAGTTTACTCATTTTCTCAAATATATTATAATGTTAATCTTCTATATAAAGTACTTCGTCTTCTGCTCCCTCTTTTTTAGTGTCATGAGCAAAGGGCAACTTAAATGCCATAAGTATAGCAGGTAAGGTTGCTAACATAACCAAGATAAAGAAGTATTTATACCCTAAAATCTCACAAAATTTACCACTCACCATACCAGGGAACATAACGCTTAGGTTCATGATGCTATTAGCAAAGGCATAGTGTGCCATCTGATACTTACCCGGTGCAATCTGCTGCATCATAAAGAGCATAAGCCCAACGAAGCCAAAGCCATAGCTAAAGTATTCGAATACGATACCTGTTGCAATTACATAGATGTTATCTGGTTGATAAATTGCCAAAAGGAGATATACCAAGAAGGGAATGTTAAAGACAAGTACGAGGCTAAACAATGTCTTCTTAAGTCCGAGGCGAGCAACGAAGTTTCCAGCCAAGATAGAGCCTAAGATGAAGGCAATAGTCCCTGCTGTTCCATATACGATACCATATTCTTTATTAGTCATGCCAAGACCGCCAGCTCCCCATACATCTTTTAGGAAGATAGGAGCGATCTTCATGGCAAAGCCTTCCGCTAAGCGATAGGCGAAGATAAATAATATATATAGTAAAATGTATTTCTTGGTAAAGAAGCTTAGAAATATTTCCTTAAACTCGTTCAGACTTTCCTCCAAAGTAAGTTTATTGCCTTTTTCTCTTTCTACTCGAGACTTATCTTTTGGTAAAATAAAGTAATGATAAATAGAGATTAGTGCCATGATGACGGCACAGATTCCCATGACTACAATCCATGCCTGCTTAATGCCGTAGGTCTTAGAGAGAGAGCCTGCTAAGAAGACTAAACCACCATTTGCCAAAATCTTAGCAAGGTTATAGAATGCTCCTTGCCAGCCAGCATAGATGCCCTGTTCCTCCGTACTTAACTCTTGAAGGTATAAGCCGTCCCCTGCAATGTCGTGTGAAGAACCTGCAATAGCTATGATACCCATGAAAGCAAGTGTATAGCTATAGAAACTATCTAAGGGTAGGGCAAAGCATATCAAGGCAAACATAGAGGCAACAATCATCTCCATGATGAAGATATACTGACGCTTTGTCCCAAAGATCTCCATGAGTAGGCTAAAGAAAGGTTTTAATGACCATGGGAGTATGAGTAGGGAAGTCCAAAAAGTGATAGACTCTTTATCTATACCAAGGTCAGTAAACATAAGTACTGAGACTATAGATAATGAGATTAGAGGTAAGCCCATGCCGAAGTAAACGGAGGGTACCCAGGAAATTGGATTTCTGCGTTTAGACATGCTTATTTTGTTTTAGCAGCTTGTAAGGTATTCATCATCAATGACACTATCGTCATCGGTCCTACACCACCTGGTACAGGTGTAATTGCAGAACATAAAGGAGCAACTTCTTCAAAGGCAACATCTCCTGAAAGACGGAAGCCGCTTTTTCGACTGGTATCAGGCACTCTTGTTGTGCCGACATCAATGACCACAGCTCCTTTCTTTACCATGTCAGCCTTAAGGAACTCAGGTACACCGAGAGCAGCAACGATAATATCTGCTTGTAGGCATAGCTCTTTGATATTAGGCGTACGGCTATGACAAACCGTTACTGTGCAATCGCCGGGATTTGCTTTCTGAACAAGCAGTTGAGCCATCGGTTTGCCGACAATATTACTTCGTCCAAGCACAACGCAGTGTTTCCCTTTAGTCTCAATGTTATTGCGTTTCAATAGTTCTACGATGCCCTTTGGCGTAGCAGAGACAAAGCAAGGCAGACCTATGTTCATACGACCGACATTGATAGGGTGAAAGCCATCGACATCTTTCTTTGGATCAACAGCTTCTATGATACGCTGCTCATCGATATGTTTAGGCAAAGGCAACTGAACGATAAATCCTGTTACGTCCTTATCCTTATTTAGTTTGTCAATACAGCCTAATAGCTCCTCTTCTGTTACATCATCTTCATAGCGAATAAGAGATGAGCGAAAACCAAGCTCTTCACAAGTCTTGATTTTGGCTGCGACATAAGTCTCGCTACCACCATCATGTCCTACAAGAATTGCAACGAGGTGGGGTACTTCTTGTCCTTTTGCCAGCATTTGCTTTACTTCCTCGGCGACCTCTTGCTTGATAGTATTTGCTGTTGCCTTACCGTCTAATAGTTGATAGTTCATTTTTGTCATTGTTTGTCTTGTTTATTTTGAAATGATAAAGGTACAGTCCAACACTTCAATAGATATCTCCGTGTAAACTATACCTCAAATATGATTAACGTTAAGTATTGTCTTTATTAAAAACCAAATCGACCTCCTAATTTAGGCATCTTTGGCATCTTAGGAAGACCTTTGCCTCCCTTGAAGCCTTGCATTGTCTTCATCATCTTACGCATCTGCGTAAACTGATTGATGAGTTTATTAACTTCCTGAACAGAAGTCCCACTTCCATCTGCAATACGTTTACGTCTTCTACCATCAATAATAGAAGGTTTCTGACGCTCTTCGGGGGTCATTGAATAAATAATTGCTTCTACACTCTTGAAGGCATCGTCGTCAATGTCTACATCTTTGATTGCTTTTCCAACTCCAGGAATCATTGCTGCCAGCTCTTTGATGTTACCCATCTTCTTGATTTGCTTGATTTGGTTCAAGAAATCATTGAAGTCAAACTGATCTTTTGCAATACGTGCCTCAAGCTTACGTGCTTCCTTCTCATCATAAAGCTGTTGGGCTCTTTCTACAAGCGAAACGACATCTCCCATGCCAAGGATACGGTCTGCCATACGGTCAGGGTGGAAGATATCAAGAGCTTCCATCTTTTCGCCAGTACCAATGAACTTAATAGGTTTATCTACGACACTTCTAATTGAGAGAGCTGCACCACCACGTGTATCACCATCAAGCTTTGTTAAGACTACACCATCAAAGTTTAGACGATCATTAAACTCCTTAGCTGTATTGACTGCATCTTGACCTGTCATTGAGTCTACAACAAATAGAATCTCATTTGGATTGATGGTAGACTTAATAGCTGTAATCTCTTGCATCATCTCTTCATCTACAGCAAGACGACCAGCAGTATCGACGATGATTAAGTCGCAACCTTGTGATTTGGCTTCAGCAATACCACGTTGAGCAATATCTATAGGATTCTTACTGTCAAGGTCTGCAAAGACAGGAACGCCTATTTGTCCTCCAAGAACCTTGAGCTGTTCGATCGCAGCAGGACGATAAACGTCTCCTGCAATAAGCATTGGCTTACGATTTTGCTTAGTCTTAAGTAGGTTGGCAAGCTTTCCAGACATCGTTGTTTTACCAGAACCTTGAAGACCAGCCATCAAGATGATTGCAGGACTTTTGTCCTTTATATTTAGATCTACAGATTTTCCACCCATCAGTAGAGCAAGTTCGTCATGGACGATCTTGATCATCATTTCTCCAGGGCGAACAGCTGTTAGGACATTCGACCCAAGAGCTTTTTCCTTAACGGTCTCTGTGAAGCACTTTGCTACGTTATAGTTTACGTCAGCCTCAATCAAAGCACGGCGTACGTCCTTAAGAGTTTCGGCAACATTTAATTCACTAATTTTACCTTCCCCTTTTAATATCTTAAAGGAGCGTTCTAATCTTTCGCTTAAATTATCAAACATATTTTGCTGTATTTTCTAATGTCTTATTTATTATTAAAGTCTAAGTCCTAATCGACTAAGCTGTTTGTTGCGGTATCCGGGAATACGACAGAGGGCTTAAAGCTCTTAGCCTCCTCAAAGTCCATCAAGGCATAAGACATGATGATGACGATGTCTCCTCGCTGAACCAAACGAGCAGCTGCTCCGTTGAGGCAAATAACACCAGAGTTTCGTTTACCTGCAATAACGTAAGTTTCGAGCCTTGCACCATTGTTGTTATTGACAATCTGAACTTTCTCGCCTTCAATGAGATTAGCAGCTTCCATCAGAGCTTTGTCAATCGTAATACTACCGACATAGTTGAGGTCTGCTTCCGTAACCGTTACACGATGTATCTTAGATTTTACTACTTCTATTAACATTATCTATATATGTATCCTAAAAATCCTTTTATGAACCGTTACAAAGATAAACTAATTATTAAGTAATGTCAAATAAATAATTTCTCTAAAGTAAGGCTTTGAGTTGCTCTAATCGTTCTATTGCTTCTTCAAGTTCTACCTTAAGTTTCATCTTTTGCTCAAGTTCAGTCTTTGTCTTTTCCTTATCTCTATCATTCTTGTTATTAGAACTTATTACCTCTTTCAAACCGCCTTGATTGAAGTAGTCTGCTACCTCTTTGATTGAGAGACGTTTTTCCGAAAGTAATCGTTGTACTTCTTCAAAGCAGGCGATGTTTTCTTTCGTATAGAGACGATAACCTCCATTTGCACTGCGTCTGATATTTTTATCAATTGTTGTAATTGAGCGTTCCCAGTGCTTAATGGTAGAGGCTGGCACGCCAAGTAACTTAGCAACCTCAGCTCGCCTTAAATATGCCTTCTCCACTATCTCCTACGGAATGTAAGTTTCCATAAGTTTACATGCTCCCTTAGGTTGTAGCTTAACAGAAGAGCATTCTGCTGGGAGAAGAACTGTCTGTCCTTGATGAAGGCTTAGCGTGTAGCCCTTATCATCAACTAAGTCAAGCGTACCATTCATGACGATATAGACAACGAAGCTGTCTCTTCCCTCAAGTGAACGCTCCATGTCCTTCGAAAGTTCTAATAGGTTCGTTGCAAAGTAAGGACAGTCGGCAAGCTCTACTGCCTCGTCTTTCTTAGGTGTATAGTCTGCTCGGTAGTCGTCATGGATAGTGTAGTCTATTGCATCTTTTGCCAGCTCGGTGTGTAGCTCACGCTGATTACCTTGGGCATCGGTACGAGCATAGTCGTAGATGCGGTAGGTAATGTTACTTGTCTGCTGAATCTCAGCGATGAAACAACCTGCTCCAATAGCATGCACACGACCTGCAGGTAGAAAGAAGACGTCGCCAGCCTTAACCTCGTACTCCTTCAAGACTTCCATAATAGAATTGTCTGCGATACGCTGTACGTAGTCTTCTGGGGAAGACTGCTTAGCAAAACCACTAAATAGTTTGGCATTATCAGCAGCATTGATGACGTACCACATCTCTGTCTTGCCGAAAGAGTTGTGTCGCTCCTTAGCTAACTCGTCGTCTGGATGTACCTGAATAGATAGGTAGTCTTGAGCATCAATAAATTTAATTAAAAGAGGAAAGGTATTGCCAAAACGTTCATATACAGCTTTACCAAGTAAACGCTCTTTATAGTCTTTGATTAGATCATCAAGGCTTTCTCCTTTTAATTCTCCATTTGCTACGATAGAGTAGTTGCCCTCAACGTGCGAAAGCTCCCAGCTTTCTCCTATTTTTTCCTCACTTGCTGCCATACCTTTGAAAGGTCTAATCTCCTGTCCGCCCCAAAGGATTTCTTTTAGAATGGCTTCAAAGGTTAGGGGGTATAAGTGCTTTAATTTTGTCTTCATTATCTCAATGTTATTATTAAATTATATTATTTACTACAAAGATAATCAATTATCTGACTTCGTAAACTCGATAGTTTGACTAAAATTACGTATAATTCGAGGGCGATCTTCATTATATAGTTCAGAGAAAAACTCTATTTGAGGATTGCTAAACTTTGTTTGTATCCCAACTAATTGAGCAAGAGATCGAGTAAAAGTATCTGTCATAATAGGTCGATCTTTTATAGCTTTCATTTGCTCTATAAGTTTAGGATTTTCTTTCTGCATCTCAGGACTTATATAAACAAAGAAAGGCACTCTAAGGGCTGATTTAATCATTCCATGGTCACATAAATCTGGGTTTCGAGGATCATCATAAATTATTTCTCCATGATCAGAGAAATAAATCACAATTGCCTGCTCCTTTTGATAGTGTTTAATAATCTCTGAGACGACGTAATCATTATAATAAACACTATTGATGTAATCTGCTACTATTTGATCTTTGCTTGCACTACGTCGCAGAGGAACATCTTCTGCCTGAAATTTAGCAAATGTTTTTGGAAAACGTTTTTTATAGATTGGATGTGAACCAATGAGGTGAACTATCTGAAGTAGATTCTTTTTCTCTGGCTGTGTTTTAATAATATCATTGTATGTCTTTAAGGCTGGTATAACATCTTCATCATAGTATGTCAAATGTTCGTTATGTTCGGCATCAATACTTCTGTCATTCACAAAATCTGTTTCGTCAGATTGTTCTGCCAAAATGTTAATCTCTTGAATAAATGAGCCTGTGCTTTCCTGATTACTTGTCCATTGAACCCAATATCCAGATTTAGAGAATGTTGAACATATAGAAGGGTATTCATACCATTGTTTATCGTTATCAAAGGTCTTAAATGTTAAGACTTTAGTCAATGAAGATATTGTATTTGGTGCAGAACTTACTACATTATTAAGTTGAATGAGATTACCTTCAAGGAGTAAACTGTCTAATTTAGGTGTAGTATTCAATGGAAATCCATAACAATGCAAGTAGTCTCTACGTAAGGTTTCTCCAATGATAACGACTAAATTCAAACCCTTAAATGTTTTTGTAAGCTTAAGTTCTCCCAAATCTAAGGCAGCCATTTTCTCAGCTGCATCTTTTTTCTGCTGATAGTCGTGTATATAACCAAAGGTATTCCAAAAGGCTCTATCTAAAGGAGCAACGGAATAATCGTGTGTATGACTTGCAAATAGAACTTTCTTGAGTGTTCGTGGCGTTGAGTAACAAAGCGTTATTAGGAGAGGTATAAGACTTAGTAGGACGAAGCCCCTCCAAATAATAGAATTACTAAAATTATTTTGCTTACTCCATCTACGATATAGCAAACTAATTGTCAATACTACAACATAAATTAAGAGAGACCAAAGAATAGAACTGTCAGATATAACATTTGAGAAAAACTCATTGACCTCTCGAGGGTTGGTGCCTGTCATCACACTAATAATTTCGTGGGAATAGACTGTTTGATAACGAGATAATAGAAAACTTTCTCCTAAAAAAAAGGATAGATTGAAAAAAGACAAAAACATAAGAACTTATAGAGTAAAGATAGTTATAAGTTGATCTTCCTTCCTTCCTTCCTTCCTTCCTTCCTTCCTATGTATGCTATAATTCCCCAAAATAATACAGACCAAGCAAAAGAACGTATGAAAGCTTTTAATCCGACGATAAAGATTTGAACTGTTGAACTATCAAGGCTTGTTCCCCCTTTAGAAATATAAGTAAATTGTACAACAATAATTGTTTGTAGAATAAGAGACCATATTAGTAACCAACTATTCTGCCATAAAGACAAGAGAATAGTGTTTAATTTTTCTTTCATTTTTATCTTATTTGTATAGTAATGATATAATACACACAAAGATAGTTCTTTCTAAAATAAAAAGCCAGAGTCTACGAATCATAGCAGGGCAACCGCATCAAAATAAATTGTTAGCTTTGTTCATTCAAAACAGATATTTAGATTAAAATGAATTACTTTTCAGGAGTTGAAGACCCACGAGT
>PDWI01002833.1_pt1 | contig 35882 bp, 22 predicted proteins | sample 1430891 | NCBI WGS metagenome assembly PDWI01 (sample SAMN01162508, study PRJNA174530) | Oral metagenome, whole genome shotgun sequencing project. | biome: Marine environment; feature: Marine mammal; material: Swab sample of the gingival sulcus; isolation source: swab sample of gingival sulcus... | reverse complement strand
ATTTTGAAAGGAGAACTTGCAAGGCAAGTTCGGGAACTTGTTCGAGAAGTTTGTAAAGAAAATGAAGTAGAAATAATAAAAGGTCATGTATCGTATAATTATGTTCACTTGGGCAAGAGGTTATTTTGTAGTCAGTTCAGGTGCGATAACAGATGAAATGATTATGGGATGCAATTGAAAATCAATACATAGGGGATAAAGATGGGGGTTTCAAGATTGCAGGCGAGTAGTCCTTAGCCATCTTATAGGCGGAAATCAAATCTACTAGCTTCAAGTTGGAAGTAGTTTAAACTTTTTGGGTTTAAGCGAAAATTAGAAGTTTTTGTTCTGTTAAAAGCTTTTTTTTATTGTATAGCCAATGCTAAGGAATTAAAAAAATACAAAAAAAACAAGACGGTTAGGAAATAGAAAAAGTCAAGATAAGTTCATTTAATATTCTTCTCTAACTTACTTATCCTTTTTTACTTTCAACGCATTCTTTAGGGCTGTATCTTTATCAGCCTTGCAGGGCAAATTTGTGTAATTTCATTTTCTTACCGTTTACTTCTTCTTGTTTTGTAAAACCAATATAGTTAACGGTTCGGTTCATTCTTACATATAATTTGGTTTCGTCCAGAGCATTAAATTTAAAGGTGCCTTTTCGGTCAAAATCCAATTGTGGGATGATAGCCCACAAGTTAAAAAACGGTACGGTTCTGGGCGGAAATTTTAAGGTAGCATTGTGTTTTGCAAATGAAAACTGCTGTAAGTCAGGGTCAGTTTCCATTTCTTCTACAAAATCACCTTTAAAATGCCATATAGATACTTCGTCATCTTCTATCTTTACCCGTTTTCCGATAAAATGTACCGGTTTTATGTCCGGACTTATAGTGCCGTTAAAAGAAATTTTAGACGCATGGACTAATTTTTCTGTATCTGTTACCGTATTTAGCCTGAAATTTAGAATATTATTGCCAAAATTTGCTTTAACTACGGTATTTAAAAACACCGAATTGGCGGTATCTTTTGTGGGTAAAATTTTTGAGTAACTGATGTAACCTTTGCTGTCAGGTGAGACAAAATAGTAAGTTTCTCCTTCATCGGTTTGAGCTGAAAGCATTATCCCAATTACGAAGAAAAAAAAGGGGAATAATTTTTTAATCATAATGAAAATGTAATTTCCTTATTTATTTTATGTTGAGCCATACTTTTTTTGGCTAAACATCGCAAATATACAATAAATCTTATGTAACAATAATTATTCTTAATTGAAAAAAAGCAACATAGAGGTCAAATAATAATAAAATAGATGTGTTTAAAACTTAATATACTGTAGGTCAAATGCTTATGTGTTAAAAAATATAGTAGCAACTTAATTGGTTTTTTTCTTGTTTTTTTTGCGTTTAGCCTGTCGCTTATTTTTTCGTTCTGCCCGTTTTTGTTTCTTTTTATAGGAAGTTTTGTTACTTTTAAAAATACTTTGGAAGAAATTTTCCATGTCACTGATTTCTTTAAAATCTTCGCAAGCCATTAAATTTTTATCATCTTCGGTCAGTTCGTTAAACTTATAATTGTATTTCTGTTGTTGTGTTTTTAGTGTTTGGGCTACCAACGGCAAAGCTAGGGCACTTCCTGATCCTAGTTTTCCGGAATTAAATTTTATAGCCGGAAAAGTAGTGCCTACACGGCTTACCATTATAATTTTTGGGTTATAGGCAACAAACCATGCATCTGCATAATCCTGAGAGGTTCCTGTTTTTCCGGCCAAGGGAATCGTTATGTTATATTTGTTTCTCAATGCTGTACCCGTACCTTCTTTTACCGCTTTTTCTAGCATGGTAGTGATAAGTTGTGAAGTGCGGTTAGAGATAATACGTTTGCTAAGGTTGTGCTTTAACTTTTTATTCTCATAGAGCACATTTCCATTGGCATCTGTAATTTTCTTAATGGCCTGTGGAATTATTTTAAACCCTCCATTGGCAAAAGCAGCATAAGCAATGGCCAATTCATAAATACTGGCATTGGCTGTGCCTAAAGCTGTACTGGGTTTCTCCGTAAGAGGCTGACTAAAGCCCAAATGTTGCCAGGTACTTTCTACCATAGAGAAAGGCGTATTGATAAACAAATGAATAGTAGGGATGTTTAAAGATTTTGCCAATGCAGCAGCCATAGAATATTTTCCACCGGATTTGCCGTTGTAGTTTTGGGGTTGCCAGTTAGAAAAATCTGTTAAGGTTATCGGTTCGTTGTTCAAATAATCACAGGGGCTTTTCCCCATTTCCAAGGCAGTAGCATAAAGTATAGGTTTAAAAGTAGATGCAACTTGCCGCTGAGCATAAATTTGATCATAGGGAAATGTGTTGTAGTCAATACCACCAACCCATGTTTTCACCGCTCCTGTTTTAGGGTCTAAAGCCAATAAACCGGCATGTAATAATTTTAGAGAATGTTGGATGCTGTCCAATTGCGAAATGGAATCGGTATGATAGCCGTTCCAGTTGAATACATTCCTGTTTTTTTTGCCTTTGGCCAATTTTTCTTTTGGTATTTTGGCATATTCTTTTGTTGCCAATTTTGCAAGTTGCCGGCTATAAACACCCCTGCTATATTGTTTGTTTAAATAGCCTTGCATCTTTTTTAGATGTTTATTAAATGCTTTTAAGCCGGATTTCTGTAAGTTGTAATCTAAAGTGGTTTCTATTTTTAGGCCATCTTGATATAAATTGTAGGAACTGCCATCTTCTTTTTTTAATGATTTTATAAGTTGTAAAACTTCATCTTTAATCTGGTAGATAAAATAATTGGCAGGCCCGTTTGCCGTTAAGTTGGCATAATCCAATTTAAGGGGCAATGCTTTTAAAGAATCAGTTTGCTCTTTGGTAAAATAATCATACTTTTCCATTTGGTTTAACACCACGTTTCTTCGTTTTAGAGCATTTTCCGGATGTAACCTTGGATTATAATAGGTATTGGCTTTTAGCATTCCTATTAATACGGCACTTTCTTCTGCTTTTAGTTTGTTTACGGGTTTGTTAAAATATCGTCTGCCGGCTGAAGCAATTCCCATTACATCTTCGCCAAAAGGCACTGTATTGAGATATAGAGTTAAAATGTCTTCTTTGTTGTAAATTTTTTCTAATCGGTAAGCTAAAAAACCTTCTTTAGATTTATTTATAATCATGGTTAAAGGCCCATAATCTTTTCTGCCATACATGTTTTTTACCAACTGCTGATTAATAGTACTTCCCCCTCCGGAACTTCTGTCATTAAACAAGATGGTCTTAAACAATACCCGGATTAAACTCTGCGAATCTACGCCTTCGTGCTCAAAATAACGGGCATCTTCTGTGGCAACAAGTGCGTTTATGAGGCTTTGCGGCAATTGTTTATAATTTACCAGTATTCGGTTTTCCTTATAATATTTACCAAGAAGTTTACCATTATCCGCAACAACTACGCTGGCCGAGGCGTTTTTAAATTCCTTTAATTCTTCGGTAGTAGGAAGTTTCCCAAAAATTCCGGAATAGACAGCCCATAGAAATAAAAATATTAAACTCGCAAAGATAATTGAACTTACAAGGGTGTATTTTAGTACTTTTTTTACCATATATTAGGGGCAGATATCTCTTTTACTAAAACGCTGTTAGTACTAAAATAGTTTTGAAACTCATTGTTTTTAGGAACATTTTAACATAGAAATCAATTTTCTAGCCAATTTGAAAAAGTTTAAACCGCTTCAGAATCAATATTCTAAAGAATTCTTTTCAGAGTAAAGTTTGTTGTACACCCCTATTGGTATTAATTCATAATTTGGGTTTAATACACAACAACATCTTGGCTTTGCCAAAAATATGCTGTATTTTTGCCCAAAATAATTAGCGTATGTTCAATAAGTATATAAAACTAATAATTGCAGCGGCTATTGTAGTTTGGGCAGTGTTTCAGTTTATGGATAAAAATATAGGTAATGGCATTGCATTGCTATTTCTGGCGGGAATTTTTGTGTTTTTATATTTTAAAAATGAATTTATTTTATTGGCATTTTTAAAATTGCGGAAACAGGATTTTGCCGGTGCAGAAAAATGGTTGAGTTATATTAAAAATCCCTCTGCTGCACTGGTTAGAAAACAAGAGGGCTATTACAATTTTTTACACGGCATTTTAGTATCGCAAACCAATCTTACCCAAGCCGAAAAGTATTTTAAAAAAGCTTTACAACTGGGTTTATCCATGAAACACGATATGGCTATGGCCAAATTACAATTGGCAGGCGTAGCAATGACCAAAAGAAGAAAACGGGAAGCCACCACTTTAATTACCGAAGCCAAAAAATTAGATAAACACGGTGTGCTAACTGAACAAATAAAGATGATGAAACAGCAAATGAAAAAGATATGATAATGTAATCAGGATTGATATTCTAAACGCAGTAGAAGTGAAAATATATCCAATTATATGTAGCATTATATATTAGGTTAGACTTGATATTAGGTGGGAATTAGGAGTTTTTAGTTTTTTTGAGTTGTATAGCAGGGTTTCGGAAGGAAAAAAAGATCAAAATGGGACTGCCTCTGTCTTAGTAACCTGAATTCATTAAAAAAACCTCGGAGTTTATTTAGCTTCGAGGTTTTTTAATTAAAATAAGTTTGTAGAGAAATATTCAGAATTATTTCTTCTTCTTATACTTGTTGTATTTGTTTTTAAACTTGTCTATTCTACCGGCACTGTCCACTAATTTTACTTTTCCGGTATAGTAAGGGTGTGAGGTACGGCTTATTTCCAGTTTTATCAATGGATAAGATTTGCCATCCACTTCTATGGTTTCCTTAGTTTCGGCAGTAGATTTACTCAAGAATACATCGTCATTAGACATATCTTTAAAAGCTACCATTCTATAATTTTCCGGATGAATTCCTTTTTTCATCGTATGTTTTTTTGATTATTCTAAATATTTGACAAAATAAAATTGCCTTGCTGTTTTGCGAGTGCAAATTTAATACTATTTTTGAAACTTCAAACATTATAGTGATTAATATTTATGATAAAAATACATAGAATATATTTAGTACTGGCCATTTCTTTGGCAATAGGCAGTTGTGGCAATCGTTACCAACTTATTTTAACCAGCCCGGAAAAATTAACAGTGGGTGGAAAATTATCTGCTTCGGTACAGGAAAAAAACCAAAAACCGATTGATTCTATTTGGTATTACCTTGACGGAAAGCGGTTTTCAAACCCCGATAATATAGATGTTTCTGGCCTAAAGCTAGGCCGGCATGCGATTGTAGCAGTGGTTTTTTTTAACGGCAAACAGAAGAAATTGACCAATACACTAACCGTTTTCCCCAAACAACGTCCTGAAATTTACACCTATGAAGTGGTAAATACCTATCCGCATAATGACAAAGCATTTACGCAAGGATTGGAATTTTACAATGGATTTATTTATGAAAGTACCGGCCAATACAAAGAGTCATCGCTCCGAAAAGTGGAATTAAAAACTGGCCGAGTCTTGCAAAAAAAGGATTTGGAAGACAATATTTTTGGTGAGGGAATGACTATTTTTAACAATAAAGTTTATTTGCTTACCTGGCAAAACGGTTTTGGCTATATCTTTAATTTACAAAACTTTGAACAAGAAAACACCTTTTCTTACGGGCAAAGTAAGGAGGGGTGGGGGCTTACCCATAACAATACACATCTGTTAAAATCTGACGGCACGGAACGCATTTGGACTTTAAGCCCCGAAACCGGAGAAGAATTGAGTCATATAGAGGTTTACACCATCGACAGAAAAGTAGATAAACTCAATGAATTGGAATTTATCAATGGTAAAATTTATGCCAACAGGTGGCAAGCAAACAGCATTGTAATAATAAACCCCAAAAATGGCTTGGTAGAAGGTATCGCAAATTTAAAAGGCTTACAAAAACTGGCCGGTCAAACCGGAGACGATAATGTCTTGAACGGAATAGCCTATGATGCCAAAAACGACCGTTTATTTGTAACAGGAAAAGATTGGAACAAACTTTTTGAGATAAAACTGGTTAAGGGATAATATATTTTTAAAATAAAAGTTATTAGTTTATAGCCTGAAAAATACTGTTAATAATACCATGTAATATTAAGTTTTATGAGGATTTTAAACCTGTTATAAATAACGATTAACCAATTCAGTAAGTCAATAACCTAATAACTCATTAACCAATAACAAATAATTTAGATATTGCGTTTTATATTTACTTTTTTCTGTCTGTTATTACTTATTTTTTCGTCGTGTAGAAAAGATTTTGACACCGTGTTGAGTCAAGGCACACTTACCTTTTCACAAGATACCGTGCTCTTAAACCGTGTGTTTAGCAATATCAGTTCCAGTACCCAAAAATTTAAAGTTTATAACCATTCTAATGACAATATTACCATTCCGAAAATAGCTTTAGCTAATGGAGAAAACTCATTTTACAGATTAAATGTAGATGGTATTCCGGGCAAAACTTTTGAAAAAATAAACATTTTGGCCAAAGACAGTATTTTTATTTTTGTAGAGGCCACTATTGATTTTGATAAAATCACTGACAATGATTTTTTCTATAGGGATGAAGTGGTTTTTTATTCCGAAAGTGAGGAGCAAAAAGTGCATTTAGAGGCATTGGTATTAGATGTAAATCTTATCAGGCCGGATAGAACTCAAAATCCGGATGGTAGTTTTAGCTATGAAACCATTGTGCTGGGCAAAGATAGTGATGGCGAATTAGTTCAAATAAAAGGGGCCATGTTGTCTGGAAACACTACTTTTTCTGGTGACAAGCCTTATCTCATTTACGACTATCTAGGAGTTCCGGAAAATGCCTCGCTGACTTTGGAACCCGGAGCAACTTTATATTTTCATAACAATTCCGGAATAATTGTAAACAAAAATGCCAAAATTATCAGTAATGGTACCTTGGGAGCTCCGGTTTTGCTGGAAGACGATCGCCTTGAACCGGAATTTGAAGATACACCGGGGCAATGGGGAACGGTTTGGATTAGGGCAGGTAGCAAAGGAAATAAACTCAACTATACTACAATAAAAAATAGCAGTTTGGGGATTTTGGCAGATTCCATGGTTATTAATCAACCTACCCTTACGCTTAAGAATACCCAAATTTATAACAGTGCCGGTTTTGGCGTACTGGGGCGTTATGCCCATATTTATGGAGAAAATGTAGTTATAGGTAATAGCGGCCGTTCCTCGTTTGCCGGCACGCAAGGTGGGAGTTACAACTTTGTTCACAGTACGTTTGCCAACTATTTTTCGGCTGGGTTTAGGGAGTTTCCCACGGTATTGCTAAATAATTTTTTAACCATTACTAAGGATAATACAGAGGCTACGGTTGCCTATCCGCTTGCTGCGGCTAATTTCAAAAATTGCATCATAGCCGGTAGTCAGGATGTGGAATTACTTTTGGAAAGGGTTGAAGAAGCCGATTTTAATTATAGCTTTTTAAATACGGCCTTTCAATTTGATACAAACAACAACAGTTTGTTAAATAATCCACTTTACGATTTTACCAATACCAGCGAATATAAAGGCGTTTTACTTAACCCCAAATGGGATTTTAAGAATAGAAGCAATAATGAATTTATAATTGGCGAAGCCTCTGAAGTGATAAATCTGGCAGATAAAAATGCAGCACTTGCAGTTCCTGCAGATATATTGGGTATAAACCGTATTATTGCACCTGATATGGGGGCCTATCAGCATATTATCTTTGAAGAGGAATAATTGGTCATATACATTTTTCCGTATTTTATACTATTTCCACCTTAAAATTACTCAATAGAATGTGCCTTTTTATGCTATATTTCGTTGTAAAAATAAACTATAGCTACGGCTATACTTAATTTTTACGCCTTATCTATCGACAAAAATTCATCATTTTATTTTTTGAGTATTTTTAAAGCAGAACTGGTATTAGAGAAGCATTTAAACCAAAAATAATTTTGTTTTTGGTTTTATGTATTATGTATATGTATGTATTTCTTAACGTATAAAAGATATATTATCAGTAAGTTATAGAAATATTAATTTAGAATAATTTTTTTTAAAAAAAGTTAAAATTTATTTTAAATTTAAAACAAGTTTTTACTACATTTGTTTCAATCAATTTTAGGATACTTTCTGTTATCAATTAATTTTTAGTAATATCTTCTGATAATCTTTAGTGTTTTTTATATCTAAAGGACACATTTTTTGTAACAAAAAAGGTTCTATTCAATAGATTTATATCTATAAAAACTAACAACACCTTTAAATTATGAAAAAAAACGGCCTTTTATTTCTCTACCTTTTTTTCTGTTTTTTATTTTCTTATGCTCAACAAATTATTGTTACCGGAACGGTTACTGATGCCAAAACCGGAGAACCTATTCCCGGAGCCAATGTAATTGAAAAAAACACAAGTAATGGTACCGTAACGGATTTTGATGGTCACTATTCTCTTGAAGTAGGTGCTAATGCTACCTTAGTTATCAGTTTTATGGGGATGCAAACTGCAGAAATTTCTGTAAATGGCAGAACACAGGTAGATGTAGCCCTCAATGAAGATATGGCTCAGTTAGATGAAGTAGTGGTAGTAGGGTATGGTACGCAGAAAAAAGTCAACTTAACAGGATCTATATCTTCCATAGGATCAGACGATTTAGTAAAAAACACCACATCAAACGTTAGTAGTGCGTTAGCGGGAAGAATGTCAGGGGTTGTTACCATTCAATCATCTGGCGAACCCGGAGCTGATATTGCCAGTATTAATATTCGTGGCTTAAGCTCCTTAAATTCTAATGCACCACTTATCTTAGTAGATGGCGTACCTCGTACTATTAATAGTTTAAATCCAAATGACATACAAAGTATTAGTGTGTTAAAAGATGCCGCTGCTGCTGCTATTTACGGGATGCGTGCTTCTAATGGAGTGGTACTTGTTACCACAAAAAGAGGTGGGAGTACAAAACCACAGTTGAGTGTAAATATGTATTCGGGAATGCAAGTACCCACTCGTTTACCTGATTTTTTAGATTCTTATAACTATGCTATTCTTCTTAACGAAGCCAATAGAAATGATGGTGTCCCCGAAGCCTATACAAATGAGGATTTGGAGAAATACCGTACCGGTTCAGATCCCAATACTCATCCAAATACGGATTGGATAGGAGAAACATTGGACAATTTTTCATTGATGAATTCATTTGATTTTTCTGTTAGGGGAAGTTACGAAAAGGTTCGTTATTTTAATTCCTTGGGATATTTATATCAAGACGGCTTATACAATAATAATAATTATAAAAGATTTAACTTTAGGTCTAATATTGACGTAGATATAAGCAATCATGTAAACCTGCAATTAGATTTTAGTGGTGACTTAGAAAATAAGAATAGACCCGGTATTTCTGCCGGTACATTGTTTTCAAATATTATGAGAACGCCTCCTACTGAGGTAAATCAATATACCAATGGGGGCTATTCTATTTTTAGTAGAATACCACCCATAAATGAAGGTGGATATAATAAAAGTGTTGATTTTGATTTTCAATCCAGAATAGGATTAAATATAGATATTCCTTTTATTGATGGTATGAGTGTGACAGCTCAGGTAGCTTATGACCGGTCTGCCGGAGGTGATAATGCAAACAGAGACAACTTTGTGGGACGCAATAAAGTCTTCACTGTACCCACATCCTATACAGTGTATGATGCCACTACCGGTGAATTTTCTATAAGCACCCCTCAGGAACGTGGCCAAACGGCAAGTCTTTTTGAATCTCGGGCTCAAGGATATCAACTTACCACAGAGGGTATTATAAACTATCAAAAGGCTTTTGATAAACATGATTTTGGTGCCAAAATTGTCTATTCAAGAACCGCTTCTAAATACCATTATTTAAGTGCCGGAAGAACTAATTTTATTGGTAGCTCTATTGATTTTTTTATTGCTGGTGATGAATCTACAAGAACAAATCATAATGCTACTTATGAAACTGCAATATTAGGTTATGCCGGCCGGCTTACCTATGCCTATGAGGTTGTCTGAAGAAAATTTTCTAAAGAATTCCAGTTTAATTAACAACTTAAAAATAAGGGCATCTTATGGCGAACTGGGGAGTGATGATATTCCACCTTTTAGATATATAGAAGTATTTTCATTTGATGAACCTTTTGTTGATGGTGGAGAAGTGGTAAAAACATTGTCTAGTAACGGCATACCTGATGGAGCAACAACATGGGAAAAATCAAAAACGTACAATCTGGGGATAGAGTTAGGCCTGTGGAATAATTTATTTTCTTTGGAAACAGATATGTTTTATAAAAGAACTTCGGATATACTAACTTCACCCAATCTGGAAGTTCCCGGTACTTTTGGAGGTTCTTTACCGTTACAAAATATTGGTATTGTAGATAATAAAGGTATTGAGATAGTACTTAGTCATAGAAATAATGTAAACGATTGGGATTATTTTGCAAACATCAATTTTAGCTATGCAAAAAATGAAGTGATAGATATTGCTGAAGCTGATGATGTTAACCCACTTATTAGGTTGACAGGTAAACCGATTAAAGCAAAAACGCGTATTGGATATTTGGCATCAGGGTTATGGTTAACCCAAGCAGAGATAGATGCTGCTAATGCCAATGCTCAAGCACAAACAGGAGACCCCAATGCTGTATATCAAACGCAAAACCCAAAACCTGGAGACATTAGATATGTAGATGTTAATGGGGATGGAGTTGTAAATGCTGAAGACCGAACCGTAATCGGCAGGGGTAATGTGCCGGAAATTACTTTTGGTTTCAACTTCGGGTTCAATTACAGACAATGGGATTTTACCACACTATTTCAGGGAGCAGCAAATTTTGAAATGTATCTTTCTCAAGAAGCATCTTGGGCATTTTTTAACAGTGGAAAGGTGTTTGGAAAGCACTTGGATAGGGCACAAATAGGAGCTGATGGAAATGTGTTTAATACAGATGCTACTTATCCCAGACTCAGCCTTACCAATAATGCTGTAAATGAAAGGTTTTCATCTTATTGGTTAGAAAAAGGTGATTATATTCGATTAAAGAATGTTGAATTAGGTTATACCTTTAAAGATGATTTGGTACAAAAAATTGGTTTGGATAGATTGCGAATTTATTTTAATGGAAGAAATCTGTTTACGTGGTCAGCTATTAAGCAATTAGACCCAGAAAACCCCCAACGTAGAGGTTGGTTCTATCCACAACAAAAAGTATTTAGTTTAGGTGTAAATGTAGAATTATAAAAAATACAGTATGAAAATTATAAGACATCTTTTATTGTTAATAATAGTTGGTATTGCACTGAGTTCGTGTACAGGTGATTCCATTGAATTACAGCCCCAAACAGCCATATCTTCTGATTTAATTTATACGGATCCGGCTTTTGCAGAGGCCTATTTAAACAAAGTGTATTCCGCTATTCCTCATGGTTTTAACAGGGGTTGGTATATGTTAGATGCTGCTACCGATGATGCAGAAAACTCCTATCCATGGCCTGCATCTAATACTATATTTAATCCATCTAACATTAGCCCGGATAATTCTCCTTTTAATGGGTTGTGGTTTGGTGCTTATAAACAAATTAGGAGGTTAAATGGTTTTATAGCCAATTATGATCGGTTGGAAGGAAATGAAGAACTGGTTAATAGATTAAAAGCTGAGGCTCATTTCTTACGTGGATTTTATTATACTTATTTATTACGAACTTTTGGTGGAGTACCTATCATAAAAAATGCACAACAATTGGATGACGAAAATCTTTTGGTGCCAAGAAATACCGAAGAAGAAGTGTTAAATTTTATAATGGAAGAATTAGATAAGGCAGCTCAATTATTCGAAATTGCTGAAGGGGCAGCATCTACCAGAGGAAGCTGGGCTGCTGTTAAAGCCATGGAGGGCAGAATACTGTTATATCAGGAAAAATATACTGAATCCGCAGCAGCTTCTAAAGAAGTTCTGGATGCACAAAAATATCAATTAGATCTTAATTATCAGAACATATTTTTAGATGATAACAGTCCAGAAGTCATTTTTGATGTACAATTTAAAGATCCGGACAAAGGCCACTGGGGTAACCTGTTTAACACTCCAAAATCCGAAGGCCCAATAAGTGGTTGGGGAGGTACCGGGCCCACACAAAACCTAGTTGATCAATACGAAATGAAAGCTACCGGGAAAAAACCTTCTGAACCAGGTTCAGGATATGACATAAATAACCCTTACCAAGGTAGAGACCCCAGATTTTATGCGTCTATATTGTACGATGGAGCTCAGTGGAAAGGTCAAACTATGCGGTTTAGGCCGGGAGGTGCTGAGGGTATAGCTACTAGTGGTGATTTTACCAGAACTGGTTATGGCCTTAAGAAATTTATGCAAGAAAGCAGAAACCATAGAGATAAGAGTACACAGCATTGGGTGTTTATAAGATTGGCCGAAGTTTATCTCAATTATGCTGAGGCCTTAATAGAGTCTAATACCGATTTAAATTTAGCTACTGATGCTATTAATGAAGTGAGAAAAAGAGCTGATATGCCTCTTATTACAGAAGAAACTCAGGCTCAAATGCGTGAATTGGTAAGGCATGAACGTAGAATTGAACTTGTGTTTGAAGAGCATAGATTCTGGGATATTAGGCGTTGGGGTATTGCAGGGGATAATGATGTATTAACCATATACAAAATGAAGATGGATGAGAATGGTAATCTGATAGGAAATGGCAAGGAAATCTGGGAAACTCGAGTTTGGACACCACGTGATTACTTAATGCCTATTCCCCAAGATGATATGGATAAAAATAAAAACCTTGTGCAGAATCCAGGCTACGAGTAGGCTTGTTTATCTTTAATTGGATAGCAATACAACATCTAAGACCCCGTTTTTCATTATTCGGGGTTTTTGTATAGAAAGTGTGTTGGAATGTAAAATGGAATTGGTATCATTACCTATCCATTACCTTCCTCTAATTTGAATAAATAATTTCATTTATAGCTTAATAGATTTATAAACTAATCATTAGGCTATTTCATTATAATTTAAATTTTTTTCTATGTATAGATATATTTTTCTGCTAATAATTCTTCTAAATATTTCCTGTAAAGAGAAAGATAAAGATTTGATTATAACCAATAAAGAAAATCAAAACTTATTCACTGCATTGCCTGATAGTATAACAGGAATAAACTTTTTGAATGAGCTTATAGAAAATACCTACATGAATGGCCTTTTTTATGAATATTACTATAATGGTGGAGGTGTTGCCGTGACTGATTTTAATAATGATGGCAAAGTGGATATTTATTTTGTAAATAGCCTAAAAGATAACAATCTTTATTTGAATAGGGGCAATATGCGTTTTGAGGATGTTACTAAAATAGCTAATGCCCAGGGAGGTTATGGTTTTGGCACCGGAGTAACATTGGTGGATATAAATAATGACGGGCTTATGGATATTTACTATAGTAAATCCGGAAAGTTCAGTGATCCTAATAAACGAAAAAATGAACTGCTTGTAAATTTAGGAATAGACAATAAAGGTATTCCAAAATTTGAAAATAGAGCCGAGCAGTACCAACTGGATTTTTCAGGATTCTCTACGCAAGCCGCATTTTTTGATTATGACCGGGATGGTGATTTGGACATGTTTCTAATAAATCACGGCATAGAGCTGTATGATGATCGGGAAATTACTCAGCTAAAAGACAAACCATCTAATTTTAGGGGAGAACGATTATTTAGAAACGATAATGGAAAATTTGAAGATGTTACTAATTCAGCCGGTATTATAAATACTATGTTAGGTTTTTGTTTAGGTATATCCATTGGAGATTTAAACAATGACAACTGGCCGGATATCTACGTAAGTAATGATTTTTCAGAAAGAGACCACCTTTATATCAATAATAAAAATGGTACATTTAACGAAGTTTCATTGACTTCTTTTGGGCATATTCCAAATTTTTCCATGGGGAATGATATTGCAGATTTTAATAATGACGGACTGTATGATATCATTGCTTTAGATATGATGGCAGAAGATAACTATACCCAAAAAACTAGTATGAGCGGCATGAATCCTGAGGAGTTTTATCTGCATGTTGATTTAGGTTTGCACCACCAATATATGTATAATACTTTACAGATGAACCGTGGGGTCTCTGCTAAAAATAGTAATCCTATGTTCTCAGATGTTGCTCAAATTACAGGTGTTTCCAGTACAGATTGGAGTTGGGGGCCACTGATTTTTGATATGGATAATAATGGTACTAAAGATTTGTTTATTTCCAACGGTATAAAAAGAGATTTTAGAAATAATGACTTTATCAGGTACAGAAAGAAAAAACAAGCTGAGGTGATAGAAAATCAATCCATTGAAACGGTATCGTACGTAAATGACATGTTAAGCAAAATGCCAAAACGGCGAAAAAAGAATTATTTCTATTTAAATAATGGAAATTTAGACTTTAAGAAATTAGTTATAAATCAGCCCAAAACTAACTCTAACGGAGCCGCTTATGCCGATTTTGATAATGACGGTGACTTGGATCTGGTGGTGAATAATTCCTCAAGTAAATCTTTTATCTATCGCAATAATGGTACAGAGAATAATTTTGTGAAAGTTCGTCTAAAAGGAAGTGAAAAAAATGTTGATGCTATTGGTAGCCGTGTAATTTTATATACCGGAGATAGACAACAATTTCTTGATAAATATTTTACCAGAGGGTTTCAATCTGCTATGGCGGATGATTTAATTTTTGGTTTGGGGAAACTTCAACAGGCAGACAGCCTGAAAATTATATGGCCTGACGGGACATCGCAATCAATAAAAGAAATAAATGCCAATCAAACTATAGACGTAAAATATAATCCGCAAAATGAAAACGAAGATTTACTCATTAAAGATAAAAATGAGTATTTGTTTGCTGATATTATACAAAAAACGGGTGTGGATTTTTTACATAATGAAAATGATTTTGACGATTTTAAAATAGAAACTCTTTTACCGCATAGAATGTCCAGATTAGGCCCTGCACTCGCTGTAGCTGACGTTAATGGTGATAATCTTGATGATTTTTTTATTGGAGGGGCTTCCGGCCAATCAAGTATTTTATATATTCAAACAACAAAAGGGAATTTTATAAAAAAAGATAGCGATTTTTCTGCAGAAAAATCGCAAGAAGATGTAGGTGCCTTATTCTTTGATGTGGACAATGATGGAGATAAAGATTTGTACGTAGTTTCAGGAGGTACTGAGATGAAACCCTATGATAATTACTATTTAGACAGATTATATGAAAACAAAGGTGATGGCCACTTTGTTAATAACACAAAATCTCTTCCCAAAGTTAACAACAGTGGTTTAAATGTATCTGCGGCAGATTTTGATAAAGATGGAGATATTGACCTGTTTGTAGGAGGGAGGGTTTTGCCCGGAAAATATGGTAGATATACTAAAAGTTTTTTGTTAGAAAACAGAAGTAATCAAGGTAAAATTCTCTTTGAAGATGTAACTGGAAAAATCTTTCCTCAAATGGAGAAACATACTATGGTCGTGGATTCTAAATGGGTAGATTTGGATGGTGATGGCACACAGGAATTAATTATCGCCAATGAGTGGGGACCTGTGGAAATTTACGAATACAGGAATAAAAAGTTTGAAAATTTAACCTGGGATTATAATCTGTCAGATCAAATAGGTTGGTGGAGTAAATTAGAGATTACTGATGTGGATAATGACGGCGATATGGACATTATTGCCGGTAATTTAGGTCAAAATTATAAATATAAAGCAAGTGATGATATGCCGTTTTTTATGTATGTAAATGACTTTGATAATAATGGGATAGACGATATTGTTTTGGGTTATAAACAAGATACAGCAGTTTTTCCGGTTAGAGGTAGGCAGTGTAGTTCGGGGCAGATGCCGTTTATTAAGAAGAAATTTAAAACCTATGACGAATTTGGTAGGGCAGATATTAATACCATTTACGGTGAACAATTAAAAAATGCGATTAAGTACCGTGCTAATAACTTTAAAACAACGCTTTTTGAGAATGATAATGGAAAATTTACCGCAGAGGCCTTAGATGTAATGACACAATTATCTTCGGTTAATGAAATTATAGCGGAAGATTTTAATGGCGATGGCCATATTGATTTACTATTATTAGGAAATTTGAATACTTCGGAAGTGGAAACCCCTAGAAATGATGCTAGTTACGGAACTTTGTTGCTCGGAAAACCTGATGGCAATTTCAGCTATATTTCTAATAACCAAATTAATCTTTGGGCTAACGGAGACATAAAAAATGCCCGATTGATTACCATAGCAGGAAAAAGAGCAGTAATAATTGCTAAAAACAATGATAGCGTTAGCATCTTATCTTTACCACATTTATCGCCCTAAAATCAGAGGATTGGAATGACTGAAGCCAAAATGTAAGATTTCTGGTTAATCCTCCACCAATACCCAATCGCCTTTTTCAATAAGTGGTAGAGCTTGTTTGTATTTCATCTCCTTGCTCTCACCATTCATTACGTGCTGAATGGTAACCCGTTCGTTACGGCCTATTTTTCGCTCTGTGCGGACTATGGTTTCCGTTATTTGCGGTTGTTGCTGCTGATTGGTTTGGGTTTGTGTAGGGCTGTTAAAATCGGCTTTGCTGGCTTGTACTTTTTCTCGTTTTTGCTCTCTGGCCTGCGAAATTTGATTGGCGTTTTGATTAGGAATTTCACCTTTAAACAAGAAAGATAAAACCTCTTTATTCACCTTGTTTAACATATCTTTAAACAACTCAAATGCCTCAAACTTATAAATCAATAATGGGTCTTTTTGCTCGTAAGTAGCATTTTGAACGGACTGTTTTAATTCGTCCATTTTTCGCAAGTGGTTTTTCCACGTTTCGTCTATTATAGCCAGTGAAATGTTTTTTTCAAAGTCCTTTACCAACTCTCTTCCTTCACTCTCGTAGGCATCTTTTAAATTGGTAATTACGTTTAACGTTTTTACGCCATCGGTAAAAGGCACGGCTATACGTTCATATTGATTGCCTTGCTTTTCATATACATCTTTTATAACCGGAAATACCACTTCGGCATTGCGTTCTATTTTTTTCTGATAGTGTTTATAAACTTCATCAAACAGGTCGTCTATTAACTGTTGCTCTGTCATTTTCTCAAATTCTTCTTTAGAAAATGGCGATGAAGTAGAAGAAAACCGGATGAGTTCAAATTCAAAATTGGCATAATTATTTGTGGGTTTATTTTCTTCCACAATGGTCACACAAGTATCATAAACCATATTTACAATATCTACCTGTAAGCGTTCGCCGTAGAGTGCATGTTTTCTTCTTTTATAAACTACTTCACGCTGGGCATTCATAATATCATCATATTCCAGCAGTCGTTTTCTTATCCCAAAGTTGTTTTCTTCCACTTTTTTCTGAGCTCGTTCTATGGATTTTGAAATCATGGAATGCTGAATCATTTCACCTTCTTTGAGTCCCATTCTATCCATCATTTTGGCCACTCTCTCAGATCCAAACAGACGCATTAAGTTATCTTCTAAAGATACATAGAACTGTGACGAGCCTGGGTCGCCCTGCCTGCCGGCTCTACCTCTTAATTGCCTATCCACCCTACGGGAATCGTGACGTTCCGTTCCTATAATGGCTAACCCACCAGCTTTTTTTACCTCAGGAGTCAATTTAATATCTGTACCTCTACCGGCCATGTTGGTAGCAATGGTTACTACTCCGGGTTTACCGGCTTCGGCAACTATATCTGCCTCTTTTTTGTGTAGCTTAGCGTTTAAAACGTTGTGTTTTATTTTTCGCATTGTGAGCATTCTGCTCAGTAATTCGGAAATTTCTACTGAAGTAGTACCTACTAATACCGGCCTTCCGGCTTTTACCAACTGTACAATTTCCTCAATTACCGCATTGTATTTTTCCCTTTTGGTTTTGTAAATTAAATCTTCCTTGTCTTTTCTGGCTAAGGGTTCATTGGTTGGAATTTCTACTACATCTAGTTTGTATATCTCCCAAAACTCACCGGCTTCGGTAACAGCGGTCCCGGTCATTCCGGATAGCTTATTGTACATTCTAAAATAGTTCTGTAAGGTAATGGTAGCATAGGTCTGCGTAGCATCTTCAATTTTTACATTTTCCTTGGCTTCCAATGCTTGGTGTAATCCATCTGAGTACCTTCTGCCATCCATTACACGGCCGGTTTGTTCATCTACTATTTTAATTTTGTCTTCTATAATTACGTATTCTACGTCTTTTTCAAAAAGGGTATAAGCCTTTAGTAATTGGTTTAGGGTATGTATTCTTTCACTTTTTATGCTAAAATCCCTAAATAACTCCTCCTTATCCTTTGCAATTTCTTCCGGAGGGGCATCTTTGGCTTCTAACTTTGCAATTTCGCTTCCTATATCTGGCATTACAAAGAAATTATCTTCTTTGTCATCACTTTTATTATTGCTGCCGGATAAGTAGGCTATGCCTTTATCAGTAAGTTCTATAGAATTATTTTTTTCGTCAATGGTAAAATAAAGGTCTGCATCTACCTTGTGCATTTCTCTATTATTATCTTGCATGTAGAAATTTTCTGTTTTTTGCAAGAGTTGCTTTATACCTTCCCGGCTTAGAAATTTTATCAGGGCTTTGTTTTTTGGCAAACCTCTAAAAACCCTAAGCAATAAAAATCCACCTTCTTTGGAATCACCCGCCGCAATTAGTTTTTTAGCTTCAGCCAATACACCGGTAAGTAATTTTTGTTGTTTGTTAACAATATCTGCTACTTTGGGTTTTAGCTCATTAAATTCATGTCGGTCACCTTGTGGTGTAGCACCTGAGATAATGAGTGGTGTACGGGCATCATCTATTAATACTGAATCTACCTCATCTATAATGGCGTAATTATGAGGGCGTTGTACTAAATCTTTTGGAGAATGAGCCATGTTATCCCTTAGATAATCAAAACCAAATTCGTTATTTGTGCCATAAGTAATATCACAATTATAGGCTTTTCTTCTCGCATCGGAATTAGGTTGGTGATAATCAATACAATCAATACTCAACCCATGAAATTCAAAAATAGGCCCCATCCAGGCGGCATCTCTTTTGGCTAAATAATCGTTTACCGTAACCACATGTAGGCCTTTTCCCGGAAGGGCGTTGAGGTAAATAGGCAAGGTAGCCACAAGAGTTTTACCTTCACCAGTCATCATTTCGGCAATTTTTCCCTGGTGTAATACGGCACCACCAATAAGTTGAACATCATAATGTACCATATCCCAAGTAATGGGTTTGCCGGCAGCATCCCAGGAATTGCTCCAGATGGCCTTGTCATCTTCTATGGTAATATAATCTTTATTAGCAGAAAACTCTCGGTCATAAGGCTGTGCTGTAACGGTAAGTGTAGGGTTTTCCAAAAAGCGTTTTGCGGTTTCTCTTATCACGGCAAAAGCTTCTGATTGTATTTCGTTAAGGATTTTTTCAGTAATTTGATAAGACTCTTCGTTGAGTTGGTCTATTTCTTTATAGATTTCCTCTTTCCTATCTATATTGGTATCTTTTGCTTCTTCTCTTAAGCTGGTAATTTTCTTCTCAATCTCTGCATTGGCATTTTTTATTTTTTCTTTAAACTCAAAAGTTTTTTGCCTCAGTTCGTCTAAACTCAATTTTGCCATGGCATCATCAAAAGAGCGGACACTATCTACCAATGGTTGTAATTGTTTTAAATCTTTCTTCCTCTTGTCTCCTACAAACACTTTTAAAACAGAATCTAGAATACCCATAATGTAATTTTTTGATATAGAATTGTACAAAAATAAATGCACAATTCATAATTGTAGCACAGTCTTTTACAAAGGTAGCAGAATTGTGCTTTATGTGTTGTTAATATTTATTTAAATCGCAAAAAAAAGTCTCAATTTTTTTGAGACTTTAGTGTTTCTTTTTTTAATACTCATCTTCATTCCACAAATAATCTTCATCCGTGGGGTAATCCGGCCATATTTCCTGAATACTGTCATAAGATTCACCTTCATCTTCTATCGCCTGTAAATTTTCTACAACTTCCAACGGGGCACCTGTTCTAATTGCATAATCTACCAATTCATCTTTGGTGGCCGGCCAAGGAGCATCACTTAAATAGGATGCTAATTCTAAAGTCCAATACATAGTTTAATTGTTTTTTTCAATATTTTGCAAAAGTAATTTTTTTAACTAAAAAAGCAAGTTTTTATTGTGCAATTTTTAAAATCTTTAAATAACTTAGTTTTTTAGAGGTTTCCTAATGCATAATCAGGGTTTGAGTTGCTCTTTTTATGCTTTAGATGGCCTGAATCTTCTGGTTTTTAAATTTCCTAAATTTTCTTTTTTGGTATCCAGGGAATTTCTTTCAGGTCGTTGTCATAAGTCAATTTCCGTGCCAATACAAACAGGTAATCGGATAATCTATTTAGATAGGTAATTGTTTTTTCATCTACAGGCTCGTTATGAGATACCTGTACGGCAAGCCGTTCTGCTCGTCGGCAAACACAACGGGCAATATGACAAAATGACACGGTAGTGTGCCCGCCGGGTAAAACAAAATTTGTCATCTTCGGCAATTTCTCCTGCATATTATCAATTTCTTGCTCTAAAAACAAAATGTCATCTTTTTTTATTCGATAGATGTTTAATCGATCTTTTCCGCTTTTTAATTTTTCTTTTTGGGGAGGTGTGGCTAACATAGCACCTATAATAAAGAGTTCGTTTTGTATTTTTAACAAACTATCCGATGTGCGTTTGTCTATGTTTTGGCTTCTTAACAGGCCTATGTGCGAATTTAATTCGTCCAGTGTGCCGTAAGCCTCTATTCTAAGGTGGTGTTTAGGTACTCGGGTGCCTCCAAATAGTGAAGTTTTGCCGGTATCGCCGGTTTTGGTATATATTTTCATGGGTTATGAATAAAAAGATTGAAAATCTAAAATTAGTGATTATAATAAACATGGGCAGTATTCTTTATTACGTTTTTAATATTCAACTCATATTAGAATATATCTCATAATTGCAAAGTGTACAAAATAGTTTCTTATATTTGTATTACTAACTAAAGCAATCTATGGAATATTTAGAGTTTGAAATGCCCATAAAAGAACTGGAGGAACAGTTGTCTAAATGCCTTATAATTGGGGAAGAAAGTGAAATTGATGTTACAGAAACCTGCTTGCAGATAGAAAAGAAACTTACCGAGGTTAAAAAAGATATTTACGGTAATCTAACGGCATGGCAGCGGGTACAATTATCCAGACATCCATCCAGGCCCTATACCCTGGATTTTGTAAAAGCTTTTACTAAAGGAACTTTTATGGAGCTTCACGGAGACCGAAATGTGAGGGATGACAAGGCCATGGTAGGTGGGCTGGGGAAAATAGGCGACCAGACTTTTATGTTTATCGGGCAACAGAAAGGCTATAATACCAAGACCAGACAATACCGGAATTTTGGTATGGCCAATCCCGAAGGTTACAGAAAAGCCTTACGGCTTATGAAAATAGCCGAGAAGTTTAATATTCCCGTGGTTACCTTAATAGACACCCCAGGAGCTTATCCTGGATTGGAAGCAGAAGAACGCGGCCAAGGTGAAGCTATAGCCAGAAACATCTACGAAATGACCATTTTAAAAACACCTATTATAAGTATTGTAATTGGTGAAGGAGCCAGTGGCGGTGCTTTGGGAATTGGAGTAGGAGACAGGGTTTTTATGTTAGAAAATACTTGGTACACCGTTATTTCTCCGGAGTCTTGCTCCTCTATTTTATGGCGAAGCTGGGACCACAAAGAAAAAGCAGCTGAAGCCTTAAAATTAACGGCAACTGATATGAAAAAGCTAAATTTAATTGACGGCATAATAAAGGAGCCTTTTGGTGGAGCCCATAGCAATAGAGGAGAGGCATTTGAGATAGTAGAAAAACAAATTGTAAAATCCTATAACGAACTAAAGAAATTAACCATACCCAACCTGATTAAAGAACGAATGGAGAAATATAGTAAAATGGGTGTTTATAACGGGTAGCTTACAAATTAAGTTATCGCTTCCTTACTGTTATTATTACTGTCTTAGATGCCGGTGTATTACTATAATCCGCTTTATTTTTTAAAGCGACTAACACATTGGCTTCTGGAAAATAGGTAGCTGTATTTTTTATGGGAATAGGGTAGGGTACCACAAGAAATTTTCTTGCTATTCTTTTTTCACCTTGGAAATGGCTGATAATATCCACCGCATCTAATACCTCCAAACCCTGTTCTTCCATATCTTTTTTGTTCATAAAAATCACCCGACGTTCGTTGAATACACCACGGTATCGGTCATTGAGCCCGTAGATGGTAGTATTGTACTGGTCATGGGTTCTTATGGTCATCATTATCAATTGTTTTTTTTTCAATTTAATGTCAGAGAGCCGGTTTACCGTAAAATTAGCTTTTCCTGTAGTGGTGGATGAGAAATCTCCTCTTCTGGCACCGTTTGGTAAATAAAACCCGCCGGGTTTACGTACGCGTTTATTATAATTTTCAAAGCCCGGGATAGTAGCTTCTATTTTATCCCTGATAAGGTCATAGTTATATTTATAATGATACCAAACAAACGGTGAGTTTTTTCTAAATGATCGGGTGCCCAAATCACACACTATAGCAACCTCACTTCGCAATTCTTTAGAAATGGGTTTAAGGTGTCCTTGGCTTTTATGCACTACGCCCATTGAATTTTCTACGGTAACAAACTGTTCCGGCCCTGTACGTTTTAGGTCTATTTCAGAACGGGTTAAACAGGGAATAATTATGGCGGTTTTACCATGAATCAGATGGCTTCGGTTTAATTTAGTGGATATTTGTACTGTAAGCACGCATTTTTGCAAGGCCTTAGCGGTATATTCCGTATCGGGTGTGGCAGAGATAAAATTGCCGCCCATCCCTATAAAAATTTCAGCTTTGCCTTGGTACATGGCTTCTATGGCTTCTAAGGTGTCATAGCCGTGTTTTTGGGGCGGTTTAAAGTTGAATTCTCTTTCAATACTGTCTAAAAATTGTTGTGGTGGCTTTTCCCAAATGCCCACCGTCCTGTCACCTTGTACGTTGGAATGCCCTCTTACCGGACAGGTGCCGGCACCGGGTTTACCTATACTGCCTTTGAGCAATAATAAATTTACAATTTCCCGTATATTGTCCACTGCATTTTTATGTTGTGTAAGCCCCATAGCCCAGCAGATAATTATTTTTTTCTTTTTTGCAATTAGTTGAACTGCTTCTTCAATATTTTCTGCCGTCAGTCCGGTTTTTTTAATAAGAGCAGCCATGTCATGTTTGTTCAAATCCTTTAGAAAGGTGTCATATCCGGCTGTTTTTTCCGCAATAAACGCATGGTCTATAACATCTTTATTTTTTTGATTGAGATCAAACAGCCTTTTCATAATGACTTTTAACAAGGCTACATCTTCGTTGATTTTTATGGGTAAAAAGACATCCGTAAGTTTATCACCTTTGAGCCATTTGATTGGATTTTTAGGGTCTTTAAAGTTCATTAACCCTGCTTCCGGAAGTGGATTTATGGTAATGATTTTGGCTCCGTTTTTTTTACTTTTTTTTAAAGTAGATAACATTCTAGGATGATTTGTGCCGGGATTTTGCCCTATGACAATAATGAGTTCTGTTTTATAAAAATCATCTAAGGTTACAGAGCCTTTTCCTATGCCTAAGGTTTCAGAAAGGGCTACGCCACTGGATTCGTGGCACATATTAGAACAATCGGGCAAATTATTGGTGCCAAATTGTTTTGCATACAATTGATACATAAAAGCCGCTTCATTACTTGTTCTGCCTGAGGTATAAAATATGGCTTCATCAGGCTTGTCCAACGTTATCAGTTCTTTATAAACAAATTCAATGGCATCCATGTAATCAATTTCCTCATAATAATCGGAGTTTTCCCTGCAAATAACCGGATGGGTAATCCTGCCCAATTTACCCAATTCATAATCCGATAGTTTTACCAGTTCTGATATGGGATTGTTTTTAAAAAATTCCGGGGTTACTTTTTTTCTGGTGGCTTCTTCCGTTACTGCTTTTATCCCATTTTCGCAGTATTCTGACATAAAAGCCCTTTTGTCATCAGGATCCGGCCAGGCACAGCCGGGACAGTCAAATCCTTTTTTTTGATTAAGTTTTGAAATTAATTTAATTCCTTTTATAAAGCCGGTTTCTCTGGCAATGTGCTTTATGGAACTGCTTAAGGCAGGAAGTCCGGCGGATGAGGTAGGTATTTTCTTTAGTTTAATACCGGTAAGTTTTTCGGGTGGCTGAGCGTCTGTTCTGTCTTTACTCATAATTTTTTATGTACTGCGGATTACTGTAAATTGTAGCTTTATCACCACGATTAAACCCGATTAAACAAATGCCCATCTTCTTAGCGTAATCTACCGCTAATGAGGAACAGGCAGAAACGGCAACTACAATTGGTATTTTTGCTGTAAAAGCCTTGCTAATAACCTCATAACTTACTCTTCCGCTAACGGTTATGCATTTAGCAGAAGGTAATTTATCAGTAAATAATAAATAGCCAATGACTTTATCTAAAGTGTTATGCCTGCCGATGTCTTCCATTACGGAAAGAAAATTTCCGTCCGCATCAAAAGCTGCTGTAGCATGGCAACCACCTGTGGCTTGGAACAATATTTGGCTATCAGCCATTTTTCTGTACATATTTTTGATTTGTGTTATGGTATATCGGGACATATTTTTTAATGATGTCCCCGTTGATTCAACTGACTCCAGAGTTTGCCTGCCGCAGATACCACAAGAAGAAATTGACAGTAAAGTGCGTTTGTTTAGGTAGCCTTTTCCCAATTTATCCTTGGGAATAGTAATGTTAACCACAGAAAAATGGTTTGTTTTATAGCTGTTTACTTGGTAAATAAAATTTTCACTTTTACAAATATCTTCGGCATAGAGCAATCCTCTTGTGAGTTCTTTATCATTGCCAGGAGTACGCATTACCGTGGTGTAAGGTTTTTTGTTTATGTTAATTTGCAAGGCAGCCTCTATTACCAAATTATCCTTAACCTGATATTGGTTTTTATTTTCTGTTTTTATTGCTTCGTAAACCAGCTGTTGCATTTAGATATAACTTATGTACAAATATAGCATTTTAAACCTTTTTGCAAATAAGAGCTATCTTGTCTTCGTTTATATCTGTAGTAAAAAATATGTAATAATCGCCACCCTCTTTTATTTTTGTCCTTTTACGAATTTGCGATACTTTTTCAGGGAAGTTTCTGGTGGTTATATTGGCTTTACTGTCCGGTAAATTCCGTAAAATATTCTTAGTTCCTGTTCCGATTTTCTTTATATTTATAAATCGCCTTCCCGGAAAATTAATCAGGTTATTAGAGGTGTATAAATGCGAGTGCTTATGTAATTTTTTTACATTAAATGCTATGCCTACTTCCAAGAAACCTCCGGATTTTAAAATAGCAGCATTGGGTTCGTATAGATAAGTAAGCGGGAGAGAATAATCGGGTTCTTTTAGAGATAAATTAAAATCAAAATAATGAGAACTGTTATGGGTAAAATTAACGGTTTTAAAATTTAACCTGCCCATATAATTTTTTTCTAAAAGATACAATACTTCTTTTACCTCATTTTTTACGGCAACTACGTGAATTTCTTTTACAAAATTTAGTTCATTTACACCTATATCTACATCTAACATAGGCGAGGTTTTTATCAATATATTATCCGAGTAATTAAATAGTAACGTTAAGTTTTGTGGTACGTTTGGCAGGCAATCATCCAATAAAAATACTCTCTTTTGATTTGTATCTCTTCGCGAAGGATCAATGAATATACAATCAAAATACTGTTTTTTTTCTTTTAAAAAATTAAGCCCGTTTGCAGGATGAAAATCTATATTTTGTATGCCCAATTGTGTGGCATTGTATTGGGCAATTTTGGTTAGTTCTTTGTTGGTGTCGCAATAAGTTACATGGTGAAACTTTTTTGCGAAAGCTACGGTATCAACGCCAAATCCACCGGTAAGATCGAGTAATTTTTTGCCCGAAACCAAGCCGGTTTTGTACTTGGCGGTTTGCTCTGAAGAACATTGTTCCAGATTTATCTTTTGTGGGTAATAAATGTTCCTGGCCGCAAACCAAGAAGGGAGTTTGTCTTTGGCTTTCTTTTTACCTTCAATTTGTCTGGCAATTTGCTGTGTGGTAACCGATTTAAAAGGGCTGCCTTTTAGTATTAAAGCATTGAGATTGGTATCTAAGTTACGGTTGATAAATTCCTGAACTTCAATTTGTAAAACTGCTCTGTTCATAGAAAAATTTATAAACCGTGAGTGAGAGATTTTACTATCTTATTCTCACTGAAAAATTCTTTTAATATTACTTTAATGGCCGTGTAACTGGGGATGGCGACTACCATTCCTATTATCCCAAAAAGTATTCCCGCTATAATAATAACCAGAAAAATTTCCAACGGATGTGATTTTACGCTTTTTGAAAAAATTAGGGGTTGGCTTACAAAATTATCAATCAACTGGGCAAATAAATATCCGGCCAGCACCCATAACGTGTTGGGGATAATTTGAGTATTAAAATTGAGCGTTATATCACTTACCATAGTTAGAGCCAACATAATTACCCCGCCGATAAGCGGGCCAATGTAGGGGATAAGATTGAGTAAAGCACATAAAAAAGCAATAACAACAGCATTGTTTACACCCACAATAAGCAAAACGGTGGTATAGATTATGAATAAGATAGAAATTTGAAGAAATAGCCCGATAAAATATCTGGATAGCAGCCCTTTAATAGTTAAAAAAGACTTTTGGAAACGATTTTCTTTTCCTTTTGGAACAAGCGTTAAGATGGCGTTGTTAAATAAAGTACTGTCTTTCATTAAGAAAAACGAAATAAACAATACCGAAAATAACCCAATACTTACATTACCGATAGTCCCGATAACTGAACTTAAAAACGAGGGGATTATCTCTGCGTTTTTAAAAATTTCTGAGCTGTTTATTTGTTCAAAAATATCAATGCCGCGATTAGAGAAATAGGCGTTGAGTTGTGCCAATACCATTTTTAGTTTAGTTTCTAATTCAGATATGTTTAGTAGTGACAAATTTTCGCTTTGCTGGTTGATAAGTGGAATAAACAAAGCCATTAAACCTAATAATAACCCCGTAAACAATATCATGGTAACTACCACTGCCAGAGTATTAGGCATTTTTAATTTATTTCGAAAAAAGATAACCACCGGCCGGGCAATTAAAGCAGCAACAGCAGCAATTAATATATAAGCAATTACTGTTCGCACCTGATATAAAAAATAGGCAAGTATTACAATTCCCGTAATAATGGACAGTGCCCTTAAAATACCGTTGGAGATGGTTTTTGCATTCATTGGGGATAAAGGTAAGGAAAATTGGAGATTTCGGAGAATGGAATTTGAGTGCATATTGTTTAGTTCCGTTTTTATAAGGGAATAATACCAAATCCAATATAGCATTATATATTAGATTTGGTATAAGACTATGAACTCGTTTAAACCATTTCTTAATTAAATTCACTGGTAAAATGTAACTTTACACTTGGGTATTTTTGCTGGGTCATTTGAATGGTAAAGGCAGAATCAGCCAGAAATACCAACTGGCCTTGTTTATCTTTGGCTAAATAACGTTGTTTTACCCTTTTAAACTCTGCAAATTCTTCGTTTTTTGAATCTTCGGGAGCTATCCAGCAGGCCTTGTGTACATTTAAGTTTTCGTAAGTGCATTTGGCTCCGTATTCATGTTCTAATCGGTATTGGATTACTTCAAATTGCAGTGCTCCTACCGTACCGATGATACGCCGATTGTTTAGTTCTAACGTAAACATCTGTGCTACGCCTTCGTCCATCAATTGGTCTAAACCTTTGTATAACTGTTTAGATTTTAGCGGGTCGGCATTGTTTACATATCGGAAATGTTCCGGCGAAAAACTGGGAATTCCTTTGAAATGTAAAATTTCTCCTTCGGTAAGGGTATCACCTATTTTAAAATTTCCCGTGTCATGCAGGCCTACAATATCCCCTGGGAAGGATTCTTCTATAATTTCTTTTTTTTCTGCAAAAAATGCATTGGGGCTAGAGAATTTTAGTTTTTTATTATGCCTTACATGCAGGTAGGGTTCGTTGCGTTTAAAAGTACCGGAAACTAATTTTAAAAAGGCCAGCCTGTCTCTGTGTTTAGGATCCATATTTGCGTGAATTTTAAAGACAAAACCCGCCATTTTCTTTTCTTTTGCATCCACGAGGCGTTCTTCGGCTTTTTTTGGTTGTGGTGATGGGGCAATTTCTATAAAACAATCCAACATTTCTTTAACGCCAAAGTTGTTTAACGCCGAGCCAAAAAATACTGGTTGTAATTCGCCTGTTAAATAGGCATCTTTATAAAATTTTGGATATACTTCTAAGGCCAATTCTAGTTCTTCACGTAGGGCCTCGGCAGATTTTGCACCTATAATTTCATCTAATTCCGGCGTGTTGAGGTCTGTAAATTCAATCCCTTCGCTTATTTTTTGTTTGTTGTTGGGGCTAAATAAATTGAGTTTCTTTTGCCAGATATTATAAATGCCTTTAAAATCATATCCCATTCCGATAGGGAAGCTAAGCGGAGTTACCGTTAGCCCTAATTTTTGCTCTACTTCATCTAATAAATCAAAGGCATCTTTACCTTCGCGGTCTAATTTATTGATAAACACTATTATGGGAATGTGTCGCATACGGCAGACTTCTACCAGCTTTTCGGTTTGTTCTTCCACACCTTTGGCCACGTCTATCACTACTATTACACTATCCACAGCCGTTAAAGTTCTAAAGGTGTCTTCGGCAAAATCTTTATGGCCGGGCGTATCTAAAATGTTTATCTTTTTATTTTTATAATTAAAGGCCAAAACCGAGGTAGCCACGGATATACCACGCTGTCGTTCTATTTCCATAAAGTCTGAGGTGGCTCCTTTTTTGATTTTGTTGCTCTTTACTGCTCCTGCCTCTTGAATGGCACCACCAAACAATAAAAGTTTTTCGGTAAGTGTTGTTTTACCGGCATCGGGGTGTGAGATGATTCCAAAAGTCCTGCGGCGTTCTAACTCTTTTAAAAAAGACATATATCAAATATTTTCTGGACGGCAAAGGTAGTGAATTGAAAAATAAAAAATTTAACTTATAGGCAGAGGGGTGTACGACAAATTCTATTAAAATATTAATTTTTCCAAAAGACACTATAATTGTTGAGGATAGAGCCTATTTTGATTTTGAATTAATGAGGGTTGATAACCGTTTTCTTTTTTTAATCGGACAACAATGATTAAATATTTAACTAACTCAATTTTTTGTTTATCATTTTGGCGTACAAACTCTTTTTGAGTATCCTAAAATTTTTTATCAATTCATAATAATTCTTTTCAACGCTGCTGTGCTCGTTTAAATAATACATATCGCACTGGATGCTGTCACATTCGTTTATGTTTTCCAGAGCATTGTTAGCTCTGTGAATTTCTGAATTAAAATTGCTTAATGCCGTTTTGTATTTCTCAAAAGATTGTGCTACTTTAAAGTCGTTTAGATATTTTTTGGAAATAGCGGCTAAATTATCGGCCTCTTCTTTCCAGTACTGCAAATTATTTTGCCATTCTTTTAGTTCGGTGACTAATCTTTTATAGATAATCTGTTCATCAGAATCATTTTTGTAATTTCTGGTTAAGTCCATAACATTTTGTTTAATCTTTCTTCATTTTATTTTGCTTATTCATCCTGTTGTGTGATATGCCTCAATTGCGTAATCACTTATTTTATGATATATTCAGCCCTAATTAGGATAAAAAAAAGTCATTTTCGCATTTTACAGGGCTTCTTCTTTAATCTTGTCCACTACTTCCGGATTTAATAATGTACTGGTGTCCCCCAAGTCATCCATTTCTTTGTTGGCAATTTTTCTCAAAATTCTACGCATTATTTTTCCTGATCTGGTCTTGGGCAAACCAACGGTAAATTGAATTTTGTCCAATTTGGCTATGGGGCCAACGTGTTCTGAGATAATCTGGTTTATTTCTTTTCTCAGATTATCATGAAGTCTGTTTTCTCCGGCTTCTTTTAAAATTACAAAACCATATAGTGCATTGCCTTTTATTTCATGAGGGAATCCTACAATAGCTGATTCTGCTACGGCAGGATGTTCATTTATAGCATCTTCAATAGGAGCAGTACCCAGATTGTGTCCGGAAACTATAATTACATCATCTACGCGTCCTGTAATACGGTAATAGCCTACCTCATCACGTAAAGCCCCGTCTCCCGAAAAATATTTACCCGAAAAAGCGGAGAAATACGTGTCTTTGTACCTTTGGTGATTACCCCAGATGGTTCTGGCTATAGACGGCCACGGGAATTTTATACACAATCTGCCATCCACTTGATTGCCATTGATTTCCTGTCCTTGTTCATCCATTAAAATGGTTTGAATACCCGGTAATGGTAATGTAGCATAAGTAGGTTTAGTAGGTGTGGCATAAGGAATGGAGGAGATTAAAATGCCTCCTGTTTCAGTCTGCCACCAGGTATCAACAATGGGGCTTTTCTTTTTGCCAACATTGTCATTATACCAATGCCAAGCCTCTTCATTGATAGGTTCGCCTACCGAACCGAGAACTCTTAAACTGGACAAGTTATTATTTTCAATAAAGGTAAGGTTTTGTTTTGCCAAAGCTCTAATTGCAGTTGGAGCGGTATAAAATTGGTTGATATTGTGTTTGTCAACAATTTTCCAGAATCTGTCCCAATCTGGATAATTGGGTACACCTTCAAACATTACGGTAGTAGCCCCATTAGCCAATGGGCCATACACGATGTAGCTATGGCCGGTTATCCAGCCAATATCCGCTGTACACCAATAAATATCATTAGCTTTGTATTGAAATACATTTTTAAACGTATAGGCCGTATAAATCATATATCCGGCTGTGGAATGTACAATGCCTTTTGGCTTACCGGTAGAACCGGAAGTGTAAAGAATAAACAAGGGGTCTTCGGCATCCATAATTTCAGGTGGGCATTTATCGGAGGCTTTTTCCAGTAATGGAGCAATCCATTTATCCCGGCCTTCTACCATATTTATATCGCTGTTAATACGTTTTGTTACCAATACTGTCTTTACACTCGGGCAATCTTCTAAGGCTTTGTCAACAATCCCTTTTAAATCTATGGTTTTTGATCCTCTGTATGAACCGTCGGAAGTCAATACTACTTTACAATCACAGTCATTTATTCTACTGGCCAATGCACTGGAAGAGAAGCCTGCAAACACCACCGAGTGGATGGCTCCAATTCTGGCACATGCCAATAGGGCTATAGCCAGCTTAGGAATCATAGGGAGGTAAATACAAACTCGGTCGCCTTTTTTTACGCCTTCTTGTTTGAGTACATTGGCATATTTGTTTACGCGTTTAGACAACTCCTTATAGGTGATGTGTTCTGCTTTTTCGTCAGGATTATTGGGTTCAAAAATAATGGCCGTTTTATTGCCCTTGGTTAATAAATGACGGTCTATACAGTTTTCGGTTATATTTAATTTGGCACCTTTAAACCATTTTATCTCAGGTTTTGTAAAATCCCATTCTAGCACTTTGTCCCATTTTTTTCGCCAAATGAAATGCTCCTCGGCAATTTCTTCCCAAAAACTCTCGGGATTTCTAACAGATTTTCTATAAACATGAAAGTATTCTTCTAAGGTTTTAATGTGGTAGTTACTCATATTGTTATACTATTTTATGGGTTATGTTTAGTTTTTCTGTTTGGTTGATTAAAACCGTGTTTTCAATTACTTTATTAATGCAAGGCATTAGCAAATTTTTTACACGTAGGACTTAAAAATATTCGCAAAGGCCAAAAAAAATAGTCACAATTATAAATTAAAACATTGTGTTTTTCTGTATGCTTTAAACGAGTTTAATAAAACAGGCTATGCTTTTTTTCATTAAAAACTAAAAATTAATTATAGCTTTTTAATGGTTAATAGCTTCCTTCTCTCCAGACGGAACTCTGATGCTTTTTGCAATTTCTTGAACCCTCCTCAGGTGGAGAAGGAGTAAATGTAACAAATATTATTGAAAAAGTAAAGTTTACAATTATGCTTACCAGTTACAAAAAATTTTGGAGATATAGCTTTGTCGCCAATTTTTTTCTTCTGCTTTTTTAATAAACCAACCCGTCGTATTGACTATAATTACAAAAAAATGAAAAAAAATAATCCTGTTATTGATTGTAATAAGTTTTAAAAATTTCCAATAGCTCATCTTCGCTTTTCTGTGAAATTGGCACTAGTAAAAATCCGTAACTATGCTCCATATCCGGTTCTATCTGATATTCTTTTTGCGGTTTTGAATACCAACTGTCATCACCGCCCAAGCCGCGTTGTTGCATATCTATATTCAGTTGTGTCAAGTCTTCTTCTTCAATGTCTGTTGTATGTTTGCTGAAATTCGCATTTGGATTATCTTTTGAATAATCTACACCATCAGTGATGTCAAATTGTTCATTAGCCATAGGCAGAACATTCATGCTTAGGTAATGTGGATTGTCTTTTTCTGCAATAATCAGAAGCCCATTGTTATGTTTATCGGTAAGGGCAGCCCAGCGGATATCTGTGCGATTGCCATTTTCTTGAGGCCGGATATATGGTACATACATTTCTGACACGTTGGCCTTATATAAATCTACAAATGCAGCTGTTTTCCTGTCTTGGTAATTTTCAAAATTGCCGCGGCCAAAGTAAGTGTAATTAGAAAATTCTTTTGGTATTTGCATTCGCATGCCCATCCGGGGAATATCCGAGCTTTCATTACTTGTGCCTAAATGATTGGCTATTTTTATTACACCTGAATTATAAATGGTATATGTAGTAGTGAAATTTGTATTTACTTCGGGTAAATTATAAACAGCAGTTATCACTAAACTGTCATTGGGTTTTTTTAATTTACTTTCTTTTAAGGAATAGCCCAGCGTAGCTTTTTTCCAATTTATATTTTTGTTTTCCATGCCATTACCCAAATCATTATCAGTAGGAGCCCGCCAGAAGTTAGGGGTGGGGCCTTGTTTGTTCTTTATCAGTTCTGTGTTGTTATGCTTATAAGAAATTAGTTTCCAGTTACTTTTGTTAAATTGCAGTATTACATTTTTAGTGGTAACGGTAAAAATATGTTTGCTGTCTTTGGTTTTTATCTTTTTATCTGAACCGGGTACCTGAATTTTTTTCCAATTAACTTTTTGGTCAAGTAAAAATTGTTCGTGTGCCAATTCGTAGCCTTTTTTTAATAAACCCCAATCATTTTTTAATGTAGCTGAGAGCGTTAAAAAATATTCCGTATTGTCCTTGTAATCTATGCCCGAAAGCGGTATTCTTATCAATTGGCTCATGTGTGGCGATACTTCCAAATCTCCAATAGAAATGTCTTGCAGTATTTTGCCATCCGCTTTTATTTGAGCGGAGAAATGAAAACGGTTTAAATTGGTAAAATCATACAGATTTTCTATCAATACCCGCAGATTATCGTTACGGGTATAGCCCATATATTTAAAGTTGATAAATTCATAGGCTTTTTTAACTTCGTGCAGGGCGGGTTGCGGTGTTCTATTAGGAAAGACAATACCATTGTTTAAAAAACTGTTGTCAGTAGGCATATTATTGCCAAAATCACCACCATAAGCATAGAATTTTTCGCCATTTTCATTAGTTTTCCAGATAGATTGATCTACCCAATCCCAGATAAATCCACCTTGCAGGTTTGGATATCTTTCAATGATTTCCCAATAATCGGCAAAATTTCCTGTACTATTACCCATTGCATGGGCATATTCACTGGGAATAAAAGGTTTATTGGTAATGTTCTTGCCCATGTATTCAAAAGTAGCAGGTGACGGATATTGCGGAACAATAATATCAGTATTCCAATCCATATCAAACAAATTTCCGTCATCTTCTTTATACGAACGTTCGTATTGCACCGGGCGTTTTTGTTGGTCGGCTGTTTTTATGGCGTTGTATCCTGCATAGAAGTTTACGCCATTTCCGGCTTCATTACCCATACTCCAGATGATAACACTTGGCCTGTTTTTGTCTCGCCCTACCAATCTTATCATGCGATCTACATGGGCGTGTTCCCAGTTGGGTTTTTTGGCCAGAGAATGTTTGCCATAGTACATGCCGTGCGATTCAATATTGGCTTCATCTACCACATAAATACCGTATTGGTCACAGCGTTCATAAAATCGTTCTTGTTGCGGATAGTGGCTTAATCTTACGGCATTAATATTGTTTTGTTTCCAAAGGGTAATGTCTTTGATGATTTGTTCTTCACTTACTACATGGCCGGTTTCTGGATTGTGTTCCTGAGTATTTACACCTTTTAGCGTAATTCTCTGGCCGTTTAAAAGTAATAATCCTTGTTTAATTTCCACTGTTCTAAACCCGATTTTTTGGCCGGTTACCTCTAAAATATTACCTTTTTTATCAGTAGTTTTTATTAATAAGGTGTATAAATGAGGATATTCCGCAGACCAAGGGTTTACACCTTCTATTTCTTGGTGGAATACAACAGAAACCGAGTCATTTTTACCGATTTTAATTGTTTTTTTATCGGTCGCTACTTCCTTGTTATCTTTATCTAATAAAGAATAACGCACTGTGATATCAGAATTTTTATTGGTATGATTTTTTGTGCTTATCACAATTTTTAAATCACCATTCTTGTAATTATCCGTAAGGGTTGCAGCAATATCTATATCCTGAATTCTGCTTTTAGGCTGTGCATAGAGATAAACATCTCTTTCTATACCGCTTATTCGCCAAAAATCCTGACACTCTAAATAAGAGCCATCCGTCCATCTAAAAATTTGCAAAGCAATAATGTTTCTGCCCTTTTTTAGGTATGGCGTAAGGTTGAATTCCGCAGGCAATTTGCTGCCTTGGGAATAACCCACATATTGGCCATTGAGCCAGACAAATCCACCAGATTTCATTGCACCAATATGTAAAAAAACTTCTTTATCTGACCAGTTATCCGGTAACGTAAATTCTTTTCTGTAAGAGCCTGTGGGATTGTAATCAGTCGGTACTTTTCCCGGGTTTTTGGGATACTTGCCATCTATAAATTCCATTTCGGCAGAGACCGGAGCTTTAAAATCAGAAAATTCATATTGGTGATTTACATATATGGGAATGCCAAATCCTTCTATCTCCCAGTTAGACGGAACTTTTATGTCTTCCCAGTTATTATCATTATAATCTGTTTTCATAAAATTCAATGGCCTGTCGGCGGGTGCTTTTTCTGTATTGTTAAAGGAATAAAAAGATGCATGAGCAGGTTCTTTATGCTCAGCAATTACTTGTGGATTTTCAATGTAATGATTTAGTGGATGAGGTAGTTCTTGTGCAGGTGATAAATGACTGATAAGAAAAATTAGCAAATAGGATATTTTCTTCATGATATAGGGACTAATTTATTACAAAAGTATGTATTGCCTTAATGATCTCGTTTAAACTTTAAAATACAAAAAAAACAATTGTAGCAATACTTTTTTATTCGTAGCCGCGGCTATGACTTTTAAAAAGTGCTTCATCTGAACAAATTTTATCTCACAACTCTTTTATTTTTCTTAATAAGGAGTTTGTGAATCTTTGATTTCGGTTAAAAACAAAATAGTCAAGATGATTTCAATAATTTTTTTAAAAATACAAAGTCAGGATGAGTTGAGCGTTTAAATATTCC
>PDWI01001561.1_pt1 | contig 35894 bp, 30 predicted proteins | sample 1430891 | NCBI WGS metagenome assembly PDWI01 (sample SAMN01162508, study PRJNA174530) | Oral metagenome, whole genome shotgun sequencing project. | biome: Marine environment; feature: Marine mammal; material: Swab sample of the gingival sulcus; isolation source: swab sample of gingival sulcus... | reverse complement strand
GGCCATGGTAGCGGGGGAAGGATTCGAACCAACGACCTTCGGGTTATGAGCCCGACGAGCTACCAACTGCTCCACCCCGCGACGATGACTATGAAATTATGGTGCCTGGGACCGGAATCGAACCGGTACGAGGGTTAAATCTCGCAGGATTTTAAGTCCTGTGCGTCTGCCAGTTCCGCCACCCAGGCGCTTGGCTCCAAGGGTGGGATTCGAACCCACAGCCTATCGGTTAACAGCCGAGTGCTCCACCGTTGAGCTACCTTGGAACATTAATCGTTAGTGCTATTATGTCCTAACGACAAGAATAATCTTATCATAGTGCCACCACTGTGTCAATCAAATTTTGTAACTTTTTAATATTTTTTTGGCCGTTTTTATGTCGCGATTTTCGCCGCTAATTTTAAGGCTTTTTCTTTACGCTACTCACTTTCTACTTATCAAACCCGCGACCCCTCGACTGCGCTCGGGGTGACAGATTGAGCGAGATTTCTCGACTTTGGCCTGGTCGTAAATCTTCGATTTACTGCTCGGCTAAGCGACCGACTCGAAATGACAGAGCGGTATGTCATCTCGACTGTAGCGCAGCGAAATGGAGAGATCTCGCTTTTAGACCTGAGACCCCTCGACTACGCTCGGGGTGACAGAGCGGGCAGATTTCTCAACTACGGTAGAAATGACATGGGATAGCGACACCGGTGTTCGGCGCGCAAGCGCGTTTCAATCAGGCCAAACACTTACTTTTTCAGCATATAACTTTCGTTGTAAATTTCGCACAGTAAATATCTGTTAAACAGATTAGATTGCTTGACCACCACTTCGGCATCGGCGTAATCGTAAAGCTCGCTGCGGCCGTATTTGGCGACGTATCGATAGCCCTTTTCCAGCAAATAACCTTTAAAACGCTGCCGGCCTTCGGGTGTATCGTAAAGCAAAAACTTATTGGCCTTGCCCGAAAAATCGACCATTGCCGACTTGTCGCCATCGAGTTGTCGCATCGCCATGACTATTGGCAAAAAATCTCTCTCTTTTGCCTTTTTAATCAACTGATAAATCGACAATACTGCGATGACGCCGATTACTACAACAGAAATAACTTTCAGTACATTCTTAATGTTTTCGTTCATTTTTTCTCCGCCTTTTCGACTTGTCACCTTTAAGTTTTTTGGGTTTGCCCTTATCGGCCTTGGCGCGCGTCACTAAGGGCCGTTTGTGCTTCGACTTTTTATTTAAGCCATAGAGCAGTAGTTCTGCTTCTTCAAATGGCATGCTGACGAATGAAAACGCATCAAATATTCTAATGTCGCGTATTTTATATGAAGGTATTTTAACTTCAGATTGAATCAAATCAATAATCTTTTTAACATTATACCCGTCTTTGCGCCCTTTCGCAACAAATAAGCGCGTCTTGCCCTGCCGATCGACCGATACGTCTTTAATGTCGCTGTAGGCGTCGCTCGACAAGCTGTCTTTTAAGAAATACTTTAACAGGCCCTTAATCAGCACGTCGGCGGCAAACTGTTCGCTCAAATCGGCCGCCAAATCGGCAAAGTCGTCGACTTGTTCGTTAAAGATTAAATCGCTAATTTCTTCGACAATGGTCGCCTTTTTCTGTTTGAGAATAGCGGCTACGCGCGGTATCTGCTCTTTTCTGATGCTCGTCTTGGCGATGCGCTGAATGTAGAGCAACGAGCGATATTCGGCCGGTGTCACAAAGGTTATTGCCGTGCCCTGTTTGCCAGCGCGCCCGGTTCGGCCAATCCGATGCACGTAACTTTCGGGGTCTTGCGGAATGGCGTAGTTGATGACATGGGTCAGGTCAGAAACGTCCAAGCCGCGCGCCGCCACATCGGTCGCCACCAATATATTAACCTGCTTTGACTTAAATTTTTTGTAGACGCGCTCGCGCTGAAACTGCGTTAAATCGCCGTGTAGACCCTCGGCATCGTAGCCGCGTTCGGCCAAGCGGCTGGCGACGCGGTCGACGTCTGATTTAGTGCGGCAAAATACCAAGCCGTAAAAATCGGCTTCAATGTCGATAATGCGGGTTAGCGCTTCAAACTTGTCGCGTTCGCCGACTTCAAAGTATATTTGGTCGGTTAAATCGGTCGTCAGTTCTTTCTTCTCTATTTTTATCGTTGCAAAGTCGCGCATGTAATTTTTGGCGATGTCTAAAATGCTCTTCGGCATCGTCGCCGAAAATAAAAAGGTGCGCTTGTCTGGGTTGGCGCTGGCGATAATTTTTTCAATATCTTCGATAAAGCCCATGTTGAGCATTTCATCGGCTTCGTCAAGCACCAAGTAGTCGAGCTGATCGAGTTTTAATTTTTTGCGATTAATTAAGTCGATAATGCGCCCCGGCGTACCGACGACAATGTCGGTGCCCTCTTTTAAGCGGCGCATCTGCCGTTCAATTGACGTGCCGCCGTAAATTGGCGTTATTTTAATGCGCTTTGTCTGCCTAAATGACAGCATTTCCTCCGACACCTGTAGCGCCAATTCACGAGTTGGCGTCACCACCATCACTTTGACCGCCTTTTTAGTTAAATCGATTAGCTCTAATATCGGCAAGCCAAAGGCCGCCGTCTTGCCCGTACCGGTTTGCGCCTGCCCGACGATGTCGCTGTGCGACGCCAGTATCAGCGGTATCGCCTGCTGTTGAATCGGCGTCGGCACTTCAAAGCCCTTTTTGGCAATCGCCTTAAGCGATTTGTCGCTCAAGCCGAGCGACTTAAAATCTGTATAATCTGACATGTTTTCTCCTTACAAATGCGGATATTTAAAATGGTCTTTTTCGTCAATTTTCGCACCCGAAACCGGTATAGTTTCAGTGCGATAGCTATTTTGCTTGCGCAGTGATAGCGCTTCGGCCAAGGTCAGCGACGACATTTGCGTCGCGCGCTTTAGACGAACAACTTGTACGCCCTGCGTATTGCGCGTAACCTTTTCGTTAACCAGCACACTATTGAACAAAACGACGTTTTTGTCACCGTTTTGGTCAGTGCGCACGGCGATGAAATCGGCGTCGCTCTCTACCCAACTAATGCCAACCAACGCCGCCTTGTCGCCGTAGGCATTGAGCAATTTCTTGCGATTATTCTTCGTTTCGTAGCTGGCGACCGGCACTTTGGCGACCTTGCCGTTGGCAAAGCCAAACACAAACATGCCCTTATAATCAGTCAAGGCGTGAATAAAGACAATTTGCTCGCCGTCTTCCATTTCTATGATATTCGGCAAATAGCTGCCCAGCTCTGACGCCTTGTGATCGGTCACTTCGTGCGCTTTAATCTTATAGACATTGTGGCGATCGCTAAACAGCAAAACTTCTGATAAATTGGTCGCTTCAATTTCTTGTACGATGTCGTCGTCGTCTTTTGTCTTGTGTTCGCTATAGGCCCTTAGCGAGGTCAGCGATATCTTTTTGAAATAGCCGTGTGCCGTCAAAAACAGCTTGACATTGTAGTCTTCAATTAGGCTGTCTTGCGATATTTCCGGCACTGCCGCCTGTTTGACGACGTCGGTCTTGCGCGGCAGGCCGTAGTTGTCGATAACCGATTCTAGTTCATTACACAGCAATGTCTTCTGGCGCTGCTTTGACTTTAAGGTCTTTTCAAGCGACTGAATTTGGTCTTTGAGCGTTTCGATTTCGGCAATCCGATTAATTAAATATTTTTTATTTAAATTGCGCAGTTTAATTTCGGCGACGTAATTGGCCTGTAGCTCGTCGATCGCAAAGGCCGCCATTAAATTGGGAATAACTGCGGCGTCTTCAACACTGCCCCTGATAATTTTAATGGCCTTGTCAATGTCGAGCAGTACCTTGTGAAGTGCCAATAGCAAGTGTAGTTTTTTGTTGAGCACCGCCAAGTCGTAATTGAGCTGGCGCACCAAGCATTCCAGGCGGTACTTAATCCATTCATTGAGCAGCGGCAAAACGCCCAAGACGACCGGTTTGCCCTTAATTAGGACGTTAAAATTACAGGCGAAGCTGTCTTCTAGCGGCGTCGTTAAAAAGAGCTTTTGCATCAATAAATCGGGGTCGCTGCCGCGCTTTAAGTCGAGCGTAATTTTAAGGCCCTTCAGGTCTGTTTCGTCGCGCACATCGGAGATTTCTTTAATTTTGCCGCGCTTGATTTGTTCGACAATTTTATCGATAATCGCTTCAACCGTCGTACTATACGGTATTTCGGTTATTTCAATTAGTTTATTCACCTTGTCGTAGCGATACTTGCCCCTAATTCTAACGCTGCCCTGACCGGTTTCGTAAATGCTCTTTAGCGCCGCCTCGTCGTATAGCAAACTGCCACCGGTGCTAAAGTCGGGCCCGTTTAAGTAATCCATCACGTCGACCGCTTCGCCCTTTAACAGGGCAATTGTCAAGCGACAAATTTCCGTTAAATTAAAACTGGCAATGCTGCTCGCCATGCCGACGGCAATGCCCTTATTGGCGTTGACTAACACGTTGGGAAAGGTCGTCGGCAGCAAGGTTGGCTCTTGCATGGCGCCGTCGTAGTTGTCGACAAAATCGACGGTGTCCTTGTCGATGTTCTTAAATATTTCGGCACAGATTTTTTCGAGTTTTACTTCGGTATAGCGCGATGCGGCGTACTTCATGTCGCGCGACGACACTTTGCCAAAGTTGCCCTTTGAATCGATATAGGCGTGCAGCAAAGCGTCGTGCCCGCGCGTTAAGCGCACCAGCGTTTCGTAAATTGCAGCGTCGCCGTGCGGATTTAGTTTCATCGTTTGGCCGACCACATTGGCCGACTTGGTACGCCCGCCCTTGAGTAGCCCCATTTTGTACATGGTGTAGAGCAGCTTGCGATGCGCCGGCTTAAAACCATCTATTTCCGGTATGGCGCGCGAGACGATGACGCTCATCGCATAGGGCATGTAGTTTTCTTCTAAAGTCGTCGCAATATCTTTGTTCGTTACAGTTTTTTGCTTATCCAAATCGTTCACCTAGCTTATGTCTAATTGGTCAATATACCTTGCACCATGTGTTTCGATAAAGTCTTTTCTGCCCTGCAAATCGTCGCCCAACAACACGTCAAACATCTGCTTGGTCTTGGCGACATCGTCGGGTTGCACCGCAATTAAGCGGCGCGATGTCGGGCACATCGTGGTTTCCCACATCATCTCGGGCTCGTTTTCACCGAGTCCCTTCGAGCGCTGAATTTTGTATTTTGCATCGCCAATGCGCTGCAAAATATCGGCCTTTTCGCGTTCATTGTAGGCAAAGTAAGTAGCGTCTTTGGTCGTCAGCTCGTAAAGGGGCGATTCGGCAATATAGACCTTGCCGGCCTCGATTAAAGTTGGCATTAAAACGTATATCATCGTCAAAATCAGCGTTCTTATCTGAAAGCCGTCGACGTCGGCATCGGTACAAATGATGACCTTATCCCAATTGAGGGCGTCTAAATCGAAGGTCGACATATCTTTGGCGTGCTTGCTCTTAATTTCGACGCCGCAGCCGAGTACCTTGATGAGGTCGACGATGATGTCGTTCTTAAATATTTTTTGATAGTCTGATTTTAGGCAGTTTAAAATCTTGCCACGCACCGGCATTAAGGCCTGAAATTCGGCATCGCGCGCCAACTTACAGGCGCCCAGCGCCGAATCGCCCTCGACGATGTAGATTTCGCGCTGCGCCACTTGTTTGCTGCGGCAGTCGACAAATTTTTTGACGCGATTGGTGACGTCAACCTTTTGCGACAGCTTTTTCTTAATGCTCAGGCGCGTCTTTTCGGCGTTCTCGCGGCTGCGCTTGTTGACCAGTATTTGGTCGATTATCTTTTCGGCGGCAGCCTTATTCTCAATAAAGTATACTTCTAGTTCGTGCTTGATAAACTGCGTTAGAAATTCTTGAATAAATTTGTTGTTAATGGCCTTTTTCGTCTGATTTTCATAGCTCGTCAAGGTTGAAAACGAATTGACGATGAGCACTAAACTGTCTTCTATATCGCTAAATGAAATTTTCTTTTCATTTTTTTGATATTTGCCCAACTTTTTAATAAAGCTGTCAATTTCGCCGACAAAGGCCGACTTAACCGCCTTGTCGGGCGCGCCGCCGTGTTCTAAAAAACTCGAATTGTGGTAGTATTCGATGATGTTGACATCGTTGTTAAAGGCAAAGATCACTTCGGCCTTAACCTTGTATTCTGGCTTGTCGGCGCGGTCGCGGCCCTTGCCGCTATCCTGGTAGCGAATGACCTCTGAAATGGCCTTGCCGTCGTTTAATTCGTCGATGTAATCGCGCAGGCCGTGCTCGTAATAAAAGACGTGTTCACTGTCGTCTAATTCGTCTTTAAATTGAAACGTGACGCCGGCGTTGACGACGGCTTGTTTTTTAAGCGTATCCAAAAAATAGCTTTGCGGTATCGCAATGTCGGTAAATACTTCCAGATCGGGGCGCCAGGTTTGCACTGTGCCGGTGCGCTGGCCGGCATAGTCTTTGCGCTTTAGGCCGCCCTTGTTGACGCCCTTGGCAAATTTTAAATCAAACTGCTTGCCGTCGCGATAAACCGTTACGTTAAACCATTCTGAACTGTACTGCGTCGCACAAGAACCAAGGCCGTTTAAGCCCAAGCTGTATTCGTAGTTTTCGGCTTCAACTGTATTGTACTTGCCGCCGGCGTATAGTTCACAGTAGACCAGTTCCCAGTTAAAGCGCTTTTCGCGGCGATTGTATTCGAGCGGAATACCGCGGCCAAAGTCCTCTATTGTAATTGAATGATCGCGGTGCCTCAGCACCTTTATTTCATTGCCAAAGCCCTCGCGCGCTTCGTCAATAGAATTTGATAATATTTCAAAAAAAGAGTGTTGACAGCCCTCAAGCCCATCTGAACCAAAGATGACGGCGGGCCGCTTGCGAACGCGATCTTCCCCCTTTAATGCCGAAATACTGGTATTGTCATAGTTTTTCTTTGCCATATTCACCTCGTCAATGTAGCACAAACAAGCTACCATATCTATTTTACCACAACCACAGCATATAGACAAAAACATTTATTTTTTTGCGATTAGACACATTCTGTTGTGGTTGCAAAAAAACATCGCCCGACGGCTGGCATCGAGCGATGACTGACTGATTATTTAGGACGACTTAACGCGACTTTCGTAAAAAGGTCGGTATCACAAAGTCGTCATCGTCATTGTTTTGCGCTGCGGCCGGTTTAGCTGGTTGCGCCGGCGCTTCAACCGGCGGCTCGGCTGTAGCGACTTCTTCGGCTACTTCTTCAACCGGCAACACATCGCTTTTGACGAACATATCTTCAAATGAATGGTCGTTAAAACCAGTTGCAATGACGGTAATTCTAATTTCGTCCTTGAGCGATTCGTCGATGACGGCGCCAAAGATGATGTTGGCATCTTCGTCGGCCGCTTCGGAAATAATTTCAGCTGCTTCGTTAACTTCGTGCAGACCCAAGTCGGCTCCGCCGGTAACGTTGAATAAAACGCCCTTTAGGCCATTGATTGACGTATCTAACAGCGGCGAATGAACCGCTTGACGGGCCGCATCGGCCGCCCTGTTTTCGCCGCTGGCGCGACCGATGCCCATGTGCGCTAAACCGCGCTCGAACATAATTGCCTTGACGTCGGCAAAGTCGAGGTTGACCAAGCCGGGTACGGTAATGGTGTCTGAAATGCCCTGTACGCCCTGACGCAGTACATTGTCGGCAATTTTAAAGGCCTCGACAATAGAGGTGCGTCGCTCGACGACCTGTAACAGACGGTCGTTCGGTATGGTCACCAGCGTATCGACGCGGCTCTTTAGCTCTTCGATGCCCGCTTCGGCATGACTGGCGCGCCGCTTGCCTTCAAAGGTAAATGGCTTGGTGACGACACCAACGGTTAAAATGCCCATTTCTTTGGCGATTTCGGCGACAATTGGCGCGCCACCCGTACCGGTACCACCACCCATGCCAGCTGTAATAAACACCATGTCGGCGCCTTGTAGCGCCTGAAAGATGTCGTCGCGACTCTCTTCAGCTGCCTTTTTGCCAATTTCCGGATTGGCGCCAGCGCCCAAGCCGCGCGTCAGCTTTTCACCAATTTGTATTTTATATTCTGCCTTTGACGATTGAAGCGCCTGCTTATCGGTGTTTATGGCAATAAACTGAACGCCACTCAAATTGGCTTCAATCATTCGATTGACTGCATTATTGCCGCCACCGCCAACACCGATGACTTTAATCTTTGTAAAGTTCTCCATATCGATATCGAATTCTAGCACTGTTCAAACCCCCTAATATTCTGTTTCTACTATATATAGTACACTATAATAATATACCGTTGTATGTTGTATGTAAAGCATTATCTTTAAAATGGCCCTAATATTTTATAAAGTAGCCATTTAGTGGTATTTTTCGTCGTATTTGGCCAGTAAAATGCGCCTGATAACGCTCAAGTTTTCAAAGAGGCGCGTGCCAAAGACAAACAGCGCCGCGTAGTAGAGCGGCAGGCCCAAATGATCGCCAATAAAGGCCAGCAATGTCGCCAATAAGCCATTGGCAACTAGGCCGGTCATAAAAATGGTGAGGTCGAATTTTTTTAACAAACTGGCCCGCAGTGCGCCGAGCAGCGAGTCAATCGCCGCCAGTATAATGACGGATACGTAAACCGCCAAGCTGCCGCTAAACAAGATCGGCGTGTTTAAGCCAATGTATATGCCAATGACAATGCCAATGATAATGATTAAAACCGTCATTTTTCAACCGCCTTTGCATAAGACTGTATCAGCTGCCCCTGATATCCCTCAATTTTTAAATAAACTTTTGTATTGACCTCAATATTGAGCGCAAAGCGTTCTAAGGTATTGGCGTACGAGCCGTCTTCTGTCATTTTGCGCTGTAATTCATAGCGATCGCCAATTGCCCTAATAATGTAGGGCGAACCGTGTTCAACTTCATTGATGTTTATAGTCGGCCCACTACAGTTGATGCGCGATAGGCCAAAGATAATGCGCGTGCCATTAATTGAAATCGCCTCGGCGCCGGCGCGCCACAGTTCGTCGACTAAAACGCGCAAATTGACGTCGTGCACGATAAAATCTTCCGGTTCTTGATATTGCCCCAACGGGCGCTTTGAATCGTCGATTGTAATGATAATGCCCTCGCCGCAAACTGCCATTTTACCGGATAATCGCTCTAAATCGACCAGTGATTTTTGCAAGTCGGCAATTGCATTGGCGTTATTAGAAGTTGCACTAATTGTTTTAATTGCCACATCGACATCGTTAATCTGCTGCTTAATCTGATTATTGTTGATAATTAGTTCATTTTTTTGCAATTTGAGCATTTCAATATCGTGAATGTCGACATGTGGATTAGACAGCCGCACTGTGCGAATAAAAAAGGTTATTAGCAGCGTCAACATCAGTGCAGAAATTAATAACATACCCTGCTTTTTCATCTTGCCTACTCTTCCACCGGTTTGGCATAGCGCCAATTGATGACGTCTTCGTACTTGCCAATTGTTATACTATCATCGCGGTTTAATTCGACCTGATAGCCGCTTTCGCGCATCGATTCGACAATTTGAAAGCGCGCGCCCACCGCGCTAAACAATACATCTTTATCGCCAATTGCCTTGACGACAATCGGGTTGATAAATTTTTTGCCGTTAATACTAATTTGATCGCCCACTTTGCGAATTGCCGTATTGGCGATAATGCGCTGATCGTTTACCGAGATCGCCTCGGCGCCAGCGGCGTTTAGCTCGTTGACCAAAGCGCTGATCAAATAGGCATTTTCGACGATGTTGGCGACAAATTCGTCATCTTGGCCAGCGATGCCATTGTCGATGTAAACCGTAACGCCCTCGCCGGCCACATCGGTTAAGCCCAAAATTGCCCGATAGCGCTCTAGCTGCGACTGCAAATTCATAATGAGCGCACTCTCATCTGACGAATTTGCCGTAATATCGTCCAATTTTTGCTGGCGACTGGCCAATTCTTCAGTTAAGCGAACCTTGTCTTCGCGCAGGGCATTAATTTCTTCGCGTATCTGATCAGACCGACTCGACGGTATCAGACCGTCGAGGTAGTTGTACTGAACCGATTTAAATTGCACGACAATCAAGGCGCTTACGGCGACAAAAATGATGCCAATGACAAATTTTTCATTCCATTTCAATCAAATCACCTCTTCAGCGGTTCAATGATGCACTGTTTCGGGTTAGACACGTTGACAATGCCACTAGTGGCCGCGTTATCGAGCATATTCTGATAGGCGACTAAGGCGTTGTTAAACTGCAATTCGACGTCGTCGCCCTGTCCAAAGTCGATGTAAATTTCTTCTGCCATTTTTTGAATAATGTGCTTGTCGACCAGTTTTATCGACGGCTCGTAATCGGTGTTGCGCTTAAACATGTAGACAATTTGTACCGCTCGCTCAATCAATTTCATTTCATCGGCGACCAACGGCTTGCCGACTACCGCCGAAACGACGTCAAAGCCCTCGATAACATAGGGCGCATCGGGTGAATTAGACAGGTCTAAGACGATGCCATACATATCGATAATCACAAAATAACCGCCACTTTTGACCGCGATAAAGGGCTGCCGCGCGACGGCGTGAATTTCGATGGCCAAAAAGTTGTTGCGCGTAACCGAGATTTCTTGATAACTCAAACTGCTCGGCACTTTTTGCGCCAGCCAATCGGTCTTGCTCCATATCCAGTTCTGTGCTTTTAACCAAGTTAAATCGGCTTCGCTGGGCTGATAATCACCAGTTGCAACGACGTTATTAATATTGGCAAAGGGCGATAAACTAAGCCCAATTAGGGCAATTATAATGATGATAAATGCCAGAAATTTTTTCATTACTACCTCAACTGATAGCTAAATACCATCGACATAATTGTACTAAGCGCATCTTCTCGCCTGTCCTGATTATAGTTTTTGCGCATGTTTTCGAGCTGCTCCGGATTAGCTAGCAAATTGTCAATCATCTTAATAAGCGCCGCTCCGTCGAGTGCTTTTTCTTCAATCAATAGTGCCGTACCCTGCTTTTCGTAAGACTTGGCGTTGAAAAATTGGTGGTTATCGGCCACGTTGGGCGACGGTATCAACACCGCCGGCAAGGCCAGTGCCGCAAATTCGGCCAGTGACAGTGCGCCGGCCCGACTAATCACCAAATCGGCTGCCGCCAATAGCGTGCTCATGTCGTCGCTATAGTCTAAAATTGTCACATTGTCGCCAATTTTTGCCTTGTCGAGTGTTGCAATATAATTATTATAGTATTTTTTACCAGTAATATGGGCCAATTTTATATGCGCGTTGCCCTTAATGTGATAGGCCAAAGTCTTTGAAAAATCGTTAATTGTCTTGGCGCCACCACTGCCGCCGAGCGAAACGACAAAGAGGCTATCTTCATCGAGGTAGAGCGCCCGCCGAGCCGACGCGCGGTCGAGATTGGCAAATTCGGCGCGAATTGGCACACCGGTATAGTAGAGCTTGTTTTGTTCTTTAAAATAAGATGCCGATTCCTTAAAGCTAATCAGTATTTTTTTGACGTGCTTGGCCAGTTTTTTAGTGGTAAAGCCCGGTATGACGTTTTGTTCGTGAATCATCGTATCGATTTTTAGCAGCGCCGCCACCAAAACGACCGGCCCGCTGACGTAGCCGCCGGTGCCAATAACTAAATCGGGGCGGTATTTGCGCATTAGAAAAAATGACTGAAACAAGCCGATGACCAGCTTAAAATAGGCGTACAGGCGCTTAAAAATATTGCGCCTGTTAAAACCCAAAACGTCGATGCCATAAAAGGCAATTTCTTCGCGTCGAACAATCTCTTTTTCAAAGCCGTACTTGCCGCCGACGTAGAGGATATCGCAGTCGGGAATTGCCGTTCTAACGCGCTTGGCAATGGCAATTGCCGGATATATATGACCGCCGGTGCCGCCACCGGTTATTATCAATCGCATAGTCTACCCCTCAAGATTATTTTGCAGTGAAATATTTAAAACGACGCCGACCAAAAACATCAAGATGACCAACGACGTGCCGCCCTTGGAAATAAACGGCAAAGTAATGCCCGTCGTCGGCAGTATATTGGCGACGACGCCGACGTTGACAATTGCCTGTAGGGCAATTAATACGCCGCTGCCCGCGGCCAGCATATAGCCAAAGGTATCTTTACACTTAACTGCAATGGCAAAGATGCGATAGACGATAAAGGCAAAGATCAACAGCACCGCTAGGGCGCCCAACAAACCCAGTTCTTCACAAATAATTGCAAAGATAAAGTCGTTGTAGGCCTCGGGCAAACGCAGCAATTTCATTTCGCCCATGCCGAGCCCCTTACCAAAAATACCGCCGTTGCCAATGGCGTAAATTGAATAAGTAATTTGGTACATGTCGTCCGAAAACAAATAACTTCTGTCGAGCGCGCTGTTTAACCATATTGCAATGCGCGCCGCCGAATACTCGTTTAACTGGGTATACAAGTATGCACCGCCACCACTGAGCCCGCCCAGCAATGCAATGTATAACCAGTTACAGCGCCCGATAAACAACATTGTCATACCTAAAAGCATGATAATTGCCGTCGTCGACAAGTCGCGTTGCAACAGCGTCAGGCCACAGATGATGGCCAAAAGTGCCGTCAAAATCGCAAAATGACTAAACTTTTTAATTTGCTGACGAGCGGCGTCAATTAAAAAGGCAAAACTAAAAATAATGGCCGCCTTGGCAAATTCAGATGGCATAAAACTAATATTTAAGACCGGTATAACCAGCCAGCGCGTACCGCCCTTGATGTCGACGCCGTACAGCAACACGAAAATAGACAGCGCAACGGCCACAAAGTAGGCCGGCAGCGCAAAGCGCTTAAAAATGCGATAATTAAAGAGCGTCGCGCCAATCAGCGCAACGACGCCAAATACGACGTAGCGAAAACTACTCAACAGTAAAATGTCGGGCGATTTATTGATGGACAGCAAATTGTAATAACTGGTCGAATAGACCATTACTAGGCCGAGTCCAACTAAGATAAATACGGCGATTAACAGCGCGTAATCAATTTTTGCGTAGTTTACTTTTTTATTCATTATCATTTTCCATTTGTTTGCTGACGCAATGCTTAAAGTGGTCGCCGCGCGCCTCAAAGTTTTTATACATATCCCAGCTGGCGCAAGCCGGCGACAACAGTACATTGCCCGGCCTGCTAACGCGTGATATCGCCGCTTTTACGGCCTGTTCCATATCGTCTGCCAGCGTATAACTGCCGTAGTTGTTGGCGCGTAACAGCGCTGCAATATCGTATTTGGTTTCGCCCAGCAACACGATGTGTTCAACCCATTTTAGATGTTTTAACATCACGCGATAGTCGCTGCCCTTGTCCATGCCGCCGGCAATTAGCACCGTCGGCTGCGTCAAACACTTCAGTGCCGGCACCGTCGCTTCTGGATTAGTCGCCTTTGAATCGTTATAAAAATGTATGCCGGCCCTTTCTAAAAATAATTCATTGCGATGTGCCACGCCCTTAAAACTGCGCAAGGCGGCGCCGATAACGGCATTTGAAACGCCCATCTGACGCGCCAAGCCAACTGCCGCCAAGGCGTTTTCTAAATTGTGTTCACCGCGAATGTAAATGTCTTTGACCGGTAAAACAGCTTCGCCCTGAGCGACGATTTCGCCATCTATTACGGCGATGTCGGCCGTCGGGTCCAGCCTGCTAAAGGCAGTGGCCTGCGCTTTTAAGTCGTCGTAAATTTGGCGCGTGATAGTATTGTCTAAATTGAGTAAGAGCGCCCTTGGCTCGGCCAAGCCGTCGCCAATTTTCAGCTTGGCGGCACTGTAGGCCTGCATCGTCTTGTGGCGACTTAAATGATCGGGCGTAATATTCAAAATGGCGGCGCAATCGAGTTTAAAATTGGCGACCGTTTCAAGTTGATAACTACTTAATTCTACCACATAAACGACGTCTTTGTCATCGTCTGATACGACACTGGATAGCGCAATGCCAATATTGCCGACCGCCTTGGTGTCAAAGCCGGCAGTTTGCAAAATATGTGTCGTCAAAGCTGTCGTCGTCGTCTTGCCGTTGGTGCCGGTAATGCCGACGTAGCGCCCCTTCGACTGCTGGCGCGCCAATTCTACTTCGGCAATGACCATGATGCCCTTTTGGCGCGCCGCGACGATAAATGGCAAATTAGGTGGTACGCCGGGGCTGAGCACCAAGCAGTCGTACTGCTCAACTACCGGCGCTGCGCCACCAAAGTAATGCGCCTTTAAGCCCGCCATCAACGACGGATCAATCGCCAAATCGGCCGCCGCCTTGGCGTCGTATAGCGAGACAATTGCCCCCTTGGCAATCAATAGTTTAGCCGCTTCGATGCCCGACTTTGCGGCGCCGACGACCAATGCTTTCATTTGCTTTAAATTCATCGCATGCTCCTACAACAAAAAGTAGCTGACGATACACAGTAGCGCCGTAAAGCCCGTCGCGACGGCGACAATTTTAATTTCTGACCAGCCAGATAACTCAAAGTGATGGTGTAGTGGCGTCATCTTGAAAAAGCGCTTGCCGCCAGTTGCCTTAAAATAGCCAACTTGAATAATGACCGACAACGTTTCTAGCACGTAGACCAGCCCGAACAGCGGCAAATACCACTCGATGCCCAACAATACTGAATTGGCCAATACAAAGCCGCCCAATGCCAGCGAACCCATATCGCCCATAAATATTTTAGCGGGGTGCCAATTGTAAATAATATAGCCGATTAAACCACCGGCGACAATCATATTAAAGAGCGCTAAATCGACCGCACCGCGCTTAACCGACAGCGCTGCAAAAAATAGCGCGACGACCAAACTGACCGAACCGCACAGGCCGTCGATGCCGTCGGTTAAGTTGACGGCATTGCTGGCAGCCATCGCAATGATAAAGAACAACACGGCCCAAGCGGCGCCCTGTAGTGTAAATAAATTAAAGTAAAACGTGCTCGTGTGACCGGTAAAGAAAAAGTAGTACAGCAAAGCCGTTACGATAAACAAGCCGAGCATTTTGCCCTTGGCCGACAAGCCCTGATTATCTTTCATAATCACTTTTTTATAGTCGTCGACAAAGCCAATTGCAGCGTAGCCAAACATGGCCAGCAATGGAATAATTGTCTGTGCCGTGACATTTTGCAAGACCAGCGGCGTCAGCAATGTCGCCGATAAAAATATCGCGCCGCCAAATGTCGGCGTACCGGCCTTTTCTAAATGCGCCTGTGGCCCCTCTTGCCTGATGTATTGACCCAATTTTAAGCGCTTGAAGAACGGTATCCAAAGCGGCGCAAAACCGGCCGCCAAGGCAAGACTCATCAATAGGCCATTTATTAACATCGTATTATTCATCAACTGTGCTCCTGTAGTCGTCAATTAAAGTTTCTAGCGCCATGCCGCGCGACGCCTTAACTAAAATGCCATCGCCAGCGCGATACTGCATATGGGCCAGCGCAGCGGCCTTCGCGCAGTGCCGCCAGTTGCCGCGATAACATTCGGCGGCATAAGCCATATCGGCGCCGACGAACAAAATGCCGTCGAGCGGGTAATCATTTAGTCTTTGACCTATTTCGCGGTGTACCTCAGCGGCGTACTGGCCGCATTCGAAGATATCGCCCAATATCGCATAGCGGCGCTCAAACGGTAGCTGACACAGCGTCGCAACACTCATTATCATCGAGTCGACGCTGGCGTTGTAGGCGTCGTTGATAAAACTGCGCCCCGCAATCGCCTGTAGTTGAAAGCGCATTTTAGCGAGTTTAACGCGCGCTAAGCCGGCAATTATCGTCGCCATATCGACTTCTAACAACAGCGCGGCACGCACCGCCAATAGCGCATTGTCGACAAAGTGCTCACCGTAAACCGGCATGCTGGCGCGCTGCCGTACTTGGCGATAAACCAAGTCAAATTGCGTGCCGGTCAAGTCGATTGAAATGTTTTCCGCATATAAGTCGTCGCTCGGTCGCCCGCTGTAATAAATATCGTATTGATCGCTCTCTTGCCGCTGTAATATGTCGTCTTTGCCGTTTAATATCAACGCATCGCCAGCGGCAAGCGGCTGGCAAATTTCCAATTTGGCGGCGGCAATATTTTGGCGGCTGCCAAAAAATTCGATATGAGCCGTGCCGATATTGGTAATTACTGCAATATCCTGATTGGCAATAGTACCCAGCGTCGCCAGCTCGCCATAGTGATTCATACCCATTTCTAAGACGGCAACGTCGTGGTCGGGCGTCAGCTCAAAAATGGTTAGTGGTAGTCCAATTTCGTTATTGTAGTTGCCCGCCGTGGCTAAAACTTTAAATTTTTGGCGCAAAATGGTCGCCAGTATGTCTTTGGTCGACGTCTTGCCAACCGAGCCGGTAATGGCGATAACTTTAAGGCCAAACAACTGGCGATAATGGCGCGCGGCGCGCTGTAGCGCCGCCAGTACATCGGCGACGACGATAACATTGGGGTTATCAGTGCGATAATCGGCCGCTACCACGGCACAGCTAGCGCCCTTTGCCAAGGCGTCGTCGACATAGTCTTCGCCGTTGACGCGTTCGCCCTTAAAGGCAAAAAAGGCATCGCCCGGCGCGACGCGGCGCGAATCGATTGTCACGCCGCTGACGGTGCGCGCAGCGCCGTCGTAATTAGCGCCACACCAGTCGGCAAATTGTTTTAATTGAATATTCATTATTCCTCAAATCTGACATAGACTTTGGCGTCTTTAACGACTAGCGTGCCGCCCAACGGATACTGCTTGGTGATAACTTTATTATTTGTGCCGTTCTCGGCCAGCGCGTCTTCGGATAGTGCCAAACTGATACTCGACTGCGCTGCAATCGCCTGTGCTTGGGCGTAACTGCTGCCAATTAAATCGGGCACTGTCGTCATTTGCACGTCGCCGGCATCGGCCGGTTCAATTTCTAAATAGGCCAAAACATTGGTTAAAATGTCTTTGGCAATCGGCGCGGCAACCGTTGAGCCGTGTAATCTATCGGTATGTGGTTCGTCGACGACCACTAACATATTGATGCGCGGGTCGTCGAGCGGCGCAATTGCCGCAAACGAAGCGAGCACCTTTTCGTCGTCTTCATAACCGCCATCGATAATTTTTATGGTCGTACCGGTTTTGCCGCCGATGCGATATCCGGGGATATAGGCCTGTTTGCCAGAACCCTCTTGCACGACGGTTTCTAAAATTTGCAATACTGCATCGGCCGTCTTGGGCGACACCACTGGGCCGAGATTATTTGGTTTAAACGCCTCGACCAAAGCGCCGTGTTCATCGCGAATTTCCTTTATCAAGCGCGATTCCAACAGCGTGCCGTGATTGGCAACGACGCTCAAGACGTTGAGCATTTGCAGCGGCGTCAGCGAAATATTATGACCAAAGCCCATGCGCGCCAGGTCAACTGGATACATTTTGTCAAGCGGCACTAAAATTGGCTTTGCTATGCCATTTAACGGCAATTCAGCGCGCTTGTTCAACTTAAAGGCGTCGATGTAGTCGTATAGTTTTTCCTTGCCGATTGCCGCGACGATGTCCATAAAGGCGACGTTACACGAATTTTGGTAGGCCTTTGCTAAATCTTGCGTGGCGTGCCCGGCCGGTTTCCAACACTTAATCGTCTTGCCGGTTACTTCTTTACTGCCCTGACAGAAATAGCTGCTGCCGAGCGACGTTTTACCCTCTTCTAAACCGACCAGCCCGATGAACATCTTAAACGTCGAACCCGGCTCGTAGAGCTGCTGTGTGACCGGGTTATTCCAATACTGCTGCATCACCGTAACGGCGCTTTGACCCTCGGCCAATTCGGCAATTTGTCGTTCTTGCACCTCGCAAACCGGCTTGCGATAGTCGTTTGGATCGAAGTCGGGATATGCCGCCATCGCCAAAATATCGCCCGTTTTGGCATCTTGTATTACGGCCATCGCCTTTTTGGCCTGCGAGGCCTGACAGCCCATTTCAATGGCCTGTTCTAAATAGTACTGAATGGTCTGATCAATCGTCGTCACCACGGTGTAACCGTTAATCGGTTCGACGACATTGCTATTAGAATGCGCCAAGCGGCGGCCGCGCGAATCGGTCTTGGTTTCGATATAGCCATCGACGCCGCGCAGATAGTTTTCTTGCGTATATTCCAAGCCGCTTAAACCGACGCCGTCGACATTGGTAAAACCTAAAATATGTGAAGCTAGGCAATTGTTCGGGTATACCCGCTTGGCCGTCGTTTCAACCACTATTGCCTTAATGCCCAATTCTCTCACCATGCGCAGATAGAGACGCGGTAAGCTGGCGATAATTTCGACATCGTCTTCAACTGAATCGTCAATTAATCGCCTGATTGCGACGACGTCTATTTCAGGGTATACTTCAAACAGCGCGTTTAACTCTTCATCGACGTCAATTGAATTGGCCTTGTCGAAAAATACGGCACTATTTTCCAGTGAATAGGCAAAGATATTGCCATTGCTGTCGGTAATGGCGCCGCGCTTGGCCGGCAATATAATTTTTCGTTCAATCACTTTATTTGACTGCTCGACAATTAATTTGGCGTCAATCACTTGATACTGTAACAGACGCGCCGCCAAAATGATAAAAGCTGTAAAAAAAACAAAAGCCACCAACAGCAATTGTCGTTTATCTGTCGTTCGATTCATAGTTACCTCGTAGTCTTCTAACTTATCTATTATAACAAAATAGCGACCAGTTTAATAGTAAAACTAGATAAAAAAATGAGGTGATGTCACCTCATCTTTTCTTATTTACTGAAACTAATTTTGGCAGATAACATATTTAAGCCCTCCGCCCACCAACTGTGGGCGACATTTTGAGTTGGAATTGTCTTAAAGGCAACGCTTTCATCTAGCGTTATATAAGTGTCGCCTCTCAACACTACCTTTTGCTGATCAGACGGCTTGACCATGCTCAATTTATTAGTTGCAAAATTCTCAATTTCTTCAATTGTCATATAGGACTCGCGAATGACGTAAAGCTCGTCGACCATAACGCGCGCCTTGTTGATGGCCTGCTGGCGATTAAAAATTTCAAATTGCAGGCGATCGATTTCGGCGTGGCGTTGCAACACGGCAAATGCCACATAGCTAGTCGCCGCAATTAGGCCGATAATCAAAATGACCGTCGCCAACATCGCGTAAAACGGCTGAGCCACTTTGCGATAAGTGGGCGCAACCGAAGTAGCCGACACTTCTGATGTCCATTCCGCTTCTGATGAGTATTGTAATTTTCTTACTGCTGACATAATCAGCTCCCCTTTTGCTACAGTTTTTGACAAATGCGCAATTTGGCGCTGCGCGCGCGCGGATTATTTGCTATTTCCAACTCGCTTGCCACAATCGGCTTGCGATTGACCAATTTTACTGTCGCGCGATGTTGACATTTGCAAACCGGAATCTGCGGCGGGCAAATGCAATCGTGCGTCAATTCGCGAAAGGTCTGCTTGACGATGCGGTCTTCGAGCGAATGAAACGTTATAATCGCCAATCGCCCGCCCACATTTAAGGTTGCGACAAGCCGTTTAATCGTCTCGGCCAATTGTTCTAGCTCGTTGTTGACTTCTATTCTAATGGCTTGAAACGTCTTGCGCGCCGGGTGACCATCTTGCCTAGCCTTTTTGGGAATGGCCTGCTTGATGACGCGCACCAAGTCCAAAGTCGTTTGAAGTGGTTCAACTTGACGCTGTTCGACGATAAATTGCGCAATCCGCTTGGCCCAGCGCTCCTCGCCGTAGTCCCTAATAATTCTGTATAAGTCGGCTTCGCTATAGGTGTTGACGACATCGCTGGCCGTCAGATAATCGGACCGGTTCATTCGCATGTCGAGCGGTGCATCTTCGTGAAACGAAAAGCCCCGTTCAGCCGTGTCGAGCTGATGCGACGATACGCCTAGGTCTAACAGAATGCCGTCGACGCCAGCGATATTTTCTTCAGCCAGCAACTCTGGTATTTCGCAATAATTGCGCTGGTAGGCGACAAATAGCTGACTGTAGTGCGCCAAGCGTTGGCTGGCCGCCCGAATGGCGTCAAAATCGCGGTCGACGCCAATTAAACGGCCCCTTTCCAACAGCGTCAGCACGGCTTCGGCATGGCCGCCGCCGCCCAATGTGCCGTCAATGTAAATGCCGTCGGGTTTAACCGCCAAACCTTCAATGCAAGCATCTAACATAATGGGAATATGATGAAATTTCATTTTATATACCTAGTTTTCTGTAGGTCTCGGCTGTAACGGCGCGCTCTCCGCGAACGGCATTGCGCTCTTCAAATACCTCTTCGGCGTAAACTTTTATGCGATTGCCGGCACCGGTAAATACTATCTTTTTATCGAGCAGCGCGTAGGCCTTTAATTTGGCGTCAATTCTAATGCGCCCTTGCGGGTCTAATTCGGCTTCGACGACGCCCTTTAAAAATTCTTCTGCCTCTTCGGTACCCATTTCATCTTGCTGTGGTATTGCCATAATTTTTTCAATGATAGTTTGAAAAGACCATTCTGGATAAATGTAGAGTGTATTTTGGGGCCCTTTTGAAATGTAGAACTTATCACTAATTATTTCACGAAAACGCGAAGGCAAACTAACGCGCCCCTTAGAATCCATCTTATGATTGAATTCACCTAAGAAATAATTCATATCTATACCACTTTATCCCACTACATTCCATTTTTATCCATTTTACCCCACTTTTGCCAATAAATCAATAGATTTTGGCCAATTTGCACCAAAAAATTACTTTCTTGTAATGCTTTCTGTTATTTTGTACACATAAAAAAAGACATACCATATCTAGTATGTCTCAAAGCTATTAATTAATGCTTTTTAATCTATTTTTTGCGCTTGTAAACGATAATCGCCGTGCCCAATGCTATAAAGAGTAGCGAAATGACTTGTGCCATGCGCAGTGGCCCAAGCATTAAACTATCAGTGCGCAGTCCTTCGATAAAAAAGCGACCGGCCGAATACAAAATTAGGTACCAGCACACGATTTCGCCATTAAATTTTTTGAGGCGACTTAACCGCAACAACAAAACAAAGACCAGCAAGTTCCAAATCGATTCGTATAGAAACGTCGGGTGTACTTTGACGCCGTCGACCATAATGCCCCACGGCAAATCAGTTGGCCCGCCGTGCGCCTCGCCATTGATAAAGTTGCCCCAGCGACCAATTGCCTGCCCCAATATTAAAGACGGCATCGCCAAGTCGGCCAATTGCCACATATTTAACTTTTTATGACGGCAGTAAAAATAACCCGCTAACAAACCGCCGATTACGCCACCGTGGATTGCCAAGCCGCCCTCGCGAATATTGATCATGCGCAAGACGTCGCCGCCGTAGCGCTCAAATTCAAAGATGACATAATAGAGGCGCGCACCGACGACGGCAGCTGGCAATACCCAAAGCGCCAAATCGACAAATGTTTCACTGCTATAGCCGTATTGTTTGCCACGATAAGACACCAGCGCTAGGCCGATCAGCATGGCCGAAGCCATAATGATCCCATACCACCTAATGCTGATGCCAAAGATTTCAAATGCTATTGGATTCATATATTAGATTTCTTCTACTTTACTTGCGACGCTTTCGACAGTTTCAACGGCGGGCGCTACTTCAGTGACTTCGGCAACGCTTTCGACAGCTTCAGCAGCCGGCTTCGCTTCGCTAACTTCTTCAACAATTTCTTCGGCCACATCTTCAGTCACTGGTGCCGCTGCCGCCTTTTCGCGCTCTTTGGCTTCAGCAGCTTCGGCCACCTTTTCTTCAAATTCTTGAGCAACTGCTTCAATTTTTTTGTCGAGTTCGACGATTTCAGCGTTAATATCGTTTAACTGCTTAGTATAATCGGTAACCGTTTCGGTCAATACGTCGTGACCTAGGTCATCGCGCATTGCGATGTAAACTTTTTCGCCCAACTCTTTGTAGAGCGTCGGTATTTTACCCTTTAGCTTCTGTTGTTCCATTTTAAATTTAGTCTGTGCGGCGACGACATTGGCCTTATCGCTGGCATAAGCGGCAGCTTCGCCCGCCTTTTCAGTTGCCTTGTTAAAGACATCGCCTAATTTGTCCATAAAACCCATTGTATTCCTCCTAATATTAAAATATGTTTGCATTCGCTATCATTCATTATAGCATACACCGTTAAAGTTTCAACCATCAGAAACGCCATACTATTTTTCGTAAGTCGTCCAATCGAAATTCGGCGTCATACTGCGCCAGCGCTCAAAGCCGTCATCGCGCCATTCTGGCACGTGGCTATTAGTCGCCGTTTGCACCGCTAAGTAATACCATTTTTGCTCGTCGCGATTATCGCGCCAGTACAACATATTGGCCAATAAATCGGCCTTACTCTCCGGCACTAAACGCAGCATGCGATTGATTAGCGTCATCGCCTCGGCTCGGCTTATCGATTGATTGGGCTTAAAACTATTGTCTAGATAACCTTCGACCCAGCCCCTATCAGCTACTCTATCAATTAAATCTTGAGCCCAATGGCCTGCCGTATCTGAAAAATAGTGCCGTCTCGTCTCGGGCAACAGCGTAAAGCGCGCTAAAAGCGCAATAAACTGGGCGCGACTAATGCTGGTATCGGGTCGGAATTGACCATCGGGATAGCCCTTGACAACGTCTAGCTTAGCCATTGTCGATACCGCCTGATTGTACCACGATAGGCGTTTGACATCAGAAAAATCATTTTCTTTAGTAATGTTTTTATCTCTAACATCACTGGCCAATAACCTGAAGAAAATTGTAACGGCCTCGGCGCGCGTCAGGTGCCCCTGTGGACGAACGTAGCCGTCGGGATAACCCATTATATATGAAAAACCGCGCGTTGAACTGAGATATGAAACCGTTTCTGCTGCCGGCTGATCGATAACGGCGTCATCTGGCTGTTGCAGCATTGCTTGATCGACGATAATCCAGTCGCCTTCAAATTCATCATCCGCATCACTGATGTTATCTATACTATCGGCATCGTCGTCATCATCATTGTTGCCGTCGTCGTCGTTGCCGTCGTTATTGCCATCGTCATCATCATTGTTGCCATCGTCATCGTCATTGTTACCGTCGTCATCGTTGCCGTCGTTATTGCCATCGTCATTATCGTCACCATCATCATCGTCGTCCAATGGCGAAACAATTACCAACACTTCGACAAACTGTACCATGCCATTGCTATGAATGACTTTAACGACACCCGTATAATTGCCGGCTACGTCTACATTAATTGCACCCGCCGTCGTTACATCGGTTACCGTGGCGCCCACTGGCAAGGCAATAATATTATCAGTTAAGTCATAAATTTCGCCAACCGTAATCGCTTCTGGCGTCGTCGTCAACGGCGCCAATACAATTGCAGCGTATTGCGCCGTATACGTTTGATCCGTCGTAGCCACGGTCATGCCACTCGTCACAACATTATCGTCCGCATCATGGTAGGCGCTAAAACCAAACCCTGCATTGACATCTATATTCATGCCTGAATTAGTTGCCAAATTGGCAAAGTTAAACACCGTGCTGACCGCCGTATTCTTTAGCGCCCAAACTGGCGTCTTGACGCCGCTGACAAAATTGCCATTTAAACCGCTTGAAAAAATGACTTTTACATAATCGGGATCACTGCTTTGGTCGGTTGCAACGACGGCTGGTTTGGCATCGTACTGCGCCGTATATTCTTGGTCGCTTGTGCCAACCGTCGTCATCGCGTCAACAACCGCATCGGCTGCGTCTGTGTAGTTTTTAAAATTATAACCCGCATCTATTAATAAGTTATCATCCGCGTTATACGCCAAAGCCGCAAACACAAAAACGTCGCTCGCCTTTGTATTCTTTAATGCCCACACTTCACTATCGACGGCACCCGCAAAACCGGTTGCCTGGACACCATGTGAAAATTTCACTTTAACATAGCCGTCATCATTTGGATTATCTGCCACAACTGCTGGTTTAAACTGCCATTTGCCGACAACTGTAAATGGGTCGTAGCTATCGACCGGTGCAATTTCAGTTATTATTTGGCTCGTTCCCTGTAGTGAATAACCTTTAAAAAACCATTTGCCATTATTAACGTCATCAGTCACATCTTCATTAGTTAAAACAGCTAATTGATATGATGGACCAATAGCAATATCGACATCACCGGGAAGTTGACTCGTTACTGTAGCTGGTGGAGTGACACTCGTTGGAACATATTCAAATTGATATTTCACTTTTGGAGTAGTATCTTGTTGCCAAATATAAATGCCCTCTGGTGATGCACTACTCATGATGTCTGAACTTGTAAGATTAGGCGTTTGCGTAAGCACTTCAATCCACTTTTTATTATACGGGCTAGTGCTTGGCGGATTTTCAAGACTAGTATTTGGCAATTTGGTCTTTTTTCCCAAGACAAGATAAGATAATTTTACATCATCTTTAAACATCTTCTTAAATGCGTCTGAAGCACCACTGTCAGTTGCCGTCGTTGTATCAAAATCGCTTATATCGAGCCGTTCAAGACTTTCACAACCTTGAAACATAAATTTAAAAGTCGTAACATTTTCTGTATTAAAGCCACTAAGATCAAGTTCTTCTAATTTTTCGCAATTTTTGAACATACTCCACATTTCGGTAACTTTATCTGTTTTGAAATTTTCGCCAAATGTTATCGATGTCAAGTTGTCACATTCAGTAAACATCGTTTTCATTGTTGTAACATTTTTAGTATTAAAACTGCTTAAATTTAATGTTTGAAATGACTCACAGCCGTGAAACATACCGTGCATATCTGCAACATTTCCTGTGGTAAAAGAAGAAAAATCGGGCGCCAATAAATCATAGCAATGGTAAAACATCAGCTCCATTGAAGTAACGTCAGCAGTATTAAAACTGCTAAAATCTAGTGGCTCAGTATCGCTTTTTCCAATCAGTTTTTCACAACTATGAAACATTCTGTTCATATCGCTTACATTTGAAGTATCCAATTTATCCAAGTTTTCAATATACTCCAAATTTGTTAAATCCTTAAACAGTTCAGATGAATTTTGATTGGCCTGAATTGCATCGGCAAAAACTATCTTCTTGACATCACCTTTAATATCTGGTGATTGATTAGCCCAGTTGCCTTGCCCTGAGCCAAACTGACCATTTGCACCATCTAAAACTGTAAATGTCAAAACACCTTGATTATCAAGTTCCCAATGAACGCCGCCAAAGTTGCCGATATTTGCCGCATAAACCGGCAGCACCATATTGGCGCCAAAGGTTGAGCTGAGCAGCGCTAGTAATAATAAAACTGTAATGCCCTTTTTAAATAACTTCTTCATAATACTACCTTTCGTTTTCTAACTACTCGTACTGTAAGTAAAGTGCTAAATTGCCATCTATCCAACCGCCGGCATTGCTGAAGACGGGTATTAACGTATCGCCATTTGCCTTTTCAAATACATAGTAGACGTCTTCGTCATCAGCTGCTATGTCATCGGGGAACAAGAAAATATAAAATTCGTCACTGGTATAGTGCCCCGTTTGCATTGGCATGCCGTAATCGTTCCAAAAGTCGCCGTCACCACTCGCCGTGAAACTGCGATCGTACTTTAATTCAAGCGTGACATTTAGGTCTTCGTCGTCCTTAAAACGCCCTACCGGCGCGTCGCCATAAACGTACTGCACGCTACTGCCAAAGCGCATATCACTGTAAATATAGGCATCGCTCGTCACTTCGTAGCCATCAATATGCCTGCCCTTCATAACGACCGCTTCGGTTGGCATTATTTCGGGTAATTGCGTATAGTAAAGGTAGACATTGCCAATATGCGGGCGATTCAGAATATCGAGCTGCTTAGACGTCGTCTTTTCAACGTATATAAATGTGTCTTCACCATCTTCGTGCAACAGCTCTAAATCGCAGATGTCAATGTCGTCGTCAACTTGGTCAAATGAAGCGATGTAAACAGGCGAGCCCGCACTCGGATCGTTGATTGTCCGCAGTGCAAACGGTTCGCCGCTTTCGCCGCCTTCCGGTAATTGCTGTTGATCGTCATTCGCCTTGTAAATGACGCCAATGGCGTTTTCGGGGTGCGTCAACAAAGCCATTTGAAACGGCGTTTCAGCCAGCGTAAACGACATTTGCTTCGTTTCTAAAGCGCCATCGTAGAACATATAGCCTAAACACAAACCGTAATAGTTGTCATAATCTTTTTTGTAGATCATCAATTGATCGTTGGCCAAGTTTTCATCAAACAACAGCAGTGCGTCTTCGATATCTATTTCCATATTATTGATCGCCTCTTCTGTCTGACAAAAGACATACAGCTGGTCGGCTAAGAACTCGTAGGCAAATTCCTTTACACCTTCCGGCGAAACATTAATGCGGTCGAGCATTTCAGCTGACGAAAGCAATTTCAACTCGCCATCGGCAATATCAAAATTGTAAGTCTTTATCACTTCTTTTTGGCCGATATCAGATTCCGCATAGTAGACGTCTTGAAATAGTTTAATCGACAAAACATCATTGTAAATATAGGCGTCGTAATCGATGTCTAAAAAGTATAGGTCGACGACATCAAAGGCCGCAAAGAAGTCGACAATTTCGCGGTTTACCTTTGCCGCCAACTCAGAATTTTCAGTTAGTTGCGGTATTCTAATGCGCGCCACTTGTGGCACTTCATCAGATGTGTAAAACTGCTTTAGCTGACCGGTGCGCGAATTGATAGCGTAATCGTCTGTTAAGGTATAACTAAAATTAGAAAAACCGTACAATTCACTGGGGTCGAGCGTCGTCACATAATCGGAGACGCCGACGACAAAATCTTTCATCGGATAAAACGTATCATCTAAATCATCTGGCGACGCCGCGCTGGTCGGTGCAGCCGTCGTTGCCTCTGCCGTGGTCGACACTTCAGTGGTTGGAGCTTCAGTCGTCATTTCAGTTGACGGCACCGTCGTCGCCACGGTAGTTGAATCGACGACATCGCCGCCATTTGAACAGGCCGTCGCAACAATTAAAACTGCGACAAGCATTACTATTAACAAATTAACTCGCTTCATAGCACTCTCCTTTTGTCAGTTGACCTAGGCCCAAGTGTCTTGCGCTGCCGGCCGAATAATGCTCAGTAAGATACTTGAGTATTCCCACAAGAAATAGTCGTCGCCCTTTTGCCGTACGGTAATCGGGCGCGCGCTGTCGGCGCCGGCCGATTTGATGTAAAATTTGGCATAGCCCACTTCGCTAAACGATGTATCATTCTCTAAGATTTCAATCGTCAATTCTGTCGGCGTATAATTGTTGGCCTTGTCGGCACCGGCAAAATAAGACGCCGCCAAATAGGGCTTATCGACTAGGCGATTATTTAAAAATTGCTTATCGCGATTCGATAGCGGCTGCGGCCCTCTTAGATAATCAATTAATGTTAGGCCGAGTTCTCTGTTGTCACGGTATACCAATAAACTGAGCAAAAAAGCAGCGGCCGTAAATTGCGCAGTGGTCAAATCGTATTGCGCCATTGCCTTAAATTCGGCCAAACTGGTCGGTAGATTTTCAAAGGTAAACTTCATAATCCCTCCTCTTTTACTTAGTTGACGGTGCCAAAAAAAATACCATTCAGTATAGTATAACAAATTACCGCCTAAATGTCCGCAATTCTGGCCAATTGACAATAAAAAGTAATCTTTTTGACACATATATTTTTTAGCGTTTTTAGTGTATAATGGTTTCATTAACAATTAAAACTAAAGGAGATACTATGAAACTAGGAATTGTCGGCTTACCGAATGTCGGTAAGAGCACGCTGTTTAACGCCATTACCAAGGCCGGCGCCGAATCGGCCAATTTTCCATTTTGCACAATTGAACCAAATGTTGGCGTAGTCGCCGTACCCGACCCGCGCTTGACGGTATTGCACGAAATGTACAATTCAAAAAAATTGGTCAATACGGCGATTGAATTTTACGATATTGCCGGTTTGGTAAAGGGCGCTTCAGAGGGCGCCGGCTTGGGCAATAAATTTTTGGCACACATTCGCGAAGTGGCCGCCATCGTACACGTCGTACGCTGCTTTGGCGACGAAAACGTCGTGCACGTCGACGGCAGCGTCGACCCGCTACGCGATATTGAAACGATAAATTTAGAACTGATACTGGCCGATAGCGATTTGCTGGCGCGGCGCATCGAAAAGACTAAAAAGGGCCTAAAGGGCGACAAATCGCTACAGGTCGAGCTCGATATTTTAAACAAAATTAGCGCCGTGTTAAACGATGGCAAGAGTGCCCGTACAATTGACTTTACCGACGATGAAATCGACTTCGTCAAATCGCTCAACTTACTGTCGTATAAACCGGTTATCTACGCCGCCAATATTTCGGAAGACGACATATTAGATGACGGCGCAGACAATGCACAAGTAAAGACGATTAAGCAGTTTGCCCAAACTGAAAACAGCGAAGTGATTACCTTTTGCGCCAAAATCGAGGAGGAATTGGCCCTGCTAGACGACGCCGACAGACAAGATTTTTTAGACGACCTCGGCATTTCAAAAGCTGGGCTCGACAAGTTGATCAACGCCTGCTACAGCCTGCTCGACCTAATCAGTTTTTTAACGGCCGGCCCGCAAGAAGTGCGCGCCTGGACGATTAAAAAGGGCAGCAAGGCGCCACAGGCCGCCGGCAAAATACACAGCGATTTTGAACGCGGCTTTATTCGCGCCGAAACCATTGCCTACGACGACCTAATCGCCCACGGCAGCATGGCAGCCGCCAAAGAAAAGGGGCTGGTGCGTTCAGAGGGCAAAGACTATATTGTCAAAGACGGCGATGTCATACTTTTCAGATTTAACGTTTAAGGAGCGCCCATGAATTATTTTATCGACGGCTTACTACTCGGCTTTGCCTACGTTGCACCAATTGGCATGCAGAACCTATTTATGATTAACACCGCGCTCACCCAAAACAAGCTGCGCACCTACTTAACGGCCTTTATCATCATGTTTTTTGATATCACGCTGGCAATCGCCTGCTTTTACGGCATCGGCGCCATTATGGCCGCTTCATTTTGGCTCGAATTTGCCGTCTTGGGCATCGGTTCAGTCGTCGTACTCTGGATTGGCTTTTCAATTTTTCGTTCCGAGGGTAGCCTACAAAGCGATAAAGACGTCAATATTCCACTGGCCAAAGTCATTTCAACAGCTTGCGTCGTCACTTGGTTTAACCCACAGGCCATCATCGACGGCTCGATGATGCTGGGCGCCTTTCGCGCCAGCATTCCCGGTGGCGACGGCCTCATTTTTATCGCCGGCGTCAGCATCGCCTCGGCCCTTTGGTGGCTGTTTATCGCCACGCTCGGCCGCCTATTTAGCAGTAAATTAAACGAAAAGGCACTGCGCATTATCAATATCGTCTGTGGTGCCGTTATTATGTTCTACGGCGCCAAACTATTGTTGAATTTTATCGATTTAGCAAAGACATTATTTTAAGGAGCTATTATGTCACATTTACTATCGGCCGAACAGTTTAACACAACGGCCCTACTCGACGACTACGATTATCTCTACCTCGTCTTTAACCGCGGTTTTTTCTGACCGTATTGCAAAAAGCACATGGTGCAGTTGCACCAAGATATTGAAGCATTTGAAGCAGCTAAAATAAAAGTTGTCGCCATCTGCCCCGAAAAAATGGACGGCGTCGAAAAATTTATCGCCAAACAACCGCTCGACTTCGCTTTAGTGGCCGACCCGCAGCACATTATCGCCGACCGCTACCAGCAGCAAGTTAAAATATTAAAACTGGGCAGAATGCCGGCTCAAATTTTGCTCGACAAAGCCGGCAAAAGAGCATTTGAACACTATTCAAACGGCATGAAGGACATCATCGAAAACAACGTCATTATTGGCGCTGTCAAAAGAGCACAGCAGAAAATAGAGCAATGAACAATATTAAGCTAATTGGCGAACGGATTTGTCTGCGCGAATACCGCTTAGATGACTTAGCGCGACACCACGGCCTAATTTCCGATGTTGTCGTAATGGAGAACATTCAAGATGTGCTGAGCCACTGCTACCAAGACTCGGTCGACAATTTAAATTTTGCAATTGCCGAAAGCCAGCGCCAGCCGCGCACAAAGGTGTTTTTGGTCATTGCCGACAAAACAACCGACCAATATATGGGCGGCATCGGCTATGAAGTCGTCTACAGCTGCCCCGCCGGCAAGCAAGTTGACATCGGCTATTTTTTGTACCCGCAGTATCAGGGCAACGGCTACGCCACAGAGGCGTTGCGCCTGTTGATTGGCTTTGCCTTTCAAAAAGACGGCGTCTATCGCATTAATGGCACTTGCATTACTAAAAACGTCGCGTCGGCTCGCCTGATGGAACGCTGTGGTCTGACGCGCGAAGCCGAACAGATCGATATCGAATGGCATATCGACCGCCTAAAGAGCCGCTATCTCTACCGATTGCTGCGCAGCGAATGGAATGACGATGAAAAATAAAATCACAAAAGACTATTTCGATATGATGCAATACGGCCAACCAGTTGATACGCCGCTGTTTAGCGGCATCACGACATTATTTACAGTCGACGACGCACTGACAATTGAAAAACAAAATGTCACAATAAAACAAGACTTTTTGTTTGAAGACAGTTTTAAAGGCGATCACCTCGAATTCACCTTTCCAATCGAAGGCCAAGTAGAACTTGAAATCAATCAAAAGTACATGCACAGCAAGGCGCATAAGGACTTGTTTTCACTGGCGGCCTTTGAACACAGTAGATCGAGCGTCTACGCCAAACGCGGCGAAATGATTAAGCATTTGGCAATCAACTTAAAGCGCAACATTTATTTTAAAGACTTCGCCCACACCAAACAACTGACCAAGGGCAAGACCAACTTGTATAAGGTGTCGGGCAATGACAAATACATCGATGCAACCGTGCGAAAATTGTATGGCGAAAACGGCACAGACAGCTTAGCGCAAGCGGAAATGCGCTATTTGGTTTACGAACTGGTCGACTACTGCGTGGCCAAGATAATGGGAAACATCAATTATCACAAATGTATCAGCAAAGCCGATTTACAGACCGTAAAACAGATTAGAAAGTACATTGATAGGCACTTTTTAGAAAAGCTGACCCTCTATAAAATTAGCAGCCTATCTCATTCTAATGAATTTAAAATTAAAAAGACCTACCGAGAAGTCTACGGCGAAACCATCTTTGAAACGATTAGAAAAAAACGGATGGACTACGCCTTGCAACTGATGGCGGGCAATGCCCATTCGTTAAACGAAATCGCCCATCTATGCGGCTATCAAAGCTACCCCAGTTTTTATAAAAGTTTCAAAAAATACTTTTCATATTCGCCCAGCGACCTGTAAAAAATCCGTTTAGGCAATGTTAAATAACTCCTATTAGCTGTAAAATTGGTTGAAAGGAGTTTTTTATATGAAGAAAAAGAAGCAAAAAGCCGGCATTGCCCGCCTAATTGAAATATCGAAATCGAAGCAACAGGTCTTTATGACTTCAAAACTGTTGACAGTAGCTGCCACAATTATCAAACTGGTTCAATTATGGCTCATTTATAAAATTACTTCTGAGGCCGTCGTCGGCGTAATCAATTCGCGTGCCGTCAATACGCCTTTAATAAAACAACACGCGCTGGTTTTAATAATTAGCGGCATTGTCTATGCCCTGTTGCGCTACGCCAGTTCGCGGCTGGCACACAGAAGCGCCTTTGAAATTATTTACGATACTAAAATCGCACTGATCAATCACTTAAACAAAATTCACTTGGGTTATCTCGACGACCTGTCGCTCGGCAAACTGGAAAAAATCATCATGACCGATGCCGAAAAAATGGAGGGCTTTTTGTCGCATCATCAAATGGATATCATCGAAGTATTGTTAACTGCCCCGCTGGTCTTGCTCTATTTATTTTTCGTCGACATTCAACTTGCTTTGGCGCTGCTCCTGCCAATTGTTATCGCCGTTATCATTATGGCCTTTAATTTGGCAAATCCGGAGAACCGACGCGATCAGGTCACCTTAAATAATGAAATTGAAAATGTGCAAACCGAAATCATCGAATACATCAACGGCATGAACGATATAAAATGCTATGACATTGGCGAAAAGTCGATGTCAGAGTACAAGAAGTCAATATTCGGTCTGTCGAATGTCATACTAAAAATTGCCAATATCTACAAGTACATCATCGGCGGCTTTTACGCAACTTTAAACCTGCCCTATTTGACCGTGTTTTTGTTGACGGCTTACCGCTATTTTACGGGCTTTGATAAAACAGTTTTAATCTCCAATTTTGTGCTGTTTTTAATCGCCGTCACCATTTTTAAAAATACTTTTGAAACCTTTTTTATCTTGTCGCGCTCGATGATGGAAATAAACGAACGCGTCAGCAGAATAGATGCCGTACTCAACTTGCCAATTATCGAAGAGCCACAGGTAGGTAAGGCCTTACAAAAATACGACATCGAATTTAAAAACGTCTACTTTGACTACGGCACGACGGCAATATTAAAGGACATTAGCTTCAAAATTGAACAAGGTGCTAAACTGGGCATTATCGGCGCATCGGGCGGCGGCAAGACCACCATCGCCAAGTTGATCATTAAATTTTTAAAGGCCAAAGCGGGCGAAATTACAATTGGCGGCGTCAATATTGACGACATTGACAGCAAGACGTTAATGCAACATGTTTCGTTTGTCTTTCAAGACAGCTATTTATTTAAAGACAGCATTATGTTTAACTTGACGATGGGCCGAGCCGTTCCCGAGCAGCGCGTCAGCGACGTTTGTAAAATGCTCAATATCCACGACAAAATCAGCCGCTTAAAACAGGGCTATCAGACGGTTGTCGGCAAAGATGAAGGCTTTTTTTCCGGCGGCGAAATTCAAAGAATTGCCGTTGCCAGAATTTTACTTAAAGACAGCAATATTATCGTCTTAGATGAGGCCACCGCAGCGGCCGATACGGAAAATGAGCTCTATCTACAAAAGGCCTTTTTAAAATTGGCGCGCGATAAAACAGTTGTCATGGTCGCCCACCGACTAAAGACAATTGAAAACGCCGACCAAATTATCGTCGTCGAAAATGGCGAAATTGTCGAAAGCGGCAGCCACAGCGCATTAATCGCCAAAAAAGGGCGTTATCACAAGCTCTATAACTACCAAAATCAATCGGCCGAAATGACGATTTCAAACTTAGCTAGGGGAGAAATTTTATGTTAGATTTTATCAAAAAGTCTTGTTTTAATAAGACCGCCCAATATAAAAAACTATTCATCATGTTGTTGCTCGACAGCTGGATCGAAAAGTTGGCGGCATCATTCGGCGGCGTCGCCTTCTTTCTGCTGCTGACCGTTAAAGATGTGCCCAGCAGCGTCTTTTATACGCTGACATTTCTATTCGTGCTGCAATTTATCTTGATGTTTTTAATTCGCGCTAAATTATACATTTTTAATTTTAAAACTGTTTCTGAGAGCATTAGAGATTTTCAAATTGTGCTCGGCGCCAAATTGCGCCGCTTGCCAATGGGCTTTTACGACAATAAGCGCTCGGCCGACCTACTAAAGGTTTTGGTCGACGACCACAACATGGTCAATATGACATGGACGGGTATTATTCAAGTCGTTGCGGCATTTACAATCAATTTGTTAGTTTTAGTCATCGTCTTGCCACTACTCGACTTTAAATTGGCCGTACTGCTGATTGCACTGATACCAATGAGCTATCTGTTCGTTCATTTCTCGCAAAAAAAATATCAAAGGCTAAAGTTGGCCTTGCGCAAAACGGTAACTGATACTTCAAGTCACCTGCTAGATTATATTTCCGGCTTGGCGACGCTGCGCCTGTTTAATATGAAGGGCGAAGAATTTAGCAAATTGACGGCCAGCCTCCAAAAAATTAAAAAACTGGCCTTAAAAGTTGAACTGTCCAGTTTTCCAATTGCCACATTTAGTACGTCGCTACTGTTTATGGGCAGCGGTTTAATTGCCTACTTTGGCGCCGTGCTGATGGAACAGTACAACTTAGACCCCGTCATTTACATCGTATTCCTGTTCGTTTCACTACAAGTGTACAACCCCCTTGTCATCGTCTATCTAAATGTGCTCATGCTGAGTGACTTTAAGGCGGCTGTCAAGCGAATTTATCAGTTTTACGATTACGAAGAACTAAAGAGCGGCGACGACGTGGTCGATACCGGCCAAACTTTGGCAATAAGACAATTAGATTTTGCTTATGGCTCGCAACCAATTTTAAAGCAGCTGAACTTGACAATTGAAAGTAATAAGATTTACGCCATCGTCGGCAAAAGCGGCTGCGGCAAGACGACGCTGCTAAAAATGCTGCTCAGATACTACGAGCCGAGCGAAAAGTCAATTTTTATCGGCCAAACATCAATTGATAATTTTGAAATAGAAAAGTATTTGTCGCTCTATGGCGTCGTCTTTCAAAACGCCTATATGTTTAATAAGAGCGTCGCCTACAATATTGGCATCGCCAAGAACAACGCCACCATCGCCGAAATAACAGCGGCCGCCAAATTGGCCAATTGTCACGAATTTATCGAAAAACTGGCCGATGGCTACAATACAATTATCGGCGTCAACGGCAGTAAACTATCGGCCGGCCAGCGCCAGCGCATCGCCGTTGCACGCGCCTTTTTAAAAGACGCCAGCGTCATTTTAATGGACGAGCCGACCGCCTCGTTAGACATTGAAAACGAAATGCTGCTAAAGCTGGCACTACAAAAGTTGGCGAAGCAGAAAACCGTCATGGTGATATCGCATCGCTTGCACTTTGTCAAAGACGCCGACCACATTATTGTGATGGACGACGGCCAAATAGACGGCATCGGCAACCACGACAGCTTAATTGACAGCAACGCCATCTATCAGAATTTGTGGCGCGACGAAAGACAAGTGCTGTCTTGGAACTTGTAAATCCCCCGTCATCTCTACGACAAAATTTGACACCAATATTTTGCTGATATATAATATAGTATATCTTAAGTCAGCAAATGAGGTGTCTTATGTTTTATGGTCGCAAATCGGAATTAGCTAAATTAAATGCTATGTATCAAAGTAATAAATTTGAGATGGCGGTTATCTACGGCCGGCGGCGCATTGGTAAAACGACGTTGATTAACGAGTTTTGCAAGAATAAGAAAACTATTTTTTTTGCCGCTCTTGAAATGAATAAACAGCAGAACTTATCTGCCTTATCGAGTGCAGTTTTAGCAAGCGATCATTCAGTTGGCGATAGGGCTTTGACCTTCTCTAACTTTGAAGCTGCACTACAAGAAATTAACAATCGGGCCAAAAACCAAAAAATAGTATTTGTGATCGACGAATACCCCTATTTAGCAAAGGCCGTGCCCAGTTTTTCGTCTTTATTGCAGCATTATATCGATCGCAAGTTTAAAAAGAGTAATCTCATGATCATCCTCTGTGGTTCATCGATGAGCTTTATGGAAAATCAAGTTCTCGGCTACAAAAGCCCGCTCTACGGTAGACGCAGTGCTCAATTTAAAATTGAGCCATTCGATTATTACGAAACGAGTTTGTGGTTTAAAAATTATTCGCCAGAAGATAAGGCGTTAGTTTACGGCATTACTGGCGGCATACCAATGTACTTAGAACAGTTCAATGAGGCGATGACGATCAAACAAAATTTGCTTCATACAGTATTTGATAAAAACGGCTATTTATTTGAAGAACCGAGCAGCTTAATTAAACAGGAAATGCGCGAACCGGCCACTTATAACGCAATCATTGCAGCCATTGCCGACGGCAAGAGCAAATTATCCGAAATCACCAGCACGGTTGGATTAGATAGTGGACTCTGTTCGAGATATTTAATAAATTTAATCGATTTAGGCATTATCGTAAAAGAAACACCCGTTACAAATCGAAAGA
>PDWI01001560.1_pt1 | contig 35896 bp, 34 predicted proteins | sample 1430891 | NCBI WGS metagenome assembly PDWI01 (sample SAMN01162508, study PRJNA174530) | Oral metagenome, whole genome shotgun sequencing project. | biome: Marine environment; feature: Marine mammal; material: Swab sample of the gingival sulcus; isolation source: swab sample of gingival sulcus... | reverse complement strand
ATACAGTTGCAGCTTTAATAGCAGCTAATGTCATAATTCCTTCATTAGCGGCGGGTGGTGGAGACCTTACGGCTGGTGGCCCTGGGCTTATGTTCATATGGTTGGTTAATGTTATGAACGGTATGCCTGGTGGACGTATTATAGGTCTTCTATTCTACATTGCTGTACTCTTTGCGGCTGTTTCATCGATAAATAATATTTATGAAACACCTATAGCAACATTCCAACAAAAATTTAACATGAAAAGAGGAAAGGCAACACTTGCTGTAGCCGCAATCGTTACCGTAGTTGCAGTTTCTATTCAAGGTATCATAGGACCATGGATGGATATCGCATCGATTTATGTTTGTCCGATTGGTGCACTGCTTGCCGGCGTTGTTTTCTTCTGGATTGGCGGAAGAGATTTCGTAGAGGAAAATCTAAATAAAGGCGCAGAAAAACCAATTGCAAAATGGTTCTATAACTACGGTAAATTTGTATATTGTGGAGCGGCACTATTTGCATTAATTTCAGGTAGTATACTCGGTGGTATCGGGTAAGCAAATCACATCGGATATTATGTCGTGTTTCTAAGGTCAGTGGAGATATAAGTTCTCCGCTGCCTTTTTTAACGATATAAAATTATCCATGAGATAAGACACCTTAAAAAGCGCAAAAATCTCTATCAATATCAATACTTATATGATAGTCTATTATATGTAGGAGGGTATGATAAAAATGAAAAAGGAGCAAAAACTATGACAAATCCAAAAGAAGAAATTGAAGAAAAAGACATGAAATTGGATGATATAGAAAATATAAATTCTGATAATAAGACGCAAAAGGAAGGTAACAGATATAGGATAAAACGTCAGATAAGAAATATATTGTTAATCTTTGTCGCCCTTTTGCTTCTTTTTTCATCCGGCTTTTTTTTCTCAAGGATACATAAGCTTAAAAAATTAGAAGATATGGAAAAATTAGAACAAAAGGAGACCTCAAGACGTATCGATAAGCTAAGCAATAATCAAGAAATACAGCAACGCTGTTAAGTCTATTTATCAATAGGGAATTTAGTCAAGCTCGGTCCACCTAACAAAAAGTTCGTCTATTTCCTTGGATAGAACGTCTTTTTCTAATGTGATTTCTAGGGATTTTTCGTGGTTGGTATAGACTTCTTCTTTTGCCAGTTCAAGGTCGAGAAGTGCTATTTCTTTTTCTATTTTGTGGATGCGTTTTTCGATGCGGGCTATTTCATTTTTTATTTTGTTTTCTTCGCTGATTCGTTGTTTTTCACTTAGCCATTTGCTCTTGGCTTCACTATCTTTTTCTACCGTTATTTCTTCTGTTGAAGTGAGTAGTCCCTTTCTTACAAATTCGGAGTAAGTTCCATCAAAAAGTGTCATAGACCCATCATTTAAGTATAGTATCTTGTTACATACTTTATTGACGAAATATCTATCGTGAGAGATTATGAATAGCGTTCCTTGGTAGTTTTTAAGTGCTTTTTCAAGAACTGTTTTCGAGTGAATATCTAGGTGATTGGTTGGTTCGTCGAGCATTAAAAAATTAGCTTCACTGAGCATTAGTTTTACAAATGTAAGCCTGCTTTTTTCCCCACCGCTTAGGGACGAAATTTGTTTGAAGACATCATCTCCCTTAAAAAGATAAGAGGCTAGGATGTTTCGTATTGTTGTATCTGTAAGGTTATTATCGACAGAGGAGATTTCCTCGATGAGATTATTCCCTTCGTTAAGTAGCTTGTGGTCTTGGTCGAAATATGCCCTTACGACTTTTGCACCGTACTTATAGGTGCCAGAGTTAGGGGTTATCCTATCGTTTAGTATTTTAAAGAATGTTGATTTTCCAGTTCCATTTCTACCAATTAGCGCGACTTTGTCACCCTTTGTTATCTCAAAAGAGACATTACTAAAAAGAGTATTACTGCCAAAGGACTTACTCACGTTTCGTACATCAAGTACTCTAAAACCGCTCTCGTATCTTGGGGAGAGCTTGAGGTTCATATCAACATCTGTGAAGTGAGGCTTTTCTACCTTATCCATTTTAGCTAATAGCTTTTCGCGGCTTCTAGCCCTTTTTACGGATTTTTCTCTATTGAAAGACTTTAGTTTTCGTATGACTTCTTCCTGCTTTTTTATCTCTTTTTGGTTTTCGTTGTAGTGTTTTATGGCAGTCGAAAGGCGCTTCTCTTTTTCTACCATATAATCTGTAAATTTTTTATGATAAACGGTGACTTTGCCATTATCGATATCAATCGTTTTTGTCGCCACATTATCGAGGAAGTATCTGTCGTGAGATATGAGTATCAGGGTGCCTTTAAAAGCCTGTAAATAGTCCTCTAGCCAGCTTAAAGCGACGATATCAAGATGGTTGGTTGGTTCGTCAAGGATTAGTATATCTGGGTTATTGACCAGCACTTTTGCTAGAGCCACCCTTGTCTTTTCGCCGCCAGACATTTTATCCATTGTCATATGGATATATTTGTCATCAAAACCAAGGCCATTTATGACACCGGTAACGACGGAGTCATACATATAGCCATTGTTACTAGCGTATTGTTCCTGTAAATGGTGAAGTTTATTATTTAGACTTTCTATTTCAGAATTTGAAGAAGAATGTTCTATTGCTAGGGTAGTGTCTTTTATGTCTTTTTGAAGGGATACGATTGTTTCATTACTTGAGTATATCTCGTCATAAAGGGTTTTATCACTTCCTACCAGAGCATTTTGCTTTAGATAACTAATAGAATAATCTTTTGGGATGATGATTTCTCCTGAGTCTGGGAGAAGGTTACCAGTTATTAGTCGTACAAGCGTTGTTTTACCGGCACCATTATAACCGACGATAGAAACTTTTTCGCCTTTGTTAATGATGAAGTTTACATCTTTTAGTATATCTTGCGCAATGAAAGACTTATTGACATTTATGAGTTGAATAATCATCTTTTCCTCCAAAGGGTATGATAGCATAAAAGGACTAAAAATGAAAAAAAGATTAGGGAAGTTTCGAAATTAGGGTGATAACAACAGATTAAAAATGTAGGTGCATTTGTTGCATTTTATATCTCATTATGAAATAATAATTATAATTCTTGGCTCTTTATTCATCATTCACAGTAATTAATAGGAAGATAACAGTATGGATAATATACTCAAAATGGAAAGTATTAGCAAATCGTTTTCCGGCGTTAAGGTCCTAGATAATGTCACCTTTTCACTGAAAAAAGGCGAAGTACATGCTTTGATGGGAGAAAATGGTGCTGGAAAGTCCACATTGATGAAAATATTGATGGGGATTTATAGCCTTGACGAAGGTTCCATCGTTTTACAAGGAAAGACGATTAATATTTCAAATTCGAGAGACGCTATCGAAGATGGTATAGCGATGATTCATCAAGAACTAAATCCCATACTTGATATGAGTGTCGCTGAGAACCTCTTTGTTGGCAGGGAAATATCAACATTTGGAATAGTCAACAAAAAGGCTATGCTAATAGAATCAAACAAACTTTTTCAAGAACTTAAGATAAACATCGACCCAACGGAACTCATGAGAAATTTAAGCGTCGCAAAAATGCAAATGGTTGAAATTGTGAAAGCCATTTCTTTAAATGCAAAAATAATCATCATGGACGAACCGACTTCAGCCATTACGGAAAAAGAGGTAGAGGTATTATTTGATAGAATCCGTGTCTTAAAAAATCAGGGAGTTTCGATTATTTATATTTCCCATAAAATGGACGAGATATTTAAAATCGCGGATACGATAACGGTTCTTAGAGATGGAAAGTTAGTAGGCAGCGGGAGACAGGAGGACTTAACGAAAGATGATATCATCTCCATGATGGTGGGTAGGCAGATTAAAGAAGTGTATCCTAAGACGGACACAGAGATTAAACAGGAATTATTAAGGGTAGAGAATTTAAACGCAAGGCATAAAATATATAATATAAGCTTTTCACTTCGAGCGGGAGAAGTCCTTGGAATTGCAGGGCTTATGGGCTCGGGAAGAAGTGAACTGGTAGAAACAATCTTTGGAATATCAAAGCACAGTAGTGGGAAAGTATTTGTTGGTGGTAAAGAAATCTCGATAAAACATCCTAAAGACGCTATAAAATACAAGATAGCGCTAATAACAGAGGATAGAAAACGTACCGGCCTTAATCTGATTGCTTCAGTAGAGCACAACATTTCAATAGTGGGGTTAAAAAACTTAGCTAGATTTGGTCTAATTAACAAAATGAAAGAAGCGGAAGTAGCGGAGCGTTTAATCGATGAACTAAAGATAAAAACAACAGATAAAAATCAAAAAGTAATGTTTTTATCCGGTGGAAATCAGCAGAAAGTAGTTCTTTCTAAATGGCTTATGAATGAACCGGAGATAGTTATCTTTGATGAGCCAACAAGAGGAATCGATGTGGGTGCTAAGAGGGATATATATCTTCTAATAGGAGAGCTTGCAAAACAAGGAAAGGGAGTTATAGTGATCTCGTCGGAGATGCCAGAGGTGATGGGTATTAGTGACCGTGTTTTGGTCATGTGCGAGGGTAGAATTTCGGGACAGTTAGACAGAAAAGACTTTGATCAAGAGACAATTATGAGATATGCGTCAAATTTTGGAGGGAATGCTAATAATGGGAAATAGCAATATAAAATTAATTAGGAACATAAGAAATAATATAAGAGAGTTTGGGATTTTAATTGCTTTCATAGTGATTGTGATAATCCTCATGGTTATTTCTCCGGATGCTTTTGCTAATCCAAAGAACTTGGTTGGGGTAGTTAGACAGGCGTCGATTAATGGAATTCTTGCTTGTGGAATGATGTTCGTTATTATCTCTGATGGTATTGACCTATCCGTTGGATCAATTGCTGCACTTTCTGGTGTTGTTGCGGCTAGTTTTGCTCAACCAGATACGTATCCAGTTATTGTTTCAATTGTATCCGGTATATCAGTTGGTTTGCTTGTTGGGCTTATAAACGGCATTGGCGTGGCATATGGTGAAATGCCACCATTTATTATAACTCTTGCAACAATGCAGGCGGTAAGAGGAGTGGCGTTAATTGTATCTGGCGGTTCACCTGTTTACAATGTTTCTGAGGACTTTAAGATGATTGCCATTGGTTCTAAATCTCTTTCAATTCCTATTCTTGCTGTTTATTTCTTGGTAATAATACTATTTAGTGGTTTTATACTTACTTTGACAGTATTTGGTCGAAGGGTGTATGCTATAGGTGGTAATGATATGTCAGCAAAGGTTTCTGGTATTAATGTAAAACGTATGAGAATAGCCGTTTACGCCATATCTGGTCTTTTAGCGGGGTTAGCTGGGGTACTACTTGCTTCCAGAACTTATCAAGGTTCACCTACTGCCGGCCAAGGCTATGAACTCGACGCGATTGCAGCCGTTGTAATCGGTGGAATTAGTATGTCGGGGGGAGCCGGTAAGTGGTATGGAACTCTTATTGGCGCTCTTATGCTAGCTGTTATATCAAACGGATTAGATATCTTGAATGTATCGTCAAACTATCAAATGATTATAAAAGGATTCATAATAGCTGCAGCTGTACTAGTTGATATAAGAAGTAAAAAAAAGAATAACTAGAAAACTACTTTACTATAGAGTAATTATTCAGTTTATTAATCGATCAAATATAGTAAATGGGTGCACATAAATTTTTTAGCACTAAGTAATGGTAACAATAATATCGTAAAAAAGGTAGTGTGTTAACACCACCATAAGTATTAAGGAGGAATGATTATGAAAGCAAAGAAAGTATTTGTAGTATTTATAGCATTGATGATGTTAACTACAGTTTTGGCTAGCTGCGGAGGAGGAGAGGGTTCCAAAAAATCAGATGATTCTCCAAAATCATTTGCGCTTTTTATGACCCATATGTCCAACGCTTTTACCATTGAATTATCGGGTGCGGTAAAAGCTCAGGCGGAAGAACTTGGTGTGGATTTAAAAGTTAATGATGCAGGGCAAGACGTTGCAAAACAAATTGAACAGATTCAAACTGCTGTAGATCAAGGTGTAAATGGAATTATCATTGAACCTGTTTCCGTTGATGGGATTATTCCTGCGGTTGAATATGCAAAGGAAGCTGGAGTAACTGTGGTAATAGTCAATCAGCAAATATCAGACCCTTCTAAGGCTGATTGCTATGTTGGTGTTTCAAATGCTGACGGTGGTGAAATCGAAATGAAAAAAGCGGCAGAAGATATCGGGGGAAAAGGAAATGTTGCCCTCCTTTTAGGCCCTATGGGGTCAGACGCTCAAATAGGAAGATCGGAAGGATACCAAAGAGTATTATCAGAACATCCAGATATGGTAGTTGCCTTTGAAAGTACTGCAAACTGGGATACTGCGGAGGCACTTAGTTTGGTAGAAAACTGGTTACAAGCGGATAAAGACCTTAAAGCGATAGTTGCCCAAAATGATGGAATGGCAATGGGTGCATTAAAAGCGATTCAAGACGCTGGACTAGCTGATAGTGTGACAGTATACGGGATAGATGCTACTCCTGATGCACTTGAATCAGTAGCTGCTGGAGAGCTTACAGCAACGGTTTCTCAAAGTACATCAAAACAAGGAACTGAATCTATGAAGGCTTGCTATAAAATAGCAACAGGAGAAAGCGTAGACGATAAGATTATGGTTAACTTCCAGCTAATTACGAAAGAAAATGTTGGTGAGTTTAAATAAAAATTCGACATTTTATCATTTAATAACAGTAGTATTATAAAAGACAGTCCTTTGTCGTTCGTTACGGCAAGGGGCTAATTTCTTTTTGTTTAATCTAAAAGGGCATATTTCTTGACAATAAAAACAATATATTGTATATTAACTAAAATAGTTATAAGCGATGAAGAGAAGTAGTAGTTAAATATTGAGCTTTTAGAGAGTTGCCGGTTGGTGAAAGGTAATAGCTGAATTTTGATGAACTCGTCTTGGAGCTACATACTGAACTTAAGTAGGTTATGTCGGGTTCGACCGTTATATCGAAAAGATATGTAAGTATCTAATGAGTGCATTATTTTAATGAAATTGAGTGGTAACGCGGAATCTTTCGTCTCTTTAAGAGGTGAAAGTTTTTTATTTTTATTAGGAGGAAAATAAATGGATTACAAAAAGTACAAACCGTATAAAACAGTTGGCTTAAAAGACAGAAAATGGCCGGATAGAACCATCAATAAAGCACCTATTTGGTGTAGTGTAGACCTAAGGGATGGGAATCAAGCGCTGCCTATTCCTATGGGGATTGATACAAAGGTTGAGTTCTTTAAACTCCTGCAAGACATCGGCTATAAGGAGATAGAGATAGGCTTTCCTTCTGCTTCGCAGACAGAGTACGACTTCCTAAGAAAAATAATTGATGAAAATATCATAAATGATGACGTTACGGTTCAAGTGTTAGTTCAAGCAAGGGAACATCTAATCGATAAAACCTTTGAATCCCTTAAAGGGGCAAAAAAAGCAATAGTACATTTTTACAATTCTACCTCTACGCAGCAAAGAGATATTGTTTTTAATATGAACAAAGAACAAATAAAGAAAATTGCAACGGACGCAGCAAAAATGATAATTGAAAAAGCGAAGAACTATGAAGGGACTGAGTTCTTCTATGAGTATTCCCCAGAAAGCTTTACAGGTACTGAGCTTGATTATGCGCTCGAAGTATGTAATGCGGTTATTGATGTCATAAAACCGACAAAGGATAAGAAGTTAATCATCAACCTACCCGCAACGGTTGAAAGAAGCACACCAAATGTATATGCGGACAGGATAGAGTATTTTGATCGATATTTAAAAGATAGAGAAAATATCATCATCTCACTACATACTCACAATGATAGGGGAACAGGTGTAGCGGCTACAGAGCTTGGACTTCTAGCGGGTGCAGATAGAGTGGAAGGAACGCTATTTGGTAATGGAGAAAGGACGGGAAACGTCGATAACCTCACTTTAGCGATGAACATGTTTAGCCAAGGGGTAGATCCAAAGATTCATATCACGGACATAAAAGAGATTATTAAAACCTATGAAAGAGCGACGGGAATCAGTGTACATGAAAGACATCCATATGCTGGAGAACTTGTATTTACGGCATTTTCCGGTTCTCACCAAGACGCTATACGAAAAGGCTTTAATAAAGGGGAAGAGAACGATGTATTTTGGAATGTTCCATATCTACCGATAAATCCTGCGGACATTGGTAGGAAATACGAGCCGGTGATAAGAATTAACTCACAGTCTGGTAAAGGTGGCGTGGCGTTTGTTCTTGAAGATTCGTTTGGTTACAAGTTACCAAAACTAATGCATCCAGAAGTAAGTCTACCTGTACAAAAACTATCAGACGAAACAGGGAAAGAACTATCAAAAGATGAAATACACGAAGTATTTATGAAAGAGTTTATCAATATAAATGGCAAGTACTCACTAAATAAGTTTAAGATAAAATACGAAGATGAAGATCTAACATCCGTGTCGGTAGAATGTAGCTTAAATGTTGATGATGAAGAAGTCGTTTTAAGAGGTCGCGGTAACGGACCAGTGTCCGCATTCTTCCATAGCCTCCAAGGAGCAGGGTTTACGGATTTCGACCTAATGTCATATGATGAGCACGCCATCGGAACAAGTGAGAACGCAGAAGCGATTTGTTATATAAGGTTAAAGCGAAAAGACGGATTTAGCAGGTTTGGTGTTGGGATTGATGTGAATACGTCGAAGGCGGCTATTAAGGCTATTGTTAGTTCTATGAACCGAATCGGGTAGTTTTTAGTTATAGACCTTGCTAAATGGCGCCTATCAAGCTCAACGCGACAAGCACGCTACTCAGCCCCGTACGTTTTAGTACTGTGACTTCGCAGCGTGGTCGCGTTTCACCTGATATGCATCCATTTATCAAGGTCTTGGGTTTTTTAGAATAAGGAAATATTAATAAAACAAAACCCATAAAGTACTGTGACTTCGCAGCGTGGTCGCGTTTCATAAGGTATGCATCCATTTATCAGGCTGCATGCCCGAGCAGTAAATCGAAGATTTACGACCAGGGCTAGGTCGTAGGTTTCATAGAATTCAGCTTTAGCTTACTTTCATCTATAAAAGTGGATCATCATTCCACGCAAGTGAATATGTATTCGGATCTACCGATGTTTATTCAGTGCTAGCTGATATTCATCAAAAGATATTATAGATATTATTTTTTATTATATAACTTCTTTTTTCTTTGCACACAAAGAAAAAGAAGCAAAAAAGAAAGGCAAGGGGAGTAGTGCTATCTTTAGTGTACTGGACACCCTATTAATATATTGGATTTTTAACTTTTTGCCGTAGCAAAAAGTGCCCTTAATTCAAGTGCGAAGTATTTGAGCTTCACTCACCTAACTTGTCAGCTGACCTTCACTCAGCTTTTGCTGATAATTAAAATGACTTGCTTTTGTGTGTACAATCGCATAAAATATAATAAAACCTAGTAGCTTTAAAGGAGGTTTATTATGGCTAAAACAGCTAATGTATACGCAAGAATAGAACCTGAAGTCAAAGAAAAAGCAGAGATTATTTTGGCGACTCTTGGTATTCCAGCTTCTAATGCAATAAATATGTTTTATAAACAAATAATACTTACTGGTGGGATTCCTTTTGAACTTAAAGTTCCAACTCTTGTTGATGCTAGTAAAATGACGAAAGAATCGCTTGACGCTGAACTGCAAAAAGGATTTAATGATATAGATTCTGGTAGAGTAAAATCTGCAGATGCGGTATTTGAAGACTTAAGCAGGAAATATAATTTATGATTTTTACCGTATTAATCTCAGAAAGAGCAGAGAATGACTTAAAAGATATTTATAGGTATATAACTTACTCTTTAAGAGCTGAAGAAAATGCGATTGGTCAGTTTAAACGACTAGAAAAATCGATAAAAGGACTAATTGAGTTTCCATTAAGGTTTAAGGGATATAAAAGTGATAGGTATCTTAGTAGAAATTTAAGGGTTATGCCAGTAGACAATTATTTAGTTTTTTATACGGTAGATAATGATAGCAAAGTTGTTAATGTTGTTAGAATTTTATACGGTGCGAGAGATATAGGTAAATTTATTTAATTTAATTGGAAAATATAACTATGACTTAAAATAAGGTAATATAGCCGAAGAATTTATAGATAATCGTGTCGTCTTAAATAGTAGAGGAATACAAAACTAAGACGACAATCAAAGAAATAATACTAATTCTATAAGAGAAATAATTAACAGTCTTATCAAAAAGCTAAACTAAAAACCAAAGACTCCAGAAACGAGAAACGTCTCTGGAGTCTTTCTATAAAAGCCTTTGTAAGGGCATTAGTTTTGTTCCATGACTTCTTTGTAGCTGTAAAGAGTGGCCTCTACTGTTAATATTTCATCGTCTCTTGCCACGTCTATTTCTATAATGTCGCCGACTTCTGCGTCGCTTAAGGCAGAGAATAGTTCGTTGGTGTTTCTTATTTTTGAACCATCTATTCCATAGATTATATCGCCTTTTTCGATTCCTGCTTCTTTGGCGCCACTTCCATCGTATACTTCGTTTACATATACACCAAATGTCATTCCGGTTTTAGAGTTGATTTCAGGTGTTATGTCTTGGATTTTGACGCCGAGGAACGCTCTGTCATCTTCCAGCTCGTAGGCTAGGTCTGTACCACTTCTGTCTTCTAGTATTCTATCGATGTTTTCCTGTGCGTCATTTATAGGTATGGCAAAACCGATTCCCTCCACATCTTCAGAAACGTATTTTGCACTGTTTATACCGATAACTTCTCCCTTGTTGTTGAGTAGTGCGCCACCACTGTTTCCAGGGTTTATCGCTGCGTCAGTTTGAATAAGGTTTACTTGTACAGTATTATTTTCTAAATTTATGTTACGTCCTAAAGCAGATATTATTCCTGCTGTCACGGTTGAGGAGTATTCTTCGCCTAGTGGATTACCTATTGCTACGGCTATGTCGCCGACCTCCACGCTTGATGAGTCACCTAGCTTAGCTACAGTTATTTCTCCTATGGTGTCTTTAACCTCCGAAAGAGGAACAGATATTACTGCTATGTCATTTATTGAGTTGTATCCTAGTACTTTTCCGGTTAACTTACTCTCGTCCGGAAAGACTATTTCAACTTCTTCTTCTGAACCTTCTATAACGTGGTAGTTTGTGACAATTAATACTTCTTTGTTATCTGCCTTAAAAACAATGCCGGAGCCGGAACCACCAAAAAATTCTTCGTATCCTAATAAAGAGTCACTAGATGATACCGTATTTATTGTGACGATTGCCGGACTAACGAGTTTAGCTATTTCTCTTATCGTTGAGCCCTTTTCAACATCGTTAATGACGCTTTGGACTTCATTTACTGTTATGTTTTCAGAAGGGACTGCAGTAATTTCTTTTGTTATATTTGTTTTTCCTGATGCTATTAAAAATCCTGCAACAAAAGTAGTGCCAGCAACGAATACGGCAAGCGTTAATATGACGATAGCGACGATTACTTTTATAAAGGTTTCATTACCATTATCTTTTCTTCTGTGCGGGTAGTATTGGTTATTGTATAAATTATTATTCATTGTTACCTCCAAGTGTTCAATATTATTTATATATGTTAAAATGATAATGTTATTATGAACCCCCAAAGTGTCATTAATTTGGCAATTATATTAAAAAAATGTTAAATAAAGAGAAGTACCAAAAACTAGTTGATAGACTAATAAACATAAAAAGATTTAGAAAAAAAGCTAATTACGAAGCTCTTAACAGATTAATCAATCACCTAAATATAAAGGAAGAGGCTAAAATAATTCATGTTGCTGGAACGAACGGCAAAGGTTCTGTGTCGACGATGATTTACTACATGCTCAGAGAACATGGATATAAAGTAGGCCTTTTTACATCGCCACATCTTATCGATGTAAGAGAACGATTTAAAGTATATGATGAATTCATAAAAGAAGATGATTTCATTAATATATATACAAAGATTAATACAGCGATAAAAGAATGTGATTTGGAGGGTAGTGTTACATTCTTTGAGACCGCTTTACTAATTGCTATGCTGTATTTTAAAAAAGAAAAATGTGACTTCATAGTACTGGAAAGCGGCATTGGCGGTGAGAACGATAGTACAAATGTTTTTTCGAAAAAAGCAGCCGCGGTTATAACAGGAGTGAGCTTGGACCATACGCATTTACTTGGTGAAACAGTTGAAAGAATAGCAATGGATAAACTGGGAATAGCCAGAAAGGATACGCCGCTTATTTATTGTTGCGAAGATGAATATGAGGAAATAATCAGGAAAAAACATAAAATAATTAATTTTATTCCTGTTCCGGTAAAAAAATTTCCGAATAATTACAAATATTTGATGAAAAGCATTGTATTTATTCCTGTTAATGTATATTATAATTATGAGGGTATAAGACTAAGTACAGTCGATGAAAACCAGCTTAAAAATGCCACAGTGGCGATAGAAACGCTGTATAATATTAAGGATATTGTGGTATATGATGAGAATGTAAAATTGGGGCTTGAGAAGTTTTACATTCGTGGGCGTATGGAGTATCTCAGGGACGATTTACTAGTAGATATTGCTCATAATGAAGGGGGAATAAACAACTTAATTGATTACTTGAACAAGTATAACGATAAGGGAATTGAGCTTTTTTTTACCCTTATGTCGGATAAAGATATTATTGGAGTAGTTAGTTCTTTCAAAAGACTTAAAAAGATAAAAAAGATTTTTTTGGTGGATAAAGTAAATAATAGAGCGGTTGACAGTGTTTATCTAAAAGAGGTATTTGCTGAATATGGTTTTGACGCGGTTATCACTGAGGATTTACACGATATCGATCGCATAAATGATAATTTAAAAATTGTTACAGGTTCTTTGTATATAGTGTCAAATGCTATTCAAAGAGTTGATAGGAGGTAATATGATAGATTTTAACGAAGAAATTAAAAAGTTTGCAAATGCTAGTTTGGTAGAGGATGTAGAGAGTGAAGTTTATTCATATAATAAAAAAGACCTTATTGAACTCGTAAACGATATTTTAAAAGAAGCTGAAGAGAAGTAGGTATAATATGGCTAATAGAAGAGGAAGACCTCCAAAGAAAAAGGTAGTTGTAGAAAAACCAGAAATATCTAAGAGCGAAGTGCTAACCTTAAAGATTAAGAACCTTTCAAAAAAACTAGTTATTGAAGCTCATAAAAAAGCAGAACTAAGAGACATTAGCGGTGCTATAGAACTTTTAAAAAATGCTATAAGACTAGATGCTTCTAATATAGATGCCTTTAATATGTTGGGTCTTTGCTATTACGAGACTGGAGAAATGTCATCAGCAATTAAGAACTGGGTTATTTCTCAAAGTAAAAAAGGGGAAGATAATTTAGCGGTAGATTATCTTGAAAAAATGCGTGAAAGCAAGACATATCTTAGCAACATAGATGAGAGCATTGCCAAATATAATAAATCGTTGGAGTACGCTAGGGGCAAGAGTGTAGATTTGGCTATAGTGAACTTAAAAAAAGTAGTCAGTCTAAACAATAAGTTTGTCAATGCAAGGCTATTATTAGCACTTTGCTACCTACATGAAGATAAAAAGAGAAATGCAATTACGCAGTTAGAAAAGGTGCTTAAAATCGATCAAGGGAATATGGTCGCGAAAAGGTATCTAGCATTACTTGATGAAAAACCTATTCCTAACGTTGAGAGTAAATCAGTGAATAAACCGACATTTTCTTTAGGGCCTAGTCCGATAAAGGCATCTGCTAATGTTGGTCTTATAAGATTTGTATCGATACTAATAGGTTTATTAATTGGTATTGGCGTAATGACATCTATAGTTGTTCCGGGAATTAAAGAAAGCGCCAAAAGTGACCTCGAGAACAAAGATATTAAGGTAAGTGAATTATCCGATAATCTGGCAAAGGTGAGAACAGAGCTAAGTGACAAAGAGCGTGAAGTAGGAAGCTTAAATGAGAAGCTAGAGAGTTCTAAAAAGGATTTGGAACTAAGTAAGAAAGCACAAATGGAGAATGACAACCTATTTAAGGCGATGAATTATTACTATAAAAAGGATAGTGATATAGTAAAATCTGGAGAATATCTATCTCTTGTAGACAGAGAACTTTTATCAGATAGTATGGGCGAAACCTATGATTCTTTAGCTCAGGAGATCTTCCCAGTATTGGCAAGAGATTTCTACAATAAGGGATATAGGGATTATGTGAATGGACGATATGTAGAGGGGAAGAAGTCATTAGAGGCTTCCATTAAATATCAGGATAGCGGAGATTATTCCGATGATTCTCTTTACTACTTGGCAAGATGTTACCAGAAGAACAATGAAGAAGAAGAGTCGATCAAGTTATTCAAACAACTCATTGAAAAATATCCGGAGAGTCCTTTTGCTGATGACGCTGAATATTTTATAAATTTGAGCAAGTAAAATGAATCATGAAAGATATTTAGATATCTTAGTAGATAATAAATTGTTTAAAGGAATAGATAGGAAGTCTATATCCTCAATTATCGATAAACTAGATGTCAGTATAAGTAAATATGACAAAAAAGATTTTATAGCAATTGAAGGGGACTATCTGAAAGGTGTCGGAGTTGTTATAAAAGGTGGTGTATTAATAAATAAGACGAATGAAGCAGGAACCAGTAATGTCGTCGCGAAGTTTAAAGAGGGAGACATATTTGGTGAACTTGCTTCTTTTGGTAAGCTCAAAAAGTGGCCAGCTAGCGTTATCGCTTCTTTTAATGATACCGTGATAATGTTTATTGAGCCCTCATCTATAGTTAGACTTTATCATAATAATATGAAAGAGAGTATGCAGTTGATTGAGAACTTGTTGGCATTAATTAGTTCTAAGGCTATAATTTTAAACCGAAAACTCGAGTATATGTCTCTTAAGAGCATGAGAAGTAAAATAGCAAAATACTTATTATCTAATAAAAATAGTGGTAATAATTTTAATGTAAATCTAAATAGAGGCGAGATGGCAAGTTTTTTGGGTGTGTCTAGGTCTAGTATGAGTAGAGAGCTTAGTAGAATGAAAAAGGATAATATAATAGATTATTATAAACAGTCTTTTAAAATAACCGATATAGAGAAATTGAAGGATTGCCTACAATGAAAGCAAGTGAATTAAGAAGTGTTTTAAGCAAAAACATCAATAAAGACGATTCTATTTTTTTCTTTGGGAAGACGAAGAGATCGTCGGTTATGATACTTGTAGTTGATGATGAGGATAACCTAAGTCTCCTTTTTGAAGTAAGAAGTCAGTTTGTTAAACAACCGGGAGAGATATGCTTTCCGGGCGGAAGAGTAGAAAAGGATGATGGGACAACGTTGGTTACAGCGATTAGAGAAACGCAAGAAGAGTTAGGAATAGACAAAGAAAAAATTGAACTAGTAGGTAAATTAGGAGATTTGGTATTTGCCTCTAATCATGTTATAAGTGCGTATGTAGGTATTGTTAAAAAAAGTGATATTGATAAAGGCTTAATGGACAAAGAAGAAGTGGAAGATCTTTTGATAGTGCCCCTTGAATATTTGAAAACGGCAGTTCCTGATGAAATGCATTACAATGTTCACGCAAGGTGGGATAGAGAAGTAACCGATAGCCTTAAAAAGTACAGAGATAACTATCATGGTACGATAATCGATAAACGAAGAATTATAAGCTACGATTATAAGGAACACACTATTTGGGGCATTACAGCGAGAATTCTGGAAATATTCCTAAAGAATACGGATGTAAATTATCATAAATAATGGGAACGATGTTAAGACGGATTATAGATAATCACACAAAGACAACTGCACAGTTGTCTTTGTGTGTTAGTGATATCAAGACGTGAATTTTCTAATATCTTCGTCAACTTCTCCAATAGAGGAAATGCCAAACTTTTCAACCAGTACGTTTGCGACATTAGGAGAGAAAAAGCCCGGAAGAGTAGGTCCTGCTTGAATATTTTTAATTCCTAAATACAGAAGAGCAAGTAAAACGATGATTGCCTTTTGTTCATACCACGCTATATTATAGACTATAGGAAGCTCATTGATGTCATCTAATCCGAAGAGTTCTTTTAGCTTTAGTGCAACCATTGCAACCGAATAGCTGTCATTGCACTGACCAGCGTCAAGGACTCTAGGTATACCGTTTATATTAGCGAGAGGAAGTTTATTATATCTATATTTGGCACAACCAGAAGTTAGTATAATGGTATCATCAGGTAACCTTTTAGCGAATTCCGTATAATAAGTTCTTGATGACATTCTTCCGTCACAGCCACCCATAACGAAGAACTTTTTGATATCTCCTGATTTTACTGCTTCAACTATTTTATCGGAAAGCGCGGTGACTTGTGAATGTGCATAGCCACCATTCACGGTTCCAGTTTCGATTTCTTCGGGTGCAGGGAGTGTTTTTGCCATTTCTATTATAGGGGAAAAGTCTTTATAACCGTTCTCATCCTCTTCAATGTGAATAGAACCATCAAGACCTGACGCACCTGTAGTGAATATTCTTTTTACGACACGTTCCTCTTTCGTAGGAACTATACAGTTTGTTGTAAATAGAATAGGTCCGTTAAACGTTTTGAATTCTTTCTTTTGCTGCCACCATGCATTCCCATAGTTCCCGACGAGGTTATCGTATTTTTTGAAAAACGGATAGGAGTGAGCAGGTAGCATTTCGCTATGAGTATAAACATCGACACCGGTTCCTTTCGTTTGTTCCAGTAGCATCTCTAGATCTTTTAAATCATGCCCAGATATAAGTATGGCTGGATTATTTCTAACGCCTATATTTACTTTTGTAGCCTCTGGAACGCCGTAGCTTGAAGTGTTTGCCTTATCGAGTAGGGCCATGACTTTAACACCATATTCTCCGGTTTTGAGAACCATATCCATTAACTCATCGATAGACAAGTCATCTTTAAGCGTTGCATACAAAGCTTCATATGTGAAAGAAAATAGGTCATTATCATAAAAATCTAGGTTCATCGCATGATTCGTGTAGGCTGCGTATCCTTTTAAACCGTAAAGAATAAGTTCTTTTAGGGAACGCTTATCTTCATCTTTTGTTCTTAGCACACCGATATCTTTAGATTTCATTAACATATTTTCTTTTGAAAATAACGTAATAGATTCTCTGTCCGATATGTTAATGTTATAATTTGATTTTAATGTATCGATATAGGAGTAATTCTTAGTTATTTGAGCAATGATTGCGTCATCGCTAAAATTTGCATTTGTTATCGTCATGAAGAGCGACTTTATCACCTCTTCATTTATCTTTCTTATGGTAGTTATATCTATATTTTCTTTAATAACAATTTCAGATATTATTCTTGTAGTATGGATAAGTAAATCTTGCAAGTTTGCTGTAGAGTCAGTCTTTCCGCATATACCTCTGACAGTGCATCCTGTACCTTTAGCTGTTTCTTGACACTGATAGCAAAACATAAGAGTCCTCCTTTTTAACATATTAGTTATATTGTCTAGTATAGTACTATTAAAGGAAAAAAGCGGTTGCCATAGCAACACTCAGACAGTTGCTTATTTTTTCTTTTCCCTTGGAATTCATCCACCTCTCCAGGCCGGTATGCAAATATATATAATTTTAATAATTTTTATGTTGACAAATGAATGCAAGGAATGTATTATTATCGTATTAGCACTCTGTAATTCTGAGTGCTAATAAATGAAAGGGCTATTTGCTTGGAAGGTTCTCTTATGGAATTAAATGATAGAAAATTAAAAATATTAGAAGCAATTATTGCTGATTATTTGCACACGGCAGAACCAGTTGGCTCAAGGACTATTTCAAAAAACTACAATTTGGGCGTCTCTCCTGCGACCATTAGAAATGAGATGAGTGACCTTGAAGATTTAGGGTTAATAGTACAGCCATATACTTCCTCTGGGAGGATACCTTCTGATAAGGGGTATAGACTGTATGTAGACATGCTGATGAGTGCCAAGAATAATAATGAGAGACATAATAAACACGTAACTTCTTTGCTTGAGTCAGCTAATAGAATCGAAAATATTCTAATGGAGATAGCAAATATACTAGCAAAAGAGACGAATCTTACGGCGGTTGTTTCAACACCGCACTATAAGAAGAGTACGATCAAGAGCATACAACTTATGCTGATTGATAATAGCAAAGTGCTGGCAGTAATACTTACAGACGGAAATGTAGCAAGTAACTATATTTTTGATATCGATAAGCCTATTAAAAGAAGACAACTTACGGCGATATCAACGCTACTAAATGATAGATTGAAAGGGCTTCATGTTGAAGAGATAAACCTACCGATGATCGAAGACCTTAAGATGCTTGTGGGAGAACATGTGGAAGTAGTCACTAAAGTATTAGAGAAGATATTTCAGTCTGTTAATGATAAGAACTCGACGAGTATATTTACAAGTGGCACTTTAAATATGCTTAGAACGCCAGAGTTTAGAGATTTTGAAAAGGCTACGGAGATAATAGAAGCTTTTGAGAAAAAAGATAGAATAAGAAACCTTCTGCTTTCAACAGTTGCAGAAGAGACGATAAACAACAATGGTATAACCGTCAAAATAGGCTCTGAGAGTGGTATACAGGCTATGAGTGACTGTAGTATAATCACCACCTCCTATCATATAAATGGTAGACCAATGGGTATTATAGGCGTAATAGGACCTAAGAGAATGGATTATGAAAACGCTATTATCTCTTTGAAATGTTTGATTAAAGACATGGAAAGAAAGATGAATGATAGTGAATTATAGAAAGGAAAACTTATGGGAAAGCAGAGTAAAAAAACGAAAGAAAAGAACGAAGAAGTACTAGAGGAACTCTTAGAAGAAACTTCCGAAGAAGTTGAAGAGGAACAAAGTGAACAAGGTGAAGAAGAACAAGAACAAGACCCTTTGGTGCTAAAAGATGAGAAAATTGCCGCACTAACTGACCAGATAAAAAGAAATATGGCGGAATTTGACAACTTTAGAAAAAGAACTGAAAAAGAAAAGGCGTTGATGTATGAAATGGGGGCAAAGAATATTCTTGAAAAGATTTTACCGGTTGTCGATAACTTTGAGAGAGCTTTGGCGCCAGCACATATGGAAAAAAGCGAAGATAAAGCCTTCGCGAAAGGAATTGAGTTAATTTACAAACAGCTTATGTCAATGCTTGACGAGTTGGATGTTCATGAAATAGAAGCACTTCATAAGTCATTTGATCCAGATTTACATCACGCAGTAGCGCATGAAGAAAATGACGAATATGATGAAAATATTGTAACAAATGTAATGCAAAAAGGGTACACGTATAAAGACAAAGTATTGAGATACGCTATCGTAAGCGTAGCTAATTAAGGAGGTATATTATGGGAAAAATAATAGGGATTGATTTAGGAACAACAAATTCGTGTGTAGCAGTTATGGAAGGTGGAAAACCAGTAGTAATTACGAATCCACAAGGGTCCAGAACGACACCATCTATAGTAGCATTTACAAAAACTGGTGAGAGACTTGTCGGTGAGCAGGCCAAAAGACAGGCTATTACAAATCCTGACAAGACGATCCTTTCGATAAAGAGAGAAATGGGTAGCGATCACAAGGTAACGATAGATGACAAAAAATATTCACCACAGGAAATTTCAGCGATGATTTTACAAAAATTAAAAGCTGACGCTGAAAGTCACCTAGGAGAAAGTGTTACAGAGGCAGTTATAACCGTACCTGCATACTTTAACGACTCACAAAGACAAGCTACAAAAGACGCAGGGAAAATAGCTGGACTTGATGTTAAGCGTATAATAAATGAACCGACTGCTGCGGCTCTTGCATACGGACTTGATAATGAGCACGAGCAAGTTATCATGGTTTATGACCTTGGTGGGGGAACATTTGATGTATCAATTATCGAGATAGGTGATGGCGTACTTGAAGTTCTTGCAACCAGTGGGGACAATCGATTAGGTGGCGACGATTTTGACAAGAGAGTAATTGATTATCTAGTAAAAGAGTTTAAAAACACCGAAGGTATTGATTTATCAAGTGATAAGACGGCAATGCAGCGTTTGAAAGAAGCCGCTGAAAAGGCTAAAATAGAGCTTAGTCAGTCTACCACTACAAATATTAACCTACCATTTATTACAGCTACTCAAGAGGGACCAAAACATATGGATATAACGCTTACAAGGGCGAAGTTCAACGAACTAACGAATGACCTTGTTAAGAAGACAATTGGTCCAGTAAATCAAGCGCTTAGTGATGCTGGAATAAAAGCAAGCGAGCTTAACAAAGTTCTATTAGTAGGTGGTTCAACTCGTATACCGGCTGTTCAAGAAGCCGTAAAATCACTAACTGGGAAAGATGCTTTCAAAGGGATCAACCCGGACGAGTGTGTTGCGATAGGAGCTGGTATTCAAGGTGGAAAACTTGGAGGAGAAGCAGGTGCTGGTGATATCTTACTGCTTGACGTTACACCACTTAGCTTAGGTATTGAAACACTTGGTGGCGTTGCTACTAAGTTAATAGAAAGAAATACGACTATCCCTACGAAGAAAAGCCAGATTTTCTCAACGGCAGCTGATAATCAGCCAGCGGTAGATATTCATGTTGTGCAAGGGGAAAGAGAGTTTGCAAGAGATAATAAAACATTAGGTAACTTCAAACTCGATGGAATTCCTGCTGCAAGAAGAGGTGTTCCACAAATCGAAGTAACCTTTGACATAGATGCAAACGGTATTGTTAAAGTATCTGCTAAAGATCTAGGTACTGGAAAAGAGCAGCATATTACGATTACGGCAAGTACGAATCTAAGCGACGCTGACATTGATAAAGCCGTAAAAGAAGCCGCTGAATTCGAAGCTCAGGACAAGAAGAGAAAAGAAAACATTGATACTAGAAATGAGGCAGATTCATTAGTATTCCAAGTAGAGGAGTCATTAAAAGAAATAGGTGATAAGCTTGAACCGGCAGATAAGACATCACTAGAGACTGAAAATCAAAAACTAAAAGATATTTTGGCTAAATCTACTATCGAAACGATGACTGACACTGATGCTAATGAGATAAAAGAAGCTAAAGAGAAGCTTGTTGGTATATTCCAAGAGATATCCAGCAAAATGTATAGTGCTGCAGGAACTGCGCCAGGCGCTGAACAAGCGGGTGCAGGTCAGCCAGAGCAAGAAGCTTCAAGCGATGATGATGATGTAATTGATGCAGACTTTACGGAAGAGTAATAGTGGATCATAACGATTAATAATTGAGCATATTTCGACTATAAATCACAAAAAGTGAGGAGTGGGAGGAATATGCTTAATGCAGTTAAACAATGAGAAAGGGACAAATGGCTGACAAAAGGGATTATTACGACGTTCTGGGTGTGTCAAGGAATGCGACTGACCCAGAGATAAAAAGAGCATATAGAAAGCTTGCTAAAAAGTATCACCCTGATATGAACGGTGGTAACAAAGAGAATGAGGCAAAGTTTAAAGAAGCTACTGAGGCATATGAAGTTTTAAGTGACAGTGAAAAAAGAAGCACCTATGATAGATACGGTCACTCTGCTTTTGAAGGAGCAGGACAAGGTTTTAGTGGTGGATTTACTGATATGGGTGACATATTTGGTGATATATTTGGTGACTTTTTTGGTGGAGGTTCTAGACGTAGAGCAAACGCGCCTACAAAAGGAGCAAATGTTTCAGCAAGAGTAGTTATTACTTTTGAAGAAGCAGTTTTTGGTTGTGAAAAAGAAATAAAAGTAAGAGCTCTCGAAGTATGTGATACTTGTCATGGTGACGGTGCCAAGCCTGGAACGTCAAAACAACGATGTGCAGCATGTGGTGGTAGCGGAGAAATCAGAACGACCCAACAGACTATTCTAGGCTCTATACAAAGTGTTCGACCTTGCCACAAGTGTTCAGGTACAGGTGAAATAGTAACGGAAAAGTGCGAAACATGTTATGGCAGTGGTAAAGTAAAAATACAAAAGAACATTAAACTGAACATACCTGCGGGAATTGATGACGGGCAGGCTATGAGAGTAGCAGGAAAAGGAGAACCAGGTAAGAATGGTGGCTCGCATGGCGATGTAATAGTCACTGTAAATGTAAAAGCTCATGAAAAACTTGAAAGAGAAAATTATAATATTTACTTCACTCTTCCGATAAGCCCAGCGCAGGCAACTTTAGGAGCAAGACTGAGCGTTCCTACAATTGATGGTGATGTTTCGCTAACAGTAGATCCTGGAACGCAAAACGGAACGAAGTTTAGGCTTAGAAATAAGGGTGTACCATATGTTAATAATCCTAAACACAGAGGAGATCAGTTTGTAATTGCTAAAGTTGTAATTCCTTCCAAGATAACGAAGAAAGAGAAGGAACTCTATCAAGAGTTGCTTGAACTACAAGGTGACAATCAACCAGAAGAAGCGAAGAAACACAAAAGTATTTTTGATATATTTGGATAATGAATTATTATAAACTACAAGTAAAAATAAAAACTAAAGCTGTGGACGCTTTAGTTTTTCATTTAAATGAAATGGGTATTTACACCCTTCAAATAGTTGATAATTATATATCGAAAGAAGATCTTGCTAAGATGTACGTCAATATAAATGGTGTAAGCGCAGATGATGATTATTCGACGGTAGTATGCTATTTTGAAGAGCAAGTAGATGAAGAAAAATATCGTAAAGACATATCCAGTCGCGTAAACACCATCGGTGAATTTATTGATGTAGGGGATTATCAGATAGAATTTGAGAAAATAGTTGGTGATGATTACCTAAACAATTGGAAAAAATTTTATGACATAATAGAAATAGGTGATATAGCCATTGTTCCGGCGTGGAAAGACTATTTAGGCGAGAAAACAGTCGTAAAGATAGATCCTTCGTTTGCTTTTGGATCTGGCTCCCATGAGACTACGTCTTTGTGCATCAAACAAATGCAAAAACTGAAAGTTAGTAAGAAAAAGGTATTAGATATTGGTTGCGGTAGTGGTATTTTATCCATTGCGGCAAGCAAAATGGGCGCAGACAGTATCACAGCAATTGATATAGACGAATTAGCTATTAAAGCGACAAATAATAATATCTTGTTGAATAAGGTTATAAACATTACGACAAAACTTGGAGACATATCAGTTGTCGATAATGAAAAGTATGATATAGTGGTGGCAAATATTATTATAGGTGTCTTAAAATCAATGAAAAAAGAAATCATTAATGTATTAAATAAGGGGAGCTACCTAATAATGTCTGGTGTTTTAGATTATCAACAAAGCGAGTTATTAGAACATTTTCAACATGATTTTAAAGTAGTTGGAACTTTATCTGACGGAGAGTGGATAGCGGTGTTATTAAAATATGAATAGATTTTTTGTAAATACTACTTTGGTAGAAGGTGGGAAAATATCTCTTCTAGGAGAAGATTATAACCACATAAGGAATGTCTTTAGAATGGGTAAGGGTGAAAAGATAGAGATAGTTACACCGGAATGTATTTATGTGTGTAGAATTCTAGATTATGTGAAGAGTGCGGTAATATGTGAAGTCATAAACGAGAGAACAAAAGAAAATGAATTACCATCACATATTAACATTTTTCAGGGAATGCCAAAGAAAGACAAAATGGAGCTTATAATCCAAAAGTCGGTAGAACTTGGAGCGTATTCACTAACGCCCGTTGTAATGGATAGAACCGTTGTTAAAGTTGACGATAAAAAGATGAAGGCCAGAGTGGATAGGTGGAATAAGATATCAAAGGCCTCCGCGATGCAAAGTAAAAGAGATATAATACCTGAGGTTTATCCTCCTATAAAATTAAGGGAGGCCAGTAGCTATCTTACACGTTGTGATTTGCTTGTCGTTTTGTATGAAAATGAAGTTGGGACTGAGGAGTTAAAAAGTATTTTGCCTACTATCCATAACTATGGTACAATAAATGTCGTTGTCGGTCCTGAAGGTGGCATTTCAGATGATGAGATGAACTATCTAAAAGGGTTGGGCGCGAAGAGTCTTTCACTGGGGAGACGAACGTTAAGAACAGAAACGGCTTCTTTAGCTTTTCTTTCCTGTGCAGGACTATTTTTGGAGAATTGATATGGAAGTTTATTTTGATAATGCTGCGACGACAAAACCTAGAAAAGAAGTCATAGAAGTAGTCGCAAAGACAATGCAAGAAAATTATGGTAACCCTTCATCTGCTCATATGAAAGGCGTGTTTGCCGAAGAAGTAATTGTAAAGGCCAGAAGGACATTATCAGAGGCTATAAAATCAAAACCGGATGAAGTATTCTTCACATCAGGAGGAACGGAAGGAAATAATACGATTATATTTGGCGTCGCTGATAGCTATAAAAGGGTAGGAAATAAAATTATTATTTCAAGGATAGAACACCCATCAGTAGCAAACCTAAAAGAAGAACTGGTTTCTAGAGGATTTGAAGTGATTGATGCACCGTTAGATGATAACGGTGTCGTCATAACCGATGAACTTGTCAAACTAATAGATGAAAACGTCATCCTAGTTTCAATAATGTATGTCAACAATGAGATTGGAATCATACAACCGCTGAGGGATATTGTTAAAGCAGTAAAAAAAGCCAATCCGAAGACGTTGGTTCACAGTGACTGCGTTCAGGCATTTGGAAAGATAGAAATAGATGTAAGAGAACTTGGTGTTGATTGTATAACAATTAGTTCACATAAAATACATGGTCCAAAGGGAGTAGGTGCTATCTATAAGAAAAAAGGGGTGAAAATAAAGCCTTTGTTAATGGGTAGCAGTCAACAACTTGGTGCAAGAGCGGGAACGGAGAATGTATATGGTATAGCGGGTTTTGCCAAAGCTATTGAAATGATAATGGAAGGCAGGAAGAAGTTCTCACAAAAGGTTAGTGAATTAAAAAAAGACCTTGTTCAAAAACTGATCGGTATTGAAGAAGTTTTTTTCTTTGTGGATAACGATGTATGTGTAGATTACATCATTAGTTTTGGCATAAAGAATATAAAAAGTGAGGTAATGCTACATTCTTTAGAAAGTAGTGGTATATACGTATCAAATGGCGCTGCTTGTTCTTCTAAGAATAAGGCAAAAAAGGGTACATTATTAGGGATTGGCGTTCCTTTTAAGGAAGCTGAGACGGCGATAAGAGTTAGTTTTAATGGTGAAAACACATCAGAAGAGATAGATTATTTTGTGGATAATTTGATAGTAAATATTGAAAAATTAAGAAGATTTGTAAAAAGGTAAAATGAAAAAAGGATTATTAATTAAGTACGGCGAAATAGCCCTAAAGGGAAAAAATAGGTATTTGTTTGAGAATAAACTTGTAAAGCTTATCAAAAATACAATGAGCAGACTAGGCGATTTTGGAGTTTATAAAGAACAAGGAAGAATAATAATAGTATTGAGCGAGGAAGTTGATGTTCCTAGTGCGATAGAAGAAATTCAACATATTTTTGGTATTGTGTGGGTATGTCCTGTTTATATATTAGAGGATAAAAATATCGAGAATATCGAAGAAGTAAGTAAGCAGTTTTTAAAAGAGAACTATGAAGACCTTAACACAACTTTTAGGGTAGAGACTAGGAGAGCGGATAAAAAATATCCTCTGGATTCTATGGCGGTCAATGCGAAAGTAGGCGCGTATTTATTGTCGCAGGACCTTGGCCTAACTGTAAATTTAACGGAACCGGATATCGTACTAAACGTTGAGATTAGAACAAAGACATATATCTTTAGTAAATCATATCCAGGACTTGGTGGGATGCCTGTTGGAAGCAGTGGAAAGGCGATGTTGCTTCTTTCCGGTGGCATAGATAGTCCTGTTGCAGGATATTTGATGAATAAAAGAGGTGTTTATATCGATGCAATATATTTCCACGCGCCTCCTTATACTAGTGAAAGAGCAAAGCTAAAGGTCATCTCACTAGCAAATATATTAGCAAAATACAATGGGGACTTTAGACTTCATGTTGTTCCATTTACAGATGTGCAATTAGCAATCTATGAGAGGGCTCCACATGAGCAGTTGACGATTATTATGCGCAGGTATATGATGAAGATAGCTGAGTACATAGGCGAAAAGGTAGGCTCTAAGGCGCTCGTGACGGGTGAAAGCATAGGTCAAGTTGCATCTCAAACGATAGAGAGCCTTGCTGTAACAAATGCTTCTGTCGATCTCACTGTTTTTAGGCCACTTCTTAGCTTTGATAAGGCAGACGTAGTGGATATCGCAAAAAAAATAGATAGTTATGAAACATCAATACTACCATATGAAGACTGCTGTACTATTTTTGTCGCGAAACATCCTGTGACTAAACCAAGACTAGATAAGGTTTTAAGATATGAGAGTAAACTGGGTGAAGATTTTCAGGACCTAGTGGACAAAGCGATTGAAGATACGGAAGTAATTGAGATTAGGCAATAAAAAACTGCTATCCCAGCAGTCTTTTCGTTACTCTTCTATAAAATTAGCGATTGCTTGTTGGACTTCGTCAAAGAGACTAACATCATGTAGGGTTAATTCGATAGGCTTGCTTAAGTCTAAAGAAAAAATTCCCATTATTGATTTTGCATCCACAATATATCTACCGCTTGTTAAATCGAATTCACTCTTAAATTCAGAAATGATATTAACGAATGATTTTACTTTTTCTATAGAATTCAATGAAATTTTCAATGATCTCATATTTTTACCTCCAGTGCTCAATAATACAACCATTATGTAACAATGTCAACATGTAATTTTTTAATAAAGTAATGACTAATTTAAGTATCGGCGCAATGACGCTCGGATGTAAGGTAAATCAATACGAAACAGAAAAAATGTTAACCGCTTTTTCTGGTGAAGGTTATATCGTAAAAGGCTTTGATGAGAAATGCGATGTATACCTTATTAATACATGCACTGTAACACATATGGCGGACAAGAAATCAAGACAGATGATTGCAAAGGCGAAAAAAAACAATAATGACGCACTTGTTGTCGCTGTAGGATGTTATGTTGATGCTAGTGAAAAAACTGTTCAGGGTAACGAGAATGTTGATCTATATGTTAAGAATTCACAAAAAGGAGAAATAGTTGATATTGTAAACAACTATGTGTCCACTAAAAACACATGTCTTGATAGTATGAGCAGTGAGTTAGACATAAACCATACAAGAGCCCTTCTTAAAATTCAGGATGGTTGTAATATGTTTTGTAGTTACTGTATCATTCCCTATGTTAGAGGTAGAAGTATCAGTTACGACAAAGACGCGATTATCGATGAGTACAAAAAGCTTGTAAGCAGTGGATACAAGGAAGTAGTCATAACAGGAATTCATATTTCATCTTTTAATAATGCAAGTTATAGGCTAATAGACTTGCTCGAGGATTTGGATAAAATATCTCCTGATATGCGTATAAGATTAGGTTCTTTAGAACCGCTACTAGTTACCGAAGATTTTGCCAAAAGAGTTAGTAAGCTTCGTAGTGTATGTCCTCATTTTCATCTATCACTACAGTCGGGTAGTGATAGTGTGCTAAGACTTATGAATAGAAAGTATTTAAGCGCGGACTTTAAAGAGGCGACGGATTATCTTAAAATGTCTTATGAAAATGTTTCTATTACGACAGATATAATCGTGGGCTTTAATGGTGAGACAGAAGAAAACTTTGCAGAAACTGTAAAGTTCGTTCAAGAAGTTGACTTTTATGATATACATGTATTTAAGTATTCTCAAAGGCGTGGCACTAAGGCAGCCAAAATGCGAGGGAAGATTGATAATAAAACGAAATCATCAAGGAGCAAAGTGCTAATTGCTCTTAAAGAAAAAATTAACGTAGAAAGAAGACGAAAAATGATTGGTACTACTTTGGATGTGCTGCTGGAAGAAACAGTAAAGCATGATGATGCTAATTACATGACTGGTTACAGCAGAGAGTATGTCAAGGTATATATACCGGATGAGGAAACTATCGGTAAAAATGATATATTGAAAGTAGAGGTGTCGGAACTTTATAAAGATGGAGTTTTGGCGCGTAAAGCAAGTAGGAGATAGTATGAAAATAGGTCAATTTAGTGAAACCTTCATACCCATCGTTGACGGTGTAGGTAGAGTTGTTTATAGTTACGCCGAGAGTTTAGCGAATATGGGGAATGAATGTTATGTTATAACGGCAGACGCAGATACGGGATATAGAGGGAAGTACCCTTTTGAGATAGTTGATTATAATGGTGTAAACATGGTAGGAGCTAATCAGTATAGAACTGGCATAGCTTCACTGGATATGCACTATGGAAGAAGAATAAGAAAAATAGAATTAGATATTTTACACGCACACTCGCCATTTTTTACTGGACATGAGGCGCTAAGGCTAAAAAGAAAAAGAGATTTGCCGCTAATAGCGACCTTCCATTCAAAATATTACGATGATTTCTTAAAGGTGACCAAATCCGATACGATTGCCGATATAGGAGTTAGAGGCGTTGTGAACTTCTATGAAAAGTGTGATGAAGTATGGGCGGTAAGCAAGGAAACGGCAAAAGTACTAAACGAATACGGTTACGAAAAAGAAATATTCGTAATGGAAAACGGTGTTAATATAATTAAGGCTGATGACAAGTGGGCTGATAAAGCAAGGGATGCTTTTTCATTGCCAAAGGATAAAAAAATATTGCTTTATGTCGGTCAAATCAACTTTAAAAAGAACTTGAAAAGGGTTGTCGAAGCTTGTTCATTACTTATCAAAGCAGAAAATAAATATCACGTAGTATTTGCTGGACAAGGTCCTGACAAGAAAGAACTAGCTGAACTCATAGAAGAACTGGGCGTAAGTAATGACTTCACTTTTACGGGGCACATTACAAGTGAGGACCTGCTTTACGGACTGTACATGTGTTCGTCACTATTCCTATTTCCTTCACTATATGATAACGCACCTATGGTCCTCAGAGAGGCCGCTATGCTCGGTACACCGGCAGTGCTTGCTAAGGGAAGTTCGTCTGCAGAAGTAGTCACTCATGGACATAATGGTTTTATAAGTGGCGATAACTCTCGCGAGCTGGCAGATGTTATAAGACAGGCCCTTTCAGATGAGGCGAAGCTACTTGAGATAGGGAAAAATGCGAGTGAAACTATTCCAATAAGCTGGGATTTAATCATGAAAAGGGTTATTAAGAGATACGAATATGTAATTCATAACCATAAATACAATGTATTTTAGTTGTGATTATTGTAATTAAAGTTTTTATAGTGTACAATTAGTTCACTTAGAAACCATGATGATGAAAGTCATAAGGAGAAGTTATGAGTAGTTTTGGTAAAAAAAATAACACAGTGTTTTTCAATAAACCAAAAGTAGAAGAAAAGCCTGATGCAAGGATTGTGCTAAACGAGGTTTATGAAGCGCTTGCGGAAAAAGGGTATAATCCTAAGTCCCAACTAGTGGGGTACATTCTCTCCGGCGATCCAACCTATATTACTAGTTACAATGATGCAAGAACAAAGCTTAGTAAGCTTGAAAGGGATTTGCTTTTAGAGGAGCTGGTAGACAGTTATATTAAGCATAATTTTGAGGCAAAATGAGGATAATGGCGCTTGACTACGGCGATAAAACAGTGGGGGTTTCACTAAGTGACTCGCTCAAAAAAACCGCTCAGCCTTTAAAGACTATTACCAGAAATAACCCTATTGATGTAAAATCAACAATAGATGAAATTCTTTCAATTGTATCTGAAAGTGAGGTTGATGAGATTGTAATTGGGCTACCTTTGAATATGAATGGTAGCGAGGGAGAAAGGGTCGAAAAGACGAAATGGTTTGCAAAAAAACTACAAAAAAAGACAGATGTTCATATTGAACTTTGGGACGAAAGATTAAGTACTGTTGCTGTTACAAGAGTTCTTGATGAAGTAGGCGTAAAAAGTTCAGAGCAAAAAAAGTATGTCGATAAACTAGCTGCAACCTATATTTTGCAAGGCTATATTGATTATAAGAAAAGGGATTAAAAGATTAACATTATTCGTTTTTTCGTATGATGTTAATTTTAATTTGTAAAGGTTTTTTAATAATCTCACAACTTGAGAATCATTGACAAAAAGATTTATTTTACCTATACTTAAATCTGTAATCAGATTATGCAAGATAGGGGGTCTATATGGACTTTTTTGAACGTTTTGAGAAAATATTAAGAAACAACGGATATAAACTTACGAACCAAAGAAGAGTGGTGTTAGAGGTTCTTTACAATAGAAAAGGACAGCATTTAACCGCTGAGGATATTCATAATATTATCAAGAAAACGAATCCGGAGATAGGACTAGCTACAATTTATAGATCGTTACAACTACTTACGGATTTATCATTGCTTGACACGTTGAACTTAGGAGATGGTATCGTTAGATACGAAGTTCATTCAGAGGATGAAGTACACAGGCATCACCATTTGATATGTGACGCTTGTGGTAGTATTGCAGAAGTAGGGTATGATATGATGGACGGGATTGAAGAAAAAATCCTAGATGATTATGGATTCGAAGTGAAGAATCATATCGCAAAATTCTTTGGTTTATGTAAAAACTGTAGATAAAGAGGTAAATTTGGAAAATAAAAAGAAGAAATTAAAAATCATGCCACTTGGGGGCCTTGAACAAATTGGCATGAATATTACTCTGTTTGAGTATGATAAAGAGGTTATAATAGTAGATTGCGGTATTGCATTTCCTGACGATGAAATGTTAGGTATTGATTTAGTAATACCCGATATATTCTATTTAAAGTCCATTTCGCACAAGATAAAGGCGATTTTCTTAACGCACGGTCATGAAGATCATATTGGAGCACTTCCCTTCGTATTAAAGGAAATAAGTGTTCCAATTTATGGTACAAGATTAACGATTGGACTTATTGAAAACAAATTAAGAGAACACAAGATACTGGACTTAGTTGAAAGGAATGTAGTCGATTATTCGGATGAAATAAAAATTGGAAAATTTAAGGTAGAGTACATAAGAACGAATCACTCCATACCTGATCCAGCCGCGTTAGCCATCAAAACGCCTGTGGGGACAGTAATTCACACAGGTGATTTCAAAGTTGACTATTCCCCTATATATGGTAAGCCGATTGATTTGCAAAGGCTGGGAGAACTTGGCAAAAAAGGTGTTCTACTACTTATGGCTGACTCTACTAATGCCGGAAGAGAAGGATATACTAAGTCAGAGAGCACAGTTGGTAAAGAGTTCAACGATTTATTTGCCTCCTTCAAAGGAAAGAGGATAATAGTTGCAACATTCTCTTCGAATGTTGATAGAGTTCAGCAAATAATTAATTCGGCAGTAATGTACGGAAGAAAAGTGCTTGTTGAAGGAAGAAGCATGAAGAATGTTGTCAATCTAGCGATAGAACTTGGGTATATTAAAATGCCTTCTTCAACGTTGATCACTTTTGATGAATTAGGTAATTATAAAGATGGTCAGATAGTTATCATAACAACAGGTTCTCAAGGAGAACCTATGGCTGCTCTTTCAAGAATGGCATATGATAATCATAGACACATTAAGATACACGAAAATGACAAGATCATCTTTAGTTCAAAGCCCATTCCAGGCAATGAGAAAAGCGTCTATAATGTGACGAATGCACTCTTTGCAAAAGGAGCAGAAGTCATATACGAAGATACACATGTATCTGGTCATGCGTATAACGAAGAGCTTAAGCTTATTCATACACTTATTAAGCCAAAGTTCTTCATGCCTGTTCACGGAGAAGTAAGACATCTTAAGCAACACAAAGAACTTGCGTTAGGCCTTGGCATGAAAGAATCCAACATAATAATTACTAAACCAGGTGATGTAGCAACGCTAACGAAGAAATCCATCAAGATAACAGACTTTGTAGATACCAAGCCTGTATATGTAGATGGTATTTCAGTAGGTGATGTAGGGAATGTGGTCATAAGGGATAGACAAAAGCTTTCTCAAGACGGTCTTGTAACAGTTGTGGTTACCCTTTCAGCAGCGACGAAAGAGTTATTAGTAACTCCGGAAATAGTTAGCAGAGGCTTTGTTCATGTTAAGGAGTCTTTTGAACTGATAGAAGAGGCAAAAGAAGTCATTGTTCAGGCGATTGAAAGTACAAATAATCTTGATGTAAGGGACTATAGTAGACTGAAAAACATAATAAGGAAAGCACTTAGGGATTATCTATGGAAACAGACAAAACGAAATCCGATGATTCTTCCTGTTATCAATATTGTGTGAGGTAACGATGGATACCAAGTGTTTGAAAAAGATAGATGAGTTCGTTGAAGAACTCGAAAAAGAGCAAGTTTATATAGATTATTTAAAATATAAGTCTATAATAGAAAAAGATGCACAGCTAAGAGAAAGTCTAAATAATTTTAGACGTGAGCAGTTTGAGTCGCAGATAAATCACTTGTATGGTGATAGTAGTGAATATGACGATTTGATACAGTTGCAAAGCAGACATGATGGATTACTATCAGAACCAGTTATTAACAAATTTTTAAAGGCGGAGCTTGAACTATCAGACTTATTAAAAAATGTTTTTAATGTTATCGCAAACAGAATTAATTTTGATTTAGATTTTTTAAACTAAGGTGAGAATATGGTCAATAAGATCTTTGAAGAAATAATATCAATAATATTTAAAGTACTTTTCCTGGCGTTGGCTATTTACTTGGTAATTATAGCAAGTAAGTGGGCTTATAATGAAGGCTATGTTATGCTAGCGAAAAAAAATAGTGGAGTCGTTAAGACTGTTTCGGTAAATATTCCAAAGGGTTCTAATACTGCTACTATTGCAGATATATTAAAGGATGCAGGATTAATCAACAGTACGCTATATTTTAGAGTTATGTCCAAGCTGAACAAAGTAGATAATGCTTATCAGTATGGTGACTTTAGTTTTTCTACTTCGAGTAGCCAAGACGAGATAATGAAGATACTCACGACGGAAGGGGCTAGAAAAGAAGTAAAGAAGTTTACGATAGTTGAAGGACTAACACTTGAGGAAGTTGCCGATTCGCTAGCGAAACAAAATATTTGCTCTAGATCGGACTTTTATAGTGCGCTTGAATTAAAATGGGGCTATAAGTTCCTTGATACGGTTCCAGAAGATAGAAAAGTAGCATTACAAGGATACTTACTTCCGGAGACCTATGAGGTTTATGCAGACGCTACGGCAGAAGAGATAGTAGGTGTTATGTTCAATCAGATGAACGAAATATGGTCAGATGAAACAAACTTAATAAAAGCAAAGAAACTCGGATACACGGTAGATGAGATTATTACAATAGCGTCAATAATCGAAAGAGAAGTTGTTTCGAAAGCGGAGCAGCCTTTGGTGTCGAGTGTTATATATAACAGGCTTGATAACAATATGCCGCTGCAGATGTGTTCAACCATAATGTACGCTCTTGAAGTGCCAAGAGATAGACTTTTTTATGCTGACCTGGAAATAGATTCTCCATACAATACTTACAAGAATATTGGCTTACCGGTAGGCCCTATATGTAATCCAGGAAAAGATGCTATTCTAGCCGCATTAAACCCTGCGGACACGGATTATCTTTATTTCGTATTAAAAGATGACGGCTCCCAGACTCATGAATTTAACAAAACATTAGAAGAGCATAACGCCGACAAAGAAAAATATATAGGGACATTTAATTATTAAAATGATGAGTAGTGAATTAATTGATGATTATGTCGAGTTTGTATTGAACAAAAATGATAGCAATAGTGAGGAATTATTATCCATAAGAAAAATGGCTTTAGAAAATGGGGTTCCTATCATTAAACCTGAAATGGAAGGGTTGCTTAAAACCCTTCTATTACTTTGTAATCCGAAACATATACTGGAACTTGGTACAGCAGTGGGATACTCAGCCTCGTTCATGCTTTCTTATGCTAAAGAGGCAGATCTGTTAAGTCTCGAAATAAACAGTAAGATGTGTGAAATAGCAAATGATAACCTTAAAACTATGGGTTTTGCCAGTCGGGCTAGAGTGATTAATAAGGACATAATGAATTGTGAGGAAATTAAGCGTAATGAATACGACTTTATCTTCATAGACGCTGCAAAATCAACCTATGATAGTTACTATGAGCTTGCTCTTTCACTAGTTTCAAATGGTGGAATTATTGTTTTTGATAATATGCTACAAAATGGTGATGTTGCGAAATCAAGGTATGCGGTGCCAAGAAAAAATAGAACGATTTATAAAAAAATGAGAGAGTTTATAAATAATGTGTTGTCAGATAAAAGAGTGGAGAGTTCTCTACTAAAGGTATCTGACGGCGTGCTTGTTTGTATTAAAAGAGATACACCATGAAACCTGAATTATTAATGCCTGCAGGCAGTTTAGAAAATTTAAAAATAGCTGTAAAATACGGCGCTGACGCCGTCTATATAGGTGGTGAATTTCTATCCCTTAGAGCGAAGGCGAAGAACTTTACATTCGAGCAGATGAAAGAGGGAATAGAGTTTGCTCATCAAAATAATGTGAAAGTGTATGTAACGGCAAATATTATTGCTCATAATTCCGATATAAGTATTGCAAGAGATTATTTTCAACAATTAAGCACACTGGATATAGATGCTATAATTGTTGCCGATCCTGGTATGTTAATGATAGCGAAGGAAAAACTTGAGGGAGTTGAAATTCATCTCAGTACTCAAGCTAATAATACAAATTTTGCATCGATGAAATTCTGGTATGACCTTGGAGTTAGTAGAATAGTAGTCGCTAGAGAGCTTTCATTAAAGGAGATAGCAAAGGCTAAATCGGAATTACCAGAAGATATACAGTTCGAGGCATTTGTGCATGGTGCGATGTGCATTTCTTATAGTGGTAGATGTCTGCTTTCAAATTATATGACTGGTATGGACGCCAATCAGGGTGCATGTACTCATTCTTGTAGGTGGAAATACAGTGTCGTTGAAAATACCAGACCAGGGGAGTACATGCCTGTAGTAGAAAATGAGCGAGGTACATTCATATACAACTCGAAAGATCTTGGTATGATAACGCATATTCATGATTTAGTCGATGCGGGTATAGACTCCTTTAAAATTGAAGGAAGAATGAAGACGGCTCTATACATAGCTACCATTACGAAAATATGGCGTGAAGCAATAGATGACTACTTTGAGGACAAGGAATTATACGATAGCAAACTTGATTATTATGTAAGCGAAACCAAGAAGTGTACCTATAGGCAATTCACCACCGGGTTTTACTATGACAAGCCAACGAATGAAGATCAAATATATGATAAAAACAGTTATGTAAAAGATTATAAGTTTGTTGCTAGAGGTATCGGGTATGATGAAGAAAAGGGTTTTGCAATCATTGAACAAAGGAATAAATTTGTAAAAGGTGACGTTATCGAAGTAATCAAGAGCAAGGGTAAATGTGTTGAAATTAAAGTGTCTCTGATGTACAATGAAAACGGGGAAGAGGTGGACAGTGCACCTCATCCTAAACAAATTTTAAGGTTAAAAACGGACGTAAGAATTGAAGAAAACGATATAATTAGAAAGAGCGAAAGTTAATAACACGAGGAAGTTTTGAAGAACTATAGAAAAAAACTCAGAGTAGGAGATTTACTGTTACAATACGGTATAATCAACGAAGAACAACTAAAAGAAGCACTTGCGGAACAAAAAGTTAGCGGTGAAAAGATTGGTGAAGTAATCATCAGACTAGGCTATGCTACGAAACAAAACATCAATGAGGTTTTGGAGTATCAGCTTGGTATTCCTTATGTTGATTTAAATGAGTATGAGATAGAAAGAGAAGCTACTGGTGCTATTAGCGAGTCGCTTGCGAGAAG
>PDWI01001559.1_pt1 | contig 35919 bp, 30 predicted proteins | sample 1430891 | NCBI WGS metagenome assembly PDWI01 (sample SAMN01162508, study PRJNA174530) | Oral metagenome, whole genome shotgun sequencing project. | biome: Marine environment; feature: Marine mammal; material: Swab sample of the gingival sulcus; isolation source: swab sample of gingival sulcus... | reverse complement strand
GATATTGACGCTATGCTTATTACTCATGAACATATGGATCATATAAAAGGTGTAGGCGTTCTTATGAGAAGGCATAATATACCTATATATCTTACTGAGGGAACATGGCTGGGATTATCAGATAAGATAGGTAAAGTGGATATGTCAAAAGTACATATTATAAAAAACAATGAGATTTTTGATATAAAAGATTTGCAAATTAGAACTCATAAAGTTACTCATGATGCAAATGATCCAGTTGCGTATAGTTTAACAGATGGTAAAAACAGCATAGGGATTATGACTGATTTAGGAGATTATAATCAAGAACTACTAAAAGAATTAAGAAAATGTGATTTAGTTATGCTTGAAGCAAACCATGATGAGGAAATGTTAAAGACGGGGAGTTATCCTTATAGTTTAAAAAGGAGAATTTTAAGCGAATTTGGACATCTTTCAAATGACATTTCTGGAGAGATAGCTATGGATATTGTTAAATATGGTAGTACAAAGCATATTCTTTTGGGACATTTAAGTCGAGAAAATAATTTTCCTGAACTAGCTTTTGAAACGGTTAAATGTATTTTAGAAAATGCGGGTTTAAAGCTTGGGCATGACGTTATGCTTAATATGACTTATAGAGATAAAATTAGTCAATATTATAGATTAGGATATTAATTTGTAAAAGGTTGAATAATATGGTAAAATAACTAAAGTGGTATATTTTAGTAAATTAAACTAAAAATAAAAAATGTATAGGAGGGTAAAATATGATGAGTATGGAAATATTTTCGGGAATGGTTTTAGCAATAGGATTAAAGTTACTTTATGGTATTGCGGTTTTATTTATAGGATTAAAACTTATACAATATGTTAATAAGTTGGTGAATACCGCATTTAAAAAATCTAATTTAGATAAAAGCGTAAGAACGTTTTTAGAGTCACTTGTAAGTATAGGATTAAAAGTTTTATTGGTTATAATTGTAGCTGGGATAGTAGGGATTAAAACTACCACATTTGCAGCTTTGTTTGGTGCTGCTGGTGTTGCTATAGGTTTAGCTTTACAAGGAAGTTTATCAAATCTTGCGGGGGGAGTTTTAATTTTAATTTTAAAACCATTTGTAGTAGATGATTTTATAGAAACTTCTGGTTATATGGGAACAGTAAATGCTATTAGTATATTCTATACTTATTTAACAACTGTAGATAATAAACAAGTAGTTATTCCAAATGGTCAGCTTTCTAATGGAAGTCTTATAAATTATTCATCTAATAAACTTAGACGTGTTGATTTAGTATTTGGAGTAGGATATGAGTCTAGTACAGAGCAAGTAAAATCTATACTTCGTTCTATTATGGATAATCATGAGCTTATTTTAAATGAACCAGAGCCATTTGTTAGAATGTCAGCACAAGCTGATAGTGCTATAGAGTTTACGGTTAGAGCTTGGTGTAAAAGCTCTGATTATTGGAATGTATATTTTGATTTAATGGAGCAGTCTAAAGAAGAATTCGATAAAGCAAATATCAATATTCCATATCCACATATGGATGTAAATGTCATTAAATAAGATGAAATTACAAAAAATTTATATAAAGTTTTTAAAATAGCCCTTTGAGGGGCTATTTTGATTTTTGGATGAAGTTTTATATTATAGGCTCACTATTTTTACACATCTGACACAATAGTGTGTAATTGCGACTATTTTTTATGGCGTAAAAGTTGTATAATAAAGAGTAAGTGAAAATTAATAATAAGATAAATAGAGATAGGATTAACTCTATATTTTGACATAAAATACATATAAGGAGAATAAAATTATGAAAAAATTTATAAGAGTATTGGTATTATTGATAGTTTTAGGGAGTATGCAGATGGTGAATTTATATGCGGCTCCTGATGATGTTGGAGGTATGGCACTTAATAATGATGGTACTATATTTGCTGATTATTATAATTCAACAGGAGAAGAACGTATTTTAATTACGGGTGATGGTGATATAGAAGAATCTGGATGGATGGAATTGCAAAAAGAGATAGATTTAGATAATTTTAGTCTTTATGGTGCATGGGATCCTAATAGTACCGATAATAGAAGTATAACCATAGTTATTCAACCTGATAGTGGAAAAACGATAACTTTATATGGAACAAGTAGTTACGGTACAGGTATGTTTGAAGATTTTAAAGGTGGTATTGAATTTCACGATGGAGTAGAGTTAAATACTTCAGCTACAGATTTAAGCAAGATGTTTAAAGGTGCGACTAAATTTTATGGTACTACAGACAAAAATCAAGATATAAGTGATTGGAATACATCAAATGTGACTAATATGAGAGAGATGTTTCATGGTGCAGAAAAGTTTAATCAGTCGATAAATACAGATGGTTCCAAATGGAATACTTCAAATGTAACGAATATGGCTTCGATGTTTGAAGATGCTAAAAATTTTAATGGAAATATTGGTGGTTGGGATACAGGTAATGTAACGACTATGGAATCAATGTTTAGTGGTGCAAAAAGTTTTAATAGAGATATAAGTAATTGGGATTTTTCTAGTGTCAAATATCAGAATTCTACAGGAAATCGGGGATTTCATTCAATGTTTAAGGGTGCTACTGCTATGAAAAATATTGATTTAACTAATGGTAGAGATTCTGTTTCAGCTACTGCTTCTGATAACTGGGCTCGTGTGGATAGTTTAATAGACAGTATTAAACCAGACACTATTAAATTAAATAAAGTTAAGTCTACGGGTTTACTTTTAAATGCAAGGTATGAAATAAAAATAAAACAAGATTCTGGAGTAATAACTACTGATATAAAAGATTCGGGTTATCAAATGCCAATTGAAGAGGATAAAGAGTATACATTTACAAAATTATTGCCTAAAAAAATTACTTTTAAACTTATAAATGGAAGTGGTGGCGTTTTATATAATGGAACTGATAGTGACCCAAGTAATAAAGTTAGTATAACTGTTAAAGATGTTCCGAATGTTGGAACAACTCCTACAGTATTTCAACATAATACTGACCCGTCTGACGCTACAGCACTAAAAGGTGAGTATTCTCTATATAAGGATAAATATCAATATGAAATTTCTTATAATGATAATGAATATAATAAAACAGGTATAATTGAGAAAGCTTATTTTAATAATACAGATGATGCGACTTTAACTGTTGAATTAGATGGTAATGAAAAAGTTATAGATTTTATTATATCTCCTACTGCTGCAAACGATGCTACAATTACAATAAAAAAATATAATGCTGATGGTACATTAGATAATTCAAATATTGGTAGAGACCCATCAGATAATAAGTATCATTTAGAACATGGTACAAAATATAAATATACAATTCATAAAGATAAATATGATGATGTAGTTGCTAATAAGATAATAGGAAATGATGAGAATATAAATGTAACATTATCGCCGAGGACATTTACTGCTAATGATATAGTTATAAATATTTTGCCTCAAACGGAATTGGTTCATAATAAGAAGTTTTCTGATTGTGGACTTCCAAGTGATATTACTTTAACGGGTTTGGATTTTGTGTATGTTAGTGGGAGTGATCCTAATAATATGATAAATGACCCAGGAACTAGTGGTGTTGGCAAGGATAAAAAGATTGATTTTCAGATGAATAGGAATAATGTATTGTCAGGTAGAACGGCAACGTTGAATTATAAGGTTGTTTCTTCAAACTATCAAGATGCGAATTTTCAAGTTAAGATTAATGTAACTTCAGTACCTAATATTCCTTATACTGTTATAAGTAATACCATTACTAAAACATACGATGGTGATGTGATTTGTTCAGATAATGCGTCATTGACAAATACTTATTTATCAGAGTATATAAATGTAACATCTGGAGCTGGAACTTTAAGTTTAGCAAATGGTGTAAGTTGGTCAGATATGATTGATGCTGGGGAGTACCATAAAAATGTTTTGGTTAAACCAAATAATCCAGCTCAGTATAATCAAGTGGAAGTTCCGATTACTATAAAAATTAACAAAGCGAATGTTACAGGTGAACCTACATGGACAAAATTAAGTAGTGGTGTAGTATCTGATGCAGATCTTAGTTATGGGACTCTTAGTCCATCTGGTGGAAATTTATATTGGGAAAATCCAACTGTAAGTATTCAGTCGGGACAGAGTTATAGATGGTACTATGATAAAGCTAATTATAATAGAAAAACTGGCTTAGCTGATTTATATGTAGCACCAAGTTCAAGTAGTTCTGGAACATCGTCGCATCATAGTGGTTCACATTCGTCGTCATCTAGCAAAAAAAGTTCAAGTTCAAAAGCTGCTGGAGAAAGTTTAAGAGGTTCTGGTGGTAGGGCGATTAAAAAGATAGAAGAAGTAAGTTCTACATTAACAGCAGATGAAAATTCAAGAATTGTAGATAAAAATATTGAGAGAATGGATAATATTCAAAATCCAGTTGTGGCTAAATATACAATAAAGAGAACTGCAAATGATTTAAAAGAGTTAGCAGGAGTAAATCAATCTACTATAAAAGAAAGAAAAAAAGTAGATAGAAGTATGTTAAAAATATTAGAAGCTGATAGAAAGCTTATGTCTTTAGTAACAAGAGAAATTGACAAATTAGAATTGTTAAAAGATTTATCAAGTTCTTTAAAACAACATTATAATGATGGAGATCAATTAAGCAAAGAGGAAATTCAAATAGCAAAATCGATAGTGGGTCTTTCTAATGAGATATTAAAAGATATAGGCCGAGTTCGTTCTAATCCTTCACATGTAAAGGTGATTAATGATAGAGTTTATATTAATAATACTGTTGAGCAAATAGGAAAAACAGCTAGCAAAGTACAGGCTACAAAGAAAGAAATAGACAAAGTAGTTTCTGATAATTTAGAGAGTGGTTTAGATAATGCGATAGTTACAGATGTGACACTTTCACTTCCAGAAGCTTTGAAAAAATCTAAAAAAACTGGAATAAGGTTAAATAAAAAGATTTTTGATGAATTGTCTAAAAATAATATAGATGAGTTAGCTTTAGAACTTGGGATTGTATCGTTTGAAATGGATAGAAAGTTTATAGATGCACAAGAAACAAGGAATATTGAATTTAGGGTCGATAGAGAAAAGGCTCTTTTGAAAAATGATACTAATATTCCACAAAATGCGACTGTAATTGGTGCTCCTGTTGTAGAGCTTGGAGCAATACAAGGTAAAGTTAGAAAAGATGATTTTAATAGACCTCTTGATGTAGTATTCCATTTAGATGCGTTTAAATCTCAGATGGATAAAAACGTAAACTTTGTAGATGAGATTGCTATATATCGACAAATGAGTGATGGAACTTGGAAAGCTGTTGGTGGAGTATATGACCCAGTAACAAATACATTATCTACAAAAAGAATGCACCTAAGTAAATACACTATATTAAAAACGGATAAGAATTATAGTAAGATAGAAGATAGTTGGGCTAAGAATGAAATAGCTTCGCTACAAGGAAAAGGTGTTATAAAAGACGATATTTTTGCATCTAAACAAAATGTAACAAGAGAAGAATTTGCAGGTTGGATTTCAAATGCTTATGGACTTGATAGTAAAAATTTAGAGTCTGAATTATCTGATTTAGATCCAAGTAGTCCTTATTATGAAGCGGTAACGGCTGCATATGAGCAAGGTATAATTTCTGGTAAATCGGATGGGAAATTTGACCCAGAGGCAACGGTATCACGTCAAGAAATGGCGGTTATGATAGCAACAGCCATAAATGAATATGACAATCCAGTTGATACAGATAATTTCGAACTTGCACAATTTGAGGAAGATTTACCGCAGTGGGCAGTTAAATCTGTAGAAACGACTATTGAAAACGGTAACTTAAATCAAGAATTCTTTGGTTCAAATGATGCGGTATCAAAAGAAGAAGCTGCAAATATCTTATACAATATGTATAGATAGAAATTTGATAAATATGGGTTTTTATGATAATATTTAAGTAGGTAGAAAATATTTGCCCTCATAGTTTAACTGTGAGGGTATTTTTCTTTTGGAGGTAATATGGAATTAAAGCAAGGCTATTCTTATCATATTAAAGATGATTTTTTTAATTAAGGAGTGTTTATGAAAATTAGAGTAATAAGCGTTGGCAAAATAAAGGAAAAGTTTTTTGTTAAGGCGATTGATGAATATGCTAAAAGATTAAGTAAATATTGTAAACTTGACATGCTTGAGGTAGCTGATGAAAAATGTCCAGAAACCCTTTCTGATAAACAGATGATTTTGGTTAAGGATAAAGAGGCAGAGCGTATCCTATCTAAAATAAATGACACTGACTATGTGATAACTCTTGAAATTAAAGGAAAAGAATTGTCATCAGAAGGGTTTGCAAAGCATATTAGTGATTTAGCCTTACAAGGAAAGAGTAATGTTTGCTTTGTTATTGGTGGAAGTTTGGGTTTATCGGATAAAATACTAGAGCGTTCCAATTATGCTTTGTCTTTTTCAAACATGACTTTTCCACATCAGCTTATGAAAGTGATTTTGCTTGAGCAAATATATCGTGCTTTTAGAATTATTAATGGACATTCGTATCATAAATAATACTAATTTCAAATAAAAATAAATAGGAATATAATGTTACTTGAGATTAGTATAAAATATAACTATCTAATAAGTTAAAAATTGGATATACTATATTTTATAGTTAAGGAGTGTTTAGTGTGATAAAATATTAAGAGTAGGGATTGAGAATATTTGTGTATATATGGAGGAAATTATGAAGTGAATGTTATGTAAACCAAGCGTGCTTGGAGTAATAATTGCGTTGTTATTAGTTAGTTATGCTTTAGATATGTATAAGAGTAAACAATCAATAAAACAAAATTTAGAAGTAAAACAACAAATGATTAATATAGTAAAAGAATATAAAGAGGATAATCAAAAAAATATCTTAGATATTGCTAAATTAACTGATTTTGAATGGGATAAATTATATGTTGTTAGACCTTATGAAAGATTAAATAAATTTATTGAGAAAAATGATTTAATTCTAAATGGTAAAATTGAAACCCAAATAGAAGTTGATGAGTCTGTTTGTTTGTTACTTTTTGTTGGGGAAAATAAAATCCTGAGTTATATAGAGTATCCTAGAGTAGAGGGAGATTTTAGTTATGAGGATGATGAAATTTCTTTTGTAAAGGAAGATAGTGTTTTCTATATTAAACTATCAGAAAATGGGATTTATTTTTCAAGGAGTAATAATTAGTTCGAATTAAATTTTATATTAGGAGTAAATTAATGAAGATATTAGCGATAAATCCTGGTTCAACATCTACAAAGCTTGCTATATACGAAGATAGAGAACCGATTTTTATTGAAAAACTTGACCATCCAATTGAAATTATTCAAAAATATAATAAAGTAGTTGAACAATTTGATTTTAGAAAAAAAGTAATTTTAGATTGTTTAAATAAGAATAGTATAGATTTAAATTCTTTGACAGCGATAGTTGGTCGTGGTGGTATACTTCCACCGGTTAAATCGGGCGCTTATATAGTAAATAAGACCATGATTGACAGATTAAGAAATAATCCTATACTTGACCATGCGTCTAATTTAGGGGCTATAATCTCTTATGATATAGCAAGTTCACTTGGAATATCTGCATATATTTATGATTCTGTAGCGGTTGATGAAATGTTTGATGAGGCTAGACTATCTGGTACACCGATGATAGATAGGAGGAGTTTATCACATTCATTAAATTCTAGGGCAATGGCTCATAAAGTAGCTGAAAAATATGGGAAAAAATATAATCAAATGAATTTTGTAATAGCTCATCTAGGTGGTGGAATTTCTGTTGGAGCTCATCAAAAAGGTCGTATAGTTGATGTAGTATCTGATGATGAGGGAGCTTTTTCACCAGAGAGAGCAGGTAGAGTTCCATGTTATAAATTAGTTGATTTATGTTATTCGGGTGAATATTCTAAAGAAGAAGTTAAAAAAATGCTTATTGGCAAAGGTGGTATAAGAGCTTATTTAGAAACTCTTGATGCTAAAGAAGTTGAGCAGAGAATAGAAAGCGGAGATAAATATGCTAAACTAGTTTATGAATCTATGGCATACCAAATTGCTAAAAGTATAGGAGAGCTTTCGACTGTTTTAAAAGGTGATATAGATGCTATAATAATAACAGGTGGTATAGCTTATTCCTATTTTATTACTTCAAGAGTTGTTGAGAGAGTTAAGTTTATAGCACCAGTTGAGATTATGGCTGGTGAAAATGAGTTAGAGTCGTTAGTTTATGGAGTGCTTAGAGTCTTAAATGGTGAAGAAAAGGCACGAATTTATACAGAATTATAAAATAAAAGGAGGAAATATGATTAAAAGATATGAGGGAACAGGTAGAATGAGTAGAGTAGTTGAGCATAATGGAACTATTTATTTATGTGGACAAACTGCGGGAGATAAAGAGGGGATTATAGAACAAACTAAATCATGTTTACAAAAGGTTGAGGATTTACTGAATAAATATGGTTCAGACAAAAAACACATTCTTTCTACTACTATTTATTTAAAGGATATTGCTCAGTTTGATGAAATGAATACGGTTTGGGATTCATGGGTTGAAGATGGATTTGAACCGGCGAGAGCATGTGTTGAATCTGCTTTAGCTAGAGAGCATATATTAGTTGAATTTTCAGTTATTGCAGCGTTAAAAAAATAATTTAAAAGATATTTAAGTTTTTGTTATAATATATGCAACTAGAGGTAAATTAAACAGTCTGAGAGAGGATTGCACCTCTCTATTTTTTATAAGGAGAATATATGGCTTTTAGTTTAGCGGTTATTGTTATATTGGGGTTATTAGCTAATAAAATATTTGAAAAGATAAAATTACCAGGGCTACTTGGGATGTTGATTTTGGGTATTATTCTTGGTCCTTATGGATTTGATTGGATATTTAAAGATTTTATAACAGAGGATGTTATTAAATTATCGTCGGATTTTAGAAAAATTGCTTTGATAGTGATTTTGTTAAGAGCGGGTCTTGGTATAAAAAAGCAAACCTTAAAAAAAGTAGGAGTTCCAGCATTAAAGTTAAGTTTTATACCAGCTCTTTTAGAGGGTTTTACAGTTTTGTATTTTGGTATAAAAATATTAAATTTAACATTTGTAGAAGCTGGAATGTTAGGATTTATAATAGCTGCGGTATCACCAGCAGTAATTGTTCCATCTATGCTTGATTTAATCCATAGAGAAAAAGGTGCTGTTAAGGGAATACCGACTATGATGCTTGCTGGGGCTTCTATAGATGATGTTGTAGCTATTACGTTTTTTTCAAGTTTTATAGGTATGTATGCTGGTGAAAAAGTCAATTTATTTAGACAGATTATGAGTATACCGCTATCTATATTTTTAGGAGCTTTAATCGGGAGTATAATTGGATTTATATTAGTTCGATTTTTTAAAGAGTATCATTTAAGAGATACTAAAAAAGTGCTTATGATTTTAAGTATAGCCATACTTTTTAATAAATTAGAAGAAGTTACATCACAATTTATACCGATAGCTAGTTTGCTTGGGGTTATGACTATTGGGTTTATTATATTAGAAAAATCACCAAAAGTAGCAAAGAGATTGGCTGATAAATTTAATAAAATTTGGGTTGTTGCAGAAATTCTTTTATTTGTTCTAGTGGGTGCTCAAGTAAATATCAATGTGGCTTTTCATATGGGTCTATTAGGAGTGGCAATAATATCTTTAGGATTGCTCGCAAGGAGTTTAGGTGTATTTATAAGTCTTATAGGTACGAATCTTAATTTTAAAGAGAGAGTGTTTTGTGTAATTTCATATATTCCTAAAGCTACTGTGCAAGCTGCAATTGGTGCAGTTCCGTTTTCTTTGGGAGTACCTAATGGGGAAGTGATATTAGCTATGGCTGTTTTATCAATTATGATTACAGCACCTATCGGTGCAATTGGAATTAGAATTACAGGTGAGAGATTTTTAGATTAAATAAGGAGAAAATATGAAAACTGTAAATGTTAAATTTGGTGATACATTTCATGGAGAAATGATTGCAAAGAGAGGTACTGCAAAATTAGGTAAGTCTGAGGGTGAACTTGAACCCTATGATATGTTATTAGGTGCTTTGGCTTCTTGTATGTATGCTACGTTTTTGGCTGTAGCACAGAATAAAAAAGCTAAATTTAAGTCTGTGGATATGCAAGTAGAGGGAGAAAAGAGAGAAGAAAAACCAGCTGCATTAAAATGGGTAAATATTGATTTTACTCTATCTGGAGTTGCACAAGAAGATAAAAAGAAAATAGAACGTTCAATAGAAGTTGCGACAAAATATTGTTCGATTTATCACACTATAGGGCAAGTAGCTGAAATGAGCTATACGGTTGAATTTGAAGATTAGAGGTGGAGTATGAAGTTAGTATCATGGAATGTAAATGGCATTAGAGCTTGTGTAAAAAAAGGTTTTATGGAAAGCTTTAAAAATCTTAATGCAGATATTTTTTGTATTCAAGAATCAAAATGTCAAGAGGGTCAAATAGAGTTAGAATTAGAAGGTTATCATCAGTATTGGAATTACGCAGTAAAAAAAGGTTATTCAGGTACAGCAGTATTTACTAAAACAGAACCGATTAGCGTGGTTAATGGTATAGGTATAGAGGAGCATGACCAAGAAGGTAGAGTTATAACAGCTGAGTTTGAAAAGTTTTATCTTGTTACAGTTTATACACCAAATTCTAAAAGAGAATTATTAAGACTTGATTATAGAATGGTTTGGGAAGATGATTTTAGAGCATATTTAAAAGAGTTAGAAAAAACTAAGCCAGTTGTAGTATGTGGTGATTTGAACGTAGCTCATAAAGAGATAGACTTAAAAAATCCATCAACTAACCATAAGAGTGCTGGTTTTACTGATGAAGAAAGAGATAAAATGAGTGTTTTAATTGATAATGGGTTTGTAGATACTTATAGATATTTATATCCCTATAGAGAAGAAGTTTATTCGTGGTGGTCTTATATGTCAAGAGCTAGAGATAGGAATATTGGCTGGAGAATTGATTATTTCTTAGTGTCTGATTCTTTAAAAACTGCTATCCAAGAAGCGGAAATTCATCCTGATATAATGGGCAGTGACCATTGTCCTGTTTCTGTTGAGTTGGATATTTAGATATGACTAATGAGATTAAATGTAAAATATGTGGCTCAAAAACCAGAAAATTTTATGATAAACAATTTGATACGGATTATTTTTATTGTTTAGAATGTGAATTTATTTTTAGGGATAGGGCTAAAATAGTTTCGGCTGAGCGAGAAAAACAAAAATATGATGAGCATAATAATAGTTATGAAAATGAAGGTTATGTAAATATGTTTCGTGACTTTTTAGATAGTGCGGTTGTTCCTTTTATTCTAAAAGGGCGAGATGGACTGGATTTTGGGAGTGGACCTGAACCAGTCCTTTCTCAAGTTTTAACTAGGGAATATAATTATAATATGAAAATTTATGATTTATATTATTATAAGGACGATAGTTATAAAAACAATAAATATGATTTACTAACTTGTACTGAAGTGGTTGAGCATTTAAAAGAGCCATTAGAGTATTTTTTTCATTTTAAAAGTTTAGTTAAAAAAGGTGGAATAATAGGAATTATGACCTTATTTCACCCTAAAGATGACGATAAATTTTGTGATTGGTTTTATCGTAGAGATGTGACTCATATTTCGTTTTTTACTAAAAAAACTATGCAAAAAATCGCTGATATAGTTGGTTTAGAATTGATTTATTGTGATGATAAAAGGTGTATGTCATTTAGAGTGAGATAAGTATTAGAAAGGTAAAGTTATGAAATTTAAAGATTATAAATATAGTAGACCAGATGTTGAAAAATTTGAAGATGATTTTAGAGGGGCTTTGAAATTATTTAGAGAGGCAAATTCTAGTGAAAATCAAATAAATGCATTAAAAATGATAAATAAACTTAGAAATAGTTTTGAAACTCAAATGGAGCTAATAATGATTCGCCACTCTATAGATACTACTGATGAATTTTATGAAGAGGAAAATAATTTTTCTGATGAAGTTATGCCGAGTTTTGAAGGACTTATCAATGAATATTATCATGAACTTGTCAATGCGAAGTATAGAAAAGAATTAGAAAAAGAGTTTGGAGAGCATATCTTTAATTTAGCTGATATGGTTTTAAAAACTTTTAGTCCAGATATATTGGAAGATTTAAAATTAGAAAATAAATTATCTAGTGAATATGTTAAATTAAGGGCAGCTGCTAAGATAGATTTTGAAGGTGAAGAACGAAATATCTCTCAAATGCAAGTATTTTTAGAGTCTAAAGATAGAGATATACGAAAAAGAGCTAGCAGAGAAGTAAGTGAGTTTTTTAAACAAAATGAGGCTGAATTTGATAGAATTTTTGATGAATTAGTCCATGTTCGAGATAAGATGGCAAGAAAGTTAGGATTTAAGAATTATATTGAGTTAGGTTATAATAAATTAATGCGTTCTGATTATGATTATAAAATGGTGAGTAATTATAGAAAACAAATTTATAATTCTATAGTGCCTTTTGCTACAAAATTAAGAGATAGACAAGCTAAAAGACTTAATTTAGATAAACTATACTATTATGATGAAGGTTTACAATTTTTATCTGGTAACGCTAATCCACATGGGGATTCTGATTGGATTATTGATAATGGTCGAAAGATGTATAAAGAATTATCCCATGAAACAGATGAGTTTTTTAAATTTATGATGGATAGAGAACTTATGGACGTTTTAGCTAAGAAAGGCAAGGCTGGTGGCGGATATTGTACATATATAAGTGATTATAAATCTCCTTTTATATTTTCTAATTTTAATGGAACGTCTGGGGATATTGACGTGCTTACTCATGAAGCAGGACATGCTTTTCAAGTTTACTCAAGTAGGGATTATGAATTACCTGAATATATTTGGCCTACTTTAGAGGCGTGTGAAATTCATTCTATGAGTATGGAGTTTTTTACATGGAATTGGATGGGTTTATTTTTTAAAGATGATGTAGAGAAATATAAATTTACTCATTTATCAGATGCGGTTTTATTTATACCATATGGTGCTGCTGTTGATGAATTTCAACATTTTGTATATGAGAATCCAAATGTAAGTGTAGATGAGCGTAAATCAAAGTGGAGAGAATTAGAACGAAAATATTTACCGCATAGAGAATATGACGAGGATGATTTTTTAGATAGAGGTGGATATTGGTTTAGACAAGGGCATATATTTATGAATCCGTTTTATTATATAGATTATACCCTTGCTCAAGTTTGTGCATTTGAGTTTTGGCATAAGTCAAATAGGGATATGAAATCAGCGTGGAATGATTATTTAAAACTTTGTAAAATGGGTGGAAGTAAGCCGTTTTTGGAGTTGTTAAAAGTAGCTAATCTTCATAATCCGTTTAGAGATGGTTCTATTGATGAAATTATAAAACCTGTAAAGGAATATTTGCAAGGAGTAGATGATTTATCGCTATGAGAAAATATATTAAAGTAATGGTTTTAATAATTTTATCCATTACAGCAGTTTTATTTGGAATTTATAGGGATATTTTAAAAGGTTTTATTTTACTTGTAATAGCGTTTGTAGGCATGTATGAAATAGAGAAGGTTTATGTTACAAAAGTTATAGAAGAATTTGAACCCTTGATATTTAGATGTGGTCGTGTTGAATATGTATCAAAAGTTATAGAACTTACATGTGATTCTTTGATTTATAAAAGATGGTTAGAAACTAGGTTTGATTATATGAAGCTGGGTATTTTGGGTGTTTCCGGTAGATATGATGAGGCTCTTAATATGGCAAGTGAGATTATAATAGAGGGTTCTATGGATGAATTAGATAGTGTTAAGTTGAATACTTTCTCTAAATATGATAACTTAGTAAGGCGAGAGATTTGTTATAATAGGCTAAAGTTAGGTTTTAGTGGACTGGAATATAAAACATCAAATGAATTTAGAGATGAGCTTATTGATATATTAAAGATGATTTTTGATTATAACGAAAATCCAACCAAAAAAAATGAGATTATACAAAGTTTAAACCAATTGAGAGAAAAAGAAACGGGTAATGTTATTTTTAGAGAGGTTAATAGGCTTTTATCGGAACAACTTATGAGTATAGATAGAGAAGAAGCAGAATATTATGCACAAATTGCTGATATTTTTTATTCAGATGAGCAGTTATAATAAACAAAAGTTGAAAGATTACTTATAATGTTAGTGGGTATAATGTATAATATATTATAAAAATTTGGCATTACAAAGATATGGAGGCAGTATGAGTATTAAGATATTGACAGATTCTTGTTGCGATATTTGTTTGGAGTATTTAGACCAAAATAAAGATATTATAGATATGATAGGTATGCCAATAGTTATAGGAGATAGGACATTTATTGATGATTTAGGAAGGACAAATTCATTAGAGGATTTTTTTGATGAATTATCTAATGGAAAAAGTGCTTCAACAGCTCAAATTACGCCAAATGATTTTTATGAATATTTTAAGGAACAGCTTAAAAACGGAAATCAAATAATATATATAGGACTTTCATCGGGGCTTAGTGGTACATATAATAATGCTCTGATGGCAAAGAATATGTTAGAAGAAGAGGGGATTAAGGAGAGTGTTTGGGTAGTTAACGCTATTTGTGCCTCAGTAGGACAAGCGGTTATTGTGGACTATGCTACTGAACTTGTTAAGAATGGCAATGACGCTAAAACTGTAGTGGATAAAATTTATTCTAAAGTGGTTCCGCATTGGTTTATAGTGGACGACCTTAATTATTTAAAAAAAGGCGGAAGGATACCATCTGTACTTGCAAGTATTGGTACTGCATTTAATGTCAAGCCAATTCTCACTATGGATAAACAGGGAAAACTTGTTAATAATACTAATGTTAGAGGTAAGAAAAAAGCGATTAAGTATATGGTGGAAAAGCTTGAAGGGGTAGACGTTAGAAATAATAAAGTTTTTTTAGGGCATGCTAATTGTTTAGAAGATGTAGAACTTTGTAGGCAAAAATTACTGGAACTTCGTCCAGAACTTAATATTGAGATAGTTTTAATATCCGCTACAATAGGTTGTCATGTAGGGCCAAGAATGATTTGTTTATCTTTTATGATAAATGATTAGATGAAAAAGGAGTAGGAAATTTGAGAAAAGATATAATAAATATAGCGATAATAGCACATGTAGATGCGGGAAAATCTACACTTGTAGATGCTATGTTATCACAAAGTGGAGTTTTTAGAGATAATGAAGAAGTTGTAGATTGTGTAATGGATAGTAATGATTTAGAGAGAGAAAGAGGAATTACTATTTATTCTAAAAATTGTGCTATTGAGCATAATGGAATGAAAATAAATATAGTTGATACACCAGGGCACGCCGATTTTTCATCTGAAGTTGAGAGGATTATTAAAACTGTTGATACCGCTATACTTTTGGTAGATTCTAGTGAAGGGCCAATGCCACAAACTAGATATGTATTACAAAAGTCGTTAGAGGAAGGTTTAAATCCTATTTTATTTATAAATAAAATAGATAAAAAAGACCAAAGAGCTGAAACTGTAGTAGATATGACATTTGATTTGTTTGCGGAATTAGATGCTAATGATGAGCAACTTGACTTTCCTATAATATATGGAGTTGCTAAAGAGGGGATTGCAAAGAAAAATTTTGATGATGAAGCTACGGATTTGTCTGCTTTGTTTGATGTAATTAGAGAAAGAACGAAAATTTATCCTAATAGAGATGATGAAGATTTACAAATGCAAGTGTCATCGCTTGGGTATGATGATTATATAGGTAGACTTGGTATTGGAAGAATAACTAGCGGAGTTGTAACTAGAGGTCAACAGGTGAGCGTGGCAAAAAGAGATGGAAGTATAGTTCGTGGTAAAATCTCTAAGTTATTTGTCAATATGGGTTTAAATAGAGTAGAAGTTGATAAAGCTCATAGTGGAGATATAATTATATTTGCAGGAATATCGGATATATCTATAGGTGAAACTATAGGCGATTTAGATAAGGTTAAGCCTATGAAACTTATAGAGATAGAAGAGCCTACTTTGGCTATGAATTTTTTAATTAATGATTCACCTTTTGCGGGTAGGAGTGGGAAGTTTGTAACTTCTAGGCATTTGCTTGCTAGACTGGAAAAAGAATTAGAGGTTAATGTAGGACTTCGTGTAGAGGAATTAGAGAATAAAGATGGTTGGAAAGTCTCTGGCCGTGGTGAGCTTCATTTATCTATTTTGTTAGAGCATATGAGAAGAGAGGGGTATGAGATAGCTGTTTCAAAACCAGAGGTTTTATTGCGGAATATTGATGGTGAGATTAAAGAACCTGTTGAAAAAGTTATTATAGTTGTGCCTGAGGAATATAGTGGTGTTGTAATTTCTAAATTAAATGAGCGTAAAGGTCAAATGGTTTCTATGGAAACAGAATCAGAGTCAGAATATATGAGAATAGAGTATTTAGTTCCAACGAGAAGTTTGCTTGGATATAGAAGTGAGTTTATTAATGAAACTAGAGGCGAGGGAACTATGGTTCGTTCTTTTGATTCATATCAAAATCATTTTGGTGAAATTCCTAAGCGTGCAAATGGTGTGCTAGTTTCTCAACAAGCGGGAACATCTATGGCTTATTCTTTATTTAATCTTAGTGAGCGAGCTACTATGTTTGTTCCGCCATCAGTAGAAGTTTATGAAGGTATGATAGTTGGTAAAAATAGTCGTGTTGATGATATGGTAGTGAATGTTTGTAAAAATAAAAAACTTACTAATGTCCGTGCATCTGGTTCTGATGATGCGATTAAGCTTTTAGCACCTCATGAATTTACTTTAGAAGAAGCTTTAGAGTTTATTGCTGATGATGAATTAGTGGAAATAACACCTGACGCTATTAGACTTCGTAAGAAGATTCTAAACGCACAAGATAGAGTGAAAGCAAATAAAGTTAAAAATACGATTTAAAAAAGATTACATTTTATACACAAAAACTTTACAATTAAAAATAAATCTGTTATAATAGATTTCAAGATGACATATTTTAATATTTATTATAAAAGGGAGATTTGATTATGAAGAAATTAAACAAAAAAGGATTCACTTTAGTTGAATTATTAGTAGTAATAGCTGTATTAGGAATCATGGCGGGTATTGGTCTTAATTCTATGAGTGGTATTACTGATATTTTTAGACAGAGAGCTGATGAGAAAACTTGTGACCAAATTGCAAGAGTTATAGAAGTAAGAATTATGGCAAATGATATGACATTTGGTAATCTTACAGCTTTAGGTGGAACTGTTGATAATATGCAGTATACTAGAAATCAAGTACCAGAGCTTGGAACTATATCTCAAGTAACTGGAAATCCATTTTTCTGTACAATAGATTGTACAGAGGGAACTGTTGAGTTCGGTTCAGTTGAAAATGGTAGTAAAACTTTTGATAGATACAAAGTTCATATAAATTTGACACCAGTACAATAATTATTTAAAAGTTAAAAATTTTAAAGTAATAAATTAAATCCCAAGTTTTAAAACTTGGGATTTTTGTCGTTATGCTTGTTTTTATATTTCAAAATTTATGTGGTTTTTATTTTTAGAGTTCTTGATGAATTTAAAATTGCCATTAATGCGACTCCTACGTCTCCAAATATAGCTATCCAAAGTGTTGCGTAACCGAAAACGCCGAGTATCATAATCAATATTTTAATAGATAGAGCCATAGTAATATTTTGAATAATTATTTTTTTAGTAAATCTTGCAATTTTAATAGAGTCGGCAACTGATTTTATGTCATCTGTCATTAAAACTATATCTGATGATTCTACTGCTACATCAGAGCCTAAATTTCCCATAGATATACCAACATCTGCTCTTGTTAATACGGGAGCGTCATTAATTCCATCTCCAACATACACAACATCTTTATTTTTAGACATAATTTTTTCTAGTATACTTAATTTATCCTCTGGAAGGAGTTCAGAATATGTTTGCTTGATGCCTAATTTTTTAGATATTGCCCCAGCTATTTGTTTTTTGTCACCAGTTAGCATAATAAAATTTTGTATACCGAGAGTTTTTAGCTCATTTAAAGCTTTTGTAGTTCCATCTTTTATATGGTCGCTAAGGCTTATTATTCCGATTATTTTATTATCACATGCTAGATAAAGTGTTGTGGCTATGTCGTTTTCTATGTCTATGTTTGGTATTTGTATATTGTTATCATTCATTAAGGTTTTATTTCCGAGTAATATTTTTAAATTATCATATATGCCAGAAATTCCTTTTCCACTAATTTCTTTTATATCTTTAGCTAATGCGGTGTCAATTTTTTCATTGTATTCAGAAACTACTGCTAAAGCTATAGGATGTGTGGAAAATGATTCTAAAGTAGCGCTTATTTTTAAAATTTGTTGTTCGTTTATATCGCCAAAGCTTTTTATATTTGATACTTTGAAGTCGGCTTTTGTAAGTGTGCCTGTTTTATCGAATATAATTGTTTTTGTAGATGTTAATATATCAAGGTATTGTCCGCCTTTTACTAGAATTCCATTCTTAGCAGCTCCGCCAATTCCTCCAAAATACCCTAGTGGAACAGATATTACAAGGGCACATGGGCAAGATACTACTAAGAAGATTGCTCCTTTATATACCCATGTCATAAGCTCTGCACCAGCAATAATTGGTGGTAAAATGGATATTAGAATTGCTCCAGTTACGACTATAGGAGTATAAATTTTAGCGAATTTGGTTATAAATTTTTCTGTTTTAGCCTTATTTTGATTTGCTTTAGAAACCATATTTAAAATTTTAGAAACCGCAGAATTTTTAAAGCTACGGGTTACTTTAACTTCTATGACCGCTTGTTTGTTTATAGTTCCAGAAAAAACTTCTGAACCTTTTGAAACCTGTACAGGCAGTGATTCACCTGTAAGCATTGATGAGTCGATATTGCTTTCGCCGTTGATAACGATTCCGTCTAGTGGGATTCTCTCTCCCGCTTTTACTACCATTATGTCGCCTATTTTTACGTCTGATGGAGAAACTTTGATTATTTCATTTTCATGTTTAACATTTGCAAATTCAGGTCGCAAATCTAATAATGAAGAAATTGATTTTTTAGAATTATTAATAGCATAATCTTCTGCTAACTCGCCAATAGAGTAAAATAACATAACAGCGACACCTTCTGCATATTGACCTATTAAAAATGCTACTATGGAGGCTATTGCCATTAAAAAATTCTCATCTAACATATGCCCTTTTGTGACACTTTTTACCGCATTTATTAGTATATTTTTTGAGATAATAATATATGCGATTAAAAACGTTACTAAAGAATATAATTGATTGTTTATTAAAAAGCCTATAATAAAAAACGCAAAGGATATTAATAGATTAGGATTTTCTTTTAATATGTTAATAATTTTATTATTGTCATCATCGTGAGTATCAAAATTAAGTTCCAAATGGTCATGATTATGCTCGTGCGAATGACTGTGGTTATGTTCATGTTGTGGTTCATCAGCAAAATCAAGAATAGATTCTGTAAGTGAACATGCATTACAACTAGAATGTTCGTGTTGATTTTTATGGATTTTATTATTTGTTTCTTTATTCATAAAAACACCTCCGTATTTTTAAATTAATATCATATATGAATGATTGTTCATGTGTTCATATATATGATAACATTTTTGAGTGTTTAGTCAATATATAATCCTTAAAAGTAAAAAAATATTAGGATAATTTACTTTTTTCGTTTTATTTAAGTCTATTAGTAGGTATAAATAGTTATAAGAGGGATTTTATTTATTAGTATAGGAGATTATTATGAAGATAACATTTTTTGGAGCTACTGGAGCGGTTACGGGTTCTTTGTATTATGTAGAAACAGAAGGCAAAAATTTTATAGTGGATTGTGGTTTATATCAAACTGGTGGTGATGATTTAAAGTTAAATGAACAATTACCAGAAATAGATTTGGATATGGTGGATTTTGTTATACTTACTCATGCACATATCGACCATTGCGGTAGAATACCGCTTTTAATAAAAAATGGACTTAAAAAGAAAATTTATTGTACAGAGGCTACTGCTCATTTAACTGAAATTTTGCTAAAGGATAGTGCAAAAGTTATTTTATCTGAAAATGAATTAGAAAATAAAAAAAGGATAAAAGCGGGACTTGAAATTGTAGAACCTTTTATCACTGAAGAAGATGTTTATGAGTCTATAGCGTATTTATATCCCATCAATTACGATAAAATAATAGTTGATGGCAATTTAGAAATAAGATTTTTTAATGCTGGGCATTTGCTTGGTTCTGCGTCTGTTAAAGTCATAGATAAAATATCTAAAAAAAGTATAGTTTTTTCTGGTGACATAGGTTCTGGTCATAATGCTCTTTTAGAATCTCCATCAGATATAGGAGAAGCTAATTATATAGTTACAGAATCAACTTATGGTTCAAGAGAACATCATAATTTAGATAATAGAATACAACAATTAGCACAGACTATTGAGGATGAACTAAAACAAAATAGGAATATTTTAATTCCATCATTTGCTGTTGGACGAACCCAAGAGGTGATTTTTGAGTTAATAGAGTATTATAAAAGGATAAATGCTATGGATAGGTTTTTATCAATTCCTATATACCTTGATAGTCCGCTGTCCCATCAAGCGACTAAAATTTTTAAAAAGGAGTATAAATATCTTAAACCAAGTGTTGCAAATATGATAGAATCGGGGAAAGATATATTTAGTTCTAAAAATATTCAAATCGTAGAGGATATGAAAGACTCTATTAGATTAGCGAAAGACATTTCGTCTAAGGTCGTTATAGCATCTAGTGGAATGTGTCAAGGCGGAAGGATTATATCACATTTAAAATATAATGTTCAACTTGAAAACTATACAATTATATTTATAGGCTATCAAGCTGAAGGTAGTATAGGTAGGCAGTTACTTGAGAAAGCTCCCGTTATAAAAATAGCGGATGATGAATATTCTCCTAAATGTAAAATAATAAAGATAGATGGTTTTTCTGGGCATGGTGATAGAAAAGCGTTAAAAACATGGATAGATAAGATTCAAAATAAAAAGCATATATTTATAACTCATGGCGAAGATGAGTCGAGAGAAGATTTAAAAGAATTTATTTTAGATTTAAACACTCCGATCACAATACCAAAAAAGAATCAAATTATATCGCTTGAATAGAGATTAATGGGTTTTGTTTTTAATGAATTATGTTATAATAAAGGTTGAGGATTCTTAGAATATATTTGGGAGGGTTTAAGCATGAGAATGATTAAAGTATTTGAAAAAAGAAAGTCAGTTCGTGAATATAAAATGACAGAGCTTGACGCTAAAACATTAGAAGAAATTAATGAAATTATAAATGGTGTACCTGAAGTTGAAGGAAATGTATCTATAGAGCTTAAATTATTAGATGATGGTGAAAATATAGCAAAAAAACTTGAAGGCGTTGCTGGATATAATGGACATATGATTGTAGCTCCTTATTATATAGGTGTATATGCGGATAAAAATTTAGAGTCATATAAATATTCAGGCTATGCTGGTGAGTGGGCTGTGCTTAATTTAGCTAAGATGGAAATTGGTACTTGCTGGGTTTCAGCGGGAGATGCTGATAAAGCTAAAGAACTTATAGGATATGCTACTGATAAGGACTTGGTTGCACTTATTTCTGTAGGTATTGCATCAAATGAGGCGAATATCTCATCTATTTATAATCCTGTTGGAGAGGGTTCTTCCCTAGTGAATAAGGGTTATGACCAAATTAATACTGGGCTTAGCCAAGAAAAAGAAGCTGGAAGAAAAGCGGTTACAGATTTTGTTTATTTAAAAACATGGGGAGCGGAGTTACCTTACGAAGAACTAGAGCAACGTGGAATTGGTGAGGCACTTCATTATATGCGACTTGCACCATCATGGGGAAATAAACAACCTTGGAGATTTATATTAGATGGAGCGAAAATTGTATTAGCAGTTGAACATCATGACGGTTTAGATGATAAAGTTCACAGTATAGATGCGGGTATAGTTATGCTTTATTTTGAAGTTGCTATGCATTCACAAGGTATAAGAGGAAGTTGGAAGTTAGTAGCAGAAGATAAAGAGAGTTATAATTTACCTGAGAATTATTCCCTAGTTGGACATTTTTCTATGTAGTGAAATAAATATCTTAGCATGATTGAGGGAGTTCGTATAGATTTAGTATGCTATTTCTTTGGTCATGCTTATTTTTATTTTGATGAATATTTATAAAGGCTTAAACAACGAGGTGTAATGTGAAAAATAAAAAAATTTTAATACTACTAGGTATTTTGATTGTGGTGTTTGGAGGATATTTTTCTGTTCAAATAAAATCTAATTTAGCTGAAAAGCATAGAATTGAAAGAGCGGAAAAGTTTAAAAAATCTTATCATGATATAGAGAATGTTATGCGTACTCGTGTAATGCCTATATTATATCAAAAGGAAAGAGAAATTAAAGAAAAGCAAAGGCTTGAGTGGGAAAAACATTTAGCGGAAATACAAAGATTCGTTAAAGTTGATGGTTTAAAAATGTATAAAACGCCAGCGGGAGAGATATTAAATAGAACTTATCCAAAGGCAAGTTCGGTTTTGCTTATGGATACAGATGAAGAAAGAGTCGTAGATGGTGTTAAATATGTATGTGTTACAAAAGATTTTTCTGACAGTAATTCTGTATGGGTTAAAGAGTCTGATTTAACTAAGGATAGAAAGGATTTAATGTATAGATTTTATGATGGTGTAGATTATTCTGCTCAAAAGAAAGTTAAATCTTACCCATCAAATCCTAAAAAACAAATTAGAGGTGTTTATGTTACGGGGCATACTGCATCAGGTTCTATTGATAATTTAATTGAATTTGCTAAGAGAACAAAAATTAATGCATTTGTTATAGATTTTAAAGATGATAGTGGAAATATGTTATTTTATAGTGAGGCTGCTGAGAAATATGTTCCATCAGCAAATAAGCATGTGCATATTAAAGACCCTGTAGCTTTTATGAAAAAATTAAAGCAAAATAATATTTATGCTATAGCGAGAATTGTTACTTTTAAGTCACCGAGATATTCTAAAAGGTATCTTGATCGTTCAATTGTATATTCAGATACTAATGAGCTATTTAAGTCACGAGATGGTATAACATGGGCATCGCCATATGATAGACAACTTTGGGATTATAATATTGATGTTGCTATGGAGGCGGTTAAGTATGGATTCAATGAAATTCAGTTTGACTATGTTAGATTTCCTGATACAGGTGGTATGAATGATAAAAAACTTAATTTTCAAAATAAGTTAAATGAAAATAAAACGCAAGCTATTCAAGGATTTTTAAAACAAGCTTATAAGCAGATTTCTGCGGGAGAAGTATATGTTGCTGCGGATGTATTTGGTTGGACTGCTACCGCACAAGACGATGTTGGTATAGGTCAGCATTGGGAGGCGATGACAAATGTAGTTGATTATATGTGCCCAATGGTATACCCAAGTCATTATGGTGCATGGAATTTTGGTTTAGATGTACCTGATGCACACCCTTATGAGACTATAGATAGAGCTATTAAAGATTCTATCAATAGAAATAAAAATGTTGAAACTTCTGCACTTTTAAGACCATGGATTCAAAATTTCACAGCGTCTTGGATAAAAGGGCATATTCCTTATGGAGCGAAAGAAGTAGAGTTACAAATTAAGGCGTTACATGATAATGGTATAGATGAATATATACTTTGGAGTCCGAGCAATATTTATTCAGAAGATGCGTTAAAATAGGAGGAATTATGTTAAGTAAGGAATTAGCAAAAAGTTTATTAGAAATTAAAGCGGTTTCTATCGTAGATGAAAACAATTTATTCACTTGGGTGAGTGGTATTAAGTCGCCTGTTTATTGTGACAATAGATTGACTATTAGTTATCCTGAGGTTAGGCGTATGATAGCTAATGGGTTTAGTGATTTAATAAAAAAAGAGTGTCCAGATGTACAAGTTATAGCTGGAACAGCTACTGCGGGCATACCTCATGCGGCTTGGGTTGCAGAGATTTTAAATTTGCCGATGGTATATGTTAGAAGTAGTGCAAAGGCACATGGTAAGCAAAATCAAATAGAGGGAACTTTTGATGCATCTCAAAAGGTTGTATTAATAGAAGATTTATTTTCTACTGGTGGAAGTTCTTTAAAAGCAGTTGAGGCTTTACAAGAAGCTGGAGCAAATGTAGTTAAAACATATAGTATATTTAGTTATAATTTTGAAGAAGTTAAAACTAAATTTGATAAATTAAATATACCTTTTAAGAGTTTAACGGATTATAATACTTTGTTGCCTATTGCAGCGGAAATGGGCTATATCGAATCTGAAAAAGTAGAAATGCTTAAAGAATGGAGCAAAAATCCTAAGATGTTTATGTAGATTTTGTTATGTAAAATGCTGAGAGTGATATTATGATAGAAAAAAGAATTAAGCAAGTAATAAGTGTGATTGCTATTATAATTTTTTTGATAGTATTTGTTAGAATAATTGACAAGTATGTTTTAATATCTTTATCGTGGAGCAGAATATACAATATTTTTGATAAATTTATAGGTGTATATTTGTTTTTTGCAGCTATTTTTATATTTTTTGAGAGTAAAGACCCATCAAAGACATTCGCTTGGTTGTTGGTAATGGCGATGATGCCGACATTGGGTTTTTTCTTATACTTATTTTTAGGGAGTAATGTTAGAAAACGTATTAAGGCGAAGAATAAAAGGGGTTTAAATAAAAATTTTGTTGAAAATGCAGCTATATTACAAAAAATTATTGAACCGCAATCTAAAATGGTTAAGCTTACAGAAAGTCATGTAGATGATAAGCTCATCAATTTACTTTTAAAAAATTCAAATTCGCCTTTTTCGATAAATAATGAAGTTGAAATTTTACAAAATGGTATAGACACTTTTATATCCATAAAGGAAGCTTTGTTAAAAGCTACAAAGCATATTCATTTAGAGTATTTTATTATACGCGATGATAGACTTGGTCGAGAGATTAAAAAAATTCTTATAGAAAAAGCTAAGCAAGGTGTTAATGTAAGAATAATGTACGATAGTGTTGGTAGTTGGTCTTTGAGCAAAACATTTTTAAATTCAATGAAAGATGCGGGTATAGAATGTTATGCTTTTTTGCCAGTTATATCACCACTTTTGAGTAGGGAGTTAAATTATAGAAATCATAGAAAAATATTAGTTATAGATGGTTTAGTTGGTTTTGTAGGTGGGCTTAATATAGGAGTAGAATATCTTGGAGAAAGTGAACTTGGATTTTGGCGGGATACACATTTAAAGCTTAAAGGGGATAGTGTGTATTCTTTGCAAAATATATTTTTAAATGATTGGTATTTTGTTTCTAATGAGGAGCTTACGGGAAAGGAATATTTTCCACATTCAACTAGTTGTGGCGACAAAGTGGTTCAAATTGCTGCAAGTGGTCCTGATACTGATTGGTTTACGATACATCAATCGTATTTTACTATGATATGCACTGCAAATAAAAGAGTGTGGATTATGACCCCTTATTTAGTACCTGATGAGGCATTAAAAATGGGTTTAAGAACTTCAGCGCTTGCTGGATTGGACGTTAGAATAATCATACCTAGTAAGCCAGATCATTTTTTTGTTTATTGGGCATCAAGGGATAATATTCAAGAATTATTAGAAGCGGGAGTGAGGATATTTACTTATCAAAAGGGATTTGTACATAGTAAAGTGTTGATTGTAGATGATGTATGCGTTTCGATTGGTACTGCTAATTTTGATAGACGTAGTTTACAGATTAATTATGAAGTTAATGCATATATTTACGATACGGATGTTGTATCGCAGATTTCTAATGACTATGAAAATGATTTACTAGAATGCAAAGAGATATTTTTATCTGAATATAAAAAAAGACCGTTAGAACAAAAAGTTTTAGAATCAATAGCAAGGTTAGTGTCGCCTTTGCAGTAGGAGGAGTTTATGTTATATGTAGCAATTATAGTAGCAATTGTATTACTGGATAGATTGACTAAGATATGGGCAGAAAAAGTATTTTTGTTTGGTGGAGTTGATACTATTCCGATTATAAAAGATATATTTCATTTGACATATACTCAAAATCGTGGTGCTGCATTTAGTATTCTTGATGGGAATACAAGATTCTTAGCTATATTTACCGCTTTTATTTTAATCTGTTTAATATTTTTGTTGATTAAGAGTATTAAGGATAATGAATCTAAAATATTAACGATTTCTCTTTCTTTTATTATAGGTGGAGCAATAGGGAATATTTATGATAGGATTTTTGCTGGATATGTAGTAGATTTTTTTGATGCAAGGTTGATTAATTTCGCAATTTTTAATGTTGCAGATATATTTATTGTTATTGGTACAATGTTATTAGGTGTGTATTTAATATTTATAGAATCTAAGAAAAATAAATAAATTGTGAAGAAATCTCTAAACTAATGTAATAAAGATGTAAATAGTATTTGTAATAATATATGATAAAATGTATGAATGATAGTGATTTTGGAAGGGAGAATTAGATGAAGTTTTATCTAAAAGTATTTATTTATTCGATGATAATATTCTCGTTAATATTTGGGGGAATATTTTATATATTTATGAAAAATGTAGAAAAAAAGAATAGTCAGATAGTTAGTCATAGAACTGCACCTATAGTTATAGGTGATGAGGACGAACTAGTAGAAGACAATAGAACGGAATTAGAAAGATTGGTAGATGCTAGTGATAGGGTTAATGTGTTAGCTTTTGGTATTGATGGAGGTAGAGCTGATACTATAATGTTCGTAAGTTATTCTCCAAGTGACCAATTAGTTGATATAGTATCTATTCCTAGAGATACCTACAATCCAGTTGTAGGGCATGATTTATTAGGGCAGAAGAAAATAAATGCGGTGTATGGATTTGCTAATGGCGGTGGTTCTCAGGCTTTAGCTGATGAAGTGTCAAAACTGTTAAATGTTCCTATTGATTATTATGTTAAACTAAATTATACTGGCGTTGCTAATATTGTAAATACTTTAGGTGGAGTTACTGTAAATGTACATAAGCACTTAAAATATGATGATGAATATTGTAAACCTCCTTTGCATATTGATATTCCAGCGGGAAATCAGTTGTTAGATGGTGCAAATGCAGTTAAATATCTACGTTGGAGAAAGAACAATGGCGAAGAGGGAACTGGTGATATAGGAAGAATCCAAAGACAACAAGATTTTGTATTGAGAGCGGCTAGAAAAGCTATTTCTTTTAAGTTGCCTGTAGTTATTAAGACTGCTTTTAATTATATTAGAACCGATATGGATTTAGATACTATGCTATATTATGCAACAACAGCTTCTGATTTTAACTTTGATAATATAAAAGTTCATAGATTACCTGGAGAAGTAAAGACTATGAGTCATTTAAGCTATTTTTTACATGACCCAGCAAAAACGGAAGATTTAATGAAATCTTTATATAATCGTATTCCAGAATAAAAAATCCCCCTCAAGTGAGGGGGTTATATATTTTTTTGAATATTATTTAAAAGTTCAGACTTTGCATTATGCTCTATTGTATCATCTAAAGAATCTAAATTAATGTTGTTATAACGCTTGAATAGAGATTTTTTTATTATAAAATCAGCAAGTTCTGGGTTTTTAGGCAGTAGTGGACCATGTACATAAGTTCCTAGTACATTGTTTTTATAAAAACCCTCATATTTTGATTTATAGTGGTTTCCGTTACCAAAGATAACTTTACCAAAATAATTTTCTTCCACGCCATAGGTTTGTCCTCCGTGATTTTCGAAACCTAAAACATCAAATTTAGAGCCATCTATATTTACATCTAAGTATATATTACCTATGCATCTATCGTTTTGTTGTGATTTTTCAGTAGCGTAGTCGAAAAAGCCAAGTCCAGCGATTTTTTCTCCATTGGCATTTATATAATATTGCCCAAAAAGTTGGTAGCCACCACAAATAAGTAAAAAGAAACTTCCGCTATCAAGAGCTTTTTTTAGTTCGGTTTTTTTAGTTAATAAATCTTTAGATAAAATAAGTTGCTCTTTATCTGCACCACCACCCATAAAAATTAAATCATACTCGGAAAAGTTTTTGTTCTCTCCTATACTACATGTATCATATATAAAATCAATATTTCTTTTTTTACATCTATATTGAATTGTTTTAATATTTCCTTTATCACCGTATAAATCCATAACATCATGATATAGGTGTAATAAACGTAACTCCATAAGTTCTCCTTAAAATGAATCTTAATTTATTTAGTTTGTTTTGACTTATTTATTAGTAGTTGTCTTGTGCTAAATAAACCTGTATATGTGGAGATTATATATTTATCCCCATCTTGTGCTAGTAGAATATCTATAGCTTTATTAACATCTTTTTCGATTATTAAATTATCGCTTATTTGTGCTAGTTTAAAACGGATTCCTAGTTCGTTTGCACGTTTTCCAGTAGCGATAACAGTTTTTAAATTTTTTATATTTTCAAATTGTACATCCCATATCCAAGATGTATCTCTACCATCTTGATGATTGTCATTGAGTAGAAATATCAATGATTTGGGGTTTGTATTGTTTTCGATATATTTTATTATTTCATTGCAACCAGTAGGGTTTTTAACTAGATTAAGTAAAATCTTAGTATCTTTTATTGTAATAGTTTCCATTCTGCCAATTCCCAAATTAAAATTTTTAAAAGTATTATCAATGAAATTTGGGGATATATTGTTTTTTAAAAGCACAGAACTAGCTGAAAGCAAATTATATAAATGATAACTCGCTTTAATATTGTAGTGTAGTTTAGTGTTTTGATTTTTATATTGAATTTCAAATGAATTTTCATTTGGGTTTATATTGTGTAATTTAAAATCTAGGTTTCCATTTTTAAATTCACAGTTTGAACATTTATATTTCCCTATGTGTGAATATTGATAGTATTCGTAAGATATTTCAGTTTTACAAAGTGGGCAGAACTTTCCTTCTTTTGGCTCAGAGTTAGTATCACTTGCTATTTTTAGTTTATCCATACCCCAAATTATTTTATTTGCTTTTGGACAATTATAGAAAAATCTTTTAACATTAGGGTCATCTGCATTTAAGTATAAATTATTTGTGTAGTTTTGGAGTGATTTTTCTATTTTAAGTATAACGCTCTCCATTTCTCCAGCTCTATCTAATTGATCTCTAAAAAAGTTTGTTATAATTATATCGGTTGCGTTAATTTGATTTAGATTTTTAGATAGTGTAAGTTCATCTATTTCGATTACTGCAACATCTGAATTGATACTAAAATTAAGTTTAGAATGTTTTATCAAAAGGCTACTAATGCCTGCTTTTAGATTATCACCTCTTGAATTTGCTATAGTTTTATATCCCGCTTTTTTAAAACTTTGAGAGATTAGATTACAAGTTGAAGTTTTACCATTTGTTCCTGTGACGAGGACAGTTATTTTAGGCATTTTAAACTGAGCTAATAACTTAGGATAAATGGATATAGCGACTTTACCAGGAAACGAACCAGCGTTTTTCCCGAGTATTTTTAACAACAATGCAACTATTTTTCCTATTATAAGTGCAATATATTTCATATTATCTCCATTATTTTATTTAGTTTTAAATATCTTTTTTAATATTTTTTTGATTAATTTTCCATTAAAGTGCAAGTAAGGCTTTAAGTCTTTTAAGTCAAAAATAGCTGGTGCCCATTTTTTGCTAAAACTTATTTTTAAGCTTGATGATAACGATTTTTGAGCTGTTTTTTTATAGTTAATAATGGCTAAAATATCCTCAAAACCATATATAAAAGCGTAGTTAGTATTGTGTTCTAAATACTTATTATCTGGCATTTTATTGTTTGTTAAATCACAATATGCGATATAAGGCATATTTATACCCGTTTTATAGATTAAGTTATTAAAATTAGTAGTTCTAACATTAATCTCAATTAAATATATTTCACCCGTTTTTTCATGACGTTTAAATTCTATTTCAGAAAAACCTCGATAGTTAAGCTTCTCCATAAATGGCTTGCCAATATTTATGACTTCTTTAATATAATGTTGCTTTGTAAATACAGAAGCACCAAAGTTTATTGGCCATTGTCTTTGTTTTTGTGCGGTCATATAGTGAGTTGTTCGACCTGATTTATCAATGTATGAATCGTAGGTAAGCATATGGTCGTCAAACCCCGGCACAATTTCTTGAACAAATGCTTCTACATTGTTGTTTTTACAAAGCTCGATATATTTTTTTATATCTTGTTCATTTTCGCATATAAATGTTTTTTTCCTAAATAGTTTAGTAAAAATAACAGTGTTTACGGGTTTTATTATGCAAGGATAACCGATAGTATTATTTATTTTTTTGGATATGTTGTCGTCTGATATATCAATAGAGTATGGTACTTTAACACCGTGCTCTAAGGCAATATCATATAGTTTCCATTTATCCATAAGTATAGAATTTAGACCTTTTTGTTGTGGGATTAAAAAATATTTTTCCAATTCATCATAGTAGTTATCTATAAATTCTACATATTTGTCGTGCGATGGAAATAAAACTGGCTTTTCATCTTGTTTTTTTGCATATTCTATAAGTTGATTTAAAGCTTTTTGGTCTATTTTATTAAGTCCCTTTATTTCTAAAAATTCAGATATATATTTGGATTTTGCTCCATATGAATTTTTAAAATCATAGTCGCATGCTACAACGTGAAGATTTTGAATACCTAGACATCTTATAATGCTAAGTCCTATATAATAATTAGTTCCTAAAACTATAGATTTGTTTTTTTTCATATATTCTCCTAGTATAATTTTTGTATAAATGATATAACACTTTGTCAAAATTATCAATTAAAATAGCTTTATTAATTGACGGATGGATTAACAACTTTAACCCCTTGAAAATTTAGGTTTCAAGGGGTTAAAGAATTTGTTATTTTATTATAGTTGCATATTTTTTAATTTCTATTTTTTCTTCGTACATCAATTTATCTGCTTCATCAATATATTTTTTTAAAACAACATTCTTATGAGAATTGTTTATTAGGCTCACTCCGTGACTTAGACTGATGTTAAATCTAAACTCTTTTGAGTTGTTAATTTCATTTATTTTTTTAGTAACCCTATCCCAAAATAGTGTAGGTGTTTCTAATGAAGAACTTTGTAAGCACATTACGAATTCATCTCCACCATATCTCAATACTATATCATTTGCTCTAGTGGAGTCTTTTAATAAATTAGCGACTGATTTTATAAGTTTATCTCCATGTTTGTGACCTAATTTATCATTTACTGTTTTGAGTCCATTTACATCTATAAATATAATAAATAGTTTTGTGTTCGAATTTTTGGTTTTATGGATTAATTCTTGTATTTTTTCTAAGCCTGCTCTACGGTTAAATATTTCTGTAGCGTAGTCAAATTCTGAGAAAAATTTTAAATTTTTCTTTTGTTCACCGTAAAGATATATTAAAATTGACATTAAAAACGAGATAAAAAATATTGTAATTATATTAAATTTATTGTCCTTTATAATATTTGGCAACGAGTTTATTATATTAATATTTGCAAGTTTTGGAATATCAGCTTTTTCAATATGTGAAATAACTCTTAAATTACCATCTCCAAGTATTATTTTCTTTACTGGGAAGATGAAATCATCACCAATTATATCTTTAAAAGGTATTACTTCCTTAGAAAAGAATATATCTGTATTATCTTCGTAAAAATCTTGTTTATTATTAAATATATAATTCCAAGCATCAGGATATTTATTTTTAAAATTAACATCTTTTTTGTAGTCATACATAAAAGCAAACTCTGTGTATGCATTGCGGATATTAGAAATCCAATAAGAATCATAGTTCACAATATATGGAGAACCTACGCTGCGATTGGCTATATCTATAAAATCATTTATTACAACTTTAGCATAATAGTTAGATATAATTATACCTTTTGAATTCCCGTTTTGATCATAAATTTTTGTAGCGAACCTAATCATAGGTTTAAGTGGTTGTTCGATTTCACCATGCTCTTTATTTAAGTCGAGTTTAGAAATATATATTTCGCCATTTTCGATTGCCATAGTATCTTTAAAATAGTATCTATCTGCTTTGTTTTGTAGTTTATCTTTTTTGCATACCACTGGAGTACCATTTTCTAAGTCTACTCTTATTACTTCTTGACCATTTTCATCAATATATCTAAGTTGGTCATATATTCTTTTATTGTTTATAATGCTTATAAGTAGTTTCTCAACATCTTCAAAATTATGATTGTGTTCTGTATTTGTTAGATTATCTTCAATTAAATTCTTGATAATAAAAATATCTGATATAAGTCGTTTAAATTCTTTCCTAAGTAATTTTTGTTCTAATCCCACTAATCTTGATTCTGAATTAATTAATGAAGAATATTCGTATTCTCTTTCAAAGTTTAGGTTTTTATAGAGATACATTGTAAATAGCGTGAAAATGATAACGAATATTGACAAAGTTAGAATTGTAATTTTCAAAAATTTAATTTTATTCTTTTTCATGATAATTCCTCTTTTTTTGGATATTTGTAAATACGTTTTTGTGATTGTGAATTCTATTCTGCTAAGTGGTAATTTTTATTAAGTTATTTTGCTAGTGTTTCTCCTATTTTATATACATCTCCTGCACCCATTGTAAATATTATATCATTTGGTTCAACATAATTTGATATAAATTCTACAATTTCGTCAAAAGTTGCGAAATATTTAACTAATTGATTTTCCTTCTCTATTAATAATTCTAAATCTTTTGAATGAACTTGTTGGTCGTCATTTTCTCTAGCTGCATATATATCTGTGATGATGGTTAAATCTGCGTCATTAAATGAAGTTGAAAATTCGTGTAATAGCTCTTTGGTTCTAGTGTAAGTATGAGGCTGGAATATACATATTATACGATTAGAATTCAACTTTTTAGCAGCCATCAGTGTTGCTTTTATTTCTGTCGGGTGATGTGCATAGTCATCTATTATTGTAGCTTGTTTGAATTTACCCTTGTATTGGAATCTTCTATCTGCCCCTGAGAATGATTTTAGTGTAGTAGCAATAGTTTCTACATCAACACCTAATGAGTGAGCTGCCGATATTGCTGCTAGTGAGTTATATATATTATGCGTGCCAGGTACATTTAGGGAGCATTTAAACAAGAATTTGTCTTTAAAATGCACTTCAAACTTAGAATTCCCTTTTTCACAGAATATAATTTTTTTAGCAGTATAATCTGCTGTTTGATTAATTCCAAATGTAATTGTTTTTGAGTTTATTTTTGAAAGCAGTTTTTTAGCGTTAAAGTCATCTGCATTTATTATATTAATACCACGTTTTGGTACTAAATTAGCAAAATTCGTAAAAGAATTAATAATTTGTTCGATATTTTCAAAATAATCTAAATGGTCTTCATCTATATTTAGTATGATGGACATCGTAGGATTAAATTTTAAAAAATTGTCTTTGTATTCGCACGCTTCAGTTATAAGGATATTGCCATCTGACACTTTTGCATTACCATTAAATTCTTTTACATTACCACCTATCATTATTGTAGGGTCTAAATTTGCGTTATCAAGAATTAGTGAGAGCATAGATGTAGTTGTAGTTTTACCATGTGAACCAGCGACTGCAATACTTTCCTTATAGCTAGTCATTATTTGACCAAGCATTTCTGCTCGGCTAAGTAATGGTATATTTAATTCTATTGCTTTTTTTAAATCACCATTTAATTTGCTTATAGCTGATGAATATACAACTAAGTCTATTGTTTCATCTATACCAGTACCATCTTGATGGTAATTAATTTGTGCGCCAATATCTTCTAATTTAATCGTGTTGAATGTTCGGCTTAAATCAGAGCCCAAAACTGAATATCCTTTATTTATCAAAATTTCGGCTATTGCACTAACGCCTATTCCACCTATTCCGATTAAATATATTTTTTTAATGTTTTTATTGAGATTAAGCATACTATCTCCTTAAATTTATTTTAAAATTTCTTTCTTAATTTATTCTCAAAATATAGTAATTGCAAACAAAATTATATCATAAAAACCTAATTAATAAAAAAAAAATTACATTAATATTTGAAAACTATTGTATTATTTTAAATAAACAAATAAAATTAAGATAATATGATAAAATGTTCGGTGGTGAGATGATGAAAAGAAATGAAAGAATAGGTGCTATGGTTAGAATTCTGTGCGATAAACCAAATTATGTTTATACACTAAGTTATTTTACAGAATTATTTGATTCGGCAAAATCGACTATTAGTGAAGATTTAGTAATTGTTAAATCTATAATGGATGAACTTTCTTTAGGTAAAGTTGAAACTTTAGCTGGTGCTGCAGGTGGTGTTAGGTATTTACCTATTGTAAATTCTGACAGAAAAACAGAATTATTTAATGAAATAATAGAACAGTTTAAAGATGAGAAGCGTATAATAGCTGGTGGGTTTTTGTATATAGCGGATATTTTATATAATCCTAAGTATATTAAACCTATGGGAGAGTTATTTGCTGAGCATTTTTCTAATAAAAAAATAGACTGTGTTATGACTGTTGAAACTAAAGGTATTCCACTTGCAATGCTTACTGCAACTACACTTAATGTACCTTTGGTTATAGCGAGAAATCAAAATAAAATTACAGAGGGTTCTACTATTAGTATTAATTATGTATCTGGTTCTACTGGAAAGATTCAAACTATGTATGTTTCAAAAAAAGCGGTTAAATCAGGTTCTAATGTATTGATTATTGATGATTTTATGAGAGCGGGCGGAACAGCAAAAGGTATGGTTGAGTTAGTGCATGAACTTGAGTCAGAAGTGGCTGGTATAGGTGTGCTTATAGAAACTGATATACCTAAACAGAAAATGGTAGATGATTATTTTGCAATATTTTCTATTGATGATATTGTAGATGATAAAATTAATATAAGGGCTAACACTAATTTATAATATGTGCTAAACAAAAAAATCTTTAAAAATAAAGGATTTGAGCTTTGTTTGTAGAATATTATATAGTATAAGAATATGTAGTCAGCTTAAAGGCGGAGGTTGAAGTATATGAAAATTACAGATGTTAGAATTAGAAAAATTAAAGAAGAAGGAAAGATGAAGGCGGTTGTATCTGTTACTTTTGATGATGTTTTTGTGGTTCACGATATTAAAGTTATTGAAGGTCAAAATGGATTGTTTGTAGCTATGCCAAGTCGTAAAGTGGGTGAGTCTGATTATAGAGATATTGCTCATCCTATTAACTCGGAAATGAGGACGATTTTACAAGATACTATTTTTGAAGAGTATGAAAAAATTAAATTAGATATGGAATATGTTGAGATTTAAAATTAATTTAGACTATAATATTTTTAAAAATTAAGGTGTGAGGCTATAGTATTAGGTTATGTAATTTAATGCTGTAGCCTCTATTTTTATTGGTTCTTTGTCGAATGATGTGGTGATGGGATATAAATCTAGGAATTAATTTTACATATTATAACTTTTTTTCAAAAAACTATTGACAAATTTTAGAAAAGAGAGTATATTTACAGTATAAAATACTTTTATTTCCATAAATGTGTTTGATTATTAAAGTTTAGCAATTTGATTATGAAGAAATACTGAACCTTGACAATAGAATAAAACATTTTGAATACGTTATTTTCAAATAGAGCCGACATTGT
>PDWI01001558.1_pt1 | contig 35922 bp, 34 predicted proteins | sample 1430891 | NCBI WGS metagenome assembly PDWI01 (sample SAMN01162508, study PRJNA174530) | Oral metagenome, whole genome shotgun sequencing project. | biome: Marine environment; feature: Marine mammal; material: Swab sample of the gingival sulcus; isolation source: swab sample of gingival sulcus... | reverse complement strand
ACTGCGGGATTTTTATCCAATAATGGAGCCGACGATAAGAATCGAACTTACGACCTACTGATTACAAGTCAGTTGCTCTACCAACTGAGCTACGTCGGCTTAGGTGGCGAATTATAGGCAGACTTTGGTGCTTTGTAAAGCTCTTTTATCAATTTTTTTTACTTTATTTTATTCTGCTTCACAAAGTGCTACGATAACGCCATGGAAAAAATAGAAAAACTTTATATGATCGCCATTGTTTGCTTAGGTGCGAGTATTGGTTCGGTGTTACGTTTCCTTATTTACTCTCGGATTGCTAGGCAATTTAACGACACTTATCTCGCCACGCTGACAGTTAACATGGTGGGTAGCCTTGTGATTGGTATACTATTTGTGATTTTTAGTGAGATACACTCGCCAAAATTGCAGTTGTTGCTTATGACGGGGTTGGTTGCATCATTTACGACCTTTTCAACCTTGTCTTTAGATGCTATGCGTCACATTACCTCTGGGCAAGTTGCTTTGGGTATGGGGCATTTAGTAGGACAAGTGATTTTTGGGGTTAGTTTTTGCTATTTAGGTGTTAAAATAGGCAAATACTTAATGAAAATTTAAAATACAGCGATTATTGGCTTACGTTAAAATTTTTATTTGTTAATGTTAATCGGATAATTGACCAATACTTAGGAAAAAACATGTTAGATGTAAAACAATTTAGAACCGCAGAAACTTTGGCAGAAATCAAAGCAAAATTAGCACGTAGAGGCTTTGATTTAGACACGGATACCATTGAAAAACTAGAAGCACAGCGTCGCGAAGTACAAGCTCATACTGAATCGCTACAAGCCAAACGCAACGCCGTTTCCCAAAATATTGGTAAAACCAAAGCTCAGGGTGGCGATATCCAACCGTTATTAGCAGAAGTTGCTGGATTGGGCGATGAATTAAAATCAGGTGAAGCACAGCTAGCAGACATTCAATCTCAGCTAGAAAGCATTTACTTGGCGATTCCTAACTTGCCAGATGACAGTGTGCCAGATGGTAAAGATGAAGACGATAATGTTGAAGTGAGAAAATGGGGTGAGTTACCCAGTTTTGACTTTACGCCTAAAGAGCATGCCGATTTGGATAAAATTGGTTTGGACTTCGATAATGCGGCTAAACTTTCTGGTGCTAGATTTGCCGTCATGCACGGTTCATTGGCAAGGTTGCATCGTGCCATTGCACAGTTGATGTTGGATACACATACGGAAAATCACGGCTACAAAGAAATGTATGTGCCTTATATGGTCAATCCTAGAGCTTTAGAAGGTACTGGTCAGTTGCCAAAATTTGAGGAAGATTTATTCAAAGCAACGGGTGATAATGACGGTGGCAATCAGCTTTACTTAATTCCTACTTCAGAAGTGCCACTCACCAATATGGCACAAAATGTGATTTTTGATGAGGCAGAATTGCCGCTTAAAATGACAGCTCAAACGCCTTGTTTCCGTGCAGAAGCAGGTTCTCATGGCAAAGATGTCCGTGGTCTTATCCGTCAACACCAGTTTGAGAAAGTCGAGATGGTTCAGCTCGTTCATCCTGAGAAGTCGTATGACGCTTTGGAAGAAATGGTTGGTCATGCAGAAACCATTTTACAAAAGTTAGCGTTGCCGTATCGCGTTGTGTCTTTGTGTACTGGCGATATGGGCTTTGGTGCTGCTAAAACTTACGATTTAGAAGTTTGGTTGCCAGGACAAGGTAAATACCGCGAAATCTCATCAGTGTCTAACTGTGTCGATTTCCAAGCTCGTCGCATGAAAGCTCGCTTTAAAAACAAACAAACAGGTAAAACCGCACTTATCCATACCTTGAATGGTTCGGGGCTTGCGGTGGGTCGTACTTTGGTGGCAGTTTTGGAAAACTACCAACAGAATGACGGTACCGTTCGCGTTCCTGAAGCTTTGCAACCTTATATGGGCAACAAAAAAGTGATTAGTCTCTAATTAATTTTATTTGACCGCTGGAGTATTTATGTTTTCTTGGCTAAAACGACTATTTGGTAATAAAAGTAAACCGGATAATTTGTGGCTTGCGGAGGTTTCGATTGCAGGATTGCAGCATTATCGAGGAAATGATTTAGCCGAGATGATTAAAGAAGGCGATGAATTAGAGTTACAGCAGCAGCCCAACAATGCCTATGACAGCCATGCCATTATGGTGCTTTGGAAAAATAATAAATTGGGCTATATTCCCGCTTCCATTGCCCGTGATATTGGTCGTCAAATTGCTACGGGCATCACGGTAAAAGCCACTATCACAGAGATAAAACCAGTGCGTTTTGGTCGCAAGTGGATTAGCGTTCGCTTAGAAGCAGAAAAAGGTGCTGTCTAAATCAGATATGGTCGAGCCAAATTACTGAATGATTACGACGTTATCTCGTTTTGTCATCGTGATTGAGTGGCTTATGCTTGCTCTCTAATTCTTACATAACAACGTAAATAAAAAATAAATGCTTATGAAACAACAAATGCTCATGGCTACTTTAGCCACTGGTTTGACCTTTGCCGCTCAAGCAGATGTCAAAATCGCCTCGACAACCTCAACGCAAAATTCAGGCTTGTACGATTACCTTATTCCTTTAATTGAAGCGGATATTGGCGAAAAAATTAATGTTATCGCCGTGGGTACAGGGCAAGCTTTAAAGTTGGGGAAAAATGGCGACGTTGATTTGCTTATTGTCCACGCACCAGCAAAAGAAAAAGCTTTTGTTAAAGAAGGATATGGCATTAGTCGTCAGCCATTTATGTACAATCAATTTGTGGTCGTTGGTCCAAAAAATGACCCCGCCAAGGTAAGTCAATCAAAAACGGCTACCGATGCACTGACTGCTATCAGTCAGGCAGGGAAGAAACAAACGGCACAATTTATTTCTCGAGGAGATAATAGCGGCACACACTTTAAAGAAAAAAATCTTTGGAAGCAGGCTAATATCCAGCCTAAAGGTGAGTGGTACAGAGAAAGCGGTTCTGGCATGGGAGCAACGCTAAATATCGCAGCCGCGTCTGATGCCTACACGCTATCTGATAGTTCGACGTGGTTGAAGTTTGCCAATAAACAAAATTTAAAGACGCTATTTTCAGGTGATCCGACGTTATTTAATCAGTACAGCGTTATCCTATTGCCTAAGCAAAAATACCCACATATTAAGTTCAAACAGAGCAAAGCCATTGCAGAGTGGCTAATTTCTGACAAGGGCCAAAAAGCCATTAACGTCTATCAAATAAAAGGGCAACAGGCATTTACGGGTAATGCTAAAAAGTTTAACAACCAAGAAAGTGCTAGCCAATAATTCACCAGTAATTCAGAGTTATTAGGTTATGAATGTTTTACAACGCTCAAAAGATTTTTGGAATACCACGCCAATCCAGCAATTAAGTGAGGAAGAGTGGGAAGCTTTATGTGATGGCTGTGCTAAATGTTGTTTGCATAAGCTAGAAGATGAAGAGGACGGAGAAGTCTACTACACTGACTTAGCCTGTCATTTGCTGGATTTGCAAAATTGTCGTTGTGGCGATTATCCTAATCGTCATATTAATGTGCCAAGCTGTATTGCCTTTGGTGCTGATGACGTTAGTAAAATGGATTGGTTGCCCGATACCTGTGCTTATCGACTGCGTTATTTGGACGAGCCGCTTTATGACTGGCATTATCTGATTTCGGGAAATAGGGAAAGTATTCATGAAGCGGGCGAGTCAGTGAGAGACTTTGCAATACTCGACAATGGGCAGGATTTTGAAGAGCATATTTTGTATTTTAAACCCTAATTATAAGAAACTCTGCAAAAAGCACGTTTTGGCACAGGGTCAGAATGACGGTACTGTTTTCTAAAATATTTGGATATTTAACTAAAACGCATGTGGTTTTCTCGATTTTTTAAAAAAGATAAGCAAAAATTTAAAAAGTTAACGCTTTTAGAATGCCAAATTCATGGTAGTCATTATTATGACTGTTTGAAATTAATTGAAAACAATCAACTGTTTGTTGGTGAGCAATTAATTCTCAAGCGACAGCCAGACAATGAATATGACCAATATGCCATTGAAGTTTTAACGGTAGAAGGAAAGAAATTGGGCTATATTCCCAAAAACCACAGTCAAATTCTTGCCTCACTCATTGATCAAAAATGTCGTGTCAGTGCAGATATCCAGTCTATTTTTACCACGGCATGGGAGCCTGTTAATATACGTCTTATCTTACATTTTCCCAAATATAGTAAGGTCAATTAATTCCTGTTACAGCGTTACATCGTCTTGCCGTATTAGTCATACTGTCTTCGACAATGTGCCTTGTGCCAGAAATTAATTGACTTCGCTATAGCATCAAAAACCAAAAGCCCGACAATGCAAAGCATTATCGGGCAATCATTATTCTTAATCTATTTCACTGTAGTTTAGCTTATTTTCGCTGACTGCCAAGTTTGCGGATAATGTCCATAAACATTTCTGCTGCTGGCGAATTAAAGCCGCTATTGCGAGTAATAATACCAATTTCAGTGGCTTCTTTTGATAAATCAACATCTAGCACACTAATTCTGCCAGATTTGACTTCTTCAGCGATAGACTCTTTCGGGAAAGCAGCAATTAAGTCTTGGTGCTGTAATACGCGTAAGCTACCTGCATGAGACAGTGAGTAAATACTCGCTTCAGGCATTTTTTTACTGTTTTTTCTAAAGAAGTTTTCTATTTGCCCATACATGATTGAATCTTGCGGTGGCATGAGCCAATGCCACTTTAATAGCTCATTAATATCAATTTTTTCTTTTCCTGCGAGTGGGTGACCATTGCGGACCACTAGCTGTAAGCTTTCTTTGTAGAAGCCTTCAATATTGATGTCATCAAACTGACTAGTGTTCGGTAAACGTCCGACAATCAAGTCTAAATTTCCACGCTTTAATGAAGGAATTAAGCGAATGTTATAGTCTTCAACCATCGTCACCTGAACATTTTTGCGTTTTTCTAATAATTCAATAATCGCATCCGAAACCAAGCTGGTTGAAGCGGCTACAGGAATACCAATGCGTAAACGCCCGCCGAGACCTGCTGATAAGTCAGAAACTTCACCTTCAGCGTTTCTTAGTTGATTCAGGATAATATGAGCGTGCTTAATAATAATTTCGCCGTAAGGTGTTGGCTCAACACCGCGAGACATGCGGTGAAACAAAGTGATGCCCAAATCTTTCTCAAGGTCTTGTAGACGCTTGGTAATGGCAGGCTGAGAAAGTCCCATGATATTTGCGGCATTCAAAATCGTGCCGTGCTCTTCTAGAGCAACAATCATTCGTAAATCTTGGACTTTGATTAAATTAGTAAAAGCTCGAGTGCTCATTTTCTTTTTAGACATAGTTATCACTTTTTTTATAGAAATAGTTAAATTGGTTATGAATGGATTGTATCACAAATAATTATAAAAAGTAGCTCTTTCTATAGGGATTTTTGCATATTTACTCGGTAAAGGTAGCTTCTTGTTGTTGAACAGATTGATTTTTTTCTACAAGGCTTATTGTTTAAGACGGCATAGAAGTATAACGAGATAGCATAACGCCGCAGCAAAAATTCAACGGTTTCACCATATAAATGAATTTAAGGGTTGGCTAGTGAGTCTTGAGTTTGTAAAATGGCGGTTTATATTCATTTTTAATTAGGTTTCTAATTCCCATGGCAAAAACAATCAGTTTTCAAGAAATTATTCTCCGTTTACAAAATTTTTGGGCAGATAAAGGCTGCCTTGTTTTGCAGCCTTATGATATTGAGGTCGGTGCTGGTACTTTTCACACCGCAACATTTTTGAAAGCTATCGGGCCAGAGCCGTGGAATGCGGCTTATGTACAGCCGTCACGCCGCCCAACTGATGGACGCTACGGTGACAACCCTAACCGTTTACAACATTATTATCAGTTTCAAGTCGTTATGAAACCCTCTCCCGATGCGTTTCAAGAGTTGTATTTAGATTCTCTTGCGGCTATTGGTATTGACCCACTCATCCACGATGTGCGTTTTGTAGAAGATAACTGGGAATCGCCAACGCTAGGTGCTTGGGGGCTTGGTTGGGAAGTTTGGGTCAACGGTATGGAAATTTCACAATTTACCTATTTCCAACAAGCAGGTGGCATGGAATGTAAGCCTGTCATGGGCGAAATTACCTACGGCTTGGAGCGTATTGCCATGTACATTCAAGGCGTCGACAGTGTTTATGACCTATTGTGGAACACCACGCCGCAAGGTGATGTAACTTATGGCGATGTTTTCCTGCAAAACGAACGTGAGCAATCGGCTTATAATTTTGAGCACGCGCAAGTGCCAGAATTATTCCACCAATTTGAATTTGCTGAAAGTGAGGCAAAACGCTTGGCTGAATTAGGCTTGGCATTACCTTGTTATGAGCAGGTGCTTAAAGCATCGCATTTGTTTAATTTGCTTGATGCCCGTTCTGCGATATCGGTCACAGAGCGTCAACGCTATTTGTTGCGTGTGCGTAATATCGCTAAATTTGCTGCCGATGCTTATTACGACAGCCGTGAGCGATTGGGCTTCCCAATGTGTAAAGATGAAAATGGGCAACCCATTTATCAGCCCAAAATTGATGAGGATACTGATAAAGCCACCGATGATGCAACAAATACCACAGGGGAGGACGCATAATGAACAAGAATAATCTATTAATCGAATTAGGTGTTGCCGAATTGCCAACTGCCGCTGTAGAAGCTTTATCACAAGCCTTTTTAGACGGCATGAAAGCGGAATTTGAAGAAAATAACATCGCTTTTGAAAGCGGTAAACGTTTTGCGACTGCTAGACGATTGGCAGTGCAATTTACAGGTGTTGCGGAAAAACAAGGCGACCAAGAAATTGAAAAACGCGGCCCCGCGATGAAAGCTGCCAAAGACAAAGAGGGCAATTGGTCGCGAGCCGCCACGGGCTTTGCCAACTCTTGTGGTGTTGGTCCTGAGGATTTAGTGGTCGAAGAAACGCCAAAAGGTGAATGGTTATTCTATCGTGGTGTAGAAGTTGGTCACAGAACGACGGTACTTATTCCACAATTATTTGAAAAAGTCATGGATAAATTGCCGATAGCCAAACGCATGCGTTGGGGCGATAGAAGCGATAGCTTTATGCGTCCTGTCGTGTCGCTGGTCATGTTGTGGAATGACAGCGTGATTGACACGGAATTATTTGGCGTGAAATCTTCTCGCACGACGATTGGTCATCGCTTTCACGGTGAAAAGACGGTCGAGATTGCCGATGCGATGAATTATGAGCAAGCACTTGCCGATAGCTATGTGGTTGCCGATATTGATAGTCGTCGTGAGATGATTATTGAGCAAGTCACGCATTTAGTCAGCGAAATCGATACTGGTGAAGGGCAAGCTGTTGCTGTCATCAACGATGACGTGCTTGATGAAGTCAATGCCTTGGTGGAATATCCAGTTGCCATTTTGGGACAGTTTAACCCAAGATACTTGCACATTCCGCAAGAAGTTCTGATTAAAACCATGCAAGATAACCAAAAATATTTTGCTGTGGTCAATGGGAATGACGAAATTTTGCCATACTTTGTAACGGTATCAAATATCGAATCAAACAATCCAGAAATCGTGCGAGTGGGTAACCAACGCGTGATTGAACCTCGTTTTGCCGATGCCGAATTTTTCTGGGAAAACGATAAGAAAAACTCGCTAGAATCTCGCCGTGAAGATTTGAAAAAAGTGGTTTACCAAGAAAAGTTAGGCAGTGTTTACGACCGCAGCGAACGCATTGCCAAAATAGCCAACTTTATTGCCGATTTATCTGGGCTAAATGATAAAAATGCGATTCGTGCCGCTCAGTTGGCCAAGTGTGATTTGGTGAGCGAAATGGTGTTTGAGTTTGGTGAATTACAAGGCGTTATCGGCGAATATTATGCCAAAAATGACGGTGAAAATGACGAAGTCGCCGCCGCGATTCGCGAGCAATATTTGCCTAAATTTGCCGGTGATAATTTGCCTGAAACAGACACTGGTTTAGTGGTTTCACTTGCTGATAAGATTGAAAATATTGTCGGTGGATTTGCGGTTGGGGCAAAACCAACGGGTACGAAAGATCCTTATGCTTTGCGTCGTGCCAGTCTTGGGGTTATTCGTTTACTTAATGAAACTAAGTTGGACTTGTCACTGGAAGTTATTTTGGATTATGCCGTGGAAGCCTTTAACAAAGTGAGTGATTTAGACGCGGTTTCACAAGTTGAGGAAATTAAAACTTACATCACAGAGCGTCTCAAGGGTTATTACTTGGACAAAGGCTGTCGCCATGATGTTTTTGAAGCAGTCCAAGCTGTGTCTCCAAGAAAAATTAGTGACTTCACGGCAAGAATTAATGCACTCAGTACTTTTGTTAGCGATAAATCAGCAAGCAATTTATTTGCTGCCAATAAACGTATTAGCAATATCTTGAAAAAAACCGATGGTGTTGGTCGTGTTGATGAAGCAGGCTTTATCGAGTCCCAGGAAAAAGCTGTCTTTGAAGTTGGGCAGTCGGTCAAAACGACAGTTTCTCAAGCTGTCGCAGCTAACGATTACGACACGGCATTAAACGCACTGTCGACATTGCGAGAGCCATTAGATGATTTCTTTGAAAATGTCATGGTTATGGCTGATGACGAAGCAGTTAAAAATAATCGATTAGCACTGCTGGCTGAAATTCGTGGATTATTTATGCAGGTTGCAGATTTTTCTGTGATTGACGCGTCTAGCTAGAAAATAAATAAAAACAGTACCGTCATTCTGGGGTGGCGACTAGACACAGAATGACGGTACTGTTTTCAATTTTATTCAAAAACTATCAAAAAACTTTGTAGAGACGCATTGAATGCGTCTCTGTAAGGAATTATCCATGATAAAACCTTAAACCAATCCTAAAACGCCCACTATTGCTGGGTTTCGCTAATGCTCTACACCAGCCTACGGTATATTTTTAAATTCCAGAATGACGGTACTGTTTTCAAAGAATTCATCCATTTCATTATATCATTCGGTGAATTGACTGTATCTAAGGATTGCCACTCACTCTACTGCCTTCTTTAATTTGCACATCGGGCTGTACAATGACTTCATCTCCAGCTGATAACCCATCAATAATTTGTACCTTGCTATTACTTTTAAGACCAATTTTGACGGGGGTTAAATGGGCGAGACCATCATCAATGCGGTAGACTGCCCAGCCAGCGTCACTGCGAAACAAAGCACCAAGGGGAATTTGTAAAGCATCTTTCACTGCTTGAGTCGTGATATCAAGGTCAACGCGATAACCGTCTCCCAAAGATTGCCAGCGTTCGTGAGGGCTTTCAATATCGAAAATAACGTGGGTGCGCTGTTCTTCGACACCCAGTGCACTGACTTTTGTGTAACCACTTGGCTCAATGCGGCGTACAGATGCAGAAAGTGGTTCGCCACCCCAACGCAGTACTTTTGCAGACATACCATGCGTTAAACGAACGGCATCGGCAGAGAGAATATCTGCCTCAATTTCCAGTTCACTAGGGTTCCCTACTTCCATTAACCACTGTCCCGCACTGACGAGTTGGCTACTTTCTAATTGGCGTTTAATAATTTGTCCATTGATCGGCGAGGTGATGGCGAGCACACGCTGATGATCGTTTTTGCCTGCGTCATCGAGTTGGGCGAGAGCGGCTTGAAGACGAGCTTTGGCAACACCTTCTTTCGCCAGTGCTGCGGCATATTCAGCATGGCTGCTTTGTTGATGGGCTTTGGCTCGGTCGTATTGATTGCGGCTGACTGCATTTGTGCGAACGAGTGCTTGTAGTCTTTTGAGTTCTTTTTGTGCTAAATTTTGAGTAGTTTTAGTTGATTCTGTCAGTAGCTTGGCTGCCTTTAGAGCCGCCTTGGCCGCGTCGACTTCAGCTTGAGCCTGAGTTCTGCTTCGTAAATCCAGTAGTCCAGCTGTGGCAGGTTCGATTTCGGCAAGTATTTGCCCTTGTTTGATTGCGTCCCCAACTTGTAAAGTAATGCGTCTTAGCGTTCCTGTCACAGGTGCTGTTATCCGAAAGCGTTGTTTTAGCCGTGTTTTCCCCTCAACACTCAGCGTTTCGGTAATGGGTGCTCGTGTGACTTTGGCACTGACGACCAGCTGTTTGGGTTCTTGCCAAGCGAAATAAATTATTAGGGTCAGGATAGCTAGGCTAAGAATAATAAAAATTAATTTTTTCATTGTGTTATTCCCGAGTTTTTAAGACTTCAATTAAGTTGAGGTTGTGGATGCGTGGATAAACGGCTAAAGCGGATAAAAAGGCACTGACAATAGTGACCAACGCGGTATAGGGATAGGCTGATGGATAAATAATAAATGGAAAACGGTAAAGGTCATTTTGAAAACTCTCAGCCAGAGAAACCGATAAAGCGTAGCCAAACAACAATCCCAGCGGAATAGAAAGTATGACAAGAATAGCCAATTCGCCAAATAAGATGTAGGCAATTTCACCTTTACTGAGACCGAGAACTCGTAAACTCGCAAGCTCTCGACTGTGCTCGCTTAAATTCATTCGCACGGTATTGTACAAAATGCCAAAGTTAACAATCATTCCCATGATAAGGACGATTTGAGTAAAAATAGTCATATTTTCATCAAGCATTTTCTGTAAAGCGGCTAGTCCCGTACTGCGTTCCTCGGCACCTAAGATTTGCGGATATTCGTCCAGAGTACGCAAAACGGCCTTTTCTTTGCCAGAAGTGACCGTTAAACGGACATTGTTGATTAAATCACTGTCGCCGAGCGAGTGGTTTAGTGCGTCAAAATCCATATAAGCAGCCAATCCAGTATAGCTGGGTACTCGCTTGACAACGGGCAAGTGCAAGTGTTGTTGCCGTCCTTCTAATATATCGACCCAAACCGATTCGCCGACTTGCACATCGAGAATATCAGCAAGCATATCATCAAGAACAAGTCCTTTCTCTGGTAGAGGCACTGACTGTGATTCGGTGTTAATGAGGTGGCGTAGTTGTGAGTCGCTGGGAATGCCTTCTAAGGTCACCAATTTGTTCTGATTGTTATGGTAGATGCGTACAGGGAGACGTCGTATGCCTTCTGCTTGCTCAACGCCATCGATAGCACGCAATTCGTTGAGTACGCTCATCGGGCGAGCTTCAACTAATGTGGCGGCAATATCGTGACGGTTGGCAAGACGGAATTCTACCGCTGCTACATGCTCAATCGCCGCTCTTTGAAATTGTGTCATCATCACGATGGCAGAGGCAAAAGCAATGGCGACAATTGTTAGCAGTGCCTTAATGGGGTGGCGTTCTAACTGACGCCACACCATGCGAGTTGATGGTGATAATATGCGTGATAAACCAATTGTTTCCAAAATGGTTCGGCGAAAATGTTGTGGTGCAGGTGGACGCATTGCCTCAGCGACAGGCTCACTTGCCGCTGCATAAACTGCATATGCCGTACCTGTCAAAGCAGCTAGCAAACTCACAATAGCCCCAATTCCTGCGACTCGCCAGTCCAATACAAAGCGTAAATAGGGGAAATGAAAACTTTTTTGATAAAGTGCTGCCAGTCCATGTCCCAACCAAGTGCCACAAGCCACGCCAAGCAATACGCCAAACAGGGTGATTAGCGTGACAATGAAGGCGTAATGCATTGTGACTTGGCGAGTGGAATAGCCGAAGGCTTTGATAATCGCAATTTGGTCTCGTTGTATGCCAATTAAACGCTTAAAAACAATATTCAGCAAAAATGTTGCTACAGCCAGAAAAATGGCAGGGAAAAACGTTGCCATAACGGTTAGCTCTTTGAATTCATTGTTAAGCACAGCGTGTGACATTTGATTGTCTCGTCCCAAAGCACCCGTTGAGCCATAAGGGGCAAGCAAACGATCGACTTCGGCGATGACGTCACTCTTATTGGCTTGCGGTGTCAAGCGCAATATAGCTTGGTTAAAAGCACCCTGCATATCCAGTGCTGCTGCTAGCGAATTTTCTGGCGCCCAAATAATCGCGTAGCGTTTAAAATCGGGGAATAAAGTACCTGGTTTGACTTGGTAAAGGTATTCCGCAGAAACAGCAATGCCACTCACCGTAAACCACTGTGCACGACCGTGTACAATCGTATGGATTTTTTCTCCTGCTGAAAAGTCGTGTGCCTTGGCAAAAGTCTCATTTAATAGAATTTCATGACTTGTTTCTGGTAGTCGCCCACTGCGTAAAAATAATTTATTTTGTTGTTGAGGCAAAGATTGTATTAACGCAGTGACAGGCTCGTCAAAATTGCGTACCGTTAGTTTGGCCCCCGTTATTAGTCGTCCTTCTACTTCTTCGACACCAGGGACATGCGCTATTCGTTTGAGCATGGTAAGCGGTGCTCGTTTAACGGTCACCCACAACTGAGAAAATCGTTGTTCGGTATAGAGTTGGTTTTGCGTTTTTTTTAAGGAAAGTAGTGTCGCCTGTGACATGACTAATACTGCCACGCCAGTGGCAATAACGAGAGCAATCGCAAGCATCTGTCCGCGCATGTGCCACAAATCTCGAAGTGCTTTGCGATTGAGTGTTTTCATCGCGAAACTCCGTCTTTCATGACGCTGTGGTAGTATTTGGCATTATCAGTAATTGGCGTGCTAATCATATTTATCACTTGTCACCAATTGAGTGCTTCGGCAGCAATACGGGTTTCATTTTTAGCTTCGCGGGTAATCTGACCGTCCTGCATCCAAAGGACTCTTTCTGCCATGCGAGCGATGTCGGCATTATGTGTGATAATGACAGTTGTCGTGCCTAGTTGTGTGTTAACTTGGGCCAGTGCTTGCAACACTTTGCCCCCCGTCTTAGAGTCAAGTGCCCCCGTTGGCTCATCACAAAGCAATACCGCTGGACGCTTTGCAATGGCACGGGCAATTGCCACTCGTTGCTGTTCCCCGCCAGATAACTGAGCAGGAAAGTGATTTAAACGCTTCTCTAGCCCGACGAGTGCCAGTGCCTCTTCTGGGGGAATCGGATTTTTTGCAATATCTGTCACTACCGCGACGTTCTCACGTGCCGTTAGGCTAGGAATGAGATTGTAAAATTGGAAAACAAAGCCGACATGATCGCGTCTAAAGCGTGTTAATACGGCATCACTGGCACGGCTGATATCCTTACCGTCGTACAATACCTCTCCCGCTGTCGGCACATCCAGCCCACCAAGAATATTGAGCAAAGTGGATTTTCCACTACCCGAAGAACCCAACAGCACGACGAATTCACCGCGATAAAGGGATAAATTCACGCCGCGTAAAGCGTGCACTTCCACATTGCCCATATGATAGATTTTACTCAAATCCTTGGCTTTAAAAATATAGGGACGGTTTTCAATAGCTGCTTCTTTCATTGGGTATTCCGTAAATACAACCGCATAGCAAAATAGAACATCTGACTGTCATTCTCAATACTAGCACTTTTCCCACTTAACGTATATACAAACACCTTGATAAAAAGTGCCATATAGTCAAGTGACCTAATTATCACTACGGTGTTGAACCGTCTTGCCGTATTAGGCATACTATACGACACGGATAGACCAGAAAACGCTGTAACTCTGAGAATCACTGAATCAATAGCATTTAGGTGATAATTAGGTTACAGAATGACGGTACCAGTTTGAGTATTTTTGAAAAATCATTTAGAAAGCTCATGATTAGGAAAACTTTAGTAACAGCGAATTTATGACAATCAAACTAATTATTTTAGACCGCGATGGTGTGATTAATCGCGATTTAGGCACTTATGTGACTTGCCCAGACGAATTTGAATTTATTGACGGAGCGATTGACGCCATTGTGCGACTTAAGCAGGCAGGTTTTGCCATTGCCATTGCTACCAACCAGGCCGGAATCGAGCGTGGCTATTACTCGCACGAAATGCTGACAAGTATTCATGATAAAATGTTATCTGAAATTCGGGTAGCTGGCGGTGATATTGATGAAATTGTTTATTGCCCCAGTTATGACAACAATCACCCTTGGCGAAAACCCAATGCGGGTATGTTGACCGAATTGTTAAATCGTTTTAATATAAGTGCTGATGAGACAGTGTTTGTCGGAGATTCAGTCCGTGATATGCAAGCTGGAATGACGGTAGGTTCTCATCTGATTAAGGTCAATGATCGTCATGGTCATAGCCAGTCAGATGAAATGACAGAGGCACTTAGACAACAAATTATTTTTACTGCTAACTTAGCAACAGCGACTGATTATTTATTAAAACTTAATGCTTGCAAGGAAAATTAACCCAATGATATTAAAATTACGTGCGTATCTTTTTTTGTTTTTGATGATTCTTGGTATGGTGGTTTACTGGCCAATCCCTGTCATTAGTCGTTTATTTCTCTCTGAGAAAGGTGCTTATTATGTGGCTACCTTTTGGGGGAGTTATGTTTTGTTTTTGCTCAAATATATTTTGGGTATCAGTTATACCGTTCACGGAGCGGAAAACATTCCTAAGAAACCTTGTGTTGTGCTGTCAAAACACCAATCTGCTTTAGATATTTTTGTTTTATTGAGGGTGTTTGACCCACAGGCTTGGGTTTTTAAACAAGAACTATTGAATATTCCCTGTTTTGGCTGGGTATTAAGGGCGACCAGTCCAATTGCGATTAACCGCAAGGCTGGAAGAAAGGCCTTGAAAATCATGATAGAAAAAGGCCAAGAAAAACTTAAGAAAGGTTTTTGGGTGTTGCTTTACCCCGAGGGGACTCGCACACCACCAGGACAAGCTGGCACTTACAAAAGTGGTGGCGTGTTGCTGGCTCAAAAAGCCAATGTTGATATTGTCCCAGTCGCTATTAATACCGGGCTTTTTTGGAAAAAAGGAACGGGAGCGATTAATAACGGTGTTGTCGATATTGTTGTGGGAAAACCCATTTCAACGGTGGGTAAAGATACTAAAAGTTTGACGACAGAGGTCGCTTCTTGGATAGAAGAAAATTCTCTAGCCATTACACTAGAGCATCCTCATTACTTAGCAATGAAAACCAAAAAAATAACCCAAAAGGAGAAATAACTATGTTTGATAAAACCATGAATATTGCGGACTTTGATCCTGCTTTGCAAAAAGCAATGGACAAAGAATATACACGCCAAGAAGAACACATCGAGCTAATTGCTTCAGAAAACTACACTAGTCCACGCGTTATGCAGGCTCAGGGTTCTCTGTTGACTAACAAATACGCCGAAGGCTATCCAGGCAAACGCTATTATGGTGGCTGTGAGTACGTTGATATCGTCGAAGATTTAGCTATTGAGCGAATTAAAGAATTATTTAATGCGGATTATGCTAACGTTCAGCCGCACTCTGGCTCGCAAGCGAATGCCGCGGTTTACCTCGCTTTATTACAACCAGGTGATACTGTTTTGGGTATGAGCTTGGCTCATGGTGGACACTTAACGCACGGTTCTCCTGTGAACTTCTCAGGTCGTACTTACAATATCGTTGATTACGGCATTGATGAAGATGGTTTTATTGACTACGACGAAGTCGAAGCAAAAGCCGTTGAGCATCAACCTAAAATGATTATTGCAGGATTTTCTGCTTATTCACAAGTTTTGGATTTTAAACGTTTCCGTGAAATTGCCGATAAAGTCGGTGCGTACCTGTTTGTCGATATGGCTCACGTAGCAGGATTAATCGCTGCTGGTTTGTATCCAAACCCTGTGCCATTTGCTGACGTGGTGACTTCGACAACGCATAAAACGTTGCGTGGTCCTCGCGGTGGTATTATTTTGGCTCGTGCCAATGCTGAAATTGAGAAAAAATTAAACTCAGCCGTTTTCCCAGGTACACAAGGTGGACCATTGATGCACGTGATTGCCGCTAAAGCGGTTGCATTCCAAGAAGCCTTATCTTCTGAGTTTAAAGAGTATCAAAAGCAAGTGCTTATCAATGCCAAAGTAATGGCAGAAACCTTTATCGAGCGTGGTATTGATATTGTTTCTGGCGGTACTGAAAACCACTTAATGTTGGTTGATTTGATTGACAAAGGCGTGACGGGAAAAGCCGTTGATGCGGCGTTGGGACAGGCTTATATTACGGTTAATAAAAACAGTGTGCCAAATGACCCTCAGTCTCCGTTTGTCACTTCAGGTATTCGTGTCGGTACACCCGCGATTACTACTCGTGGTTTTAAAGAAGCAGAAACGCGTGAGCTAACAGGTTGGATTTGTGACATTATTGAAGATGTTAATAATGATGAGTTAATTGCCGAAATTCGTGAAAAAGTCATCGCACTTTGTGCTAAGTTCCCAGTCTATAAGTAATTTGTCAGTGTGCTTTTGTCGTCAAACCGCATAATTATTAGTACGGTGGTTTGACTGTAGTGCATTCAACAATACCAGAATGACGGTACCATTTAGGTAAAAACCTCAAATAAGCTGAGTAGCTTGTTTGAGGTTTTTTTGTATCTCGAGTGTGGTTTCCTATATAATGATGAGATTAAATATCAATGGAGTCTAAGATGTCAGAAAAAATGAATGTTGAGAGTTTTAACCTTGATCACACTAAAGTAAAAGCCCCTTATTTACGCCTTGCCGATAAAAAAGTCGGTGAAAAAGGTGATGTGATTTTTAAATATGACCTGCGAGTTTGTCAGCCAAACAAAGAACATATGTATATGCCTGCCCTGCACTCGTTAGAGCATTTATTAGCGGAGCTTGCACGCAATCACAGTAATCACGTTTTAGACATCGGTCCTATGGGCTGTCAAACAGGTTTCTATGTGACATTAATCAATGAAGAAAGCTACGATAATGCTTTGGACTTGATTGAGAAAACGCTTAAAGATGTTTTGGCGGCGACAGAAGTACCTGCTTGTAATGAGGTTCAATGTGGTTGGGCGGCAAGCCATAGTTTAGAAGGTGCAAAAGAACTCGCTCAATTGTTGCTAGATAAGCGTAGTGAGTGGACAGAGGTTTTTGCTTAATGACGACTCAGCCTATCGGCATTATTGGTGCAATGCCACAAGAAGTTCAGGCCTTAGCTGAACATTTGACTGACAAAAAAACCACTGAAATTGCGGGAATTACTTTGCACAGTGGTTTGTTGAATGGTGTCCCCGTTGTGGTTATGCAGTCGGGTATTGGTAAAGTTAACGCAGCGATTGCAACGACTTTATTGATTGAAAAATTCTCACCTAAAGCCATCATTAACACTGGCTCTGCCGGTGGGCTTGGTAAGGGATTGTCTGTTGGCGATGTGGTTATTGGCGAAAATGTTACGCACCACGATGTCGATGTAACTGCATTTGGCTATGTTGCAGGGCAAATGGCGGGTATGCCAGAAAACTATCCTTGTGATGGTCGATTGGCTGATATTGCACAATCTTGCACACAAGCTTTTGATGGTGCTTCCGTTCACCACGGGCAGGTCGTTAGTGGCGATCAATTTATCGCCAGTAGCCAACGATTTAACGACATCACCACTACATTCCCAAACGCACAAGCTGTCGAAATGGAAGCTGCCGCCATTGCACAAACTTGCTACCGATTTGATGTGCCGTTTATCGTTATCCGTGCTATTTCAGACTTGGCAAACGAACAAGCCAGTGTTTCATTTGATGAATTTATTGAACAAGCAGGCAAACAATCCGCTGAAATGGTGATGGCAATGTTGTCTAAAATATAAAGAAGCAATAGTGCTGTAAAAAATAACCATATAGAAAGAGAAAAATTATGAATTGTCCGTTTTGCCATATTGAAAATACGCGTGTTATCGACTCTCGACTGGTGCCAGAAGGCAATAAGGTTCGCCGTCGCCGTCTTTGCGAGGCTTGTGATCAGCGTTTTACCACGTATGAAATTATAGAAGAATCTTTTCCTATGCTGGTTAAAAGTAATGGCAGTCGAGAGGCATACAACCCTGCTAAAGTTCGTTCAGGGATTAACCGTGCCATTGAAAAGCGTCCGATTTCAGCAGAACAAGTTGATAAAATTATCTCCTACATCGAAAACCAGTTGCGAGGAACGGCTGAAAAAGAAATTCCAGCCAAACAAATTGGTGAATGGATTATGGAATGTCTAATTGATATTGACGAAGTTGCCTATGTTCGCTTTGCCTCTGTTTATCGTTCCTTCCAAGATGTCAGTGCATTCCAAAAAGAAATTGAGCGTTTGCAGAAATCATTCGAAGGAAATAAATGAACCACGCCCATTTTATGCAACATGCTATTGCGTTAGCAAAGCGTGGACAAAACACGACAACGCCAAATCCCAATGTCGGTTGCGTGCTTGTCAAAAATGGGCAAATCATCGGTGAGGGCTTTCATCAACAAGCAGGACAGCCTCACGCAGAAGTGAATGCCCTGAAAAATGCAAAAGATAATGGCTTCTCACCTCGTGACGCTGTCGCATATGTGACGTTAGAACCCTGTTCTCACTACGGCTTGACGCCGCCTTGTGCGGATGCTTTGATTCAATCAGGTGTCGCCGAAGTGATTATTGGCTCCGCTGATCCCAACCCGAAAGTCTCTGGTCGTGGTGTGGCAAAACTTCGCCAAGCCGGCATTGCTGTAACTGAAAATATTTTGCGAGAGCAATGTGACGAACTGAATTGTGGATTTTTTAAACGCATGACAACGGGTATGCCTTGGGTAACTGTCAAACTGGGCATGACGCTGGATGCAAAGATTGCCACAAAAATGGGAGAAAGTCAGTGGATAACCAATCAGGCAGCACGAGCTGATGTACAACAATTGCGAGCCAAGTCTTGTGCCATTATGACGAGCTCTGCCACCGTTATTGCTGACAACCCAAGCCTAAATGTTCGTCTAGATAATGCTATTCGACAGCCTAAACGAGTAATTGTCGATAGTCATTTATCCGTTTCTCCCCAAGCAAAAATTTTTCAATTAGCAGGTGAAGTATTACTTTATCATTCAAGTCAGGCCACTAAAATCTATCTTGAGAATACTCATCGTGAAAACACCCAGCTCATTACGGTGCCTTTTCAAGAAAACCACGCAAATCTTACCGTCATTCTGAAGGATTTAGCGACGCGTCAGCAGTGCAATAATTTACTTGTTGAGGCGGGTGGGCGTTTTGTTGGGGCTTTATTGGCCAAAAATTTGGTTGATGAGCTGGTGATTTACACCGCACCGCTATTATTTGGTGAAGGGGCAAAGCCTGCCTTTAATTTTCCCAGTGTTGAAAAAATGATGGAAGCGAAACGCTTTGATATTAAAGACTGTCATGTTATTGGTGATAATATCAAAACCACTTTTCGTAAAATAAAGTAAAATGACTTAACTTTTGCTACGTCGTTATGCCGTCTTGCCGTATTCTTATACTGTCTTCGACGGCAAGCCTTGTATCAAAAGTTAAGTTATTTCACTACAATAGGAAGCAATATGAAATCTGATCCTAATCCAACCACCGCACAAGCGATACGCGAACTGACAGAAGTCTCTCCGTCAGTACTCGAGCGGCTGTATCAAAATCATGTCATTGATGAGCAAGGTTACCGCTACGCGAGTGAGGCCTTTTTACCTCAGCAACAGTGGCGACGCTGGATAATGCGTTTGAGCCTGGGATTAGGCACTGCGTTATTGTTACTCGGTATTGTGTTCTTTTTTGCTTATAACTGGCATGACATGCCAAAGTGGTCAAAGCTGGCTTTGTTAGAGGGTGCGATGGTAGCTAGTTTTGTTTTGGCTATTATTGTCGGGCTAAAAAAATTATTGGGACAGTGTTTATTGCTGGCTGGAACAGTGTTTATCGGCGTGTTTTTTGCCGTATTTGGGCAAATTTATCAGACGGGCGCAGATGCTTGGCAACTGTTCGCCTTATGGTCTGTGTTGATGTTGGGCTTTGTTTGGTTATCGCATTTTTCCATACAGTGGATTCTACAGTGGAGCATTACTGGCGTAGCCTTGTTTTTATGGCTGCAACAATATGATAACGAGTGGGGTTTGGGATTGGTTATGGCTGCTTATACATTGGGTATTTGGGGTTTGCAAAGACTACTGAGCAAATCTTGTCAGTGGCTGAATATTAGGTGGTTGCGTGTGCTGACACTTTTTATTGGCCATATTTGGTTATTGATTACTGCTGTGATTGTACTGATAAATGATGACTTAGTTGTATTGTTTGCAGTTATGGCTATCGGAGCCATTTTACTGTGGTGGCATTGGCAAAAAGGTGTAGATTTGCTGTCACAAGTCATCGGTGTGGGCATGTTGGCAATATTGACATGGGCGTTGTTTTTATATTTCTTTATAAAAAGCAAGATTGATGAAGTGAGCATGGTGTCGCTGATGTTGTCACTGACAATTATACTATCGGTAGGTTGCTACCAAGCGGTGATTGTTTTGAAAAAGCAATATGCTAACAAGCACGTAGGGTCTGCGAACCATCAAGTCAAAGGAGGAAACCATGAATAATAAATCCCCTTCACTGCCCACTACGGAAACTGTCCTACAGAAATTGCGAACCGAGGGCTATACGGTGAATGATGACAAGCTACCCTTATCAAACGAAAAATCTACGGTGGCATGGTATCAGCATATTTTATTGGCAATCGGTGTTTTTGCTACGTTTGTTGGTTTTTTCCTATTGCTACTCGTGTCAGAGTTTTGGAACTTAGGAACTGTCGGACAATCGCTATGGGCATTAGCTTTTATAGTGACGGGCATCATTATGTATCATCGCGTTATCGACGGTGAGGAACTGAAAAGTGAAAAATTATTAGCTGCTTTTGTGACGCAAGTGACTTTTGTGCTGATTTTGGTCGGGGAAAGCTTGTTAATTTATGAAATTAGCCACTATTTTTCTCTAACAGAGCCTTGGCAATTGGTTTTGTTAACTGGTGCTTTGACGGCAATCGTTTTTCCATTGTATCCTGTCATGTTAGCGAGGGTGGTTCAGGTGACGATGATATTTTTATTTGTTCAAATATTACCCATGAGTTTGCCATTTGTGGGTAGTAGTGCTTGGATACTGCAAAGTCTATTATTGTTATTCTTCCTTGTCGGACTGGTCTATTTAGCCTTCTCGTTGCGTTGGTTGAACTGGCACTATTTGTGCTATGCCCTGATTATTAGCATACTAGCTCAGTTAACATTTTCATCTCATATGGCTGTGACCGATATTATGCGTTTATTTATAACTTATGGATTTCATTATACGAATGAAACACCCGTTAATTTAACTTATCCATCTTGGATTGTAGCAACTGTGCTGTGTGGCTGCGTCGTCTATTTGGCAGGTGAGAAAAGACGTTTTTATGGCATCTGGTTACTGTGTCTGGCCTGTTTTGTTTTAGCCAATTTCTTACCTGCTACTTTGTTTTTTACCTTGTTGCTACTGGTATTGGGTTATGCGACGCGTGAGAAAATAATGACAGGCTTAGGTTTGATTTTAATGCCGTACTATTTGTTTGATTATTACTATACGTTAAAGCTGTCGTTATTAGAGAAGTCGTTATTGCTGATGGCTAGTGGTGTCGTCTTGTTAGCGGTGGCATTTGCGGTGGCAAAATTGCCACACTATCAAGAAAGAAAAGGAGGCAATGTATGAAAAAAGTACATTTCTATTTGCTCATATTGATTGCCGCGGTATTGGTCGTGATGAATGTTGCGATTTGGCAAAAAGAGCAACTGCTTGCAAAAGGTGAAGTGGTGTACGTTAAATTAGCACCTGTAGATCCACGTTCATTGATGCAAGGCGATTATATGCGACTGAGCTATGACAAAGAGGCTGATAGAAAAGATAAAGTCGTGATAACAACCAATGCTAAAGGTATTGCTGAATTTGTTCGACTTGATGATGGTTCGACATTAAACGATGGTGAGAAGCGCTTCAAACTCGAACATTCTCGCTTTTCACCCAGTATTAAACCCAACAGTTTTTTCTTCCAGGAAGGTCACGGGAAAATCTATGAAGATGCAAAATATGGCATTTTTGTCTTTGCCAAAGGCGACCCCGATGGCTATTTGCTAGTCGGTTTGGCGGATGAAAATTTGCGAGAAATTGTTCCGCCTATCGCAAAATATAGTGAGACTAATTAATTTATTCCGCTATAGTACTTCATTCATTTATACTTTCTGATTGTCGGTGGTTGATAAGATTGAATAAAACTTTCTATTTCATCGAAATTATCGGTAAAGAGAATTTTATCTTTATCTTCAGTGCTTAAAAAGCCATTTTCCACCATATCGGTATAAAATTTTTGTAAATTATCGTAATAACCATCAACATTGAAAAAAATACAAGGATTGTCATTCTGCCCTATTCTTGCCCAAGACACGACTTCTGAAATTTCTTCAAGTGTTCCAGGACCACCTGGCAAAGCGATGTAGCAGTCGCCCAATGCAATCATTTTTGATTTTCTGTCTGCCATGTTGTCAACAATGATAATCTCTGACAACGTCTTGTGAGCTAATTCTCTTTCTTGTAAAAAAGTGGGCATTACGCCGATAACTTTGCTATTACCAGCCAGCACGGTATCCGCTAAAATCCCCATCAGCCCTACTTTTCCACCACCATAAACTAATGTGTATTTGTTGCTGGCTATCCACTGACCCAATTGTGTGGCGGCTTGCTGATAAACCGGTTTGTTTCCTAAACTTGCACCACAGTAGACGGTAATATTCATTGTTTGTTGTACCTTTTTTCAAATTTTTCCATATGTTCGCTGATGATGTCATCAATGTCAAAGTGATACTTGTTCGCGAGTATCATCACATTATCTAGAACATCGCCTAATTCTTCTTTGATTTGATTTAGGCTGTCTTCTTTGCTTGTGTTTTCTTCATCAGGTCTATCCCTGCCAATTTCATATCTTCTAATCGCCTGTGACAGTTCGCCAATTTCTTCAATTAAAAAATTCAAGCGTACGGACGTATTCAAATCGTACCAACCGCGATTGATATAAAATCTCTTTACCCATTTTTGGTATTTTAAAAACATAGTTTTTCTCTATTAAATAAATTGATTATGGTCACAACTATACAAAGTGCGATTTTGCCGAAATGTGTATTTTGTGGAGTTTCCTATAGCTTTGTCAGTCATCATATCAAATAATCGTCTTGTGCTGTGGGTTACTTACGGCGTTTTTTTGACCATATCCATATGTGTTTTTCTCATATTGTCATCGTTTTCACTCGTGATGAATTTGCCAGAATGACGGTACTGTTTTGTGATTGATTAGGAATAAGCGGTGCGAGATAAAAATCTTGAGTTTGAGTGTCTTTATAAGGTATAGTTATTTGCTTATTATTAAGTACTAATTGATGCGAGCAGAGTTGTTATGACAAACAAAAAATCCTTATATGAGCCCAGTTTACTTGAGTCAGCTACTGTTGCTATCGTAACGGTTGCCCTACTTTCTTTCTTGATTATTGGCACGGGCTGGGTACCGCATATTGGCATTGTTTTTGTCATGCTTTGTTTGTTGGTTTATGGTCGCTTGCGCGGGGTTACTTATGCCAATATGCAAAAAGCCATGGCGGACTCGTTGATGTCCAGCGTTGGGGCATTGTATTTGTTTTTCTTTATCGGGATTTTAGTGACGGCATTGCTGATTAGTGGGGCAATTCCTAGTCTTATCTACTATGGCACGTTATTGATGAGTGCTAAGTATTTTTATGTTTCCGTTTTTTTAATTACGGGTATTATTGGGGTTGCGCTTGGCAGTAGTTTGACGACTGTTGCCACTTTAGGTGTTGCCTTTATGGGAATTGGTGAAGCATTTGATGCCAACTTGATGGTTACAGCTGGTGCAATTGTTTCAGGTGCTTTTTTGGGCGATAAAATGTCCCCACTTTCTGATACCACGACGATTGCAGCGGCAACCGTTGACGTTGATTTGTTTGAGCATATTAAAAACATGCTACGCACTACTGTACCAGCCTTAATTATTTGTTGTGGACTTTATATTTACCTGTCAGTTTCCAACGACGCAAGTATTGGCAATGTCGAACGCATTCAGCATTTCCGCTTGGCATTAGAAAAAACGGGGTTAGTCCATTGGGTTTCTTTACTGCCTTTTGCCCTTTTGGTTGTTTTAGCCGTGTTGCGTGTGCCTGCTGTGATGGCGATGATTTATACTTCACTGTTGGCAGTCGTGATTGCCCAATTTTTAGGCTATAACGATTTTGCCAAATACGGTGCTTACTTCTTTTCAGGATTTGAACCCAATAAAGACTGGGGGCCTGATTTGGTGAGAATGTTTAGTCGTGGCGGATTGAATAATATGTTTTTCACGCTTACCATCGTGGTGTTGGCGGTGAGTATGGGCGGATTATTATTTGCTTTGGGCGTTATTCCGCGTTTATTAAAATCAATTTCTGAATGGCTCAGTAGTCGCATGCGAGCGACCATTGCCGTCGCGACAACCAGTGTTGGTGTAAACATTCTAATCGGCGAACAATATTTAAGTATTTTGTTGGCAGGTGAGACATTCAAACCCATTTACGACCGCTTGAAACTAGAGCGTAAGCATTTGTCTCGAACTCTCGAAGATGCAGGCACAGTCGTCAACCCACTGGTGCCGTGGAGCGTTTGTGGCGTATTTATTGCCAACCAACTGAATGTCAGCGTTATTGATTATTTGCCGTACGCTTTCTTTTGTTATTTGAGTGTGTTGATGACTTTGGTTATTCCGAGTAAGTCGAGATATAGTAAGGCCAATTAATTCCTGTTACAAGATACATTGTCGGAGATAGTATCACTAATACGGCGAAACGATGTAACGCTGTACCAGGAATTCATTAACCTTACTATAGAATTCATCATTAATGGCTACGCACTTTTAGTATAAAGACTTTAGTTGGGTAGTTTTTCACCCTGCGTCACCGCGAGCGAGGGAGGAAAATGGCGGTCTCTGTGCGTCGACTCTGTAGAGACGCAATGCTTGCGTCTCGGAGCAGCTACTAAATTGAGTAGAGAATGAGTAGGCTGGTGTAGAGCGTTAGCGAAACCCAGCGACAGCGGGAGTTTCAGGATGATTTAACACTTTGTTTTAGTGAAAGTTTGCTCCAAAGACGCATTCAATGCGTCTCTACGGTTATTTGGGTGGAGGTGGCTACTTTGTGCACCATTCAAAGCCATATTGAAAACCAGTAATACGTTAAGTAACCAGGCAAACTAGACTAATTGGGGTGTTAGCTAAGGTCAAATATTCATCAATTGGCACACTCATTCTGGCATAGCCTAAAAAATATCCAGTTGGATCATTCGCTGGTTAAGTCGCTTATATCCCCACGGGGTTTTCCATAACAAACGCATAAACCAAGGGAAACGTTTACAACCGTAATCACTCATATAATATTCTTCTGTGATATGTAGTTTATTGTTCCATTGTTCCATGTCTTTGCTGTTGAGTAATGACCATTTGAATTCTGCTTTTTGCTTGGTTTTTTTCACAGCGTCGTGGTGCTTGGCATTTCCTTTTGCCATGTAGACCAGCATATCAAACAGCATGGTTGTATGCTCAAAACGCTGACACAGCATAGCAAAAAAGGCTTGTACTTCGACATCATCAAAATACATCAAGACGCCTTCGCAAATAATAAGGACGGGTTTATTGTGAGCCAATACTTGGTCTATCCAATCTTCTTCTAACATCGACATTGGCAGTAAGGTGTTTTTCGGATGTGTTGGACACAATTGTCGACGAATGTCTACGACTTCGGGTAAATCTAAGTCGTACCAGTGTGTAATGTCTGGGCAATTCAGACGATGATAACGCGTATCCAACCCAGCCCCCAATTGAATCACAACGGCATCGGGATGTTTATCAAGAAAGGCTTGGGCTTGCCTGTCCATGACATTTGCCCGAATACAACAGCCGATTTGACTCATGACCGCTTTGTTAAATACACTAAAATCGTAGTTGATAGCCTTGAGTATTTCTACTGCGGCAGGGTCTTTGATTAACCCACCTTTGCGTTCGGTCTCAACCGCTCGTGCCCAAACAGTGATTAACATGGTCTCGGAAATATTACCGAGTTTATCGGTGTTTTTCATGGTGTTCTCCGTGGTGTTTGTATTGGCTGTCTTTGCACATGATAAAGAGATAAATAAACAGCTTTCCCTTTGATGACTGGCAGCCGATATAAAGCGACATCCATTTTATTACCTTGTTGATACTAGACAAATTGTCAGTTTACGGCAAATTTCTGATGCAATCTATGCTTGTTAAATGAATTTGTTGAATTTATTCAATTATACATTGAAAGGTTTTATCAGTAGAAATACGTAATTAAACTGAGAGTAGCTCAATGGTATGAGTGAATTTTGTAGAGATTGCCCCCAGTGATTATTGTTCTATTCGGCTCATAACGAAATTTGACAACCATATTTTAAAAAATTTGACAATCAACGCGTTTTGGCGTTAATCTGTGCACATCTAGGCTTTTTGTCGCTCATTTTTTAGAAAATATGGCTGACAAGAAGTCTGTCAAACATAAACCATATAAAAACAATGAAAATAGATTTAAGCCAAGCTGTTCGCTACCACTACGACCAATTCCCACCCAAACAATTGAATTATCAGTTGTGCATTGAGCAGTTAATTCGTGCCACAGATGCCATTGCTCGTTATGATCAAATGCTGAAAAACATGCACAATTCAGAAATTTTACTTGCACCACTGCGAAATCAAGAGGCGGTTATTTCCTCTCGAATTGAGGGCACAATCAGCACGATGGATGAGATTCTCAAGTATGAAGCTGACCAAGAAAATGAAGCCAACGAGAACCCGAATGTACGTTCCGATGTCATTGAAACTATTCTTTATCAACGAGCACTAAAGGCGACGCAAGAAGCCATTAATGACGGTTATCCATTCAGCCCATCATTGATAAAAATGACGCATCAGAAGCTACTGTCATTTGGTCGTGGTGCGAACAAATCTCCTGGTGAATTTAAGACGGAGCAAAATTACCTAGCGGATAGAGCTCAAATTCGTTTTGTGCCGATTAGTCCAGAGAAGCTACCAGAAGGCATTGATACTTTGTTTGATTTTATCAATGCCAGTGATTTTCCTGCATTAATTAAAACGGCCCTGGCTCATTTGGAATTTGAAGCCTTGCACCCATTCAAAGATGGTAATGGCAGGATTGGACGCATGTTGATTACGTTGATGCTATGGCAATCAAAAACAATTTCCGCACCGCATTTTTATATTAGTGGCTATTTTGAAGAGCACAAAAGCCGCTATATTGACATTATGCGACAAGTTTCTGCCGAGGGCTGCTGGGATGCGTGGTGTGCGTTTTTCCTAGAGGCCGTCGAGCAACAAGCTATTTCCAATTTAGCCATTGCGGAACGTATTAGTGAGCTATACGACAGCATGAAAATTCGCTTTACCGAAGTGCTAAAATCAAAGTACAGTCTGAATGCCTTGGATTATGTGTTTACTAACCCCGTTTTTCGCAACAATCGCTTCACTTCACAAAGTGGTATTCCTGCGACAACGGCATCGCGGTTTACTCGAACATTACTACAGGAAAAAATTATCGTTACCGTAGAAGAAGCATCAGGACGAAAACCAGCCCTGTATTCGTTTGAGCCGTTGATGGATTTGGTTAGGGTTTGAAATTTTTTCAAAGTATAAACTCAAAGTTCCATGGATGGGTAGCTAAACAAAATATAGTATGAACCCTGAGGTATAAAATTGAGTAAAATTAATGAAATTCAGAATGCAATTATGGAGCTTGACGGAGCTGCTTTTCAAAAATTAGGGGATTGTTATTTTTTTAAGAAAGGGTTAGGAAGTATAGAGGCTGTTGGCTCCGTTGCAGGAAAAAATAAAACCAAGACTGGAACCCCTGACACTTTATTTAGAACATCGGATAATAGATACGTTATGATTGAGTATTCAACTCAAGCAGATAATGTAGTAAAAAAATTTACAGATGATTTAACTAAATGTTTTGATGAGAATAAAACAGGGGTGCCTATTTCTTCGATTGAGAAAATTATCCTTTGTTATTCCAGGAATATTAGTGATAAAGATAAAAAAACTTTATTAGCTGAAGGAGAAATTAAGGGTGCTATTGTAGATATTATAGATTTGGATAACTTTTCTTTTGAGCTATCCACAAACCATCCCAATCTCGCACGAGATTACTTATGTATTGATATTGATACAGGTCAAATATTATCACTGAACGATTTTTTAGATAGTTATCATAAAAACAGACTTGCTACACCGTTGGATATCAATTTATTCGGAAGAGAATCAGAAAAAAAAGACATACTGTCAAGGTTAGATAATCACGATGTGATTATCTTGTCGGGTAGTGCGGGAGTGGGGAAAACACGGCTTGGCATAGAGTGTTTTAAAGAATTCTTAGATAAGAACAATAATTATCAGGGGTATTGCATAAAAAATAGAGGGCTTCAAATATACTATGACTTAAATACTTATTTCTCAAAAACGGGGCAATATATTATATTTATTGATGATGCAAATACCATAAGCCAATTTAGTTTACTTGTTGATTATTTAATAGATAAAGTAGGGCATCATAATTTAAAAATAATCATAACAGTTAGGGATTATGCAAAGCATAAAATTATTGAAGAAGCAAAAAAATGTATATACAGTGAATTCCATATCAGCTCTCTTTCAGATAGCGACATTTGCAAAATACTAGAGGACAAGTACCAAATAACAAATACGTTATGGACAAGTCGTATTACAAGTATCGCCAAGGGTAATCCTAGGCTGGCTGTAATGTTGGCGTTGTCTGCAATAAACGAGCAATCTGTGGCTTCTCTTCGTAACGTGGCAGATGTTTATAATGAATATTTTTCTCCCATTATTTTACATACTGGTTTGAATAATAATGAAGAACTACTTAGAGTGGCTGCAAGTATATAGTTTTTTCAGCACATCGATAAAACAAATACTAGACAGCTAGCTCTCGCAACCAAACTAGCTAATGTCGATGAATATATATTTTGGGAAAAGGCACAAGCCCTTCATGAGCTAGAATTAGCCGATCTACATAGTAACGAACTTGTAAAAATTTCTGATCAAATATTAGCAACTTATTTATGCTATCTTGTTTTCTTTAATAAAAAGTTGATACCATTTTCGGAAACTCTTAGTGATAGTCTATTTCCCTCATTTGTAAAGCAAATGAGAAGTATGATTTTTCCTATAGCCAGCCATTTTGATGAATCACTAATTAGAAGTACTATTGAGCCATCATTAAATCCAATATGGCAGACAGAGAAGGCAAACCAAAATAGTAAGAAATTTAAGGCACTAATGGACTGTTTTTGGTTTCTTAAAGCTGATGATATCCTTTGCTATTACGACGAGTGGATAAAAGATTTACAACCAGAATTAGATGATTCTATTGATTTTAAAAATAATAGACAAGGAGAGATTCCTGAACTAGATAATTTATTTCAGTTACGTTTTTTAGGTAACGATGAATACGAGGCCTCTCTTGTTTTGTTTTTGGACTATGCCGCAAAACAACAAACTAGAGCCAACTCCGTTCTTCATCAGCTTATTACTAACTACGGATTTACATCAGATTCTCATAATTACGATTATGCTCGGCAACACATATTAATTGATGAGTTACTTTTACGAACAGATAATGGGAAAAATACTTTTTTCTCAAAATTATTTATCGAAATTGCTTCTGAATTTTTAAAAGTTCACTTTCAAGTAACGGAGTCGGGGCGTGGAAACACCTTTTCTATTATCCAATTTAACATACTGGATTGTGAGGCAACTAAAACGTTAAGAGAAAAAATTCTAATTAATTTAAAGACACTAAGTCACTTTTCAAATGATTATAAAAATACCATTATCCATAAATTAGACGATGGTTACATTGGTGGATTTGAAGGAAATCAACATCCTGTAGCAAAAACGGACAGCACATTTTTACTGGATTTTATTATTGAAGACTTATTGCCTAATGATTTATTACATTGTGTTTTTGTTAATCGTTATCTACAGTTTTTAGATGAACAAAAGGTATATTATCCTGCTGAGTTAAAAAGAAAATTTAATACACCGTTATGTACAATGGTTGATTGTTTCGTAAACAGTCATAATTTAAACCTTAATTATAATGATGTTGATAACTATCAAATTAAGAGTGTAAAAGAATTTATTGAAAATTTCACAGTAAAAAATTTTATCCGAACTTATGCACAACTATCAGAATATTATGTTTTGTCAGGTGAATGGGAAATACATAACTGTAAAGATAAATTATTAACTTGCTTGATTGATAAATCCACATCTGCTGAACTGATTGAATTTATAAAAAAAGTGACTAAATCATGTACATTAGAGCCTCATAAATTTCTTCCCGTATTAATTGAAAATATCGGGAAAGAAAAAACTAAAAAAATTATTGAATCCTTGCCTCCACAGCAAAAAGACAGATGGTTGTTTGTCTTTTTTCAATCTATCCCCGAGCCTGAATTGACCATTCATGATGCTGATAATTTTTTATCCTATGTTACTTCTGTTGAATATTTTGGTTATCTAGAAGCAAATTACTTACTTTTATATGAAAAAGTAAGATCTAACTTTATTGTTTCTTTTTTAGAAATAATATTATGTAAATATAAGTCGGGAAAATTAAGATCTGAAACCATAAACCCCATTTTTTATTCCAAAGATATTATCAGTAAATTAATTGCTCATTGTAAAGGAAAAGAGTATCTATTTTCGGAGGCATATTTAATCGCAAATAAAATAAGTCATGTAGATTATGGTGGTAACATTTTCTCCTTGCTAATTGATAAAGTCCCTCAGTTTATTGATCGTTATGTTGAGTCACGTTTTGATGAAAATGGGATATTTCAAGGATCACATTTTGATTCTGATTGGAGTTTTTTATGGCTTAGAGATGATTATGCAGAATTAATTGAATCTTTAGTCAAAAAATTTATACAAAATGAAAAGATATATTTGATTACTTCTCCTGTCGAACATTTGTTCATACGTCACCGACATAGGTATCAGAAAAAAGAGGTTATTGAAAGGCAAAATATATTCTTAAGGCATATAGTTGGTCGTTATGCGGCTAATCAAGAATTGATGGGAGCGTTATTTTTATCCATTAGTTATTTTGATTGTGATCAGAGAATCCCATTTTATGAGTGTTTCCTTGAGCATAATAATAATGTTGATAATTTTAAAAAATTAAGTTTAGAGCCAAGCACCAGAACTTGGTCTGGTAGCTTAGTTCCTGTTCTAGAAAGAGAAAAAGCTTTTTTAGAAGAAATAAAATCGTACTGTATCAAAAAACGTCTATTTAAGCATAATAAATACCTACAAGATTTAATTACTAATAAGCAACTCTTAATTCATGAAGAAATTAAAAGGGATTTAATTAATAGCGATTAACTCAAATATTTAGAATGTTAAGTCTATTTGAATACTGATAGAAATAATTAGCATAATTAATGCTGTTTTTTATGTTAAAACATGGCTGCTAGCCATATTTGATTTAAACACTTTCTATAGAATGACGGTACTATTTTCACTCAATAACCATTAAAATGCTTAAATTATTACATTAACCATTACACCACACAGGAAGTTACAAACATGAACAAAAATACGACTATTTCCCCTAGTCTTATCGAAGAATTTGCCCGTAACGGCGTTGTTGTCGTGCGCAATTTAGTTAATGCCGATGCCATTGCTAGCTTGAGCAAGGGGATTGACGATAACATAAAGCACCCTAGTCCCCGTGCAAAGGTTGCCAGCAAGTCTAGTGACAAAGGTGAATTTTTTGAGGATTTTTGTAATTGGCAACATATTCCCGAATATCGTGATTTTATTTTTAACACAGACATTGGAAAAGTGGCGGGGCAATTAATGCAAAGCCAAGAAACGCGTTTATATCACGATCATACTTTGGTTAAGACGGCAGGGACGCAACAGCCAACGCCTTGGCATCAAGACCAACCTTATTATAACGTTGAAGGAAAGCAAAATATCAGTTTGTGGTTTCCCGTAGATCCTGTGTCGCGAGAATCAACATTGGAGTTTGTCGAGGGTTCTCACTTGGGTCCGTGGTTAATGCCTAGAAGCTTTATGGATAATCAGGCAAAATGGTTTCCAGAGGGCAGTTTAACTGATTTGCCAGATATTGAGGCGGATCGCAGTGCCTACCCTATTACGGGTTGGGCATTAGAACCTGGCGATGCGGTGTTTTTTCATATGTTAACGCTGCATTCTTCCCAAGGTTCTGCGACTAGACGGCGTGCTTTTTCAGTTCGCTTTTTGGGTGATGACATGGTGCATACTCCGCGTCCTTGGGTAACGTCACCAGAGTTTCCGGGGTTGGCTGAGCGTTTGCCAGCAGGTGTTCCTATGCACGATGATGAGTTATTCCCCGTTTTGTACCGCCAGTAGCAACAATCTTCAAAAAGGTGTTGATATAGTCAAGTCACCTAATGATTGCGATAAGGCGTATCGTCTCAGACAGTATAAAAATACGGTGAGACGTAATAACGCTACAGCAAAAGTTAAGCTATTTTACTGTATATGGTGAAATTAGTAGTATAATCAAGCCTGATTTATTGACGACTTTTTAAATAACTAACAATTAATTTTATGTTTACAGGTATTATTCAAGATTTAGGCACAATCAACGCGGTAAAAACTAACGGCACAGACATGACTATTAGCGTTGTCACAGAAAATTTAGGGCTGGAAGATGCTCAAATTGGTGACAGTATCGCGGTGAATGGCGTGTGTTTGACTGCGACGACCATCCAAGGCAATACTTATACTGCCGATATTTCTCACGAAACATTGGAGAAAACCACGCTAAAAAATCTTAGTGTGGGGCAAGCGGTGAATTTGGAAAAAGCATTGACCTTGTCCACACCATTGGGTGGGCATTTGGTCTCTGGGCATGTGGACGGCGTGGGTAAATTAGTGAAAAAAGTCTCTGATGGTAACTGTACTCGCTACTTTTTTTCTACACCGAAAAGTTTGATGAAATTTATTGCTCCCAAGGGTTCAATCACGATTCAAGGCATTAGCCTAACCGTCAATCATATCTGTGATGAAACACACACTTTTGATGTGGCAATTATTCCCCATACCGAAGAAAAAACCAATTTGGGGAAATTGGCATTGGGTGACGAGGTTAATTTAGAAATTGATTTGGTAGCACGCTATATTAATCGCTTTCTAGAGGCAAGTCGTCATGAAGAAGGCCTGACGCTAGAAACAATCCGCCAAGCAGGGTTTTAGCTTTTCGATGAGGGTTTGCTCCCTGTCTTAAATCAAAAATAGAATAGTAAACAACATACAACAATAGCAGTAAAAATAACAACAAAATAACAATACGGAAAAAATTATGGCATTAAATACAATCGATGAGATTCTCGCTGACTTAGCCGAAGGAAAAATGGTCGTCGTCATGGACGATGAAGATAGAGAAAACGAAGGCGATTTAATTATGGCAGCTGATGCTGTCACACCTGAAGCGATTAACTTTATGGTGAAGCACGGAAGAGGTTTGGTGTGTCTACCGATTACCGAAGAGCGTGCCAATTTACTAAAGCTCTACCCACAAAGTCTGCACAACACGGCAAGATTTTCCACTAACTTTACCGTTTCTATTGAGGCGGCTGAGGGTGTGACAACGGGTATTTCAGCAGCCGACCGAGCGGTGACAATTAAGGCGGCGACCGCCAAAGATGCCAAAGCAGAAGATATTGTTCAGCCAGGGCATATTTTCCCTATCGTTGCTCAAGCTGGTGGCGTGTTGACGCGAGCAGGACATACTGAAGCCAGCTGTGATTTGGCGAAATTAGCAGGATTTAGTCCAGCAGCGGTTATTGTCGAAATTTTAAATGACGATGGCACGATGGCACGCCGTCCTGACTTAGAAGTCTTTGCAGAAGAACATGGGCTGAAAATTGGCACGATTGCCGATTTGATTGAGTACCGATTAGACAGGGAAAAAACGGTAGAAAAAATGGCTGAGAATGAAATCAGCGTCGGTGGCGAAAGCTTGCGTTTAGTTGCTTATCAAGATGCGGTTGACGGCAATATTCACTACGCATTGGTTAAAGGGCACATCAGTCCTGAGGTGCCAACTTTTGTGCGTGTTCACGTGCGTAATGATTTTTCGGACTTGTTGAATGCCAAAGTCGGTAGCCGAACTTGGACGTTGAGCGAGGCAATTGAAAAACTCCATCAGCAGGAACATGGCGTGATTGTTATTTTGGGTGATGATAGTGATAACAGTGAAAAAGTCATGGCACTACATGAATTGCATGAAAGCACAAAACAACATAAACCCACACAAAAAGCCCGAGCGACTTACGGAATTGGTGCACAAATTCTCACGGATTTAGGTGTGCAAAAAATGCGATTGCTATCACAGCCCACAAAATTTAATTCCATGTCGGGATTTCATTTAGAAGTTGTGGAATATATTTCCTAAAGAGATTTGCTAAACGCAATCTAACTATTACAATATGCGTAGGAAACTCTGCAAAACCCACATTTCGGCAAAATACTGCGTCATGTGTTCCTCGTGCCACTTGCCTAACTCATTGTTATGTCAAGTGGTCACTGTGGTACTATTCCTTGTCTTTTACTCGAACTGTACGTTTTGCAGAGCTTCCTGTAGTGAAATAAATTTATTTTACTATAGTACCGTCATTCTGACTTTTGACTTAGATAAGAGGCCAAACCACAATGGAAAAAGAAATTCAATTAACAGAGGGTGATTTCGTTTTAGATGATGCCCGTTTTGCGATTGTTTGTAGTCGCTTTAACCACTTTATCGTTGACCAGTTAGAAAAAGGTGCGATTGATACGCTTAAGCGTCACGGCACGGACCTCGCTAATATTGAAGTTTTCAAAGCACCAGGTGCATTTGAATTACCTCTCGTTGCTAAACAAGTTGCCGAAACGCGTCGTTTCGAAGCAGTGATTGTGCTGGGTGCGGTTATTCGTGGTTCTACGGCTCATTTCGAATATGTTTCAGGACCTTGTGCGGCGGACTTGTCAAAAGTTGGGTTGCAGACGAATTTGCCAGTTATCTTCGGTGTGCTGACTACAGAGACCATTGAGCAAGCAATTGAGCGTGCAGGCACAAAAGCGGGCAATAAAGGCGGAGAAGCAGCATTAACTGCTATCGAGATGGTGAGCTTACTCAGACAAATTAACTAAAAGATGACAAACGAAGATATTAAACCCATAAAAAAACGTACAGTCGCACAACAAGCCAATGTGGCTCGTGCCAGAGCGAGACGATTTGCGATGCAGGCTGTTTATCAGCATTTACTCACTAATGATAATTATGCAGAAATTGCCAAACAGGTTAGTGAACGCGAACAAGATAAGGATTACGATGAGTTTTTCTTTAGCGACATTATCGAAGGCGTTAGGGAATTTGGAGAAAACTTCGACGCTCAGTTAACGCCATTTGTTGATCGCCCTATTGAGCAGTTAGATTTCGTTGATCATGCGATTTTACTCGTGGCGGCTTATGAGCTTAACGGAAGCGGCACGCCACCGAAAGTTGCGATTAACGAAGCCATTGTGATTGCCAAGAAATTTGCCAGCGATGATAGCCACAAATTTATTAATGGCGTGCTGGATAAATTATATAAATCGCTGAAAGTAGAGAAATAACTTAAAAAACTGTTGTGGCGTTATGCCATCTCGCCGTATTGTGGGTGTTGTTTCGACGGCAAATTTTGGCGGTGATTAAATTTTTCTTTGAATTTTCATTCATTGCAATTGGTGGGTTACGCTCGTGCCTCGCAAACCCTCCCTGCTGATTGATATCATTGGTTTGCTTCCCCCTTTCGTAAAGGGGGATTGAGGGGGATGTACAACCTGATAACATGGTTTACAAAATAACCTAAGGACATAGTTTACACTTTTTTTAAAATACAGGCATAGCAACTCAACAG
>PDWI01001557.1_pt1 | contig 35933 bp, 34 predicted proteins | sample 1430891 | NCBI WGS metagenome assembly PDWI01 (sample SAMN01162508, study PRJNA174530) | Oral metagenome, whole genome shotgun sequencing project. | biome: Marine environment; feature: Marine mammal; material: Swab sample of the gingival sulcus; isolation source: swab sample of gingival sulcus... | reverse complement strand
GGAGAAATCACCCAAGATCAGCTTAAAGAGCTGTATATTCAAGCACCACAAGACTCCAATACGCAATTTACCCTTAATGTTACACCTACAGTGCAGGATGGGAGTGCTAATGCGGTAAGCATAGACCCTAAAACCGTTACGGTCTATGTTAAAGGTGATGCGGATACGCCGGTACGTAAAGATGGAAGCACTGGTGATATCAACGTACAAGCCGACGAATTCCAGTCTGCTGATGGTGGGCTAGTGGACATTCGTGATCTGGGTTTCAAGACCGGAGAGACAGTGAACCCGTCAGATAACTCCGAAACCCTGACCTATATTCTAAAAAACCTGCCTAAGGAGTTTTTACCTACAGATGCAGATGGAAAAATTATTGGAGATTTTATCTCCACAAATGGCACCACGGTGAACTGGTCATTGACCCAAGAGCAAATGGACGAGTTGCATATCAAAGTACCTCAATACTATAGTGGAACTACCTCTTTAACGCTAGAAGCTATTGCTGTGGAAAATGACGGTGATACTGCTACTGCAACACGGAATTTTGATCTGGTGGTGAACCCTATTGTTAGTACCACAGACCCAGTGACCCAGAGCTACGACATCAAAGAGCCTGTAACACACCATAATGGTGAATCGCCCAATGATGAAGATGAGATATACGATAATAGCCATGTTTCTCTTGTGTTTACCAACACGACAGATGATGAAACCGTGACCAAGGTGGAGATTGCCGAAGCCGGTGTTCCTGGTGGTGTTGCCTTGGGTACCATTGATGATGGAGGTAGCATCACAGAGGCCAACATTGTTGATGGGAAATATACCTTTACCGGCGATGATATTGACAATATTGTGGCTATTATCAAGGGAGATGGTGTTGCGGCCAATGCGAATGATGATGCCACGCTTACCATCAACAACATAAATGTTACTGTTGCCGATGCCAAAGATGATGACTCAGGAGTGACAGTCGAAAAGGTTGTCGATGGCGGAACCATAACCCTTACTGTGGAAGGCCAGGCAGACCAGCCGGATATTAGGGAATTGACAGTGCAAGACCCCTCTCAGACAGGAGAGTACTACAATACTGTTGCTGTTACCACTGCCTTTCCTGACAATGACGGCAGTGAGTCTCACTACGTTATTGTCTCTGCACCAGAGGAGGTTTTGCTTAATCGAGGAGAGCATCAGGGAGGAGGAAATTGGTATCTTACCCCAGAAGAGGCCGGGAACTTTCATGCCTGGTTTCATGGGGGTGAAGACCAAACGAAGGGGATTACCATCACGGCCTACGCCACAGAAAACACCCAGGCCACAGAAACGGTTACTGCGGACATCAAAGGAAGCTCTAAAGACGATGGCACAAGTACTAGCTTCACGGCCCAGACACCAACTCTTGAGGTAACAGACCCTACGCCCAATGAGGATACCTCCTTTACCCTGGCGCAAGTTGTAAGTACCGTGCATCTCAACAACAGCGAGGTTGGAGGCAATGAAAACCTGTCCGTTGTCATCAAGGGGCTGGAGGTATCAGATACAGGCCCTATCCAATCCATTGTGGGAGCCAACCAGTACACCTATAAAGACGCTGAGGGTAACGAACACACCGCCTACCAGATTAACCCAGACCACTTGGGCAATGTGGTTATCACACCAAACCCGAACTACAGCGGCCCTGTCAATTTTACTGTGGAGGCGGTTGCTTATGAGAACAAGGCAGCCAATACAGACGACCGAGTTGCCACTACTAGCCAGGAAGTCACGGTTAATGTACAGCCTCTGGCGGAAACTACACTATTTGTTACCCCTCAAGGCGATTTGGTTGATGGTATTAATGAGGACGCTAAAACCCTGGTGCAACTGGAATTGTCCAACGAGGATAAGAGCAATCCTGAAATATTTGATTCTGTTGGACTTTCTGTAAACAGGGGAGAGTTTGTGGATGTTGATGGCAATTCATTGAACGACCTGACGAATCTGACATATAACAGCACAGACCATACTTTTACCAAAGACGGAAAGCAGGTCTATTACCAACCGCCCGCAAACGATGATGGTGATTTTACTATCACAGTAAGTGCCACCGCCCATGATGGCACATCTGCTGCTGATGTTACGAAAGCCATTACTGTGGAGATCAAGCCTATTGCTGATAGCGGGAACTTTACCCTAACCGATGGTGCCAACCCCGCCAACCCTGTAAATACAATTAATAAGCTGGTTGTGAATGAGGACGGTAAGGTCAAATTGGATATTCACAGCGATTTTAATGATCCGGATCATTCAGAGTTTCAGACCATTCTTATTGAAAATGTTCCCGCTGGAATGCTTTTTTATAATAGCAGTGATCAACTAGTAGGTGAGATTAATGCAGTAGGAGATCAGGGAAACACTTGGAAACTACCTGATGATGTTATGAATGGCAATTTATTTATCAAACCACCCCTACATTATACTGAAGATATTACTCTTAAAGTTGTGGGTATTTCCATGGAAGCTGGTGCTATGGGAGATGAGATAAGTCATGAAAAATCCTTTACATTGGATATTACGCCTGAGGCAAATGGGGTGAGCATTTTCCCACAAAATATTAGCGGGGAAGAAGACCTGCCCATTGCTATGGATTTGGGGGCAAAGCTGATTGCCGTGGAAGAAAGAAATACTGTTGGACTCAATCATGATATTAATGAAACTTATAATGTCACTATTGCTAATGCCGGTGATGATATTACCTTGTTCAAGAAGGAGGGAGATAATTACTATACCTTGTCCAATGAAGATGGCACAGGAGCAGATTATAAACGTACTGGACTAAGCCAAGAGGAAATTAATAATTTGTATGTGAAGATAGAGGGCAACAGGGCTGGTAGTTTTGAACTAAATGTGGAGGTTTCAAGTACCGATGGCGATAGTACTTCTGCGTCTCAAAGTGCAACGGTGGGTCTGGTGGTTTCTTATAAAAATGAGAATCAAACAAATGACAACCTCGACGAAGAGCAAAAAATAAACATAGACGGTACAGAGCATATTTTTGCTCAGTCTGGAGATGATGGGATAACTATGAACAATGGACAAGAGATTATCGATGGTGGTAAGGGTGATGACACCCTTATATTAAATGGAAATAGTATCGATTTTTCTCAAATTAAAAGTATAGAAAAATTAGATCTTACTCAAGGAGAGAATATTTTAAATGGAGAAGATGACCCTCTTAATAAATTAACACTTAATGATATAATAGATATGACAGATAGTAGAAATGAGCTTAAAATCTTAGGTGATGGTAATGATCGTGTAGGTAGTGTAGATAAAAATGGTTGGACTGAAACAGCAAACAATGGTACGAATAATGGTGATGGTACAAAAACTTATGAGTATTCAAACGATATATCAAATGAGGTTGTAAAATTAACAATCGATGATAATATTAATAATACAGGTCTATAAGTAAAATAAAAAGGTTTTAGTTGTACAATAGTGGTGTCGTATATTATTAAAGTTATAAGGGGAGATAGATGTTAAATAATTTAAGTATAAAGGTAAAATTAATTTCATTAATTACTATTTTTATAGTTATTTTTATTGGTATGAATGTATTTACTGATGTAAGTTTAAATTCACAGGAAAATAAGTTTACCAAAATGCAAACAGTGGTTCAAATCAGAGGTAATGTAGTAGGTGCATTGACTTCAGGTTTGCAGATCACCTCTGCACTAAGAGGTGTGTATATAAATAGTAAAGACCATAGAACTATTGAAAACTTAGAAAAAACAGTTAGTAAAATGGAAAAATATATAAAAAATCTACAAGCAAAAAAATTTTTAAAAATAAGTCAAGGTTTAAAAAAGTTTAATATCTTGCCTTTATATGATAGATACGATAAGGATATCAAAAGACTTATAGTAAAGTTTGAAGCAGGAGATTTACAAGCACAAGATATCTCAACACATATAGTTACTGTATGGAGACCATTTAAAAAAGCTTTAGAAAAGTATAGAAATACAAGTAAGAAAAAAGACACAAAAATGACAGATGCTTATATAGAAGCAAATAGTGATATATTTACGACTTTATTGGTACTAACCATAGTTGGAGTTATTATCATATTAGTATATTCTTTTATGATTACAAATTCTATTATAGGGTCATTATTAAAAGTTCAAAATGGTTTGGTATCGTTTTTTGATTTTTTAAATAGAAAATCAACACAAGTTCAAAGTATACAAATAGATACAAATGATGAATTAGGAAAGATGTCTAATATAATTAATCATAATATATTGCATATAAAAGATTCACTAGAACAAGATAAACTTTTTTTAGAAGATGTGAATAATGTGATGACTAGAGTTTCAAAAGGATGGTTAACACAACATATCAAAGCAGATACAGATAATGAAAATTTATCTATATTAAAGTCTACGATAAATAATGCTTTGGAAAATCTAAAAGAGAATGTTGTTACAATTAATGATGTTCTTGAAGAGTATGCAAATGAAGATTATAGAAAAACCTTGGAGCTTAATAATATAGAAAAAGATGGAGTTTTTGATACTTTAGTAAAAGATATAAATAAACTTCAACAGGCTATCACAAATATGTTACTTCAAAATAAAAAAAATGGAACAACCTTAGAAAAAAGTAGCGATGTATTATTAAAAAATGTAAGTGTTCTAAATAAAAACTCAAATGAAGCGGCCATAGCACTAGAGGAAACTTCAGCGGCACTAGAAGATGTTATAGGAAAAATATCAAATAATACACAAAATATTTTAAAAATGTCAAATTTTGCAAATGATGTAACAAAGTCAGCTTCAGAGGGACAAACTCTCTCTTCAGAGACAACTACTGCTATGGATGAGATAAATGAGCAAGTAACTGCTATAAATGATGCTATAAGTGTGATTGACCAAATATCATTTCAAACAAATATTCTTTCATTAAATGCAGCAGTTGAAGCTGCAACTGCTGGTGAAGCTGGAAAAGGTTTCGCTGTTGTTGCTCAAGAGGTACGAAACTTAGCTTCAAGAAGTGCAGAAGCTGCCAATGAGATAAAAACTTTAGTAGAAAATGCAAATGAAAAAGCAAATAATGGGAAAAAAATATCAGATAAGATGATAGCTGGATATGAGGTATTAAATCAAAGTATCTCAAATACTTTAGAGCTTATAAAAGATGTTGAAAAAACAAGTAAAGAGCAACAAGCTTCAATTTTACAAATAAATGATGCTGTCTCATCTTTAGATAAACAAACACAAGAAAATGCTTCTGTGGCAGAACAAACAAATACTATAGCATTACAAACAGATAAGATGGCAAAATTAGTAGTAAGTAATGTAAATAAAAAGAAGTTTTAAGATAAGACTTGATGATATGGGCTATGATATAATTGGTGATGTAGTAATTTAGAAAGGATTCTAATGAGAAATAAAATAATTATAGTGTTTTTGGTTTGTATACTCTTTATTACTTGTTCTAAGCAGGTTGAAGAGAAAAGTATGAAAATCGGCGTTGTTTTAGGACTTACAGGAAAATATTCTCACTTAGGTTTATCTTTAAAAGATGGAATCATCTTAGCATTTGATGAGATTGATTATACAATTAATGGGAAAAAAATAGACCTTATTTTTAAAGATGATCAACAAAATGATGAAATAAATACTAAGGCTATCAATCAGTTAATAGCCGATGATATAAAAATCATTCTAGGAAATGCTACAAGTTCTATGAGTAAAATATCGTACAATATACTCTTAGAACATCCAGATACTCTTTTATTTTCACCTAGTGCTAGTAGTACCTATTTTTCAGGAAAAAAAGATAATTTCCTTAGGATTCAACCAGCAAACTCTGTAGATAATCTTTGTAATTTACCAAAACTACTCAAAAAATACAAGGCAAAACATATCTATTTTATAGGAGATACAAAGAATAAAGAGTATTTAAAAGATTTTATAAAAATAGTAGATGTTAGTGATGATATAAAATATGAAGCTATTATTGATGGGCACTTACCTTATGATGTTATTTTGGAAAAAGTAAAAGATGCTGATTTTATTGTTGCTATACACAATAGTTTAGATGCTGCTAATCTTACTCAATATTTAAGAACACATAACAATAACACTCCTATTATTTTCTCTGGCTGGGCAAAAACGGATCAATTTTTAGAACATGCTGGGAAATGGGCAAACGGTATATATTTTATATCTTCAGATCGTGTTAATGAAAAAGATAGTTCTTATGAAAAATTTGCTAAAAAATTTTATAGCTTTTATAAAAAAGAGGTAAATAAACAAAATATAAAAGGATATAAGCTAGCACAAATTATTATTGAGGCATTAAAAAAGGGACATTATAGTACTGATGAGATAAAAAAATATATCCTTACAAAAAAGAAATTTCATTTTTTGGGTGATGAGCTATTTTTTGATGAATATGGTGATATGAAAAGAACATTTTATATTTTTCAAGTTATTGATAATAAAATTAAGAAAGTAAATTATAAGTGGTGAGTGATACAACAAAAAATAAAATATTTAAAAAAGATTTATATAAGAAATTTTTACTATTTTCACTGATCCCTTTACTTTTTATAAGTATTTTCTTTATTATTTTATTGATAAAAGAGAAATATGATTTGATATCTTCATCACATGCAAGTATGATACAAAATATCGAATATAATATAAATATATTTAATCAAGAGATTAAAGAGATCCCAAATTTCTTAAAAGAGATAAGAAAAAAAGAGAGACAAAAAATACTTGATAATATTTTAAAATATAAAAATTTTATAGAGACTATTATTATTGTAGATCAAAAAGGGATTATTCAAGAGATATCTTCTAGGAAAAAAATAAAAGTGTTTCCAAATTTTGACTACTCTAGAAAAAAGATTTTTAAAGAATATATGAAAAAGAAAAAAGATTTTTTAAGTAATATCTATTTTTCAAATATTACAGATAGCCCTTTAATCTCTTATATATTTGAGTTCCATAAACAAATCTATATTGTAGAACTTAATCTTGACTTTATCAAAAAATTAGTATCAAACTTGAACTATCAAAAAAGAGATAGCTTAAGTGTAACAATAGTAGATAAAAATGGTTTATATATTTTAGATACAGAAAACAGTTCTAATGTCAAAGAGGGAAGCCTTTTTTTCACCTCAAAACTCTACAAAGAGGTGGTATCTAAAAATCCAGAAAATACTTTGATAGCACACTACAATAATGTTTTACATAAAAATAATTATATTACATATAAAAAATTTGATAAATTTTCATGGACAATAATATTAGACGAGCACAACCATAAAATATATGGGTATATAATAAATATAATTTTACTTCTTTTAATAATAATATTGATTATTATATTTATATCAGTGCAAAGTGCTAAAAAGATAGCAAATAACATAGTTAAACCGCTTGAACTATTGACTTTAAATATTAATAATTTTTCAAAAGATCATTCAGTAAAAATAGATGATAATTTACAAAGTAAATATACTATGTTTATTACTTTAATCTCTAATTTTAAACTTATGCAAAAATCAATTTTTGAAAATGAAAAATCTTTACAAGAACAGATAGTTGAAAATAAAAAGAAAGATAAAATTCTATATGAACAATCAAAGATGGTAGCCATGGGTGAGATGATAGGAAATATCGCACACCAATGGAGACAACCCTTGTCTGTTATCTCAACAGCATCAACAGGTATCATAATGCAAAAAAAGTTTGGGATATTTGATGAAGATACCCTTATCCCAACTTGTAATACAATCAATGATAACGCTCAGTATCTCTCAAAAACAATAGATGATTTTAAAAATTTTATAAAAGGAGATAGAACAAAAAAAATATTTTCACTAAAAGATAATATTCATCACTCCTTAAAGCTTTTAGAATCTACTATTAAAAGCCATTCTATTACTATCATATGTGATTTAGAAGAAGATATAGTAATAGACGGTTATGACAATGAATTAACTCAATGTATTATAAATATTATCAACAATGCAAAAGATGCACTTCAAAGCAAAAGAGAGATGAATAGATGTATATTTATTACAACATTTAAAAAAGATGATAAAGCAATCATCAAAATAAAAGATAATGCCCAAGGGATCGCTAAAAATGTTTTACCTCATATATTTGAACCCTATTTTACAACAAAACACAAATCACAAGGGACGGGTCTGGGTCTGCATATGACATATAATTTAATTACAGATGGTATGAAAGGAACTATAGAAGCCCAAAATATCACCTATGTGTATAAGAATAAAACATATTCAGGTACTGAATTTACGATATGTTTATAGTGCAATCACAGTAAAAATAAAATTATGAAAATAGAAGATAGTTTTTTACTTAATATTTTAGATAAAATTATACAAAATGGTGCTACACCTATACTAGTTGGTGGGTGTATTCGTGATTATTTTTTAGAAATAAAGATAAAAGATTATGATATAGAGATATATGGACTTAGCACACTTGAAGAGTTAGAAAATATACTCCAAGAGTATGGTAGCGTGAATCTTGTGGGGAAAAGTTTTGGTATAGTAAAACTCTCAACTGCTACTATGGAATATGACTTTTCTTTTCCTAGAAGTGAAAATAAAACTGCAAATGGTCATAGAGGATTTACTGTGACTATTGATGGTATGCTTGATTTTAAAAATGCAAGTAAAAGAAGAGATTTTACCCTTAATGCAATAGGATATGACTATAAAAATAAAGTATTTCTTGATCCTTTTAATGGCAGAGATGATATAGAAAAAAAACTCCTTAGACATATCGATGATATAACTTTTATAGAAGATCCATTAAGAGTATATCGAGCTATACAGTTTAGTGCTAGATTTGAGTTCTCTTTAGATAAAAAAACTTTAGAACTTTGTAAACAAATCGTAAAAACAAAAGAGTTTTCAGAGTTATCAAAAGAACGGATCTATGAAGAGTATAAAAAACTTTTTTTACAATCAAAAAAACCATCTATAGGATTAAAACTTTTAAATACTTTTAAAATAGAAAAGATAAAAGAATCCCATATACGATATATCGATGAGATTGTTTCCTATCCCATAAAAAAAGCAGATAAACTTATACTTATATTTTTTATTTTAGAGAAACTCTTTTTAAAAATTTGTAATGATAAAAAACTATTAAGAAAAATTGAAAATCTAAAAAAGTTTACAACTCCTAAAATATTTGAATACAAACTAGATAAAAATGATACTTATATACAAGGTTTAATCAAGAAACTAGATATGAGTAATAATATGCCAAAACCTTTATATACAGGAAAAGATTTAATAAAAATGGGCTATACTCCAAGTGAAAAATTTAAAACAATTTTAGATACACTATACAAAATGCAATTAAATGGAAAAATATGTTCAAAATAAATGAAAGAAATGTAAAAAAATTTAATATTATTGGTACATTTGTGATATTAATAATATTTGCTTTTAGTGTTGTACTTTTAAGTACAAGTTCAAATATTGAAGATTTTGCTTATATTGAAAATGATATAAAAAATAAATTTTTAGAAGAGAAAAAAAACGATATTCGATTTGAAATCAAGAATTTAAATATATTAATAGAATATACCAATAAACTCAATCCAAACGATAGAGAAAAAAATAAAAAATCTCTTTTAGAAGTTGTAAAAGAGATGAACAAAAATAAAAATAATATAATTACAATAACACCTTTAGAAAAAAATTCTCAATATTTTGAAGAACTACAAAAGAAACAGGAAATTTTTATTTATAAGAAAAACTTTGATAAAAAAGAAAATAAAGAGCTAGTTACCATTAAATACCTCTTTTTAAATAAAAATTTTAATTGGCTGATATCAACACAATTTAAAAATGATATTATGGATAAAGAGATAAATATACTAAAAAAACATTTAAATACATTTATTTTAGATAATATCTATGTACATATTTCACTATTATTCTTTTTTAGTATTGCACTTTTACTAATGGTATATGTTATCAATAAATTTTCAACAAAAACTCTCTCTAAATGTAAGAAAAATAATTTTAAAAGAGAAGAGAAATTAAAACACACCATACAAGAGCTTGAACAAGGAATTCAAAGAGAGAAAGAAAAATATGCTGCGCAATCTAAAATGATTCAAAAACAATCTAAGATGTTAGCTTTAGGTGAGATGTTGGGAAATTTATCACATCAATGGAGAGAGCCTTTGGAAAATATTTCTAAAAGTTCAAGAAGTATAAAATCACAAATAGAGATGTACAAAAAAGTTACAGATGCAGATATTGAAAAATTAGCCTCTATTAATAACTCTTCAGAATATCTTATTCGTACTATCGAGGATTTTAGAGTATTCTTAAAAGCAGACTCACTTAAAACAGATTTTTTTATTAATGAAATTATAGAAAAAGCTATCACTTTAGATAAGGCAATCATTGAAAAAAATCATATTAAGATTATCAAAGATTTAGATGAGGATATATCTATCCATAATTTATCTTTTGGATTGTTGCAAGTTATTATAAATATAATTTATAATGCAAAAGATGCTTTGAAAAAAATACCCCAAGATGATAGATTTATTTTTATCTCTACAAAAAAGGATAAAAATAGTGTATATATAACAATCACAGATACAGGAGATGGTATTTCTGAAGATGTTATTGGCAATATTTTTAAACCTTATTTTACCACAAAAGAAAAAACTTATGGTACAGGACTAGGACTTCATATGGCATACAATATTATTGAACAAAATATGTCAGGGAAAATATCAGCACACAATAAAAATACCACCTACAACTCAAAAAACTATCTAGGAGCATCTTTTACTATTATCTTAGATATAAATGCAAAAAAGGATTAATATAAAATATGACATTTAGAGAAAAAATTATAGATATAAGAGAATCGAAGTGGTTCTCTAATCTTACTACAGGGATAATCTTATTTTATGCTGCTGCTTTAGGTTTTAAAACTATTGATGATGTAGCGAAGCCTTTTGGAATGTTGTTTTATTCTATTGATATGTTAATTACTGTTTATTTTTTGATTGAAATTGTTATTAAAATGTATGCAGAAGATAAAATAACAAATTTTTTTAAAAGTGGCTGGAATATTTTTGACTTTGTCATTGTAGTCATAACTCTTATCCCTTTAGAAAATACTTCATTTGCAGCCATTGCTCGACTTATGAGAATATTTAGGGTTCTTAGACTCTTAAACGCGCGACCTGAACTGAAAAAAATAATAGATATGCTTATAGGTGCTATCCCCGCTATTGTAGACATAGTGATACTTATGTTTATCATTTTTTATATCTATGCTATTGTAGGAAACTTTTTCTTTGAAGAGCTTAAATCTGGATTATGGAAAGATTTTTTAACAGCTATGCTTACCCTTTTTAGAGTACTTACTTTTGAAGACTGGACTGATGTGATGTATGAAGCTATGGAAATTTATACTTGGTCGTGGGTTTATTTCGTAAGTTTTGTTATCATCGCTGCATTTGTCTTTTTTAATCTTTTTGTTGCTGTGATTATTGATGAGATGCAAAAAATAAATTCAGAACATACAGATGAACAACTCAATCGTGAAGAGGAAAAGATAGATCTACTGTTAAAAAAAGTAAGTCAAATGCAAGAAGAGATACAAGAGTTGAAAAAAGATGGAAGAAACAAATAAAAAAATGTTATGGTAAAGGTGTAATATCAAAAAATGAAATTACATAGTCCTTTAGTAATACGGTTATAATAGTAGCTATAATTAGCCATTGTATTTTATCAAATTTAGCATCCACTTTATCTATTTTTTTAGTAAGTGAAATCTCTACATTTGATATCTTTCCATCCATCCTGTCAAATTTATCATCCATCTTAGAAAACTTTTCATCCATATTTGAAAACTTTTCATCCATCTTAGAAAATTTTTCATCCACTTTGTCAAATTTATCATCCATCTTAGAAAACTTTTCATCCATCTTAGAAAATTTTTCATCCATCTTAGAAAATTTTTCATCCATCTTAGAAAATTTTTCATCCATCTTAGAAAATTTTTCATCCATCCTGTCAAATTTATCATCTACTTTGTCAAATCTAGATTCTACTCTTGCTATATCTTGTTTTAGAAGAGAGATATCCTCTTTTAGTTCCTCTCTTGTTACTGTATGCTGCGACACTTGCAAAAGATGAAGCATCAAATCTTTTTGTGAAAAATCATTTGGATTCATTTTTGAATAATCTTGCATCACTAACCCCTTTTTTATCAATATGACTTATTATACACTAAAAAAGTAAAATAGGTATTAATTAATAAAAAGAAAATTTATGAGTAGATACTGTTTTTAATTTTTGTTTTTTGGTATTGGGTCTTATGTCAAAATTAAAACATTTCTAGTTGTGTTAAGTAATTATTTGTTATTATTCAACACATAATTAGAAAGGGAGAAGATGAAAAAAGTTTTATTTATAATGTTAAGTGTACTGTATGTTTATGCAGCAAACCCAATTGCAGTTCTACAAACAACAAAGGGGAATATTGAAATTGAATTAAGAGCAGATTTAGCACCTAAAACTGTTGAGAACTTTACAACACATATTAAAAATGGATACTACAATGGGCTTATTTTTCATAGAATTATTAAAAATTTTATGATTCAAGGTGGAGATCCAACAGGAACAGGTCGAGGTGGTGAGTCTATTTGGGGCGGAAAATTTAAAGATGAATTTAATGCAAAAGCTATGTTCAATAAAGCAGGTGTACTAGCTATGGCAAATGCAGGTCCAAATACAAATGGAAGCCAGTTTTTTATCACAACAGTTGAAACTCCATGGTTAAATGGAAGACATACTATTTTTGGATATGTAAAAGATAAAAATAGTTTTAAAGTACTTAAAGAACTTGAAAATGTTCCTACTTCAGGAAAATATCGTGGAAATAGACCCTTAAAAGAGGAAAAAATTATTAAAGCCTATATAAAGTAAGGAATAAAAATGCTTGTATGTGATTGTAAATATGTATACTATAAAGAGATAAAAGAAACAGTAGAACAAAATGGAACTGATCTTGAAACAATCAGCAAAATAACAGCAGCAGGTTCCTCTTGTGGTCAATGTTTAGGAGCGTGCGATAGAGTAGATATAACTCTACCTGTAGCAATCGAAAAAGCAAAAAATGAGTTAGCTAAAGAGTTAGCTAAGTAGTTAAATTATGAATATTATGGTAAAATGATCTTATGAAAATTATAAATACAAAAGATACGAACTTCAAAGTGGAGTTTGAAAATATATTAAGTCGTGCTAAAGTTGATATCAAAAAGGTATCTGGAATTGTAAATAATATTATTGATGATATTGTCGAAAATGGAAATAAGGCTGTCAAAGAGCATATATCCAAATTTGATAATTGGACACCATCTTGTGATGATGATCTGTTTATTGATGCAAAGGATATGGAAAAAGCATATAATCATATTGATGATACGCTAAAAAAATCTCTCCACTTGGCGTATGATAGAATAAAAAAATATCACCAAAAACAATTACCAAAATCTTGGATGGATTATGAAGAAAATGGAACTATTTTAGGTCAAAAAGTAACTCCTGTTGATAGAGCTGGTTTGTATATTCCTGGTGGGAAAGCTGCTTATCCTAGTTCTCTTTTAATGAATGCTATTCCAGCTATAGTAGCTGGTGTTCAAGAGATAGTTGTATGTACCCCTACTCCAGATAATGAACCCAATGAACTTTTACTAGCTGCGTGTCACTTATGTGGTGTAAAAACTGTTATGAAAGTAGGAGGAGCAAGTGCAATTGCTGCTATGGCGTATGGTACGCAAAGCTTAAAAAAAGTTGATGTGATCACTGGACCTGGTAATATTTTTGTAGCAACTGCTAAAAAACTTGTATTTGGTGAAGTAAATATCGATATGATTGCAGGACCTTCTGAGATTGGTATTTTAGCAGATGACACTGCAAAACCAAACTATCTAGCTATTGATCTTCTTTCTCAAGCAGAACATGATGAGATGGCTAGTTCAATTATGATTACTACCTCTTCTGATATAGCAAGAGATACAAATATCGAAGTAGATAATTATTTAAAAATATTAAGTAGAAAAGAGATAGCTCAAAAATCTATTGATGACAGAGGTGCTATTATTATTGCCTCATCTATGGAAGAAGCCATAGAGTTGATGAATGAGATTGCCCCTGAACATTTAGAGGTGATGACAAAATCTCCTTTTGAGTTACTCCCTCAAATTAAACATGCAGGAGCTATATTTTTAGGTGAAAATACTCCTGAGCCTATAGGTGATTATGTTGCTGGACCAAACCATACCTTACCCACAGGTGGAACTGCTAAATTTTATAGCCCTTTAAATGTTGAAGATTTTATGAAAAAAAGTAGTATTATAAGCTTTAGTCAAAATGCTATTAATGACCTAGGGGAACAGTGTGCTATTCTTGCTGATACTGAAGGTTTAACAGCACATGCTCAATCTGTTAGAGCGAGAATGGAAAAATAATCATGGGGAAATATGACGCCTTATTTGAAGATGAATTAGATGTTTTTGCAGGTTCACCAAAATCAAAATTTTGGGATATAGTACAAACTGCAAATGAACAAATAGTAAAAGATCAAATGGATAGACTCCTAGAAAGATTTACAGTAATGGAGATGCTTCTTCAGCAACAACTTGGAGAAGAAAAAGATTTAGAGAAAATGATTGATAATTATTCGTTTGAAAATTCCATAGAAGTTGAGTCAAATAAAAAAAGTACCTATATAGAATTTACAGGGGAAGTTATCTCCAGATTAGATAGTTAATAATAAATAAAAGGTTTAATAAAAAATATGGAAGAGTTATCTCTAGTTAGAAATCAAATTAAACAATATATAAAAGAATGTGCAGATCAAAAAAGTATGGAACTTTTTAAGATGTTAGCTCAAGGGAAAATGCTGCGTTCAAAGCTTATTTTAAAAATAGCTGGTGTAAATGAAGAATCGATAAAACTTTGTTCAGTTGTAGAGATGATACATGCGGCATCATTATTGCACGATGATGTTATAGATGAAGCAGATACAAGACGAGGAAAACCATCTATAAATGCTCTTTTTGATAATAAAACCTCTATTATGTTTGGAGATATTTTATACTCTAAAGCTTTTACAGAACTCTCTCAAATGGATAAAAAAATATCATATACTATTTCCAATGCCGTTACACTTTTAAGTATTGGGGAGATGATTGATGTTGATTTAACAAATAGTTTTAATACCTCTTATGATAAATATTATGATATGATTTTTAAAAAAACTGCATCATTGATTCAAGCTAGTGCAAAGGCTGCTGCTCTTCTTTGTGGTAAAGATGAAGTTGCATTTGCATTATATGGTAAGAATTTAGGTCTTGCTTTTCAGATGGTTGATGATATTTTAGATATTACTCAAGATAGTACCACTTTGGGAAAACCAGCTATGCTTGATTTTGTTGAGGGGAAAGTAACTATTCCCTACTTGCTTTTACACCAAAGAATAGAAAATAAAAAAAAGTTAGAATCATTATATAAAAAACCACTAAGTAGTGAAGAACAAAAGTGGATTAAAGATGAGATGATCAAACATAATGTTTTAATAGATAGTATATCTCAAGCTCAAAAATTAGGCTTAGAGGCTGTTGAGTCTATTAAAGATGATGAAAGTGAAGATTTAAAAAATATTATGAATCAGATGATAAATAGAGAGTTTTAAAATTTTGGGTAATAATTTTCAAAGATATGATAAATATTTTGTTGTAGATACAAATATAATACTAGAAGATTTTTCAAATATAAAAAACTTAAGTCAAGATAGTAAAAATCTTATCATTTTACCAGAAATTGTACTAGATGAGATAGATGGTAAAAAAAGTGGATTTGAAGAGATAAATTACCAGGCTAGACAATTTGCAAGATTTTTGGAAGATAGTACTATAAAAAATTCTTTTAAAATAGAAAATCACCAAATTATTTCACTTCAGATTCAAACAGTCTCTATTCATATTATCTCTAAAACTTCATACGAAACAGATAGCAAACATATTTCACTTAATATCTCTAATGATAGAAAAATCTTAGAAATAGCAACCTTTGCCAATGAATACTATCCAAATAAAATCGAATTTATATCAAATGATATTATGGCAAGGATACGAGCAACCTCATTAAATCTTGAAACAACTTTTTTAAAAGGAGATGATAAAGAGAATCTTGAGTTAGAGTATATAAAAGAGATTGATATAGAGTTTGATGATTTAGAAAATATTCAAAATAGATCTATTTTACAGTTTGATAAAGAGTATTTACCACATAATTTTTCATACTGTTTCAATGTAAAAAATAGTGATCAAGTAGTTTTATGTGCGATTAAAAACGGCAAAATAGATCTACTAAATGAAACCATACTAAGAGAACAAATTGTAAGCCCCCTAAATAAAGAACAACTCTTTTTTACACATGCTATACTTGATCTATACTACAATATTGTTATTGTTGAAGCCAAAGCGGGAAGTGGTAAAACTCTTTTAGCTTTAAGTAGTGCGGTTAAACTCATACGGCAAAAACAGTATCAAAGAATTATTTATATACGAAACTCTATAGAATCTCTTGATAAAGGTGAAGATATAGGATATTTACCAGGACTTGAAGAAAAATTTGCAATATACAATCACCCTTTAATGGATAGTTTAAAATATATGGCAAGAAGTGAACATAAAAGAAAAAATTCAAATAAAAAACAGTATATTGCTCCCACTGAAGATGAAATAGAGGAAAAAGTTGCACAAACTATTCAAAACTATTCCATAGAAACTATGTGGGTAGGAGAGATGAGAGGTCGTACCTTAACTGAAGCCTTTATTATTGTTGATGAAGCACAAAATATATCAAATAAAACGATGCAGATGATTTTAAGTAGAATTGATAGTAGGTGTAAGGTTGTTATATTAGGAAGTAATAAACAAATAGATAATTTTTATGTCAATAAATACACAAATTCACTCACAACACTACTCAAATCTGTTGCACATAAAAGTGAACTTGTCAATACCTATGCAATAAAACTCAAAAAAGTTTTAAGGGGTCCTATTACGCAATGGGCAGAATCAATTTTCTAAAAGTTTATTTATAAACTAGCCCACCACATACGCAAATATAATCCAATCGTTGATGTATATCCAATTTCACTAAAAACTAAATTTTTATCTTTATCATAGATAAGGGTTGTTGGAAATACTGTTATATTAAACTTTTTAGCATAATTATTATCATAGTCATTCACAAAAGTAAAATTTATATTGTTCTGTTTCATATATTTTTTGATATCTTTATCTGTGCCACTTTGAGATGCTATTGTTACTACATTGTACTCTTTTGAAATTTTTTGTATATTAGGAGCTTCTACTTTACAAATAGGACACCAAGTAGCCCAAAAATGGATCATAAGTGGTTTATCATTAAATGAAATATTATCAAGTGGAAAGGTATCTTTATATAGATCCAAAGAACGATAAAAACTGACTATGTTTGCAAAAATAATAATGATAATAAAAGTTGACAAAATTTCACGAAGGTAATATTTTATTTTTTTCATAAAGTATTTTATCTAAATTCTTTAGTTTTTAAAAATCTTATTATATGATAATAATATTAAAGCTATAAAATTGTATAATTCGCTTTATCAATTAAATAAAAAATGATTGAGATAAGGGATTTAGGACATTGGAATATTTAGTAATCAGTTTTACTCATAAAAATACAGATATAGCCACAAGAGAAAAGATAGCTTTTAACAATGATCTTGAAAAAGAAACTTTTCTTAAAACAATGCTCTCAAACGAAATTATAAATGAAGCTATATTATTATCCACTTGTAATAGAATAGAACTTTTAATAAGTACTCCAAATAGTAAAAAATCTGCAAAAATAGCAATAAAAAATTTTGCCAATCATTCTTCACTAGGCTTATCTGAACTATTCCAAAGAGCAGATATTTATGATAATGAAAGTGCTGTCCATCATGTATTTACAGTGGCTTCATCACTAGATTCACTCGTCGTTGGCGAAACACAAATTGCTGGTCAACTAAAAGATGCTTTTAAATTTTCCATAGATAAAGGTTTTTCAGAACGAAAACTCTCTCGCGTAATCCACTTTGCTTTTAAATGTGCTGCAAAAGTGCGAAATGCTACACAACTTGGTAGTGGTTCAGTATCAGTTGCATCAACTGCTGTTGCTCAAGCAAAACAGTTGTATAAAGAGAGAGTTGATGTTAAAGCTTTGGTCATTGGTGCAGGAGAGATGAGTGAATTAGCTTGTCGCCATCTTTTAAAATATGGATTTAATGTAGTTATTTGTAGTAGAAATATCAAAAAAGCAAGGGTTTTAGCCCACTCTATTATAAGCGATGGAAATGGTGAAAAGTATAAAGCTTCACAAATAGAGGTACGCCCTTATGATGATCTTGAACTATTATTAAACTCTATGGAACTTATGATCACAGCCACAAGCGCGCCCTACCCTATTATCAAACAAGAGATGCTACAAAAAATAGATAAAACTAGACATTGGTTTGATATTGCATTACCTAGAGATATTGATAATATAGTTTTTGAAAATGTAAACATTTATAGCGTAGATGATCTACAATGTATAGTTGATGGGAATATGGAACTTCGAGCTAGTCAAGCAAAAGAGGCTTACGCTATTGTTAAATCTATGACTGCTGAATTTTACAACTGGTTAAATACTCTAAGTGTAGAACCTGTAATCAAACATCTTCATTTAAAGGGTGAAGAAATTATAGAAAAAAAGTTACAAACTGCTATCAAAAAACACTTTATTAAAGCTGAAGACCAAGAAAATATAAAAAAACTATGTAAAACAGTGATGACTGAATTTTTACATCAGCCAACACTAAAACTTAAAAATGTTTCAAATTCTCATGAAGGTGATATAGTGCTAGGAACGACTCAAAACCTTTTTGGACTTCAAAATGGATAATTTTTAGATCTATTAATCTCTCTACATATTACTCTACAAGTGAAATAAAATTTTTCACCGTAAAAAGTTGTAAATTTTCAGTTTTTTTAAGATTTTTCAACTCACTTGTGTACCCTTTTTTTGAGAATAATATATAAGCATCTACATCAATTTGTAATTTTTCACATTTCTCTTTTAAATTTGTTAATTCACTCTTTTTAATTTTAGCATTTTTATATTTACATGATCCAGCTATAATTTTACCAGATTTTGTTTTACCCAATAGATCTAAAGAAAATTCATCATCCCAGTATCTACCAAGAGTAAATACAAAATCATCTTTACTTATCATTTTTATATACTCATGAGCTAATTGTTCAAAAACTATATCTGCAAATTCTGCTTTATTATTATTGTATTTTTTATAAAACTCTTCATAATTTTTTTCTTTTATCCCTTGAAATAAAGGGGAGATAAAAGCAAACCAAAAACGCACTATTGGAGTTGTAAATAATAATTTTTCTGAAACTGTATATTGTTCATCTAAGTTTGATAATTGTTGCAAAGATTTTTCAAGTTTTAACACTTTTAACTCACATAAATCATCAACTATATCTATACCCTTATCAAAAGATATTCCCACTTTTCTAAAAGCAGAATTTGTTCTTCTATCACCTATAGCTAAAGCTGTTAATATTTTATTATACTCTGGATCCCCTTTAGTAATATCACTTATAATATTTCTTAAAAACTTATACTTTTTTAATATATGTATCTCTATTAGTTTCTCTAGAGTTTGTGATACATCAATATCGACATCAAGTCCACCAAAAATAGCAAAATACTCTACTGCTGTTTCCATACTCGTTATTTTATTTCTTTTACAAAAATTACTAAATTGTTTTTGTAATGGGTCTTTAATTGAGATGATAATTTATCCTTTCATTATTTTAATTCCGTATTATAACATCTTTATGTAAAAGCAATAAGGATTTTTATAGTAGAATACACTTTAAAAATATAATTAAGGCATAGTACAATGAAATTTTCAAATCTATTTATACCAACTACAAAAGAGACACCAACAGATGCTACACTTCCCTCACATCAGTTCCTTATTCGAGGTGGATTTATTTTACAAACAGGTGCAGGAATTTATGATTATTTACCTTTAGGGAAAATAGTTCTTGATAAAATTAGAGCCATTGTAAAAGAGGAGATGGATAAAAGTGGAGCCAACGAAGTGCAGTTTGGTTTTGTAACACCTCTTTCTTTTTGGGAACAATCAGGTCGAGCTAAAACTATGGGAAATGAACTTCTAAAATTTAAAGATAGAAAAAATACATCCTATGTATTATCCCCTACAAATGAAGAAGCTGTTGTAAATATGGTAAAAAATAGAATAACGTCATATAAAGATTTACCTATTAATCTTTATCAAATTTATACAAAGTTTAGAGATGAAGCGCGTCCACGATTTGGACTTATGCGTGGTAGAGAATTTTTAATGAAAGATGCTTATTCTTTTCACTCTTGCCAAGAAGATTTAATAAGAGAATTTAATCTTATGGAAGAAACTTATAAAAGAGTTTATAAAAGATTAGGATTAGAATTTAGAGTAGTTGAAGCTGATAGTGGAGCTATTGGGGGAAGTGGTTCTAAAGAATTTCATGTATTAGCAAATTCTGGGGAAGATACCATTGTTGTATGTGATTCTTGTGAAAATGCAGCTAATATTGAAGCAGCAAAAAGAAAACCAAATAAAAAAGAGATCAAAGAAACCCAAGGGATAGTAAAAGTTCACACGCCAAATTGTAAAACTATAGAAGAGGTTTCAAATTTTTTAGATATAGACCCCTATTACACTGTAAAAGCTGTAATAAAAAAAGCTATTTTTGAAGAAGAGAAAAAAATAGTAGTATTTTTTATACGAGGTTGTGATGAACTTGAAGAGACAAAAGCACAAAACTCTGTCAATGCTTTAGAATTACTTGAGGCAAATGAAGAAGACATTACAAAAGTAGGACTTGCTGCTGGATATTGTGGAATAGTTGATTTACCAAAAAATGTACTTGCGATTGTTGATGAGGAACTTAAAGATGATACAAATGTGGTTTGTGGTGCAAATGAAGAAGAATATCATCTAAAAGGCGTAGATTTAACAAAACTTGATCTAAAATATGCTGATTTAGTAGCTGTTCAAGAGGGTGATCTATGTCCTTGTTGTAATGGAAAACTATCATACACAAAAGGGATAGAAGCTGGTCATATTTTTCAATTAGGAACTAAATATTCCCAAGCCATGGGTGCAAATTTTTTAGATGAAAATGGAAAATCTAAACCTTTTATTATGGGTTGTTATGGAATAGGAGTTTCAAGATTAGTAGCAGCCATAATTGAACAAAATCACGATGAAAAAGGTTGTATTTGGACAAAATCAACAACTCCTTTTTTCATTGATATTATTGTATCAAATGCAAAAAAAGAAGAGGAATTAAATACAGGACTTAAAATTTATGAGGATTTAAAAGAAGCTGGAATTTCAGTAATACTTGATGATAGAAAAAAAGAAAGATTTGGATTTAAGATGAGTGATTTTGAGCTTATTGGTTTTCCTTATGCTATTGTAGTTGGGAAAAAACTGCAAGATAAAATGGTAGAACTTATCGATCGTAAAACTGGTGAAAAAACAGATATCGCTTTAGAAGATATTGTAGAAAAAGTTAAAACACTCTAAATAGAATATCCCAATGGGGGTCACCAATGGGGGGGTCAATGGGGGGGGGTCAGACCCCATTTAGGGAATAAAACTTAATTTTTTCTTTTATTATTTACATTTTAGCAATAATTTTCATTAAAAAATCTGCTGAATTTTTAGCACTTGTTTCTAAAAATTCATCAAAATTAAATCCTGCATCCATATCAGCTGTATCACTAATAGCTCTTAAAATTAAACAAGGGATATTTAAAGCATCACATACAACTGCAACACTAGCACCCTCCATCTCTAAAGCATCTGCTTTAAACTCTTTTAAAATAAACTCTTTTCTTTTTTCATCAGCAACAAACTGATCACCAGTAGCAATAATCCCCTCAATAATTTTCACACCATTTTGTTGTCCAACTGCTAGCGCTATATTTTTGAGTTTTTCATCTGTTTTTACATACACTTTACCCTCTGGCACATATCCATAAGGGTGACCAAATGCTGTAATATCTAAATCATGTTGAGAAAGCTTATTGGCAACGATTAAATCCCCAATTTTAAGCTTAGGGTTAATACCACCCGCAACTCCGGAAAACAATAAAGTATCACAATGAAATTTTTGAATCATAGTAGAAGCTGTAAGTGTAGAAAAAACTTTTCCTATTTTACTATAGGCAATAACCACATCTAAATCTCCTAATTTACATTCGTAATAAGTATTATTGGCATAATCTATCTTATTTATATCTGTAAAATAGCTTAATAAAGGAGTAATCTCCTCCTCCATAGCCCCCATAATGGCTAATTTAGTCATTTAAACTCTCCAAGGTAGACTCTAATGTTTTCATATCTGAAACATTTAGTGTAGGAATAGATTTTACAATTTTTCTATTCATCCCTTTTAACACTGCTCCATTTCCAAACTCTATCATCATATCGACACTATTTGCATGTGCTACAATAGAGTGTTTATATTTTACAGGAGAGATTAATTGAGAACTTAATAATTCAATAGCATCCTCTTTTGTACTATAAGGATTTGTTGAGACATTTGAGATAACAGGTATTTCAAAAGAATCTGTAATATACTTTTCTAAGTAAGGGTGTAATTTTTCAACTGCACTATTTAATAGTTCACAATGACTAGCAACACTCATATCAAGAACTATTGCCCGTTTCGCACCTACATCTTTAAAAGTATCTACTAGGGATTCTAAATCTGCTTTAAGTCCAGCAACAACAATTTGCCCATCCATATTATAATTGGCAGCCCAAACTTTTTTACCCTCTTCTCTTTGAGTCTTTGTTATGTTTTCAACAGTTTCATCATCAAGTCCAACAAGAGCCATCATACCAGCACCTGCTCCTGCACAAGCTTCATTCATAAATAAACCACGCTTATGAACTAATTCAATAGCATCAAGATAATCAATCGCTCCACTTGCAACTAAAGCCGAAAATTCTCCTAAAGAGTGTCCTAAAACAAATTCAGGTTTTATATCACTTTTTTCTTTAAATATAGCAAGGGCAATGCAACTTACCAAAAGAATAGCAGGTTGAGTAAATTCAGTTTTACCTAAATTTTCACTTTCATTAAATAATAAATCTTCAAAACTAAACCCTAGTCTCTTACTTGCATTTTTTATCATCTCTTTTGCGATATCACTATTTTCAAAAAAATCTTTTCCCATACCGTTAGTTTGACTTCCTTGACCTGGAAATATAAAAGCTACTTTTTTCATTTTTATCCTTTTTATTTAATTTTATTTTTTCTCTATATACTAAAAACTCCCATTTCAAACGAAACAGGAGTTTTTAAGACAAGATTATATTACACTACTTAATGAGAGCAACATCCACCCTCTGAACCGTGGTCACTAGAATGATCGTGTGCAGCTTCTGATTCTGTATCACAACTTCCTCCTCCACAACAACTACCACCACTAGCAGCCATACCACCAACAACACCTGTTTGAATCTCCTCTTCAGTTGCCGCTCTACTATCTAATATAGCAACACTAAACATCAATGTTTTACCTGCCATTGGATGGTTATAATCAATCGTTACTTCATCATCTTTGATCTCTTTAACTACAACTTGAACAGTTTCACCATTTTCTCCAGTACCATATAAAGACATACCCTCTTTTAATTCAATATCTGCAAATTGTTCTTTTGGAAGTGTTTGTACTGCCTCTGCATTATATTCACCATAAGCGTCAGCTGGTTGTACGATAACATCTAACTTATCTCCAACTTTTGCATCTACAAGCTCTTTTTCAAGACCAGGTATTATTTGCCCCATATCTGAAATAAACTCCAATGGAGTTCCTCCAACATTTGTATCTAATTGTTCTTTACTCTTTGCATCATTTAATGTATATTCTATCGAAATTACTTTATTTGCCATTTTTTTTCCTTATTTATTTATTTAATTTTTTTAGAAGCTTGTTGTGCTTCATTTGATTCTGGATATATATCTATAATTGTATTATAAAAATTTTGTGCGTTTTCTTTATCTCCCAATTTATCAAAAGATATAGCACTGTGTAAAAGAAGTTTAGGTAAATACTTAGCCTTATCATACAAAGTCATACTATTTTTAAAATAATGTAAAGCATCTTTATACTTTTTTCTATAATATTTGATCTCCCCCATATAAAAATTACACTCCGCTGGTCTATAATTTTTACTGATTAAATCCTCAAAAATAACTATAGCCTTTGTAAAATAATCTTTTTTAAATAATCTTTTAGCTTCTTTTAATTGTTCTTTTGAACTTTTTTTACTTATACTCGCTTTTTGTTTAGTTTGTTTTTTTTTCACTACAGTTGTATTTTTATTATCTAATAATGATATTAATTTATTAAATTCTTTTTTCGTGACATACTTACTATTTATATCATTGACCAAAACCACAATTTTGTCAAATGAGTTTTTTATTATTTTAAGATTTTCGTTATTCTTTGCAACTTGTTCTTTAAGTATCTTCATATCCTGATCGATAGTAAGCTGCATATTTGCAATAATTTCACTATTTTTATCACTTTGGATTCTACTAGTTTCTTTATACAATTTAAACTCATCAATATGCTTATTAAAAGAAAGAAATACTTTATTTAGTTTCAAACTCTCCCCTTCAAGTAAGGACTCAAGTCCAGCAACCCGTTCCTCTAAATCTTGAAGTTGTGTATTGGTTTTTTTTAATCTTTTTTCATTTTTAATAACAATTTTCTTATTTTTTACTATAACCTCTTCTGTTTTTGTTAAACCATAAGGTTTTGGTGCATTTAAATCTCCTGCACCAAACATTGAAGTTTCAGCATAAGATAAAGAAACTAATAAAAAAAATATACTTATAATCAACTTAGTCAAATAAAACTCTTATCTATGGTAATAATCTATAATCAACTCTTCTATTCATCTTCCAACAATTTGCATTTCTTTGTGTACAAATTGGATTACTTTCACCAAAACTTACCATAACTATTTTTTCAGGATCAACACCATCAGCAACTAACGCATCTTTTGTAGCTTTAGCTCTTTTTAATCCAAGTGCATAATTATACTCATCACTTCCCCATTCATCACAATTACCTTCAAGTTTAATTTTCAAATCACTGTAAGATTGTGTAAATTCGTCAATTTTTACATAATTAGCTGTTGCAACATCTCTCATCTCATCGCTTAAGTTGTACTTATCAAACGCAAAATGCACAGACTCTAATAAAACAGTTCGTCCATTTATATCACTTTTCAAATTATTAACAGAAGAATTTGTGATTTTCTGTAAAGGATCTGTAGAATCTTGTGAATCTGTATCACTTCTATCCATTCCAGAGTTTGCTGATTGGTCATCAGATACAACAACCTTATCTATTTTTTGATCAACATCAGATGCAGAAGCATCACTATACTCAACATCTTTCGATGCACAACCAACTATTAATCCAGCTGCACACATTACTAATAATGTATTTTTATAAATACTATTCATACTTATTCCTTATTTAAATTTATACTAAACATTTTACACTATAGATACTTAAATTTATATAACTACCAATCTATAGATTGTAATTTACCACTTTTTAATGGAAATAAAAAACTTTTATTATAGTTTAATCTAATAATTCCAAGATAACTTTTATCAGTCGTTTTTATAAAAAGTATTGACTCTCCATCTGCAGAAAATTTAGGAAATTGATTTCTTCCATTTGTAGTTAATCTTCTTACATAATCACTTTTTGTTGAGATTAAATATAAATTAAATACATTTTTTCCAAACTCATTATCCGTTTCACGGCTAGAATAAACAATGTAATCATTAGAAGTAGTTGCTTGAGAGTTATTTCTTCCATGATAAATCATTCTCTCTACACCATTTTGACCGATTTTTTTAGCAAAAATATTAGGATATTTTAATCTATCTGAGATAAATACAATTTTTGAATCATTTTCTACAAAACTTCCACCTACATCAATACCTGCATATTTTGTAATTCTTTGTTTGATTTTTGTTTGCGTATTGTAAACATATATATCAGGTTGAGAATTTGGAGCCATCGTTAAAATTAAATTTTTTCCATCATCACTGACATCTGAACACACCATCATACCATCACTTTCCATGATTACTTCAATATCGCCTGTATATAAATTTTGCTTCATTAATCTAGGTCTCATACCCTTATAACTTGTATAGTAAAAAGCTTCTTGCTTTGAAGAAGCCCATTTTGGAAAAATATTTAAGCCCCCTCTTACAACAACTTTTTGATATGTTAGAGTGTAGTCAGCAATAACAATTTCACTAGTCTTAGAATCCAAATATCGTGAGAATATAACAAATTTATCCATCCATTTAATTGATGGAGCTTTTAAGTATTCATTAACATCAATAGCAATTTTATGTGCAAGGAAAGGGTATCTAACAAGCGATCTTGTGACATATGCCCTATCTAAAACTTTACTATTAGTATTTACATCATATAGCTTAGTATTAATAAGATACCCCTTCTTTTGGTCTAAAATAACTTGAACCACTAAATATAAATCTATTCCATTATCTTTTAATGCCTTAAATTTTGGTACTTGGGTAAATTGCGTTTCTATATTAATGGGAACACTATTAAAATGGGAACTTACTTGTAAATCTTTTCGTATTAATTCGAGCAATTTTAACTTAAATTTTTTATCTTTACTCTTTGCATCAATTGCTGCTACTACACTTATTGTTGGTAAATTAGATTTATATTTTATAATTTCCATCTTTGCATCAAATGCAAATGAAAACTTTAGCAATATAAAAAATAATATAATTTTAAACATATTTAACCTTTTGAACGTAATATAACTTCTATACTTACCGTTTTCTTTGATGGACTAATAGGGTAAGTCTTTTGCGTTTCTCTATTTAAAAACGACTTTAATTCATTATCAAATCCATCATTACCAGAGTATTGTATAAATTTATAACTAAATTTTCCATTATTAAAAATAGTTATATTCAGTATAGCTTTTAAATCATTATCATAAACAGTTGGATTCCACCTACTCGATAAAATCTCATATATTTTACTATAATAAGGATCTTCTTTGTTTTTTACCTTGTTCATACTAACATTTTTATTATTTGTATTTACTTTAACATTCTGGCTTAATTTAGATAAAACTATATTTTTTGTTTTCTTTTGTTTTTCAAATTTTGATTTAAATCTACTTGCTATACTACTTTTTTTAACATTTAAAACTTGACTTTTTGAAGTTTTCGTAACAGAAGTTTTTACATTTGCAAAGAGTGATTTTAAATCACTGCGCTGTTTTATATTTGTAGAAGTTGTCTTTTTTACAACTTTTTTTGCAAGTTGAGTATTTTTAATATTACTTTTAACAGGAGTTTTTTCTTTTTTTTCATTAGGAGTGTTTAATATAACATCTAATTGTAAAACAGTTGTTTTCACAGAAGCATCTATTTTTTTTACTTCTGCACTTTGAACATATAGTAAAAAAGACAATATAAGAATAAGATAAATAGAAATTGCGGCAAATGCAGAGTAAATAAATTCTTGTTTATTAACCATCTGTAATTAGTGCTACCTTAAAAAATCCAGCTTCTTTTACTGTTTTTAGAATATATACAACATCTTCATATTTTAAACTTTTATCAGCTCGAATATGCACTGAGGTATCACGATTTTTATTTTTTGAATATAAAATAAAGCTATCTGCAAAATTATTAAACTCATATCGCTTTTTATTAATACTAATTTCACGAGTATCTTTAATAGTAATATTGATTTTATTTAATTGCTGTAATTTTTTAGACTTACTCCCTTTTGGTAAATTAATATTTTCTTCATATTCAATCACAGGAGTAGTTACCATTAAAATAGCCAATAACACTAACATAACATCTACAAGTGGTGTTATATTTAAATCAGGCTTTTGGTCATAATCATACATGATTATTAATCCCTTGCAATAATTATATCAATTTGCGATTTTATATAAGTATCTAATTCATATATTTTTCTTGTAAGTATCTGATGAAAAGTATATGCAAATATTGCTACAAAAATTCCAGCAGCAGTTGCTACCAAGGCTTCACTAATCACAGGTGCTATTACAGAAAAACTCACTTTACTTGCCGTAGAAAATTTTGCAAATGATTCCAAAATACCAACTACAGTACCAAATAATCCAATAAATGGAGCTGTTGATGATACTATAGATAACCAAGATATACCAATACTTGCCTCTCTTACTAAAGAAGTCTCACATACACTTAAGAACTCTTTAGAAACAGCCTCTTTATTTAAACATCGTCCAATTCGTGACAAAGGATTTATATAAGCATTTCTCGATAAAAGGGTATCAAGATTATTTTTTTCAGTACTCACATAATCACTTAATTGAAAATACTTATAAAAATAAATCCAAAACACCAGTATAAAATAGATAGAGAGTAGTGCTAATACCCCTATAGAGATAGCACTACTATTATTAAAATAATTTAATATCGTATCAATCATTTGTTAGTTAACTAAATGAAATAATTTTAGATTCAACTGCAGCGACAGATACACTTGAATCTTTAACAGAATTTACAAGATTTTTTGCTAATTCTAATTTTTCAGATATATCTGAATCAGAATCACCAGATAAAGAAACGGCACCATCAACCAAAACATCTATTGAATCTTCAGATACTTTAACATGTCCCCAGTTAATAGCTACAGCTTCTTTTGTAGCATCCCTCTTTTCTATTTCAATAACACCCACAGTTAATGCTGATACTAAAGAAGCGTGATTAGGTAAAACCCCAAACTCCCCCTCTTTTCCTGGGAGAGTTACAGATTTTACATCACTACTAAATATTTCACCACTTGGTGTAACTATTGATAGTTTAATTGTATCCATATTTTTACCTTTAAAGCCGACTAAGCTTTCATACCTTCAGCTTTTGCAATTGCTTCATCAATTCCACCAACCATATAAAATGCTTTTTCTGGCATATGATCGTAAGTACCGTCTAAAATACCTTTAAAACCTTTGATTGTATCAGCAAGTTCAACATATTTACCTGGACTTCCTGTAAATACCTCTGCAACAAAAAATGGTTGAGATAAGAATTTTTCAACTTTTCTTGCTCTTTCAACAACCAGTTTATCAGCTTCAGATAACTCATCCATACCAAGAATTGCAATAATATCTTGTAGATCTTTAAATTTTTGTAAAAGTGCTTGAACACCTCTAGCAACAGTATAATGTTCTTCACCTAAAACATCTGCAGAAAGAATTCTTGAAGTAGAATCTAGTGGATCAACCGCTGGATAAATACCTTTTTCTGCAATTTTTCTGTTTAGTACTGTAGTTGCATCAAGATGTGCAAATACTGAAGCAGGTGCTGGATCTGTTAAATCATCTGCTGGTACATAAACTGCTTGAACAGAAGTAATAGAACCTTTTTTAGTTGTAGTAATTCTTTCTTGTAATGCACCCATCTCTCTTGCAAGCGTAGGTTGATACCCAACCGCTGAAGGAATTCTTCCTAAAAGAGCTGACATCTCAGAACCTGATTGTGCAAATCTAAAGATATTATCTACGAACATTAAAACATCAAGACCTTTTTCATCTCTAAAGTACTCTGCCATAGTAAGACCTGTTAAAGCGATTCTATTTCTAGCTCCTGGAGGCTCACTCATTTGTCCATAACATAAAGCAACTTTATCTAATACATTAGAATCTTTCATCTCATAGTATAGATCATTTCCTTCTCTTGTTCGCTCACCAACACCGGCAAATACAGAATATCCATCATGTTTAAATGCAACATTATGGATAAGCTCCATAATAATAACTGTTTTACCAACACCAGCACCACCAAATAGTCCAACTTTACCACCTTTAGAGTAAGGAGCAAGTAAATCAACTACTTTAATACCAGTTTCAAACATCTCAGTTGATGTTGATTGTTCTTCAAATGAAGGTGCCTCTCTGTGAATCGACATTCTTGGAGCATCATCTGATACAGGTGCACCTTCATCTACAGGATCACCAATAACATTAAAAATTCTACCTAAAACTTCTTCTCCAACAGGAACCATAATTGGAGCACCACTTGCAACCACTTTGCTTCCTCTTGTGAGACCCTCAGTCATATCCATAGCAATGGTTCTAACTCTACTATCTCCAAGATGTGCTGCTACTTCTAGTACTAATCTCTCCTTAGTACCTGGTACTTCAATCGCATCATTTATCGCAGGTAGGTATCCGTCGAATTCAACATCAACAACTGGACCCATAATCTGAATTATTTTACCTTCCATATATCCTATTCCTTTCTATTATTTCATTGATTCAACACCAGAAATAATTTCAATTAATTCTGTTGTAATCGCTGCTTGTCTTGCTTTATTAAATTCAACTGTTAAATCACTTACTCTCTCTTTTGCATTATTAGTTGCATTATCCATAGCCTGCATTCTCGCACTATGTTCTGCTGCTAATGAATCAATTAAAGAATAAAACATGTTAAAATCAACATATTTAGCAGTCAAATCATTTAAAATTTCTTCATCATCATCTGGTTCAATATCTAACATAGATGACAACTCTTGGTTTACCGATACTTCATCTAATGTTACAGGTAAAAGAGTTTTTACTTTAAGCTCTTGTGAGAGCATATTTAAAAACCCATTATATACCATAATAACTCTATCTGTCGTTTCGTTATTAAAATCTTCATAAGCATCTTTAATAAAATCAGATGCCTTTTCATATGTTGGAGCTGAAGTTAATCCAACTATGCTATCAAACAAATCAATATTTTGAAAATTAAAGTAATCAATACCTTTTCTTCCAGCAGCTCTTAATCTAACAGTAGCACCTTTTGAAGTATACTCTTCAATTAGTTCCTTAACTGCTTTAATTGTGGCAACATTAAAACCACCACAAAGACCCTTATCAGCTGTTACAAAAATAACATCAACTACTTTTGGAGTTTCGTTTGATAAAAAAGCTCTATTTAAATCATCTTTATCTTGAACTTTACTAATTCTCGTAGCAATTTCTGATAAAATATTGTTTATCTTTAAAGCATAACTTTTTGCTTGTTCTGACAATTCTAGTGTTCGTCTCAATTTAGCAGAAGACACAAGCTTCATAGCTTTTGTAGTCTTCTGTGTATTTTTAACACTTTTAATTTGTCTTGAAATATCTTTTAAGTTAGCCATAATATTTCCTTAGTCTGCTTTAAATATAGTTTTAAACTCATTTATTGCTGTTTCAAGAACTTCTTTGATATCATCATCAACTTTCTTTTTAGCATTTAAATCTGTAATTAAACTAGAATATTTAGACTCAACAAAAGCATGAAATTCTGTTTCAAATCTAACTATATCAGATGGATCAATATCATCAATAAAACCATTAACACCAGCATATAAAATAGTAACTTGCTTTTCAATAACAAGTGGTTTATTTACACCCTGCTTTAACAACTCAACCATTCTTTGACCTCTTTCTAATTGAGCTCTAGTTGAAGCATCTAAATCAGAAGCAAACTGTGCAAATGCTTCAAGTTCTCTAAACTGTGCAAGATCAAGTTTTAATGTTCCTGCAACCTGTTTAGTAGCTTTAATTTGAGCTGCCCCTCCAACTCTCGATACCGATAAACCAACGTTAATAGCAGGTCTAATACCTGAATTAAAGAGATCAGTTTCTAAGAATATTTGTCCATCAGTAATAGAAATTACATTTGTTGGAATATAAGCAGCAACATCACCTGCTTGAGTCTCAACAATTGGTAAAGCAGTTAAAGAACCACCACCCAAGTCATCGTTAACCTTTGCGGCTCTTTCTAATAGTCTTGAGTGAAGATAAAAAACATCACCTGGATATGCTTCTCGACCTGGAGGTCGTCTAAGCAATAAAGACATCTCTCTATAAGCAACAGCATGTTTTGTTAAATCATCATAAACAATTAATGCATGCTGACCATTATCTCTAAAATACTCACCCATAGTAACACCAGTATATGGAGATAAATATTGCAACGCTGAAGATTCAGAAGCATTCGCAGTAACAATAGTAGTATACTCCATTGCTCCAGCTGCTTCTAAAGCTCCAACAATATTAGCAATATTAGACGCTTTTTGACCAATAGCAACATAGATACACTTAACATCTTGTCCCTTTTGATTAATAATTGCATCAATTGCCACTGTAGTTTTACCAGTTTGTCTATCACCAATAATAAGCTCTCTTTGACCTCTTCCAATAGGAACAAGTGCATCAATAGCTTTAATACCAGTAACCAAAGGTTCATGAACAGACTTTCTTGCCATAATTCCAGGAGCTTTTTCCTCTAATAATCTTTTTTCATCAGATTTAATAACACCTTTACCATCAACAGGTTCACCAAGCGCATTAACTACCCGTCCAAGAGCACCTGGACCCACAGGTACTTCAAGAAGTTCACCAAGTCTTTTACAACTTGTTCCTTCTCTAAGACCTTCACTCGAACCTAAAATAACAATACCAACGGCTGCTTCTTCTAAGTTTTGAGCAAGTCCTCTTGCACCATTTTCAAATTCTACAATTTCTCCAGCCATAACGTTGCTAAGTCCGTAAACTTTTGCAATACCATCAGCGAAAGATATTATCTTACCTGTTTCATTAACATCTACATTTAATTCAAAATTATCAATTCTTTCTTTTATTATAGAACTGATTTCATCTGCTTGAATCTTTGTACTCATCAAATTTCTCCTTTGTATTTTCAACTCTTATATTCTTTATACAGCAACAAGGACTAAATGTCTAAACTGCTTTTAAAATATGATCAATCATCTGTGATTTTAGTCTGCTTTTTGAAAAACCTACTTCAACACCTAGTCCATCAATAGAAACTTTTACACCATCATAATCACAAATATCTTGTGTTAATTTTAAATTAACCTTAAATTTTTGTGAAAATTGTGAATTTAAAGCATCAACATCAACTTGAGATAATTCTTCATTAGTGTAAATTACACCTCTATATGAATTATTAATAATTGATAATTGTGCTTCTAACTCATCTACAATTCCCGGTAAAATATCTAATCTCTTATTACTACCTAAAAGTTTCACAAGATTTGTTGTTGCATCACTACACTTATCAATAAATGATAAAATCAGTTCCACTTTTTTACTATTTTCCACTTCAGTAGAAGAGACAATTAATAAAAATTTCTCATCATTATAAGCAGTTGAAATCTCTTTTAACTCCTTATAAATTGATGTTAAACTCTCAGTATCTCTTACTGACATCAAAGCTTTTACATATCTTTTTGCGACTAAATCAATCATCTAAGCAACCTTTTTTAAAATTATATTCGCTAGATCTTTTTGAGATAGAGCAATATTATCATTACTTAATAATTGGTTAAGAACATTCTCGACAACCTCTTTTTTTACATTTCTTATCCCCAGTTCAGATTTTTCATCAAAACTTTTTTCAAGAAAAGCAATCTCCTGCTCAACGGCAACTTCAATTTTTGTCTTAATAACTTCAACTTCATTTTTCGCAATTGAAACTAATTCACTTGCAACTTGTTTAGCATTTTCAACTTCTTGTTTCGCATCAGCTAATTTTTGATCTGATTCTTTTAATATTTCTTCAACTTTATCTAATTCAGCTTGAATAGATTCAGTTCTGCCCACAAAATAAGCTTTCAGTTTATCTGATAACAAGTAGTATAATATTGCAGCAAAAATAAAGAAGTTAACAGTTCTTTCTAAAATATCAGTTTCAACCCCAGTATCACTAGCAAATAACGACATTGGAATAATTACTGATAAAGCAAATAATATTTTCTTCATACTTCTACCACCTATATTGAGCTAAGTTTAGCTTTTAAGCCTTCTTTAAATAGAGGCAATTGGGAAACTAATGAATTTTCTAACGATAATCTTTCCTCTTCTAAAGCTGTAACAAAAGTATTATACTTCTCTTCTGTTTTGGCTTTAGCAGCATTCAATTTATCTTCAGCAACTTCAATAGCTTCTAGTCTAGCCTTTTCACGGATAGAAAAAGCTTCCTTCTTTGCTTGAGCAATAATTTCTCTCGCTTCATCAAGCAATCCATCTACATCAGCACCATTGGCTTTAGCATTTTCCATATCAGTTTTGATTTGGTTTTCTCTATCATCCATGTGCTTAAATAAAGGCTTGTAAAGACAGCTATTTAGCCTAGCAAGCACTAATAAAAACACTAAACCTGAACTAAGTAGCAATATTGGACTTATGTCTAACATTTGTTTCTCCATACAATTTTTACAGTTTAGTTACACTAAAACTTATAAACATTGTACCAAAAAAAACTATGACTTAAATTAAATCATTAGTTATATTTTATTTATTTTGAAATGCTTTACTAATATTCTCAATATCTTCTTGTGAGGTGATTTTAATTTTAAAATAATTTTTATCAATTTTAACATCTAAATTGTTTAATGAAAGGCTTTCTTTAATTTTTGACAGAGGATCAAAATTAAAATTTACCACTTTTTCAGTGCTACTTTTTGTTGCACTTTTATTATTGTTTTTTATTTGTTTAACCAATGTTTCCGTTTCTCTTACACTCAACTTTTGACCTACTATAGAATCAATAACAACTTTTTGCTCATCTTCACTTAATCCTACTATTAATTTCGCATGTCCTAAAGATATTTTACTAGTAGCAAGCATTTTTTGAGAAAAATCACTCAGCGTTAAGAGTCTTAAAATATTACTGATTGAACTTCTACTTTTAGATACAATTGAAGAAAGCTCTTCATGCGTAATACCATAATCTTGGATTAATCCAGCGTAAGAATATGCAACCTCCATAATATTTAAATCATCTCTTTGAATATTTTCAATTAAGGCTAATTCTCTTAACTGTTTATTATCGACATCAATAACCACTGCTTTAATTGTAGGTAAATTAGCTAATTTTGATGCTCTTAATCTTCTCTCACCTGCTACTAATAAATATTTTTCAGCATCTCTTGTAACTACTATAGGTTGTAATAAGCCATTTTTTATTATAGATTGGCTTAATTCTTTTAATTTTTCTTCATTAAAAATCTTACGAGGTTGATAAGGATTAGTTTCTATATTATTTACATCTATTTCTAATATCTCATTTGTATCTGAAATATTATTATTTTCATACGCAGTTTCTATTTCACCCAATAATTCACCCAATCCTCTACCTAGTGCCATAACCTATCCTTGTTGTAATATTGATTTTGCAAGATTTGTATATGCCTTTGTTCCACTTGATTTTGGATCATATAACATAATTGGTTTTCCAAAACTTGGACTCTCTGCAAGTTTAATATTTCTAGGAATTACTACATACGATGACTCATTCCATTTAAATAATTTTCTTTCAAAATGTTTTGCTAAATCTGCAAAAACTTGTTTTGACAAATTATTTTGAGCAGAATACATTGTGGGTAAAAAACCTTTAATATCAAGCTCTCTATTAATTGTTTGACGTATTAATTTAATTGTATTTAAAAGTTGTGCCAATCCCTCTAATGCAAAAAATTCACACTGTATAGGGATAAGTACAGAACTAGCCGCACTTAGTGTATTAATAGTCAAAGGTCCCAGTGCAGGTGGTGAATCAATTATAATATAATCATAATCATA
>PDWI01001556.1_pt1 | contig 35937 bp, 23 predicted proteins | sample 1430891 | NCBI WGS metagenome assembly PDWI01 (sample SAMN01162508, study PRJNA174530) | Oral metagenome, whole genome shotgun sequencing project. | biome: Marine environment; feature: Marine mammal; material: Swab sample of the gingival sulcus; isolation source: swab sample of gingival sulcus... | reverse complement strand
AAATGCGGACTGTTTTTGGCGGTGTTTTTCGAGTCTGCCACCAGATAGTAAATTTTTTCCTGCTTTTCCGGCATACGCTCGATATAGTCGGCAAGCGAAACCGACGGAGCCAGTGAGGCATCATTGCTGGAGGCAAAGCGCAACAGTTTGCAAATCGCTTCACGGTTAACAAAGTCCTCGCCGATACCTTCTTTTAAGGCATTGCCAAATTCTCGCCAAAACGCGGCGTATTTGCTTTTATCGTCATCGTTTGATAAAGTTTGCAACATTCCCAGGGCACGTTTGGTACAGGCCTTTTTCAGTGCCTGGGTGGTGGCGGAGTCTTGCAAAATTTCCCGCGAAACATTAAGCGGTAAATCGTTGGAATCAATAACCCCTTTGATAAAGCGTAAATAATGCGGTAAAAACTGTTCGGCATCGTCCATAATAAAGACGCGTTGGACAAATAATTTAAGCCCGTGTTTAATCTCGCGTTGAAACATATCCCACGGGGCTTTTTTCGGCACAAACAATAACGAGGTATATTCCAACTTGCCCTCAACCTTATTGTGTACCCAGGCTGCCGCATCCTGGAAATCGTGGCTGACGTGTTTGTAAAACTCCTGGTATTCATCATCGCTGATATCGTTTTTATTGCGCGTCCACAGGGCCTTGGCTTTGTTGACCTGCACAAATTTGCCGGCTTGGGCTTCCACGGTAACCTTGCCGTCTTCATCTTTTTGTTCTTCAACTGGATCTTGCCATAATTCCACCGGCACGCTGATATGGTCGGCATATTTATTAATAATATTTTGCAGCGTCCAACGGTTGGTAAAGTCTTTTTCCTCGGCCTTTAGGTGCAGCGTAACGGCTGTGCCGCGTTCGGATCGCTCGCTTTCTGTCAAAGTGAAAGCGGATTTGCCGTCGGATGACCATTGCCAGGCTTGCTTTTCCCCGGCTTTTAAAGAGGTTACCTCAACCTTGTCGGCCACGATAAAGGCCGAGTAAAAGCCTACCCCGAATTGTCCGATTAATTCGCTGTCTTTACCGGCATCGCCGGATAATTGGCTGAAAAAGGCCTTGGTACCGGATTTGGCGATGGTACCCAGATGGTCAATTAATTCCTCGCGGCTCATACCGATACCGTTATCGCTGATAGTGACCGTATTTTTATCGCTGTCGAAATTAATTTGTATTTTTAAGTCACCGTTGCCGTCGTATAAACTGTCATCCGATAAGGCCAGAAACTTGAGTTTATCAATGGCGTCGGAGGCATTGGCGATTAATTCACGCAGGAAAATTTCCTTGTGTGAATATAATGAATGAGTGACCAAGTGCAGGAGTTGGCTGACCTCGGTTTGAAAATCCAGTTTTTCAGCCGGTTTTTCGGTTTTTTTTGCTGCTTTTTTTGTTACTTTTTTTGACATAATTTTCCTCTACAATAAGACAAAATAAACGTAATGACGGATAAATAGGGGCAATCAGTCAAGGTTTCAAGTGTTATCGTAAAAACCTGACCCAGAGTAAGCATATTGGTGATATTGTCGTTGAAAAATGCCGATGACTGTGGTACTTTATCGCCTATAATTTTTTCTAATCAACGTTATGGTAGATAACAATAACCAATTGCTGTTACAGGTTAATCACCTACAGGTTGCCTATCCGTCAAGGCACGGTACCTTTCACGCCGTTAAGGATTTATCGCTGACACTGAATCGCGGTGAAATTCTCGGTGTGGTGGGGGAGTCGGGTGCAGGTAAATCAACGGTGGGCAACGCTGTTGCCGAATTGCTGGCACCTCCGGGTTTTGTTGAAGCAGGCGAGGTTTTTTTAGACGGCGTTAAAATTACCGGGTTGGACAAGGAGTCGATGCGCAAAGTGCGTGGCAAAGATATCGGTTTTATCTTTCAAGACCCGATGACCTCGCTAAATCCCTTGTTTACCGTCGAAGAGCAAATGGTTGAAGCCATTACCACCAACCTTAAGCTGTCCAAAGACGAAGCCCAAAAGCGTGCCGTTAACTGGTTGGATGCCGTCGGTATTCCCGGAGCGGATGTGCGCATTAAACAGTACCCGCACCAGTTTTCCGGCGGTATGCGGCAGCGTGTGGTGATTGCCATTGCCCTGTCCACCGAGCCCAAATTTATTATTGCCGATGAACCGACAACGGCGTTGGATGTCTCTATCCAGGATCAAATTTTGCAGCTTATCAAAAAACTGTGCAAAGAGCACAATGTCGGTTGTATGTTGGTTACTCACGATATGGGGGTGGTTTCAGCGGTGACCGACCGTATTGCGGTGATGTATAAAGGTGAATTAATGGAGTTTGGTGACACCCAAACCGTATTGAGTAAGCCGCAGCACGATTATACCAAAAGCCTGATATCCGCCGTGCCGCGTGCTGATAAAAAATTTGCGCGTTTCCCTCTGGTGACTTATATCGAAGATGTCCACGCAGGCAGTGAGATTGATGTCAAAACCCATTGGCTGGGTGAGTCAATGGAAAAGCCCGATTATGACGGCCCCATCCTGTCGGTTAAAAATATCAATTTAAAATTTCTTACGCAAAGTGCTTTTTTGGCAAAAAATCGCCGTTATATACATGCTGTGAAAAATGTCAGCTTTACTATTGACGAGGGGGAAACCTTCGGGCTGGTGGGTGAATCGGGTTCGGGAAAATCGACGGTTGCCCGTGCCATTACCGGGCTTTACCCGCCCGATAGCGGCGAAATTATTTTTGAGGGACAATCATTGACGGACATCAAAAGCGAAAAAGAGCGCTTGCCTGTTCGCCGCCAAATGCAAATGGTATTTCAAAACCCTTATTCATCACTTAACCCGCGCATGAAAGTCGGCGATATTGTCGCTGAACCGATACGTTTTCATCGCTTGGCAGCGTCGGAGACACAAATTAAACAAATTGTTGCTGATTTGCTTGACCATGTTGGACTGATGCGAGCAGCAAGTGGTAAGTATCCGCATGAATTTTCCGGTGGTCAGCGCCAACGCATTTCCATTGCCCGGGCCCTGGCAACGCGTCCGCGTTTGCTGTTGTGTGACGAGCCGACCTCGGCACTGGATGTTTCGGTGCAAGCTCAGATTTTGAATTTGTTAAAGGATTTGCAAGAAGAGTTAAATTTAACCATGCTGTTTATCAGCCATGATTTACCCGTTATTCGCCAGATGTGTGACCGTATCGGCGTGATGCGCCACGGTGATTTGGTTGAGGTCACCGAAACCGAAGAATTATTTACTTACGCCAAACACGAATACACGCGTGAGTTAATTTCCCTGATGCCTAGCTTTGCGGCAAATGTTGCAGCAGGGGTATAAGCTAATCATTCTATCTTGGGTTATCGTCTGATAACGCGGGAGATGGTGATTTTTTAATGATGTTAACCATAAAGAGGAAACAATATGAAATTAAGACATAAACTATCTGCCATTTCTTTGGCTGTGGCAATGGCGGTTAGTGCCAATGCGGTGGATTTAAAAGTGGCCTTTGATGCCGACCCGGTATCGCTGGATCCGATGGAGCAGCTATCTGCCGGTACCTTGCAAATGTCGAACTTGATTTTCGACCCGTTGGTACGTACCAATAGTCAATTGGAATATGTGCCACGTTTGGCGGAAAGTTGGCAACAAGTCAGCCCAACCGTCACACGCTTTAAGCTGCGTCCCAATGTCAAATTCCACTCGGGCAATCCGATGACCGCCGATGATGTGGTGTGGTCGTTCAATCGTATGAAAACATCGGGTGATTTTAAGGCGGTGTTTGAACCTTACAGCGAAATGAAAAAAGTTGACGATTTGACGGTCGAGTTGGTGTCGAAAAAGCCTTATCCGTTGGTGTTATCCAGTGCAGCGTACCTATTTGTCATGGATTCCAAATTCTATACCGGTAAAACCGAAGACGGTAAAGATAAAGCCAAAGTTGAAAAAAATACCGGTTCGTATGCCTCAACCCATGAATCGGGTACCGGCGTTTTCAAAGTGAAATCACGCCAACAAGGGGTTAAGTTAGAACTGACTAAAAACAAGGATTACTGGGGTAAATCCGGTAATGTTGATAACCTTACCTGGGTGCCAATCAAAGAAGATGCAACCAGACTGGCAGCGCTGCTTTCCGGTGATGTGGATTGGGCCTACCCGATTGCCCCAACCGATTTGGACCGCGTAAAAGATAGCGATAAAGTTGAATTATTAACCTTGCCCAGTGACCGCATTATCACGGTTCAGCTTAATCAAAAAGTGGTGCCTGAATTTAAAGATGCTAAAGTCCGTCAGGCTGTTGTGCACGCCGTGAATAACGATGGTATTGTGAAGAAAATTATGCGTGGCTTTGCCACCACTGCCGGACAAAACAGTCCTGAGGGCTATCCCGGTCACAATCCGGAGTTAACACCACGTTATGACTTGCAAAAAGCTAAGGAGTTGATGAAAGAAGCGGGTTATGAAAAAGGTTTTACCGTGACGATGATTGCACCCAATAACCGCTATGTAAATGATGAGAAAATTGCCCAGGCACTGGCGGCGATGTTGAAAAAAATCAATATCACCGTGAATTTGACGACCATGCCAAAAGCACAGTACTGGCCGGAGTACGATAAAAAAGCAAACGGTATTCAGCTGATTGGTTGGTCGTCGGATACCGGTGACAGTGCTAACTACAGCGAATATTTGACGATGACGCCAAACGCAGAAACCGGACGCGGACAATACAATGCCGGCTTCTTCTCTAATGCCGAATTGGATAAGCTGGTTGATGAAGCTAACGCTGAAATGGATGCCGCCAAACGTGCTGACATACTGAAAAAAGTCAGCAAAATTGAGTATGATGAAGCCGCCTTTGTGCCGCTGCATTGGCAAAATTTGGCGTGGGGCTACAGCAAGAAAATCACCAATATGAAGGATAACGTCAACTTGAGAAACTTCCCGTTATTCGGTGATTTGGTGGTTGAAGAGAAGTAATTATCTTTCTCCGTCTGTTGTAGGTCAAAAAACGGGGCAGGTTTTTTACCTGTCCCCGTCGGTTTTTGCAAGATGATAAATCTAACTATAGTCGTGTAATTATCGTCAAAATAACAACTACCGGGAACCTAACATTATGGCAATAAAAGAAAAAAATCACTAAAATTTTTATGAACGACCACAGCCAAGTCATGCGTTTACCCAAGGCTTTTTATTTTGATTGTGATAAAGTCTGTATTCATCGTGATAAAAAACAGCGATGTAACTTTATCAAAAAACATATTCTTGGGGCAATGTGTTATACGGCCGCTATAATTAAGGCTATACATTACAATGAAAAATTAATTTCAGATACAACCGACTAAATAACATGTTAAATTTTCTTTTCAAACGAATACTGCAAGCGGGCATGGTGATGTTCGTGATTTCCTTTATTGCCTTTGCGGTGCAAAGCAAATTGGGTGACCCGGTGGCGGAAATGGTAGCGATTACCGCCTCGGCTCAGGAAAAAGCGGCAATGCGTCAACAACTGGGGTTAAATGACCCCTTCATGGTACAGTACGGGCGCTTTTTGAAAAATGCCGTGCAGGGCGATTTGGGCACCAGTTACTTCTTTAAACGGCCAACGACAGAGGTGATTTTGCAAAAATTACCGGCAACGCTGGAGTTGGTTTTTGCCGCCAGTTTAATTATTATTGTGGTATCCATCCCGCTGGGGGTTTATACGGCCATCAAGCCCAATTCCATTTTGTCCAAAAGTATTATGGGGCTGAGTATTGTCGGCATTTCCGTGCCCGTATTTTTAACCGCCATTGTTTTAATTAATATTTTTTCTTTGAAATGGCATTGGCTGCCGTCTTTTGGCCGGGGCGATACTACCGCCCCGTTTGGCTGGGACTCCGGTTTATTTAATTGGGACGGGATTAGCCATTTAATTTTGCCGGCGGTGGCTTTATCGTCCATTATGCTGCCGTTATTTATTCGTTTGGTGCGCTCGGAAATGCTGGAGGCACTCTCTGCTGAATATATCCGTTTTGCTTACGCCAAAGGTTTGCCGGAGCGAAAAATTTGGTATAAACATGCCCTGAAAAATACCATGCTGCCGGTGATTACCGTCGGTGGCGTGCAGTTGGGGATGATGGTTGCCTATACCATTTTAACCGAAACCGTTTTCCAATGGCCGGGGGTGGGCTTTATGTTTTTAGAGGCCGTTAACCGTGCCGATATTCCGCTGTTAACCACCTATATTATTTTTGTCGGTTTGATTTTTGTCACCACCAATACTTTGATTGATTTGCTTTACGGACTTATCGACCCAACCGTTAACCTTGTCAGGGGGAAACGCTAATGAAGACTAAAACAGTGACACAGCCCTCCGTATTAGGGCGTTTCTTACAATCGGATTTTTTCTATTATTTTATCCGCAATAAAACGGTGGTGGTGTCCCTGATTGTTTTTTTACTGTTTGTTGCCTTGGCCGTTTTCGCACCGTTGTTTGCGCCGCATAATCCTTATGATTTGGCCGCTATCGATATTATGGATTCGGAGCTGCCGCCCGCTTGGATGGCAGACGGCACAAGTAATTTTTTATTAGGTACCGACGAGCAAGGGCGCGGCATTTTATCGACCATTATCTATGGACTGAGAACCTCGCTGGCTATCGGTATTTTAGCCGTCTTTTTACAAATGTTACTGGGCGTGGTTATCGGCTTATTTGCCGCTTATTACGGTGGTTTCCTGGATAATATTTTGATGCGTTTTGCCGATATTCAGCTCTCTTTTTCCACCCTGATGGTGGCGATTATTATTTCGGCGATTTTTAAAACTTTTTTCGGGGCGCAATTTTTTAGCGAATACGCCCTGGTGATTCTGGTCATTATCATTGGTATTTCCGAGTGGCCGCAATATGCCCGTACCATTCGTTCAACCGCACTGTCGGAAAAGAAAAAAGAATATGTCGAGGCCGCCAAAGTTATGGGCTTTAAACCGTTTCGTATTATGTTCCGTCATATTTTGCCCAACTGTTTATCGCCGATTTTGGTCATTTCCACGGTGCAAATCGCCAACGCCATTATGAGTGAAGCGGCGTTGTCATTTCTGGGATTGGGAATGCCTGCTGAAAAACCATCGTTGGGTTCACTGATTAGTAACGGTTTTGATTACATTCAATCGGGACAGTGGTGGATTACTTTGTTCCCCGGGTTGGTTTTGGTTTTTCTGGTGCTGGTGATTAATATGCTGGGGGATTGGCTGCGAGATGTGTTTAATCCCAAACTGTACAAAGGGTAAAAAAAGCTTTGTAAAATGCGCCGTTCGACAAAAAACAATATCTCGTGACTACACTACCCGGGAGACGTTTGTATTTTGCTATTGTTTGTTGTCCACCCGAAGCGGACATTTGTAGATGGTGTATAAAATGAAAATACTACTGGCAGGTTGCGGACAACTGGGATTACAACTCGGTCGGCAACTCCAACGCAACGGGGACGAAGTTATTGGGATTAAACGTAGCAATGTGCCCGCTTCATTTCCGCTACATTTGGCCGATTTAAGTGAGAGTCATACGTTGGCCGAAGAGACGCCAAACTATGATGTTATTGTCTTTACGGCCACCCCCAACCGTTATGAAGAAAATGCTTATCGTCATACTTATACGACGGTATTGGCCAATGTCCTTGATTTTGCCAAACGACACACTGTGCCGCCATGGATTATTTTTACCTCTTCTACCTCGGTGTACGGTCAGCATCAGGGTGAGTGGGTGGATGAAAACAGCCCCACTGAACCAACCGCTTTCAGCGGGCAATGGGTATTGCACGGCGAACGGTATTTACAAAAACACTGGGAAAATTATCTAATGGTCAGGTTTTCAGGGATTTACGGGCATAATCGGCGTTGGTTGATTAATACCGCCACCGGTGGCAGGCCCATACAAAAAATACCGCCAATTTGGACAAATCGTATTCAAGATGCCGATTGTGTTGGCAGTTTATATTTTTTAATCAATGCATACCGACAAAATCAGGCATTGGAGCCGGTGTATTTGCTTAGCGACAACCAACCGGTTGGCCGCTATGAAGTGTGTGCTTTTATCTGTCAATTATTGGGACAACCGTTACCGCCGATTGAGGATAAAAACCTGACTGAGAATTGCAATAAACGCTGCGATAACGGCAGAATAAGCGCTTTGGGGTATCGGTTTGATTATCCCACGTTTACACAAGGCTATCGAGCCATATTACAGTAAAGGAACTTCCGCAAAATGCCCGTTTCGGCAGATAACCGCGTCATGTGTTTATCCGGCCACTCAAGAGTGGTGGGGTTCCTCGCCATTTTCGCTTATCTATTTGACAGGTCGAAAATTGACTACACTACCTAAAGTGAACTGATTCCGGCTGCAACGTTACACCGTCTTGCCGTATTCCTTGTACTGTCTGCGACGATGCGCCTTGTAGCAGAAATTAATGCACATCACTATACGCAGCCCACTAATAAAAAAACCGCCACTGCCTTGGCAGTACCGGTTTTTTTTGCTTTTGGCATCGAGATGATTAATACACGCTTTCTTTACCAAATTTTTTCACCAATAAGTAGTAAACAACCACCCGATATTTGTTCGGGTTGCTGCGGCCATAGGTGTCAATGACTTCTGCAATCGCTTTGTCCAGGGCATCTGAATCTTTCAACCCCAGTTTTTTGATTAGGAAATTGTTTTTAATCAAGTTTAATTCGCTTTTATCGCTGCCTGAAACCAAGGATGAATTTTTGTTGTAAATAGAAGGTCCCAAACCCTTGGCCACTTTTTTCAGCAGGTCGGCATCAGGGGTCACTTTACATTTGTTTTTTAAGTCGGCGGTGTATTTAACCAATAACGCATCTAATTGACTCATAATTTTCTCCGGTTGTTAAATAATAATGTATCTCATAATACCGGACCATGATATAACTAATGTGATAATTTCTCAATAATTATACTGAAAATTCTTTATAGGGACAGCGCAAAAACTGGGGCTTATGGTGGACAGTTGGAATAAAAACGGTATGATATTTCCTATATTTCGTACAGACTAACTTTATGAATAAAAGCATTTACTTTATTATCGCCGCACTGTGGTTGCTTGCCGACCAGTGGAGCAAAATCTGGGCGGTCAGCGAATTAAAAGACAAACAGCGCATTATCGACGTGTTGCCGATGTTGCGTTGGGAATATGCGGAAAATCACGGGGCCGCCTTTAGCTTTTTGGCGACGCAAAACGGTTGGCAAAAATGGTTTTTCCTGACTATCGGTGTTGTAGCGGTCGTTGTGCTGGCTGTCATGATTATTAAAACGCATAAGGGGCAATTTTTGCTTTTATTCGGTTATGCCTCGATTTTGGGCGGGGCGATTGGTAACCTCTATGACCGTGCCGTGCTCGGCTATGTGCGCGATATGATCAGGGTTTACTATGAACCGGTTAACTTCTATTTTGCTATTTTTAATGTAGCGGATATGGCCATCTCCGTTGGTGTCGGCGCATTAATTATCGACTGGTTGTTCTCCTTAAAAAACGCCAAGGCGGGCGGATAAGGCGATGGGAAAAACCGTTTCTTTGGCTAATCCTCGTGGTTTTTGTGCCGGTGTTGACAGGGCCATTTTAATCGTTGAGCGGGCGATTGAATTGTTGGGTGCGCCAATCTATGTTCGTCACGAAGTGGTACACAATAAATTTGTTGTTAACGGACTGCGGGCCAAAGGAGCTGTTTTTGTGCAGGAATTAGATGAAGTGCCCGACGGGGCAACGGTGATTTTTTCCGCCCACGGGGTATCTAAAGCGGTTCAAGCCGAGGCAAAACGCCGCGCTTTAAATGTCTTTGATGCCACCTGTCCGTTGGTAACCAAAGTGCATATGGAAGTCAGTCGTCATAGCCGAAAAGGTTTTGAGGCCGTACTCATCGGTCATGCCGGGCATCCGGAAGTCATCGGTACGATGGGGCAGTATAATAATCCTGACGGGGGCATGTATTTGGTGGAAACCCTTGAGGACGTAAAGGAATTAACCGTTAAAGATGCGATGAACTTACACTATGTATCACAAACGACATTATCGGTTGATGAAACGCGTGAGATTATTGCCGCCCTGCAGAAAAAATTTCCCCATATTAAAGGACCGAGCAAAGACGATATTTGTTATGCTACGCAAAATCGCCAAGATGCGGTGCGGGAACTGGCAAAAGCCTGTGATTTGATTTTGGTGGTGGGGTCGGTGAACTCATCCAACAGCAACCGCCTGCGGGAGCTGGCGAAAATCAATCAGGTTAATGCTTATTTAATTGATAATGCTGATGAAATTGACGATGCTTGGTTAAAAGAGGTAAACCGGGTTGGTGTCACCGCCGGAGCATCCGCCCCTGAAGTGTTAGTGCAAAACGTGATTAAGTACCTGCAAGCCTATGACCGTTTCTCTGTTGAGCAATTAAACGGCCGTGAAGAAACCATCCACTTTGTTTTACCCAAACCGCTGCGGCGGAAAACGTCTTGAGCGTATGAAAAATAGTTGGATATCGATTATCTATTTGCTGTTGTTTGCTATCGGTTTTTATTTTGGTAAATGGCTGGGGGCGATAGGCTTGGTCGGTATCTGTTTTTATCTTTTTCAGCGCTCCAAGCAACCACGGCAACAGACCGATAATACCGGTACGTCATCGCCAGTAACTAACGACTTGACGTGGGCGTATCGTGAGTTAGGGGTGGCTAAAACGGCGGATAGCAGCACCGTTAAACGGGCAAGGAAACGTTTGTTAAATCACTATCACCCCGATAAATTGGGGCAAGCCGATGAGGGTGAAAAGCGCGCTGCCGAGGAAAAAATCAAGACCATTAATCGGGCTTATGAAGCCATTAAACAACAGCAAGGGTTTTAACCAGTATCATGAAACAGCAGCAAAACAACCGCACTAAGCCGGCCGGTAAAAGCCGGCGAAATACCAGTTTTACAGCGGTATCAAAATCTGCCAAAGGTAAGCATAAAACGCAAAACCAAGCGGGGGTGAAAAAACACTTTGCCAAGAAGAAACAAATACATCGGCAAAAATCTGACGATAGGGCGGTTGCACAATTGCACCGGGACTTGGAAAAAAAAGCAAAAAAAATGACCACGGCACAGCCACAAATTGAACGTTATGGCGTGCGTCATTTAAGCATTGAAGCGGCTTTTGCCGGGCAGCGTATTGACAACTACCTGCGCCGTATTTTACCGAATTTACCGAAATCGCGGTTGTATCAAATGCTGCGTAAGGGTGAGGTACGGCTGAATAAAAAACGGGTCAAGGCCGAAAGCCGTGTTAGCGAGGGCGATATTTTACGCCTGCCCCCCATCAGCATACAAACCGGCGGTGGTACGTTTGTTCCCGAAAAAGCCCTTGCCGAGATAAAAAATAACGTGCTTTATCAGGACGAAAACTTTATGGTGCTGAATAAACCTGCCGGTATTGCCGTACATAGCGGCAGTAAAAATCAATACGGTATCATTGATGTGGTGCGGCGGGCTTTCCCCGACGGCGGTTGGGAACTGTGCCACCGTTTGGACAAGGAGACCTCGGGTTGTTTGGTCTTGGCTAATTCTCGGTTGGCGTTAAATACTTTTCAGGATTTATCCATAGCCGGCGGTATCCATAAACAGTATTTGGCCTTGGTTAAAGGCACTTGGGCTGCCAACGAGTTGCTTATCAATACTCCGATTGAAAAACAAAGTGTTGCACGCATGAATGCCCAAGGCGAGTTTGAAACGGTGGTTGAAGGCGGTGACAAAGACAGCATCAGTGTTTTTACCACGCGTGAGCATTATGCCAAAACCACCCTGATGCAGGTGGTCATTAAAACCGGGAAAACCCATCAAATTCGCGTACATGCGGCACTCAATAAACACCCGATTGCCATGGATGACAAATACGGCGATTTTAAGTGGAATCGCGCTGTGGAAAAATTGGGCCTGCCGCGACTGTTTTTGCACGCCCATATTATCCGCTTTAAGGCATTCGATGAAATAATTCATGTATCAGCGGAGCTGCCTGATGATTTACAAAGATTTATTGATTTGCATTGTTAAAGCAGACAAAACCGGAAGCAACATCAGGTCGTTTTGCCAACTCAGCCGTGATACGGCAGCTATTATTTTATTTTGATTGGCTTAATATTCCAGATATGACGGGCATATTCCGAAATTGAGCGGTCTGCACTAAAATAACCCATATTGGCAATGTTAATTAACGCCATACGCGTCCAGCGCTTGGCATCTTTATAGGCGGCATCAACTTCTTCCTGTTTATCAACATAGCTGCGGAAATCTGCAGCCACTTGGTAATAGTCATTCATAAAATAAATGCCGTGATGATAGCGTTGCGGCTCTTGCGGAGAGAAATAACCACTGTTGATTTGCTCCAAAACCCGTGCTAACTCGGTATCTTTTTGATAATAATCCATAGGCGAGTAACCGCGTTTTCGCAGTGCTTCGACTTCTTCCACCGTGTTGCCGAAAATAAAGATATTGTCCTTGCCGACGTTATCAAGAATTTCGATATTGGCACCGTCCAGGGTGCCGATAGTCAAGGCTCCGTTGAGGGCAAATTTCATATTGCCCGTCCCCGATGCTTCGGTTCCCGCCAAAGAAATTTGCTCGGATAAATCGGTGGCGGGAATAATCAACTGTGCCAGGCTGACGCTGTAGTTAGGAATGAAAACCACCTTAAGTAAATCGTCAACCCGTTCATCGTTATTGATGACGGTGGCAACATCATTAATCAGGCGAATAATATTTTTTGCCACCGTGTAAGATGATGCCGCCTTGCCCGAAAAAACAAACAAGCGTGGTACCCAATCTTTATCCGGGTTGTCGAGAATGGCGTTATAGCGTGCAATCACGTGCATAATATTGAGTAATTGCCGTTTGTATTCGTGAATGCGCTTAATTTGTGTATCCACCAGCGATTCGGGGTTGACACGCATGCCAAGGTGTTGTTCGATACAGTCGAAAAGCCGTTGTTTATTAACTTTTTTAACTGCCTGTAGCGATTCAATCATCTTGTCGTCATCAACAAAGGCATTGAGTCTGTCCAGCTGGGATAAATCTTTTACCCAGCCGGGTCCCAACGTTTTGTTTAATAAGGTTGACAGTGCCGGGTTGGCAATACGCATCCAGCGGCGCGGAGTGACGCCGTTGGTGACATTGGTAAAGCGGTGCGGATAAATGCGGGCAAAATCGGCAAAAATCGAATTGACCATCAACTCGGAGTGCAGGGCCGCCACCCCGTTGACTTTGTACGAGGCAACCACCGCCAGCCAAGCCATACGCACCTTGCGGCCGTAATTTTCGTCAATGATTGAGACCCGGCGAATAAAGTCGGCATCTTCGGTGACGTGGTCGCGCACATACTGCAGAAAATATTCATTGATATCAAAAATAATCTGTAGATGGCGCGGCAGGAGAACTGCCAGCATTTCCACCGGCCATGTCTCCAGCGCCTCACTCATCAGTGTGTGGTTGGTATAAGAGAAAATTTGTTGACTGACTTTCCAGGCCTTTTCCCACGTATAGCCCTCTTGGTCGAGTAAAATATGTAACAATTCGGGGACGGCTAAAACGGGGTGGGTATCATTTAAGTGGATACCGACTTTTTCACCCAAATTCTCCAGGGTGCCGAAAATCCGTTTATGCTTATGGATAATGTCCTGTAACGAAGCGGAGACAAGGAAATACTCCTGCCGCAAGCGTAAAACTTTACCGTCTTGTGTACTGTCGTTAGGATAGAGTACGCGGGAAATATTTTCCAGGGTGTTGCGTGCCGCGATGGCATTATGGTAATCACCGCGGTTAAAGTCTTGCAAATCAAAGGTGCTGCTGGCGTGGGCTTCCCACAGACGCAGGGTACTTGCCGTGTCGGTATCATAGCCGGGAATAAGGTAATCGAAGGGGACGGCAACCACTTCTTCATCGTGTGCCCAGATATGCCGACCTTGCTCGCAATAGGTGTGTCCGCCAAAACGGACGGGAAAACGAATCGAGTGTCTTTTGTATTCCCAGGCAATCCCCTTGTCCAGCCAGGCATCCGGTTTTTCGTGCTGCTCGCCGTTAATGATTTCCTGGGTAAACATCCCGTATTCGTAACGAATACCATAACCTATGGCAGGTAATCCCAAAGTGGCAATGGCATCAAGAAAACACGACGCCAGTCTTCCCAAACCACCGTTACCTAAACCGGCGTCGGCTTCCTCACCGATTAGTGTTTCCAAATCCTGCCCCAACGATTTCAGTGCTTTGTCGGCATTTTCATAAATGCCTTCGGCAATCAGGGCATTGGACAAGATGCGTCCCATCAAAAATTCCATTGATAAATAAAAGACACTGCGCTGCCCCGACCGCCGCATGGTGGCGTGACTGCTGATCCAGTTTTCCGAAGCCAGGTCACGTACGGCAAAAACCGTGGCATTTAGCCAATCGTGCGGCGTCGCCATCTCGGGGTGCCGGCCCACGGAAAAGATGAGTTTTTCCAAAATGGCTTTTTCCAGCGTTGTGGTGTCTGCCTGTGGGCGGTTGTAACGAAAATTTTCGCGAATCTGTTCAAAGTTCATTAATTTCTGACCTCGACTTGTCCAGTCAATATATACTCGTATGTGTAATAATTATAAATGCCAAGGGCCACGGGCCCACTTCAAAAGTGGGTGATTATAGCAACATATTCCCCGATAGCAAAAAAATATTGCTCAGGCTTGCCGATACAGTGCTTCATACGCTTCAGCCACCGATGCCCAGGTGAAATTTTTGCGCATCGCATTGGCACGCACATTGCTCCACTTGCGCGGACTTTGCCATAAAGCAAAGACACGCCGGATGGCCGCCGTCAAGGAAGCTGCCGTTTCATCGGCAAAAACAAACCCCGTGGCGGTACGCGACTTGAAGCTGTCGGTATCGGTATCGGTTACCGTATCGGCCAATCCACCTGTATGACGTACCAGTGGCAGGGTGCCGTATTTTAAGCCGTAGAGTTGTGTTAAACCACACGGTTCAAAACGGCTGGGCACGACAATAACGTCCCCGCCGGCTATCAACAAATGTGATAAATCCTCAGCATAGCCGATAAAAACACCGACATTTTTCGGGTATTTTTTCGCCAGGTGTGCCAGTGCCTGTTCAAATTCAACCGCACCGCTGCCTAAAATCACCACTTGTCCTTTTTTTTCCACAATCGTTTTGATGTTATCCAACAGTAAATCCACCCCTTTTTGCAAGGTCAGGCGTGTAACCATAACGAACAAAGGCACCTTTTTATCCGTCGGCAGGGCAAAACGCTGTTGCAGCAGGTGTTTGTTTTTTGCTTTACCCTGCATAGCACCAATTTGATAGTGTGTACTCAGGTAAGTGTCGGTTTTAGGATTCCACACCGTGTCATCCATACCGTTAAGGATACCGTGTAAGCGTCCCTGTGCCTGCAATGTTTGCAGTAAACCGTGCAATCCGAAAGCATGGCTTTCCTGAGTGATTTCACGCGCAAAAGTAGGGCTGACGGTTGTTACCTGATCGGCATAATATATCCCGGCTTTTAAGTAAGATAACTGACCGTGAAATTCCATACCCTGCATATCAAAAGCACTATCGGGCAGGGCAATTTCGGCCAAGTGATGCCGGGCAAATAAACCCTGATAAGCGATATTATGAATAGTAAAAAGACTTTTTACCGCAATGTGCCGGTGTTTTAGGTAAGCACAGGTCAGACCGGCATGCCAATCGTGGGCGTGCACCACTTCCGGCTGCCACCAATTGTCACGTCCGGCGGCAATTTCCGCTCCGGCGTAAGCCAGTAAGGCAAAGCGCAAATAATTATCAGGGTAATCATTGTAGTCAGCATCGTGGTAGGGGTTGCCGTGACGGGCAAATAAACGGGGCACATCCAGCAAGTAAAGGGCAAGCCCCCTAAACTCGGCATAGCATAGACTGACTGCACCGGCAAAGGTATCAAAATGAGCAATAACACGCTGGTCGGGAAGTTTTTGCATTATTGTTGGATGGGCGGGTAAGAGAACACGGACATCTTGTCTCTGCTGTTGTTGGGCAAAGGGCAGGGCGCCGACGACATCGGCCAGTCCGCCGGTTTTCAACAACGGATACATTTCGGCGGCAACGTGTAAAATTTTCATTGTCTTTTCTCTCCTTTTGCTTTTGAGTTTTGCTTGCAATAAACTAACGACAAGCGAAATTTTTTATAACTTCGCCAGCATTGCTGCGTTAACCAAAATAACGCCTTCTTCGCTGACTCTAAATCGTTTTTTGTCCTGCTCGGGATCGACACCGATTTGTATGCCGTCAGGTATGGTGAGATGGCGGTCAAGAATACATTTGCTTAACACACAATTTTTACCGATATTGTTTTCCGGTAAAATAACGCATTCTTTGATGACGCTGCCGGCATCAACGGTAATATGGTCAAACAGAACCGAACCGGTAATGGTTGCGTCTTTAATCACACACGAGCCGGAAATAATAGAGTTTGTCATACCCTGGCAATCAGGGTCGGTATAGTAAAACTTGGAGGGGTTGACCTGGGAAGGAAGCCCGCGAATTAACCACTTTTCGTCAAAGAGGTCGAGTTGTGGCGATTCGCTGAGCAAATCCATATTGGCAGACCAATAACTGTCCAGGGTGCCGACATCTTTCCAGTAGCTGGTGCCGTGCGGGTTTCTGCCTTCACAAGATTTATCGAAAGAGTGAGCATACAGTTGCCGGTCTCTAACCGTTCTGGGAATAATGTCATTGCCAAAATCGTGCGAGGTGTCTTCTTTGGCGACACACTCGTGCAGTTTTTCACACAAGTAATCGATATCAAAAACATAAATACCCATCGATGCCAATGCCATTCCGGGTTTGTCCGGCATTTCCGGGGGGTGCTCGGGTTTTTCAACAAAGCCGGTGACATGCAGGTTCTTATCGACGGCCATAACACCGAATCCCGATGCTTCTTCTTTGGGCACTTCGATACAGGAAACCGTACATTTTAAGCCTGATTCAATGTGGTCAATCAGCATTTTACGATAATCCATTTTATAGATATGGTCACCGGCTAAGATTAAAACATGCTTGGGGCGATAGTGTTCCTTGATAATTTCGATATTTTGATAAATGGCATCTGCCGTGCCACGATACCAGGTGGTGTCATCAATCTGCTGCCGTGCCGGCAGCAAATCAATAAAATCGCCAAGCTCCGTTGATAAAAACGACCAGCCGTGCTGCACATGACGAATAAGCGAATGGGCCGCATACTGGGTAATCACACCGATGTGATTTAAGTTGGAATTAATACAGTTAGAGAGCGGAAAATCAATAATGCGCCGGCTGCCGCCAAAATACACCGCTGGTTTAGCTCGGTTGTCGGTCAATTCGTACAGCCTGGAGCCGCGTCCGCCCGCCAGTATTAAAACCAGTGTTTCTTTAGAGAGTGCTCGTCCCGTTTTTAGGTTGGTAATATCATATCTTTTCATGCTACAGCTCCCCCGCTGAGTAGTACAATGGACAAGTGGTTAATAGAAATAACCCCCTGTTTGAATTTTTGCCGCTCATCTTGCCAAATACCCTGAGGCAGGATGAATGTCTGCCGGCTGCGTTTACCGTTAATTAATAACAAAAAACGCTGCTGCAGGCAAATCTGTAAGGCTTTGACTAAGCCGTTATGCCAGTCTTTTTCCCGCATGTCCGTCCCGTCCGGCGTCAACCAACTGACGTCATGCTGACACCACCACTTATCATCGTTTAGCAAAGCGATACGGTGACGTAATTGAATGAGTCGTCGGGTAAAATGCAGCAAATCTGCATCCGCCGTCTGCCAATTCAGCCAGGTGGTGGCATTGTCCTGGCAATAAGCATTGTTATTGCCGCTTTGCGAATGGCCGATTTCATCGCCTGCCAATAACATTGGCGTACCGTTGGATAACAACAGGGCGGAAAGCAGGGCGCGTTGCGAATAACCACGTGCTTGCCGTATTGCCTGATTATCGGTTTTGCCCTCAACGCCGTGATTGTCACTCAGGTTGTGGTTATGCCCGTCGCGGTTATTTTCGCCGTTGTTTTCATTATGCTTGTCGTTGTAAGTGACCAGGTCGGCCAGAGTAAAACCGTCGTGGGCGGTAATTAAATTAATGCTGCTATGCGGCGCTTTGTTAGCCTGCTTGAAAATATCGGAGGAACCGGCAAAACGGTCGGCAAAACGGCCCAAATTACCGTTTTGCTGTAAGAAAAAGGCCCGCATATCGTCGCGAAAGCGGTCATTCCACTCGGCAAACGGCAGTGGAAAATTGCCGAGCTGATAGCCGTCTAAGCCGATATCCCAAGGCTCGACGATGAATTTCGTGTTTTTCAGTACCGGGTTGTCGGCAATCTGTTTTAACAGTGCGGCGTGGCGGTTAAAATGGTGCCGGGTGGAATCCTCACGCCCCAAGACGGCACCCAAATCGAAACGAAAACCATCAATGTGACAAGCCTGCACCCAATAACATAAGCAATCAATAATCCAATCTTGCGTTGCCGGATGGGCGGCATTAATGGTATTACCACAGCCGGTGTCATTAATACACGTGCCGTCCTCGTTTAAGCAATAAAAGTCGGCATTGGCCAAACCACGTTGACAGTACGTGGGGTGATTATGTTCCGCTTCCGCCGTATGATTAAAAACCACGTCAAGGATAACTTCTATGCCTGCCTGATGCAATGTTTTAACGGCGGTTTTAAACTCCGTTAAAGGGCTGCTGCCGGGGGTTTTCGACCAATAATTGCTTTCCACCGCGAAAACGGACAGCGTATTGTAATTCCAGTAATTGGCCAAGCCTTTTTGCTGCAAATGCGGTTCGTCAATACCATAAGTGACAGGCATTAATTCAACGGCAGTGATGCCCAGATTTTTCAGGTAAGCAATCACTTCGGGTGCAGCCAGTCCGGCGTAAGTACCGCGTACCGATGGGGTCATATCACCACACCATTGCCGGCTGAAGCCCTTGACGTGCAATTCGTAAATCAGTGTTTGTGCCCACGGTATCTGCGGACGAGTGTCGTCTTCCCAGACAAAGGTTTCGTCAACAATCTGCGATTTTGGGGCAAGGTGGGCGTTATCACGCGAATCGCTCATCAAAAACCACGCGCAGTCTGCGGCGCTGATAAGCTTGGGTTTGCCGACCACACCTTTACCATAAGGGTCAAGCAGCAGTTTATTGGGGTTAAACGGCTGTTGCGAACTGGATTGTCCGTGCACGCGAAAACCATACTGCTGTCCGGGTTTGACGCCGGCAACCCATACTTGCCAAGCCCCGTCAGCGGCCTGCATAGGATAGCGGCTCTCTTTATTTTGCCGGTCAAACAAGCACAACGTCACCGCTGTTGCTGTCGGTGAGCGTACGACAAAACGATAACCCGCCGCCCCGTCTCGGTTGCACCGGTGCGCCCCAAGTTGAACCTTGTTATCGTTGTCGGTGTGTGCTTTCTCACTCATTGTAAGGTGCTGTTAACCGTCCTCCACAAAACGTAAATACAGTGTTGCCAACGGGGGTAACGTCAGGTTAATCGAATACGGCTTACCGTGGTTGCTGATGGCATCAACGCCAACATTACCGTTATTACCCACATTACTGCCACCGTAAAACACGGAATCGGTGTTGAGTATTTCCGTGTACTGTCCTTTTTTGCCCACCCCGATACGGTAATTTTGCCGCGTTACGGGGGTGAAATTACTAATCACGATGACTGCATTGCCGCGACTGTCGCGTCGTTCAAAGGCTAACACCGATGCCTCGTGGTCATCGGCAACCAGCCAATCGAAACCGTTGGTGTCATAATCCAGCTGATGCAAGGCTAACAATTGTTGATAATACCGGTTTAGGTCCTTAATAAGTTGCTGCACACCCGTATGCCAGTGTCCGCCGATAGTTTCATCAAGCAAATGCCAATCCAGCGCCTGTTGGTCGTTCCACTCGCGGCCCTGGGCAAACTCACAGCCCATAAACAATAATTTTTTGCCGGGATAGCCCCACATATAAGCATAATAAGCCCGTAGATTGGCAAATTTCTGCCATGTATCACCGGGCATCTTTTCCAGCATCGAGCCTTTGCCGTGCACCACCTCGTCGTGACTAATCGGCAGGATAAAATGCTCACTGTAGTGATAAAACATGCCGAAAGTCATTTGATTGTGGTGATGCCGGCGATGGATAGGGTCCTTGCTGATGTAGTCAAGGGTATCGTTCATCCAGCCCATATTCCATTTATAATTAAAACCCAAACCGCCGGCTTCCGGTGGTTGCGTCACGCCGGGAAAAGAGGTGGATTCTTCGGCCATCATCGCTGCCCCGGGAGACTCTACGCCGACAATGTGATTGGTGTATTTGAGAAATTCGATGGCTTCCAGATTCTCATTACTGCCGTAAACGTTGGGAATCCACTCGCCCGCTTTACGACTGTAGTCGCGGTAAATCATCGAGGCAACCGCATCAACCCGAAGGCCGTCAACGGCAAAACGTTCTAACCAGTACAAGGCGTTAGCGGCGAGGAAGCTTTTCACTTCGTTGCGGCCGTAATTGTAAATTAACGTATTCCAGTCTTGATGATAGCCCTGACGTTCATCTTGGTGTTCGTATAACGCCGTGCCGTCAAACCGTACCAAACCGTACTCGTCATTGGGGAAGTGGCCGGGTACCCAGTCGATGATTACCCCGATATCTTGCTGGTGCGCGCGCGCTATCAGGCGTCTTAACCCGTCGGCATCGCCAAAACGGCTGGTTGGCGAGTACAATCCTAACGGCTGATATCCCCACGAGCCGTCGTAAGGATGCTCGTGAATGGGCAGCACTTCAATATGAGTGAATCCCATATCTTTAACATAAGGAATCAAGGTGTCGGCGAGTTCGTCATAACTTAACCACTCGCCGTTATCGGGATTTTTACGCCACGAACCCAGATGTACTTCGTAAATGGCGATGGGGGCCGTTAAAGCATTGCGTTTTTGTCGTCCTTCGCTGTCAACGATAACAGCAGGGGGCGGATGGGCAATAATCGAGGCGGTGTCGGGACGGCATTCGGATTGAAAAGCAAACGGGTCGGCTTTAAGCCGCAGGTGACCGTGTTTATCGTGCAGCTCGAATTTATAGAGCTGTCCTACTCTGGCACCCGGCACAAACATTTCCCACACACCTATTTTGTTATGAAAACGCATTACGTGGCGGCGCCCGTCCCAGTTGTTGAAATCACCGACAACCGATACACGCCGAGCATTGGGTGCCCATACGGCAAAGCTGACACCGTCAACACCGTCAACCATCATGGGATGGGCTCCCAATATTTCATAGGGGCGACGATGGTTGCCTTCGGCGAACAGCCAGGCATCCATGGACTGAATTGGTGAGGCAAAGCGATATGCGTCTTCGACACGCTGACGATTATCCCCCCAATCGACATCAAAAACATAGTGAAAAAGTTCCGTCTGTTGGGGTAATAACAACACGAAAAAACCACGCTCATCGACACAACGCATTTTCCCTAATCGGTGTTCGTGCCCGCGCATATCAACTACTGCAACCGAGACAGCACCGGGGAAAAAAGCACGAATACTCAGACCCTTATCGGTTAGGTGGGGGCCGCACAAGGCGAACAAGTCGCTATGTTGTGCATTGCACACGGCGTCAATATTGTTTTGCGTTATTGCCTGTGTCATTTCCCCTCCTACGGTAACGGCAACCCATTTTATAACTAGCACCATACCACGAACTTTAATAAATTGCTACAGTGAGTTAATGATTAGGACTGTTCTGAAAACCTAATGGTTTGAATCAAAACACATATTGATGGATTCTAAGGGATAGGGCAGTTTACGCTGCCAGTTGCGGACTGCGGTGGTTGTGCCGGGGACATTAAAAGCCTGTTCAACGGCACAAAAATTTTCCGGCTGTATGCCGAACAGACACGTACGGGCATCTTTTACATAAGCGTGGATAGCCCGATTAAGGCGGGGGTGCATGGCCATTGTCAGCGCGTCGATATGGTAATTTTCCGGTAAATAACCGTCAAGCTTTAAGGCATTCAGCAAGGCTTGCTTATCGCGCAGGCGGGCATCGAACTTTGCCGTCAACGCTGCCGGTGACAAAATCCCCAGTTTGCCCAACAAATGCAAATCGCTGCAGTGCCACCAGCCGGCCAAAGGCGGCAGATCGTGTGTACCAATCACGCTTAATGCCTTGTTTTTTACCTCTGCCGGATGACGCCAACGCCGTTGACCGTCCGCCGGGCGGTGGCCGGCAAAATAAAAGACATCATATGACAATACATCATAGCGTTCCAAGCACTCCCGCACTTCATCGGGTACGGTGCCCAAATCCTCGCCAATCACCACACACTGAGCCCGTTGTGATTCGATGGCCAGAATGGCCATCAGGGTAGTAAACGGGTAGTGAACATAGGCGCCGTCGGCTGCCGTTTTGCCGGTCGGGATTAACCACAGACGATATAAGCTCATGACATGATCGATACGCAACGCACCACAGTGTTTCATATTGGCCCGCAGCATGTTGACAAACGGCACAAACCCCTGCTTTTCCAGAACCGCAGGATGCATCGGCGGTAAGTCCCAGTTTTGTCCGATTGGTCCCAGGGGATCGGGAGGCGCACCGATTGTTGCCTGCAAACGGTATAAGTCGGGGTTGCTCCATTGATCTGCCGAACCACGGGCAACACCGACGGCCAAATCACCGTACAGCCCCAGATTGAGGCCGCTATCACGGCAATGTTGTTGTACGCTTCCAAGTTGTTCTTCAAGCAGCCACTGTAAATAGCTGAAAAATTGTATTTCCAGCGGGTGTTCGCGGATAAACCGCTGGACGGCCGGTGATGCTGCATTTTGCAGTTCCGGGGGGAAATTTTCATAGCCCAAATTATCTTGTACATCGGCATCGGTGCAGACCTCACCAATGGCATAAAAAGCAGCGTTGAGACGCAGTGCTTCGCCGCCTGCGTTGACAAAAGCGGCAAAGTCACTCTGCCGTTGCCTTTCTCCGTGTTGTGTAAAATGGGCAAATGCCCGTCGCAACGCCTGCATTTTCAGTCGTGATACGGCGATATAATCGACGTATTCGGCTTGGCGCAGACGGCGTAGTTGCGCCTGTTGTAAATCCAGCCAGGCTCTGTTGTCGGCACTGCAGTAAAATTCGGGAATCATCCCGATGGATAAGTAAATCCAGTGCAGGTAGATACGTGAGGACGGACTGTAGGGGCTAAACCATTGTGGCTGCTGCGGGTATAGGGCGTGCATGGGATTGAGTCCGACAAAGTCCCAGCCCTGCTTGGCCGCCAGTGTCACGGCGTCGTGTAAATCGGCAAAGTCACCAATACCCCAGTTAGCCCGCAAGGCATCACTCGAGATACTGCGCAGACTGTATAGTTGCAGGGTAAGGCCGCACAGTTGCCGTTGTTTGAGTGTATCGGGATAATAACAACGAGACGGGGCAACCAGTAAACGCCAACGTTGACGTAGCTGTTTACCGATGAGCAACAAGGTGTAATAACCGGCAGATAAAGCCGGAACAGCCAATTCATCAACGGTTTGGCAAGCCTTCTGCACCACTTGCTGTGCTTCATCGTATATAACATAACGATTGATTGTGTCACCGAGTGCCAGTGTCTGCGGGCTGCCTGCCGGGATAACGTGAACGGCATCAAAAGTGTCGGTTGCTTCCTTAGTTTCTTCCGGCAGCGTTAAGGCCGCGATAAAATAGTTCAGGATTTGGGTATCAATTTCGTGGTAATGACCGTCAACATCCCAGTAAGCATCGGCAATACCCATTGCCTTGGCACGTTGTTGAATGCTTGTTTTGTCGACCATTATCTCCATTTCCAAAGGTTTTTCTTCTGTTTGCTGCCTATTTTTATATTAGCTTAACCCGTTGTGTATTTGCAAATTGGTATTTTACTCTTGTAACCAACTGTATAATAATTTACTTTCTAAAGGCACAACGGGTTATTATAAATAAAAAGTGATAACAAACAATCAGGTGATATTGCAAAAGACTGTTTACCCGACTACTCACGAGTGGTACGGGCTTAAAAAGGGGGAGGTAAATATCGCCAGGCAGCAAGGACGACTTAAAATGCTTATTGCGAGAAAAAATATTATTCAATAACATATAATTAAGTATTTTTTGCAAATACATAACGGGGTTTTTGAACTTTTGTCCCGCCATATTACCGGTGCGATTGCAACAACAAGATAATATTGAATCAAGACTTGCTAATTCAGGTAAATATTGATATAGTGCCGCACTGGTGGACTTTGTGCCACACAATGAAATAGTTTTTATAAACTTATTGATTTTATTATTATTAATAGGCTTCTGCCGCAGAGTTAGCAGCAATTAAGCGGCAGCAAATCACTATTTGGCCGAAATGGTCATATCGTTATAAAGCGGCGGTTTTTCACTGCCTGATTTTGAATTTAGCACACGGGGGCAACTTGAAAAATGATAACAGACATTGGCTAAGGACAGCATCAAGTTCTCTGGCGTCGTGCGTCTTGGAGAAAGTATTACATGAAACGTATGTTAATCAATGCAACGCAAAAAGAAGAATTACGCGTTGCACTTGTCGATGGGCAGAGGTTATATGATTTAGACATCGAAACCGTTAATGCCAAACAAAAAAAAGCCAATATTTACAAGGGAAAAATTACCCGAGTTGAACCCAGTTTAGAGGCGGCTTTTGTTGATTACGGTGCGGACCGTCACGGTTTTTTACCGATAAAAGAAATTTCGAAGGAGTATTTTTCCGGCTCGACCACCGTTAATTCCAACGGTAAACCTGATTACAAAAAACTGATTCGCGAAGGTCAGGAAGTGATGGTTCAGGTTGAAAAAGAAGAGCGTGGTAACAAAGGAGCCGCTTTGACCACCTATATCGGTTTAGCCGGGCGTTATTTGGTTGCCATGCCTAATAATCCGCGTGGCGGTGGTGTCTCCAGACGTGTACAAGGTAATGAGCGGCGCGAATTAAGACGGGCTCTGGATGAAGTGCACGTCGCCGATGACGTCGGTGTTATTGTTCGTACCGCCGGTGTTGGCCGCAGCAGCGAGGAACTGCAATGGGATCTGGACTACCAAATGCAGGTTTGGCAGGCTGTTTGCGACGCCTATCAACAATCCCCGGTGGGGGCGTTGCTTTATCAAGAAAGCAATATTATCGTGCGGGCACTACGGGACTATTTTCGTAATGATATCGGTCAAATTATTATTGATAACGAAAGAATTTACCAGCAGGCACATTCTTTTATGTCGTTGGTGATGCCGGATAAACTGAAATGTTTACAGCTTTATCAAGATGAATTGCCGTTGTTTACCCGTTATCAGATTGAGGCCCAGATTGATTCTGCCTACGGGCGCAATGTGCGTTTGCCCTCCGGTGGCGAATTGGTCATTGATTATACCGAGGCCATGGTGTCCATTGATATTAATTCGGCGCGTTCAACCAGAGGCGGCGATGTTGAAGAAACCGCTTTGCACACCAATTTGGAAGCTGCCGAAGAGGTGGCTCGGCAATTGCGTTTACGTGATATTGGCGGCTTGATTGTCATTGATTTTATCGATATGAACGAGGCCAAACACCGCCGTCAAATTGAAGAAAAAATCAGGGCATCGATTGCTATTGACCGTGCCAGGGTGCAGGTCGCTCGTATTTCCAAGTTCGGTTTGTTGGAAATGTCACGCCAACGTTTGCGGCCTTCCATTGATGAGGCCAGCCACTCGGTTTGTCCACGTTGTAAGGGTCAGGGTAGTATTCGTTCGACGCAATCGGTGGCCTTATCGGTTTTACGTTTGATTGAAGAGGATGCCAACAAAAATAACACGGCTAAGGTCATTGCTCAATTACCGGTTAATGTGGCAACCTTTCTGTTAAACGAAAAACGCGGTGCAATTACAGCCATTGAAAAAAATAATCAGGTTACCGTGGTGATTGTGGCCAACAATAGTTTGGAAACACCGAATTTCGATATTATCCGTTTACGCGAAGATGATAACGCGGAAATGTCTTTAAGTTATCAAATGGCTAAGGATTTTACCGCTGAAGAAAATGAAAATAACGACAGTCAGGGCAACAAAAAACACGCGGCACAAGATGCCGTAGTCTCCAATATCACCCCGACCGCCCCGCCGCCAAAACCTAAAATCAGTTTCTTCCACGTGGTCAAGCGTATTTTAGGCATTGGGGAAAACCAGCCGACCGTTGTGTCCAATAATAAAAAGACAACGGCCGGGAAAGGGAAAAAAACGGCCGGTTCGCCCGCAGGACGGAATAATCAGCGTAATGGCAACAAAAACGGCCGTCGTCAGCACAAAAAAGCCTTTGAAAATAAAACGGTGGATAACGATAAAACCAATGCCAGAGGTAGCGCTAAATCGAAAAATCAACCCAATCCGCCGAGCAAAACAAAAGCAGAAGCTAAAAACGGTAAAGCGACGACAACAGCACCAAGAACCGGTAAGCCTAAAAAGGCAAAACCGTTTGTTAATCAGTATGCCACCGACAAAAGCAAGATGCATACCGGTCGTCCGATAAGCGACAAAGCGGTACGCGGGGCAGGTAAGGCCAAGACCAACCCCCCGACAGAAAAAAACAAAGTGACGGAAAAAACCGCTGAAGGGGCGGTCGATCAAGCGCCTAAAGTCGGCAAAAACCAGCCGTCTGAGGCGGTTCAGGATAAATCTCAACATCTGGTTGTTAATGCCGCCGGTAATAATGAACGCGTTTATGTGCCAAGGGCTGTTGGAGAGGCGGTACCTGCTTTGTGGATGGACGAGAGCAGCGAAATACCGATAGAAAATCTGGACAATATCCAAAAACCGGAACGCATTGACCAGCTGAAAGAAGCAACGACTGAGGCGGTGGAAAAAAACAACCCGATTGCCGAGTTGTCGGCGTTTGGACAAAGTATCTGGTATGATAATATCAACCGGGATATGCTCGAAACAGGTGAACTGCAGCGACTAATCGATACTGACGATTTGCGTGGTGTTACCTCAAACCCGGCGATTTTTGAAAAAGCCTTGGCGAGTAATCACCCGGCTTATTTAAGTTACCTTGGCGAAATTGCCAAACAGACCCAATCACCCAAAGAAGCCTTTTTTACTTTGGCGATTAAGGATATTACAGAGGCTTGTCAGGCGCTGCGAAGCACTTATGATAAAACCGACGGTACCGACGGTATGGTCAGTTTGGAGGTTTCTCCCGATATTGCCTATGATGCTGAGAAAACCATTGCCGAAGCGCTGGCACTCAATCAACGTTTGGGTCAACCCAATGCTATGATTAAAGTTCCCGGTACGGAACAAGGTTTGCTGGCTATTGAACAACTGACTTATTTGGGGCTCAATATCAACGTCACGTTGTTATTTTCCGTATCGCGTTATATCGACGTTTTCAAAGCCTATATGCGCGGCTTACAAAAACGGACGGAAATGGGGCTGCCGGTATCTAATATCCGCAGTGTGGCAAGTTTCTTTATTTCTCGTATTGATTCGGCTGCTGATGCTGTTTTGCAAAAAACCAATCCCGATGTTCGGGGTAAGGTAGCCATTGCCAATGCCAAGTTGGCTTATGATGCTTATCTGCAATTAATTGACAGTGAACAGTGGCAGGCGCTGCAAGCGCTTGGGGCGAAACCCCAGCGCTTGTTATGGGCCAGTACGGGAACCAAAGATCCCAGTTATTCCGATGTGTTGTACGTGGAGTCATTGATTGGCAAAGATACTGTTAATACGTTACCACCTGCAACTTATGATGCTTTTAAAGACCACGGCAAGATAGCCGAAACGATTGTGTCAGACGTGTTAGAGGCAAAAGCACTGATGGAGTTACTGCCGCAATACGGCATCGATTTGGATTTGATTACCCAACAATTGGAACGTGACGGCGTGGCCGCTTTTGAACAGTCGTTTAATGCTTTATTATCAGTGCTGGCCGAGAAAATGGCATAAAAATCAGCACACGCCGTCCCTGCAGGACGTTATGCAGTGGTGTTTATATTTATGCCACTGCAATTTTTTTTTGCTTTGATGAATTACCGCTTGGTGGATAACTTAAAATGACAATACATATTGCCACACGATTCAGAGGGTTTTTACCCGTTGTGATGGATTTGGAAACCGGTGGCTTTGATGCCGATCAACACGCTTTATTGGAACTTGCCGCTGTCATTATTGACATTGACGGCAATGGGCGGTTATATAAAAAACAGACAATCCACAGCCACATCAAGCCGTTTGACGGGGCAAAGATTGACCCCGAGGCTTTGAAAGTCAACGGTATTCAGCCCAATCACCCGCTACGCATTGCCAAAGAAGAAAAACAAGCCTTGGAAGAGTTGTTTGTGGCAGTGAAAAAGCATGTAAAAGACGCGAATTGCAGCCGTGCCATTATGGTGGCGCATAATGCCATGTTTGATATGGGTTTTTTACAAGCCGCCATCACCCGTTGCCGGTTAAAAGGTTCCCCTTTTCATTCATTCAGTAATTTTGACACGGTGACTTTAGGTGGGGTGATGACGGGGCAAACGGTGTTGGCCCGCATTGCCGAGTCCTGCGGTTTTGTTTATGATACACACAAGGCCCACGGGGCAAAATATGACGCGGAACTGACCGCGGATATTTTTTGTCGGCTGGTTAATCGCTGCGATTTTCAACCCGGATAGATAGGGTCGGAAAACATGCAAGCAAACGTCTAATTACTGTTGTTATATCTCGTGACTAAAGACTACACTACCTAGGCGATAGCGAAATTATTTCCCACCGGCATGCAGGGGTCTTACCGTCTTGTTTAAACTCCATGCAGGATAGTTGGAAATTGCCCCGCCGACCATTCCCTCTTGTCCTTTGTGATAATGTTTAGCTAATTGTTATTATTATTATTATTATTATCAGGATATTAATGTTAGTGGTTGGGAGTTGCAACACGACGTGAATGCCGTTTTCTCAATGATGATTAGTTATGCTGATTTTAAGCTAATTAAAAGAATCGGTTAATAAATTTAGTCGTTTTTGTGCAAAAAACTTGCCAATAATAAAAATAGCTGTTAACATCAGCGCTGAATATATACGAATGTTATTTGTATTTTTCGTTTGCAGTTGTAGCTAAACTTTTATTAGCATAGCTGCAGTCATTCTAAACTAAGAATGTATAATAAACTTAATTAACTTGGAGAATATTATGAAAAAAACAAATCTGTGCTTAGCAATTTTAGTTGCTGCTGGGTTGACTGCTTGTGGAAGTGGAAGTGACGGTGATAGTGCCACTACACCCGGGGGTAGCAAGTCTGTAGCAGCTAAAAAAGCAGCGGAAAAAGCCGATGCAGCCAAGAAAAAAGCTGATGCAGCTAAGAAAAAAGCTGAGGCCAAGAAAAAGGCTGAAGCAGCCAAGAAGAAGCTTGCAAAAGCTAAGGCGGCGGCTGATGCGAAAGCAAAAGAGTCTATCGACCCAACTGGTACTGATGAGGCACGTGCTGTTAATATCTCTGCAGATGAGGGAATCGACAGAGCATCTACAGTGGGAGCACAGCAATACCTGAGAAATAATGGTTCGCGTTTTGACAGAAATTTGAATCCTCGTAAGGAAGGTGATGCTACGGCTTTCGATACGGTTTCTCTGAACTCCCAAAACCCTGAGCTAACAAACATTGTTATTGCTCGTGAGGAGATTGTTCGTAAAGACAGCAAGGCTTTAATCAGAAGTATAGCGGGTGAGAACACCCATCTGGCGGCTGGTGCGACTCCAACATTGCAAGATGAGAATGCGGCAAACGTAGTTGTAGATACTGTTAGTTTTTCAGATAATCCTGTGAACAATGGTTTGTTTCATGCTGTATTAGCCCGTGGTGTTAAACCGGATGTTAAAGGTTTGGAAGACAACCAAACGACTACTACGCGGATTTTTGGTAATAGACACTTGACAACAGACGGTACCGAGGTTGACAATACTTACTTGACTGATTGGGTATGGAAAGACAAAGGAACTCAATACAGTATTGTCCCAGGTAAGTTGAGTCATGTTCAGTATGGTCGTGTCAGTAACGAGATTACCCCACTTAGACACGATGATGCAAGAAGATACCCTGGCAATCTTGTTGTTAGAGACTATCTTCAAAGAAATGACGCCAAAGCGGTTAATACCTATTTCTACCGTGGAACAGGGGAAACCAGCTTGGCGCAAATGGATGCACTGCCTAAAACGGGTTACTTTAAGTACACCGGTCATGCCCTTACTTACGGTTTGAAACATGGTAACGTACTGAGAGATAATTCGCCTAACGCACCGGCTCCGTCTGAAGCTGAGGTTTTTGGTTCATTTGTTAGAGCTGACCTTAACTTAAAAGATAGAACGGTCAAGGGTCACATTTACGACACCTGGCTAATAAAAGGTAAGGCTTACAAGAACAGTTTGGTTGGCCTTGATGCTGCAGTTGTCGGTAACAGCTTTGTCGGTGCTGCCAAGCGCTTAGATAACGGCGAGGTCGGTACTGTCAAGGGTTCCTTCTATGGTAAGGGAGCCACTGAGATGGGTGGTGCTGTTAACTCTGTGAAAAAAGGTTACGGTAATAAAACTTGGGGTGCTGTTTTCGGTGCTCAACGTAACGACAACGCCCCTGCCATTGATGATAGAAATAAACTTTATCATGTTGGCGGAGGTTCAAGCTGGTAATAACAACCTGCGGGTTGTATAACAAAAAAGAGATCACCTTCGCGTGGTCTCTTTTTATTTAGTCTATTTAATTATTAACACAAATCTTTTATTAACGATGATAATGCAATCTCTTTTTAGGCTGGTTAAGCCGTTTCGTCTTGTTTTTTTGTTTTTGTTAGTGACGATTGCTAGTGCGGTAACAGCACAAGAAAAGCCCGTTCCGGAAAAAAAAATGGAAGTGGTCAAAGAGCCTGAATTGGATAAAAAGGAGCCACAGCTGGCAGAAACATTACCCAGTAAAAACCAACCCCCTAAGCAGCCGTCCATTAAGGAAAGTATTGACTATTTAAAAAAACATCCGAAGGAGATGGAAGAAATTTTATCCGATCTGATTCGTACCGAAAATGCTGAACGTCTGGCGCTATTATTACCCGCTTACCAGACTGTACCCGGATATGATCCCTCCGTGATTGAATGGGGTAATGCCATTATTGCCGAGCAAAAGGGGGATATGACCACGGCAATCAAACTGTATCGCAAAATTAATGCGGCCCTGCCCAAAGTCATACTGTTGCGTTTCCACCTTTCCAGGGCACTCTACCGGGATAAACAGTATGAAGCGGCAAAATTTGAATTTGAAAAACTGCGTACCGAAGAAATATCAAACTCAGATAAAGAAGCCATCGATGACTACATTAAGGAAATTAATGAAAAGGATAACTGGACATTTAACGGCAGCCTGAATTATGTCAGTGACCCTAATGTCAATAATTCTTCAAAAAAAGGCACCAAAATGAGGCTGGGCAACGGGGTACTCACATCACCCGGACCGGAAACGGCAAGGGGCTTTTCCTATGCTCTGTCTGCGGATAAGAAATGGACGCAGAACAATGGCAGATTCGTTGCTTTGCACCTTGGTACCAACGGCTTATATTACCTAAACAATAAGGGCTATAACGAGCTCAATACCGATATTGGTATTGGTGCCGGCCTGGGTACGGCTCGTTTTGATGTAGAAGTGGGTCCGTATTTACAAAACAGGCTATATGCCAGTAATGATAATGGCAAGCTTAGCCAGTATTCCAAAAATATCGGTCTGCGAGCCGATATGTCTTATTGGATAACGCCTCAGTGGCGGTATCAAACCCTTGCTAAATTAAGTAAAGACAAATATATCAAAAGATATAATCGCCTGGACGGGGGCAATCACCAATGGTCAAATACCTTGCTTTATTTGGCTAATCCCGAACAATATTGGTACACCGGTTTGGATTATGGGATAAAAAAGGCACAAGAAGATTTTGATAGTTACCAGCGTTTGGGGCTGCGCTTCGGTTGGGGGCAGGTTTGGAAAAACGGTCTGTCCAGTAACCTGAGTGTTGGCTTTGGACAAAAAAAATATGCAGGTGCAGACCCTCTATTTGGCAGTACCAAAAGACAAGATAAAGAGATGGACGTGGGCCTTAGTTTGTGGCACAGAAATATACATTTTAAAGGCATTACACCGCGTTTAACCTGGCAATACCATTTGACCAATAGTAATCAAAAACTGTTTGATTACGATAAGCACAATTTCTTTGTTGAGTTTAGAAAGGAATTCTAATTTATGGTGAGGTGAAATAATTTCTGGTACAAGGTATTCCGTCGAGGACAGTACAATAAACCCGTTGTGCAAATGCACAACGGGTTAAGTCAATACTTGAGTCAGCGTGATGATAGCCCGGCTATCATCACGCTTTTTTATAGTGGGGAAGTGTCATTTTACACCGAATAGTGTCACCCGCTATCCTTTAATGGTGTACGCCACAGGTGCTCGCAGGGAACAGTTCATTGATATCTGATAAGCCCAGTTTCAGCATCAATAATCTATCCACCCCAACGGCAACGCCCGAGCAAGGTGGTAAGCCGCGCTGTAAGGCCGCTAAAAAATCTTTATCGATGGCGACAGCGGGTTTGCCGAGCTCCCCGCGTTGTTGATTATCGGCGATAAAACGGGAGCGCTGTTCTTCGGCATCGGTGAGTTCATAAAAACCGTTGGCGAGCTCAATGCCCTGATAATACAATTCAAACCGTTCGGCAACTGCATTCCCGTCAGCGTCTGTCACTTTTTCGGCAAGTGCCGCCATACTGGCGGGATAATGCGTTAAAAAGGTGAGTTTATCCTTACCTAGATGTTTTTCGATGTGTGTCACCAGAAAAAAATCCAGCCATTCATCGCGGTTATCGACTAACTTTGGCGTATAACCGCTGTGGGCAATCATTTTTTCCTGCAGCGTGGGTAAACTGTCCTGGTGCGGATCAATGTTAAAAGCAGCAAATGCCTGGCTATAGCTGATAATTTCTATTGGCAAATGTTGCCAATTTGAGCACAGGCTTTTAATGAGTTCACCCACTTCGGTAATTAAATCATACATTGAAAATCCCAGCCGGTACCACTCTAACAGGGTAAATTCGGCTCGATGGCGTTTGGAATGTGGTTCGTTACGGAAAACCTTACAGAGCTGAAAACAATCACCAATACCGTTTGCTAACAAGCGTTTCATGGCAAATTCCGGCGACGTCTGTAAATATAGCGGCTGCCCCGCCCAATCGGTAATAAAGCTATCAATATGCACATCGGTGCTGCCGTAGGGCGACAGTATCGGTGTTTCGACTTCAGCAACGTTACGTGTTTGAAAAAAATCTCGAACCGATTGATAAAGTTGTATGCGATATTGCATTATCTGTGAAAAGTTATGCATTAGGATTTACTCTCTTTTAAACTGTGGCGTATAATAACTCAATACAACAATAACGCAACACAGTTCAAGAGGTTTTAATTATGCACAAAGCAACGCACCGTCAACTGACACAATTGGCAAATAAGTTAAAACACACCCATTTCAGTAAAGAGCAATCCGCCGAACACAGTGAAAAATACAGTTTACGTGCCGGTTCGATTTACCTAAATTATGCCAGAAACCCAATCAATCGACAGGTATTCAAAACACTACTGGATTTAGCCAAACACAGTCAATTGAGTGAACATATTCAGGCGCTGTTTGACGGTGAAAAAATCAATCACAGCGAGGACCGCGCTGTCAAACATTGGTTATTGCGTGCCCCGTTAAACAGCGATGATGCTGACAGTGTTGCTGTTCATCAGGTATTGGATAAAATGCAGGCATTGGTTGAACGTATTGAGAATCACACCCTGCTTGATAAACCGGTAAGCGATGTTATTTGTGTCGGCATCGGTGGTTCGGAATTGGGTTCTCGTTTGGTTTACGAGGCACTCACAATGGGGAAACCGCAAAAAATCCGCCTGCATTTTGTCGCCAATATCGATGGTTTGGCGGTTGCCGATGCCATGGCGAATTGTACCCCTGACACTACCTTGTTTTTAATGATTTCAAAAACTTTTACGACCTTTGAAACAACAAAAAATTTCACTACCTTAAAGCATTGGTTTTGTGCCGCTGATAACCGCAGCGAGGCTGATTTTTGGCAACGCTGTTGTGCCATTACCGCTAATGTCAGCGGGGCTCTGGCGGCAGGTGTGCCCGAGCCGCAAATTTTTGCGTTTTGGGATTGGGTTGGCGGGCGTTATTCTTTGTGGTCGGCAGTGGGGCTGCCGATTGCCATCGCCTGCGGTATGCCGGCATTTCGCCAGTTACTCGCCGGTGCCAATGCCATGGACGAGCATTTTCGCACGGCGACGTTTGCCGACAATTTCCCCGTTATTTTAGGGCTGCTGCACGTTTGGTACGGTAACTATTTGCATTATCCGACGCGTGGCGTCATTCCCTATGCACAAAACCTGAAATCCTTGCCCGACCACTTACAACAATTGGAAATGGAAAGCTTGGGAAAATCGGTGCATAAAAACGGTGAGCCGCTTGATTTTGCCACCTGTCCCGTTGTTTGGGGCTCGGTCGGGTCAAATGCCCAGCACGCTTTTTTCCAACTGCTGCATCAGGGTACACAGATTGTGCCGCTGGATTTTGTCGCTGCCCTTGAGCCTTGCGATGGCGTGATGCTGGCTATGGAGGGTGCTTTGCGTGAGCATCATAAGGCATTACTGGCCAATTGTCTGGCGCAAAGTCAGTCACTGATGAACGGTGGGGATACGGGGTATCACGGCCACGGAAAATTTGCCGGTAACCGTCCCGGTAATTTGATTTTATTGGATAAAATCACCCCTCATAGTTTAGGGCAATTAATCGCCGCCTATGAACATAAAGTCTTTGTCCAAAGCGTGATTTGGGACATCAATGCTTTTGATCAATTTGGCGTCGAGTTGGGTAAACAAATGTGTCATCAGATTCTGGCGGAAACCGAGGGTGAATTGGATTTTGCCGCTATCAAAAAGACTTTTGGTTAATGAACAAGTTTGATAACCGTCCTGAACGCGACATTATTTACCTATACGAAGATAACGATATTGTTGCCGTCAGCAAACCGGCGTGGTTGTTGTCCGTGCCCGGTCGCGGTAAAGATAAAATGGACAGTGTGGCTTATCGGGTGCAGCAAAAATATGCCGATGCCCGTACCGTACACCGTCTGGATTGGGCGACTTCAGGGGTGATGATAATGGCATTGAATGCCCGAGCGCATCGCCATTTAAACAAACAGTTTGCCGACAGACAAACACAAAAACGCTATATTGCTGTGGTTGGTGGTATCGTAGAAAAAGAGGAGCAATGCATTGCTTTACCCTTACGTTGCGATTGGGAAAATCGTCCACGGCAAATTGTTGATTGGGAACAGGGCAAACCGTCGCAAACCCACGTCAGTGTCGATAGCCGCGATACGGACAAACGGCAAACCCGTTTGATTTTGCGCCCGGTGACAGGGCGCTCGCACCAGTTACGAGTGCATTGCCAACAAATAGGGCACGCTATTATCGGTGATCAATTGTACGCCCCGCCGGTTTGGCGTGATATTTCTCCGCGCTTATTACTGCACGCCGAGTGGCTGCAAGTCCGTCAGCCAAGCACCGGTGAGTTGATTGAATTTTTTGATCAAAGTCCGTTTTAACATTCAGTCCAAGGTTGTTGCCATGGCAGCCATGGTAGTTATGGTAGCTGATAGCTACGGTGGATTGGATTGACTTATTTGTTGCGATATTTCTCAATATACTTCAATTCGGCCTTTGCTTTGCGATCATCGGGGTTTAACTTAGGTAGTGTAATCACGAGATGTTATTTTTTGCGATAGGTAGGCGGTTATCAGACAAGGCAAAGCGCGCAGAGAATAGTTATTCATATTGTCAAGCGCTTTAACGCCGTAT